>Ga0307478_10002165_pt1 | contig 15905 bp, 14 predicted proteins | sample atmos_gasesECM4C_2_FD_203713 | JGI IMG/M metagenome (GOLD analysis project Ga0307478, IMG submission 203713) | Hardwood forest soil microbial communities from Morgan-Monroe State Forest, Indiana, United States - atmos_gasesECM4C_05 | ecosystem: Environmental > Terrestrial > Soil > Temperate...
GATTACTGGACCGTGACCGGAATGGTGGCCGACTGCGTGACGGTCACGCCGCCATTCGTCACCGATGCATTCACAGTTGCGTAGTAGGTTCCCGGAGTGGTGCCCGGGTTCGGAGGAGGATTATGGTTGTTTCCGCTGCCTCCGCCGCAGCCGAAGGCGATCACGATAAGGGTCAGCGCAGCGAACAGCGCAAACGCGTGCCGCCGCCGGTTCGGCATAAATAGCAGCAGGAAGCATAGCGCCACGGAAACCGTCAAGACGCCGCTGGCCATAAGCCAGCCCGGCCCCTGCGGACGACTCCCCGTTGGGATAATCTCAGCGACTACAGCGGTGGTCGTGCAGCTGAGCGTTGACTGCGCCTTGCCGCCGCTGAAAGCCACGGACGGGGAAGCGAAGGAACAATCCGGAGGCTCAAAAAGGTTAGTGGGCGAAAGAACAACGGAAAAATTCACTGTGCCCGTCAAGCCGCCTTCCGCGGTCGCCGTTACAACCGAGGTGCCCGTTTGGCCGGGCGTGCTGATAATGATGGGCGTGGGACTCGGCGGTGTGGCCGTCAAGCTGAGATTCATAGCCGCGTTGGGGCTGACGGCCGCCTGGATCGCAAGCGTGTGCACAAAGGTACCCGCTGTGCCCGTCAGCAGAATGTTGTAGTTCCCGCTGGCCAGTGGAGACGTAGCGCTGACGCCGAGAGTGATTGCCGCGCTGCTGCCGCTGTAAACGATGACGGAGGATGGCGTCGAACATGTGATGCCGGCGGCTGCGGTGCATGTGAAGCTGACCGTGCCGCCCGCCGTGCCGCCAAAGCCGTTCACCGAACTCACGTTGACAACATCCGACGACGAACCGCCCGCCGCCACCGGAACAATCGTAGTCTGCGGCACGATCGAGAAGTCGGCGAGCGGATTGGAGATGGCGCCGCCGCCATTCAGCGTGGCGGCTGACCCGTGGTACGTGCCGTCGCCCGTGTATTGGAGCGTGACGAAGTTGGCTCCCTGGAAGAGGAATCCGTCCAACGTTAGAGAGAACGTTGAGGAATCTCCGGCGCCCGGAACGACAGGTATCTCTTGATTGAACTCCAGACCCGTCGAGAAGATGATGATAGCGCCGGTGGGCGCCGCGTGCCCGGCCTGACCGGTGACCGTGCCCGTGACGGTAATTGCCGCCGTTGGCGAAGTGGACGTTGCAGAGGCGCTCGCCGTCGTCGTGGAAGCAAGACCGCCGGACGACACGATGGCTACATTGGCGGTGCCGGAAGTGGCGCTGTAATTCGAATCTCCACTGTAAGTAATCGTGACGTTATAGGTCCCAATGGGCGTATTTGCCGGAGCCGTGATGGTTGCGACGCCCTCGGCAGCCTGAAAATCGGGCTCCACTGCCGCTGCGAGTGTCGCTGTGGTTGGAACGCCGGATGGAAAGCCTTTGACCGTGATGGTCCCCGTTGGCGGCGCCACCGGGACAGGGAAAACGAAATTCGGTGGATTCCCGGCATCTATAATGGCGCTATTCGCCACTTGGATATTAAAGACCGTCGCCTGGCCGGAGATGAACTGGCCGCTGCCGTTCTCGTTCGCCGCACTCAGGGCGAGTAGCGGGATGTCCTTCACGACGGAAAAGTTGATGGGAGAGGCCGCGGAAGTATTGTAGCTGTTGTCTCCGGAATAGTTGGGACTCACCACGTGCGTGCCAACCGAGAATGGGGCGTTGTACTCGGCATCGCCCTCGGTATTGAGAACGGCGGTGTTGATGATCGCCCCGTTGTCAAGGAAGGCGACGGTGCCGGTAGGGGCAGTATCGGATGTGGCGCAGGACGAGGATGGCGATGAGCAGGCGGCCGGGAAAGGCCGGGCGGAAAGGATAAGTTGGGCGCCGTAGGGAATGTTGGTGGCTCCTGAAGTAATCACGATATTGCCGAGGGCATTGACGATGTTGAAACTAGTGCTGCTCGCTTCAGGGCTGACGGTGATCGAAGTTTTCGGGGAAGTGCTCTCGGCGTTTTTGGTATCGCCGCCATATTGTCCCCAAATGTTGTAGGTCCCGCCGGGAAGAAAAGAGATGCTGCCCGAATAAGCCCCTCCACTCAACGTGAAAAATGTTTGCCCCTGATTGACAGGTTCCGTGCTGTCGGTTATCAGGGCAACCTCGCCGGTCGGCGTACTCCCAGTGACTGTGCCGCTGACGGTAATCGAGCTTCCGTGTGCGAAAGAAGTCTTGGAGGGCGTGAGTGTGGTGGAAGTGCCGGTAAAGGCGACCTTGTTCCAGTCGGCGACCAGAACACTTGCGTCAACCGTGCCGAGGCCTGTCGCTAGATTATAGCCGGCGCCGGCGTTGTAGTCGGCTGTGCTGCCGGTGCCGAGCTCGCCTTCCGTTATGCTGCCAAGGACAACCGCACCCGCTCCGGCTGAGATACAGTTCGTCCCTTTCGTTGGGGAAAATTCGCAGGGCATGGAATTGGTGCCCTGCAAGACATCGTGGAATGCGGCCGGAAACTGGGTTTTGAGCGGGTAAAGAACAAAGTCGGCCTGGCCCTGGCGTCCATATTTCTGGTTGACGAGCGCCATGATGCCCGCGAATTCCGGCGAAGCGAATGACGTCCCGCCGGCGCCGCTGATTTGAACAGGAGTGCCGCCGGGCTGGCAGTCTCCGTTACCGGCGCAGCTGGGGTAGAAGCTGAGATTCGCGCCGTTGGAGGCAAAGAGGGAGACATCAGGGAGGTCGCGTGCGGCGTCCGCAGGCACGCCGGCGCCGGTCTGGAACGCCGGCTTGGCATAGACAATGCTGGCTCCGCCGCCCCCTCCGACGATGGTGGTGGTACCTGTAAGGCTCAAAAAGCTGGGGGGCAAATTCAGGCCGTATTGGCTGTTGTTCCACGGCTGCTCGGGGATGGGCATCAGGAGTGAGGCGCCGTTGGGGGGAGGAGGGGAATTGGTGCCTATGGGAGCGCCCCAGAAGGTCGCGAGCTGGGCGTTGATAGCGGTCTGGGTCGAGTTGAAGGTGCTGTAGAAAAAGTCGGTGCCACCGACGGCCACATTGAAGGGCGTGGAGGCGAAGCCATTCACTGCCACGCCATCGACGGCGAAGGATTGGCCGGGGTTATCGCAACCGGCGGAACCGGTATCCCCGGAGGAAACGAGGACGGTCTGGCCCTGCGCCGCGGCCTCTTCCCAAAGCTGATTGAAAAAGGCGTTGTTCGTGCCGGCTTCGCAGACGCCGAAACTCAAGCTGAGAATAGGAGCAACATTGCCGAACACGGCGTGCTCGGCGGCGAGCGCTAAGCCGGACTCCAAAGCAGTGTCGCCGGCGATGATGAGGTCCACTGTGGCCCCTGGCGCCGCGGCTCCGGACCACTCGACGTCAATATAGGCTTCGAAGGAATCGAAATTGGGACCGTCGGGATCGTTGGTGCCGTCAATCCCTGGGTCATTTCCGTCAATGATCACCTGGGGCGGATTGGCGCTGAGGCCGAAGATGCTGCGGAACTGATTGACCAGATCAATGTTGATGTTGGAGTCGTTGATGATGCCGATGGTCTGGCCGGCGCCGGTGGTTCCCGCCGTATAGAGCGGATTGAGGTCATATTGCACGGCGAAATCACCGGGGGCGACCACATAGTTCACACCGCCTTGGACGGGGTACGTCCACTGCGGTGTTGCCGTGTGGGTTCTTGGATCGTAGATGGCTTTGCCGAGAAACTGACTCTGGCGGTGGGCGTGAAAATTGTTGAGGGAAGCGAAGCCGCCGATAACCGGCGCGAGCGCCGAGGGTATTTGCGGATCGTCGGCATTGGCGAAATGCGTCTCGCCGTTGACCATGTATTTGTGAATTTGGGTATGGAAGGCGCCGCGCATCTGCGCGACGCTGCCGGAGATTTCCATCACCTGCTCGCCGGGCTCAACTTTGCCCACCTGGAAGCCGTGCGCGGTGAGCCATGATCCGACGGCGGCCACGTCCTGGTCGGCGGGCCCGAACTGCTCGCCGAACTGCTCGGGTGTGATCCATTTGTGATAGTTGGGCGAGCCAGGCGTGTGCATCTCGCTGATGAGCTGCTTGAGGGCGCTCTCCTGCGCCTGGCTCCGCTTGAACACGAGGTGCAGCCGCTCGAGCTGCATGCCATCGGGCGCGGCGCCGCGGTCGTTCGCGGCATTGGCCAGTGGATGAACGGTTCCCTTGACCGGTACGAGGCTGGATTCATTCACAGCCTGCGTGATACGCGGCTGGACGCCGCTCGATTGCGCGGAAACAGCTGCGGCAAAGGGTGAAAAAAAGGCAAAAATCGCCACAAATGAAAGCTTCTTGTTCAGGAGTCGCATGTCGGTAATTCCCTCAGATGACCATAGAGTTCCACAAAGTATGGACTGAAATTCAGCCGTTCCGGCCAAAAATCTCGCGGAAGTTAACTGTCCTTTCGAACAAAGCAACTGGATGGCGAAGGCTTGCCGAAAGACTCGCCGTACACCTGGCTTTGAGTTCCCCACCCATTCGGGACGAGCCCCTTAGATCACGCTAATAGAACCCAGAATCGGCCTGCGAGTTGCATCCCGTGGATGGAATTTTAATAGTACGATTCGAAATCGAACGCCGGAAAACACGGGCCAAATGGACGCGGGACCGCCCGGACACGCCCCGTCCTGTTTATAAAGCTAGCAACGGAAGGTCAAAATGGCAAGGAGGTACTTCTACAATGAATCAAGTACTTAGGGTGTGCTGCTACGGCGCACCGGCAAGCGCGATTTTTGAGGTGAGAGTGTAGAGATTCAGCCAAGAGCGTCGCGATTCACTGAATATGTATATTGACTATTAGCTACGGGTCTGGTATTCATACCCCAAGCAGTTTTCCCCTTCCAGAGAAAAGCTCTTCCCGAACTCCATCCGCGTCCGGGCCGTTCCCGCTGTTCTTTGTTCACCGGCAAGCGAGGCATGGAAAAACTGGAGGAGACAAGAACATGAAGAAAATCACCGTTGTTGCTTTTTTTCTGGCGGTCTTCGCGCCCATCCATCCAAGTCTGGCTGATGAGACAGCTTTTCACGACGTGAAGCTGGCGGACGCGAATGGAAAACAGGCGCATGCGACCCTGATCTTCAGCGACACCAACAAGAATGTTGTCGTGCGCGCCGCCAATCGCGACGTCGTGACGATTCCGGACGACCAGATTGACAGGTTCTCCTACGAATACTCGAAGAAGCACCGAATCGCTCAGGGCGCTGCGGTGATGGTGGCCTCGCTCGGCGCGGGCGCCGTCATCATGTTCACCCACTCGAAAAGCCACTGGCTCTATATTGATTATCATGAGCAGAACGACCCCAAGACGCTGGTGCTACGCATGAACAAGAAGGACTACGAGGATATTCTGGGGGCCATCCGAACTTACACAGGCAAGGACGTGGAATTCCTGGGAGAGAAGAACAAACAAGGGAATTGACGCCGCGTAGGGAACCTACGGGGCGGAACGGACGCGTGCGGCGTGCGGCAGCGCCCGGCCGGACGCGCGGCGTGCCGGGCGCTCGAGCCGTGTAGACGCAGCCATGCGTTCCCGCGCCTTCGACGCGTGAGCGTGGCACATCGCCACGGCAAGCGCATCGGCGGCGTCGGCCGGTTCCGGGTAAGACGCCAGGCCAAGCAGGGAACTTACCATCTGCTGCATCTGTTGCTTTGAAGCGTTGCCGAAGCCGGCGACGCTGGCCTTCACTTCACGCGGCGAATAGCTGTGCGCGGGAATCTGCGCCTGCGCCGCGGCCAGCAGCACCACGCCGCGCATTTCCGCCAGCCGCAGCGCCGTCTTCACATTCAGCGCCGTGAACACCGATTCGACGGCCACGGCGTCGGGCGCAAATTCCTCCACAAGCCGTGCAATCAATTGATGGATTTCGCGGAGGCGCACCGCAAATGTGGCGCGCGCTGGAAACTTCATCGACCCGAAGCGAACCAAATGGGGAAGCGCGCCCCTGAATTCCACGATTCCGTAGCCGGTGATGCCGGCGACCGCGGGGTCCACGCCCAGCACGCGCAGCCGAGCGCTGGAATGCGGGCGGCCGGCGGACCCTAAGGAATGCGCTGGCATGGATGACATGAGGCCACAAGTGTACGTGCGAGCCGAACGCGAGGGATAGAGCTTTTTCGAGCCGGCGCGCCGGAAAGGAAACTACCCGGCGACAGCCGCCTGAATTTCCTTTTCGTCTATATCGAAATTGGCGTAGACGTGCTGCACGTCGTCGTGATCTTCGAGCGCCTCGACCATGCGAAGCATCTGCTGCGCCTGCGCGCCGCTCAACTTGACGTAATTCTGCGGCACCCAGGCTACCTCGGCGGAAGCGACCGTGACGCCGGCAGCCGTAAGCGCCTCGCGGACTTTTTCAAAAACCTCGGGCGGCGTCGTGACCTCCCACGACGAGCCATCGTCGCGCATATCCTCCGCGCCGGCGTCGAGCACGATGCTCATCATCTTCTCTTCATCCGCCTGGTCCTTGGACACAACAATGTCGCCCTTGCGATGGAACATCCATCCCACGGCGCCCGTTTCGGCCATGTTGCCGCCGTTCTTCGAAAACATGTGGCGAACTTCGCTCACGATGCGGTTGCGGTTGCTGGTGACCACTTGCACAAGTACGCCTACTCCGCCGGGGCCATATCCTTCGAACGTCACTTCGTCGAGCGTCTCGCCTTCGAGAGTGCCGGTGCCGCGCTGAATGGCGCGCTCGATATTGTCATTGGGCATGTTCTCGCCCTTGGCGGTCAAGATGGCGGTCCGCAGGCGGGGATTGGTCACCGGGTCGGCGCCGCCGGTGCGGGCGGCGATGGTCAGCTCACGAATGAGCTTCGTGAAGATTTTGCCGCGGCGCGCGTCCGTGGCCGCTTTCTTGTGCTTGATGGTGGCCCACTTTGAGTGTCCAGACATGAACGAACCCTTTACAGGAATTATAGCAGGAGCAACTGTTCGCCCTTGCCGCGATAGTCTAGCAATAGCGCCGGAAACAGGCAAGAGAGGGGTGGGTTGGGTGGTGGGTAAGTTTGAATTTTAACGTCACCTTCATTTTGCAATAACAACGGTCGCGTATTCACATCATGCACGCGTTTGATTCCGGCAGCCTCCCGTCGCGGACCCAAACGGAAAGAGCCAGCAATATTTTCGATCGGATTCTTCGATCCGTAATACGCCAATCATCATCCTGCAAGATTGGCGCGCTACCAATCTACACGCGGCACACTGGCCGGTCGGGTCATCTGAACTGACTTGGAACGCGGTGCAGCGTAAGCCGCCAGATCCTACACTTGGAGGACAAAATGTCGAAGGTTAGATTTATCTGCGCTATGGGTGTGCTTGTCCTCTTGATTGCAACGGGCAGCTTCACCGCCAGCGCCCAGCAAATCAAGACAGTTTTCGTCATCGCCATGGAAAATCACAATTGGACCCAGCCGGCCAACCAGTTCACGGGCCCAATCCAGCAGATTTATTTGAATCCCAGCGCCCCGTTTATTAACAGCCTTGTGAACGGAACCGCCCCCAATGGCATCAGCGACCAAGTCGCCTACGCCACGGCCTACCATAACGTTTTATTCGGAACGGGCGCCCATATTCACCCTTCCGAGCCCAACTACCTGTGGGCGGAAGCCGGCACCAATTTTGGTGTCGCCAACGACAGTGACCCTTTCCCCTCCAACCTCCAGACCACATCCGCGCACTTGGTCACTGTTCTGACCAATGCCGGCAAAACCTGGAAGACATATCAGGAAGACATTGATCTTACCCTTGCCCCCCCGTACCCCGCGAAGCCCGCACCGACCACCAACGTCCCTATTTCGCCGGCCGATTGGAGCGTTCCGCTGGTCAGTTTCTCAGGTTTCTTCACCGGTCCTCCCACCAACTTCTATAATGGTTCATTGCAGTTCAACTACGCCGCCAAGCACAATCCGATGGTGTTCTTCACCGATGCTAATGGCGGCGCTCCCGCCAATACGGCTCCCTCGAATCCGCTGTCTTCGCACTACGCGCCACTCCAGCAGTTGGCAGCCGATCTGGCCAACGACACCGTGGCCGACTACAACTGGATTACGCCCGACCAGTACAACGACCAACACACCGCACTCACTGGCGGGTACAAAGGCCTCACCGGCGACGCGGCCAATATCAAGCAGGGTGACGACTTCCTGAGCGTAGTCGTTCCCATGATCATGTCTTCGGACGCGTACAAGAACCACGGCGTGATCGTCATTTGGTGGGACGAATCCGAGTCGGATGGCGTCGCGGGTGACAACCCGGACGATGCCAATCACACCATAGGGGAGATTGTCATCTCCGACCGCGCGCACCCGAACGTGAACGGTCTTCCCTATGCCAGCCCCGTCACTTTCACGCATTCCTCCGATGTGCGGACATGGCAGAATGTTTTCCGCGCGGGACTGCCCGGCCCGGGCGGTCCATATATTGGTGACGCGGCCAACGCAAACGATCTGTCGGATTTGTTCAAGCCCGGTGCCGTCCCGAAGAAGCCGTAGACGGCGAAAAGGTCCCCACAGTCGCTTCTCACCACGCATCGCCCCCCTGGCTCGGGCCGGCATACCGGCCCGAGCCAGCCCGTTTTTAGGCGTCCCGTAAGTTCCCCCGGCACGCACCCGTGCGGGCCGCGCCGGCGCCAGACCGCGCGATAGACATTCCGCCGCGCGCGAAATACAATCCGCGTGTCCATGCCAACCGCCCGGTGCAGCAAATAACAGGCGCCCCATGAGAGTGTATCCACAGAGCCCGCGGCCGGATTCCTGGGCCGCGCACAGAAAACGCATCACGCGGTCGTGGACCTTGCCTTTCATCCACGTGGAATGGATCTTCGAATGGGCGGCTTTTTTTCTGGGCAACTGGAAATTCCTCGAAGTCCTGGAATACCTCGGCAGTCTCAGCGTGCTCGTGGCCGTAATCTTCTATGTCTCGGAGTCGGGCGATCGAACCATGCAACGGCATTTCCAGGCCTGGCAAGTGATCAACACCGCGCAGGGAAAGGGCGGAAGCGGAGGAAGGATCGAGGCGCTCGAAGAATTGAACGCCGACCGGGTCCCTCTGGTTGGAGTCGATGTTTCGGACGCGTTTCTCCGTGGAATCCGACTTCAGAATGCACGCCTCGCGCGCTCGAACTTCAGCGCCGCCGACGCCCGCAATAGCTCATTTCGTTCTTCGCATTTTACGGATTCGGACCTGCACTTCGCCAATTTCCGCCAGGGCGATTTCTACGGTGCTGTTCTCGACGAGTGCGATATGAGCGATGCGGATTTTTCGGGCGCCGACCTCACCGAAGCGGATCTCACGGGTGCCATGCTGGATAGGGCCGACCTCAGCAATGCCACTCTTCGCGGCATTCATTGGCAGGGAATCAAAAGCCTGAGCGCGGCGAATATCTACGGCGTCAAGGACGCGCCGGATGGATTTGTCGCCTGGGCGCTCAAGAACGGCGCCGTCGAAACCCAATCCGCAGACAGCAGCCCTCCGCCGCAGCAGCCCTCTCCGTAAACGCGGAAACTCCCGTGTCACGCACCGCGCGAGCAGGTGGCCGCTCTCAATATCGGATTTTATCGCTCTTCGCTTCCCACGCGCGGAATGCCTCGAGCGCCTCTTCGCGCATCAGCGGAATCATCGGGATTTTGCGTTCCTCGCGCGGCCGCGCGATTTCGCGGTAGATGAAGGAGTCGTCGAATCCCGCTTGAGATGCGTCCGCGGAGAGAGCCGCGAAATAAACGCGCGCCAGGCGCGCCCAATAGATTGCGCCCAGGCACATGGGGCACGGCTCGCAGGTGGCGTACATCTCGCAGCCTTCGAGCTCGAAGGTTCCCAGTTTCCGGCAGGCCTCGCGGATGGCCATGATTTCGGCGTGAGCCGTGGGGTCGTTCGACGATGTCACCGCGTTCGCGCCCTCGGCGACTATTTCGCCGCCCTTCACGATCACCGCGGCAAAGGGACCGCCGCCCCCCGCGCGCACATTTTCAAGGGAAAGCTCGATGGCTCGAGCCATGAATGGATTGCCCATTTTTACGCCCGGAATAGTAGCGCAGCAGCAGAGAGTTGCGCCAAGAAAACGTGGGCCTAAACCCGCTTCCGAAGATATTCGACAACCACGTAGCCGATGAATCCGCAAGCGACGGCGATGGCGAAATTGGCGAGGGTGAATTCATCCCGAATGGCGAAGGCCAGGCTCTTCCCCCGGCCACTCGCGCGAGCAAATTCGCCCATCAGTAAATTGGAATAGAAAAGGAATATGATAAAGCCGACCTCAACAAGCGCCCTCAAGATCGGCGTCAATTTTCGAGTCCCCTTGGGATTCGTAGTCATCGTTTAACCATGAGAGGAAATTATTGTGCGGCGCGCCCCCCGGAAGCAAGGAAAAGCGAATTTCGGTAGCGGGTCAGGTTCCGGTTACCGCGTTTCTTGGTACTAATTTCGTCGACGGGCCGAGAACGATCCTAAACACCTATTCGCCAGAAGCCGGTCCAGCAGCTATGCGCATCATTATCCGCAGTCCCTGCCGAGAATCTGGAACTATATCGGGGTCCGTTTGATTTTAACTGGCCGCGAGCCGGTGATGAGAATATCCACCAGCCTCCTGGCACTTTGCTGCCAGTCAGGGTTGGCCGCCACATTGACGACGCCGACAAGAGCCCGAAGAAGATCCATAGGATCAAGGTCTTTCCGTATGTCGTCGCTCTCGATCGCCCGTTTCACCAGCGAGCGAATCGCTTCCTTCATTTGAGCGTAGGAAGCCGCGAACACTTTCTTGTGATCGCCTACCAGTGCGTTGAGCGCGGGGGCGATGAGTTCTTTTGCTGCGATGGCATCAACAAAGAGCAGCAGCCAGGCTCGCAACGCTTCGATCGGTGTCATGCTTTGGGCAAACTTTCGTTCCGCTGCGGCCAATTTTTCCAGCTCCGATCGATAAACCGCCTGTAGAAGGTCCTCGCGCGTCGGAAAATGGCGGTACAAAGTCCCTGGCCCAACCCGCGCCTCTTTGGCGATGTCGTCCAGGCTGGCGTTTGCGCCCCGCCGGGTGAACGCCTCCTTGGCGACTTCTAAAATGCGTTCGCGATTCCGCTGCGCGTCAGCGCGGGGCTTTCGTTCGGGAGGTTGTGACCGTTTCGTGGGCATATCAAAAAAAGCCAAAAAAACTTGCAACCGGAGACTATCTCCGGCTATCTCATCTAGTGCGGAGACACTCTCCGTTTTATGCGAGCCGCTGCCGCTTGTCAATATGCGCTTGCTCAAGCAGCCGGCAAAAGGAGAAAAACATGGCGGAGGCATTGGGAGCTACATCAACCACGGAAGATGTTTTGTCCGGTACCGATCTGAGCGGAAAGCGAATCCTGGTGACGGGCGTTTCGGCTGGACTCGGCGTAGAAACGGCTCGTTCACTCGCCGCCCATGGCGCGAACGTGGTTGGCACCGCGCGCGATTTGGCCAAGGCCGAGGCGGCCACAGCTCAAGTACGAAAGGACGCGGCGGCGAACGGTGGAAGTTTCGAGCTTATCGAACTTGATCTGGCCAGTCTCGCGAGCGTAAGAAACTGTGCCGATCAACTGCGCCGAAAGAGCGAGCCGTTCGACGTAATCATCGCCAACGCGGGCGTGATGGCCACGCCGTTTAGCTACACGACCGACCATTTCGAGATGCAGTTCGGCACGAATCATCTAGGCCACTTTGTGCTGGTCAATCGGATTGCACCCCTGATCCGCGCAGGAGGACGGCTGATCAATCTGTCGTCTTCGGGGCACCGCTACTCCAACGTCGATCTCCAGGATCCCAACTTTGAGCGGACGCCTTATGAGCCCTTCGTTGCTTACGGCCGATCGAAGACGGCGAATATCCTCTTCGCTGTTGCTTTCGACGAGCGGCACCGCAACCGTGGCGTGCGCGCGGCGGCCGTGCACCCCGGAGGCATCAAAACGGAACTCGGTCGCCACACCGATCCGAGCCGCATTCAAGGGATTATCGACCAGATGGATAAGCAGCTGGCGGCGGAGGGCAAAGCGCCCTTCCAGTGGAAGACCGTCCCTCAGGGAGCCGCAACTTCGGTATGGGCCGGTGTTGTTGCTTCCGCCGACGAGATCGGCGGCCGATATTGCGAGAACTGCCATGTCGGCAATGTCGTTCCGGACGACGTGACCATCAGTGCCATAAGCGAAGGCGTGCGCGGTTATGCGCTGGATCCAAAAAATGCCGAGGCGCTCTGGAAGAAAAGTGAGGAGCTCGTCGGAGAGTCCTTTTCGCGATCAAATTTCGCAGTCGTGGCTTAGGAACGAGAGGCGCCATCTCGTTAGGAAATCAAGTACTGACGAGATGCGCGCTTCTGTTTACTGATTGAATTTCGCTTGCCTGGAAAGTCGTTATCGGAAACTGGCCCGCTGCCCGGATTTCAGGTCGCAACCGCCCTTGACGCTTTCGGCGCGGTCGCGCTTGTTTCGAAGGTGCGTTCCTTGCGGCGCCAAAAATAGAGCAGCGTGCTCCCAATAAGGATCAGGGCCGTGCACAATCCTGTCCAGAGTCCCGCGGCGCCCCAGCCGAGGTGAAAGCAAAGAAAGCTGCCCAGCGGCAGCCCCACCAGCCAATAGAAGCTCACCGAACAAATCATCGGCGTGCGCGTATCGCCCGCGCCGCGCAGTGCGCCTGTGGCGACGGCCTGCAAGCCGTCAAAGAGCTGAAAAAATGCGGCCACGAACAGCAGCCCGCTGGCCGCACGAATCACAACCGGGTCGGGCGAGTAGACACGCACAATCGCGCCGGGCACAGCCCAAAACACGATCGCCGCGCAGCTCATAAAACCTGCTCCGAGCGCGAGCGCGGTCCAGCCCGCGCGGCTCGCTGCGTCCGCGTCTCGCCTGCCCAGCGCCTGGCCCACGCGCACGGCGGCCGCGGAGCCAATCCCGAGCGGGACCATATACGTGAACGAGGCCGTAGTCAGAGCAATCTGATGGCTCGCCAGTGCGACCGCTCCCAGCTTGGCAATCAGGGCCGTGGCCACCGCGAATACGCCCACTTCCAAGCCGAGCTGCGTGGCGGCTGGGAACCCGAGGCTCACAAGCTTCCAGACGCGCGGCATGTTCGGCCAGCGGGAGGCGTCGCGCAATCCCGTTTTGTAGCGCACATCGTAATAAACGCAATACGCCAGCAGGACCGACGCCATATAAACACGGCTGATGCACGTGGCCCAGCCCGAGCCGACCGTCCCCATCGTGCGGCTTCCCAGATGGCCATAGACGAAAGCCCAATTACCTATGACATTCACCAGGTTCGCCGAAATCAGCGAGAACATCACCGGCTTCGCCATATCCATCCCTTGAAGATAACGGCGAAAAACGAAATAAAGCAGCAGCGGCAGCGTGCTCCAGTTGATCGCGCGCAAATACGGGATCGCCTGATCGAGCACGGGTTGTTGAATATGCAGCGAACGCAACACCGGCTCCCACATGAGGATCGCGCCCATCAGCACCGGCGCCAGCGCCAGGCTCAAGTACACGCCGTTCACGAGCGACCGGTGCGCATCCTTCAAATCTCCCGCGCCATACGAACGCGAGACGAGCGTGTCCAGCCCCAGCATCAAGCCGGTCCCGAATATCGCCACCACGTAGTAGAGGATGCTCCCCAGGCTCACCGCTCCGATGGCCACCGCGCTCGACGCCTGCCGCCCCACCATCATCGTGTCCACAATGCCCATCGTCATCCAGCCCAACTCCGTCAGGACGATCGGCGTGGCCAGCGCCAGCATGGGCCGCGCTTCCTCCGCGATATAACGCATGAAAAGACGCTTCATCATAAATTGGTTCGTGTCAGGGCATGGCTTCAGCCGTGCCGAAAAGCTCTAACAATTCAGGGGTTTCAACCCCCGAGGTCAGAATTAGCCTATCAGATTAAAAGATGCAGGTTGGGAAAACCGGCGGCGACCGAAGAGATTGTCAGGACAATCCCGCTTGTGCACGCGAACCGAGCGCGCACAATCTACAACTTGTCGATTTTCGCGGCGAGGATGAAGTCACTTTCGCTGAGGCCATTGATACTGTGCGTCCAGGTAGTGACTTCCGCTTTGCCCCAGGAGAGCAAAATGTCCGGGTGGTGGCCCTGCTTTTCGGCGATGGCGCCCACCTTATTCACAAAGGCCAGCGCCTTGAGGAAATCGGGGAACTTGAACGCGCGGGTGATATGGTGCCTGTCCACGACCTTCCATTTCGGCACCTGTTTCACGAGCGCTGCGAGTTCCTTGCCTGTGAGCGGCGGCACATCTCCGCTGCACGGTTTGCAGGTCTTGCTGGCCAGCTTTGTCATGGGATGGAACCTCCTCGATCGGCCGCGCCAAAATCAAACGCCGCGTTTCAGCGCCTAGTCTGGCTGACGGCGCGTGAGTCAATATATTCGCGAACGTAAGCCGCGAACGCCTTCTCCAATTTTAGCGTCACGTGCCCCGGCACAGCGGCGATCTTCTGCCCGGCGATCTCGGCCACCGCAAGCACTCCGCGATTGGTGGACGAAACGAAAACCTCCTCCGCGGCGTAGAGATCCTCGGGAAAGAGCGTGCGCTCCTCCATGGGCGCTCCGGCGCCCGCGCCGATTTCGAGCAGGACGTTGCGCGTCACGCCTTCGAGGCATCCCGAATCGAGCGGAGGAGTCGCCACGCGCCCGCCGCACACGCAGAAAATATTCGCGGACGTGCATTCGGACACTTCCCCGCGCTCGTTGAGCAGCACCACTTCGTCGAACCCCCCGCGCTGCGCCTCCTGCAGGCACCAGACGTTATTGAGCCACGACGTGACCTTCGCGCCGGCAAGCGGCGAGGCCGCATGGCGTCCGTGCTCGCGCACGGCCAGCCGCACCGGATCGCGGTACGCGGGGAGATCCGCCGAGCAGACGAGCAAATCCACCGCGGGCATATTTTCATCGCTGCGCCACAAGCCGGTTTGATTGGTCACCACGTAGATTCGCGCGCAGCCTTCCCGCACCTCGTTGGCGCGCAGCACGTCGCCCACTTGTCCGCGAACAACCGCTTCCTCGTAGGGGAAAGGGCAACGCGTCCGTTCCGCGTCGCGTTCCAAGCGCTTCCAATGGCGCCCAAAGGCGAAGGGAATTCCCTCGACGATGCGAACCGTCGTGAACAGTCCCCAGCCGTTCAGCAGTCCCGACTGGCCCGGCGAAAGCCGCGACTCCTCGACGGGCAGCAGACGGCCATTGTGAGAGATGAAACGGTGGATCATCCAACCCTCCCCGCGCTGTCAACCATTCTATCCCAGAAATGCAGCGGAGGATTCGCGAGCGGCATGAAAGGAACTGACAGAGCACAGATTGGGACGCTTGGAGGACGGAGGACGGGCTAAATGGCGCTCTGGCCGCGGTCTTCGTTGCGGATGCGGATGGCGTCGCCGACCTTCGAAAGGAAAATTTTCCCGTCGCCGATTTTCCCCGTGCGCGCCGCCTTGATGATGGCCTCCACGGCCTTGTCCACCATCTCGTCGGGCAGCACCATTTCGATCTTGATCTTGGGGAGCAGGTCCACGGTGTATTCCCGGCCGCGATAGAACTCCGTGTGGCCCTTCTGGCGGCCATGGCCGCGCGCCTCGAGCACCGTCATGCCTTCGACGCCCACTTCGTGAAGCGCTTCCTTCACCGCATCCAGCTTGCCCGTTTCGATAATCGCTTCCACTCTTCTCATCGTCATGGACACCTTATCCCAGCGGCCGAGCCGCGTCTATGCCGAGATTCAGCTCCAGCGCGTAACCTGAAATTCAGCTGGCGCGCGCGATATCGGCCGGCCGCTTCGGCGGCATCATCATTACAATCACAGATCGAGGCATGTCGCGACGCCGCAAGCCTCTGCCCAGCGCGAGCTCTCGATGGAATTGCGCAAGCACGTAGATCAAAAACGCGCATGCCAGGAAGCCGAGGATGCTGAAT
>Ga0307478_10002168_pt1 | contig 15885 bp, 14 predicted proteins | sample atmos_gasesECM4C_2_FD_203713 | JGI IMG/M metagenome (GOLD analysis project Ga0307478, IMG submission 203713) | Hardwood forest soil microbial communities from Morgan-Monroe State Forest, Indiana, United States - atmos_gasesECM4C_05 | ecosystem: Environmental > Terrestrial > Soil > Temperate...
CTACCCCAACCCCAACCCCCCAGCCTACTCCTACGCCGACCCCAACACTTCAGCCTACTCCTACACCGACGCCAACGCCCGTGCCCACTCCTACGCCGACACCAACACCAGTGTCCACTCCTACTCCTACTCCTACCCCAACGCCCGTGCCCACCCCTACACCGACTCCTACACCCGAGCCCACTCCTACACCCACACCAACGCCCGTGCCAACTCCTACACCAACACCAACGCCCGCGCGTACTTCCACGCCGACTCCGACACCAGGGCCGTCTTCTACGCCCACGCCAACGCCTGAACCTAGCGCTACACCTACTCCGACACCTCAATCCACCCCTACGCCAACCCCAATACCTGACCCCACCGCTACGCCGACCTCAACACCTCAACCGACTCCGACACCGACGCTGACTCCTCAGCCCACTTCAACACCGACGGCAACGCCAGGCCCGACACCTGAGCCCTCGTCCGGTCAACTATTGAATATTGCAACGCGGTTAAAGGTCCAGACCGGGGACAACGTCTTGATTGCCGGCTTCATAATCACCGGCAATGCGCCCAAGAAGGTAATCGTGCGTGGAATTGGACCATCCCTGGCCGGCATAAGGGACGTCTTGGCTGATCCTGTGCTCGAATTGCACGGAGCGAGCGGCTCGCTCATTATGAGCAATGATAACTGGAAAGAGACCCAGCAGATTGACATTCAAAACAGCACGCTCGCACCGACCAATGATCTCGAGTCGGCAATTATCGCGATCCTTCCGCCAGCCGCTTACACGGTGATCTTGCGCGGCAAGAATGAAACCATGGGCGTCGGCCTCGTCGAGATGTACGACCTGGACGCCGGGTCGGATTCGAAACTGGCTAACATCAGCACCCGCGGCTTCGTCCAGACTGGCAACGATGTCATGATCGCCGGCTTTATCTTGGGAAATGGGAGCGCCAGTGAAAAAGTAGTCATTCGCGCGATCGGGCCGTCGCTTACTGGCATTTCCAACGTCCTGGCCGATCCCATGCTCGATCTTTACGATGGCAATGGCACGCTCCTCCTCTCGAATGACAATTGGAAAGATGACGCAAGTCAGGCCGCCGACATCCTGGCGAGTGGCATCGCGCCGCAGAACGACTTCGAATCAGCAATTGTTACGAGCCTTCCTCCCGGCGCCTACACTGCCGTAGTCTCCGGCAAGGACGGCGGCACGGGCGTCGCCATCGCGGAAGTCTATCACCTTAGGTAGTAACCGCAGAGCTCAAACAGCTCCGCTCCACTCCGGCCCACGTCCAAAACGCGGGTCGTCGTCCTAGAGAACTAGGGACGGAGGTTGGGCGCCGATCAGTAGTGCCCGCAAGCCAGACCTGCACGAGCCATGCTCCAATCTAAGCATGAGCCTGAGACGTGTTTTGATAGTGGATGACGATACGAACCTTTCTCGGCTTTCCGGGATGATCCTCGAAAACTCGGGCAAGTACGAGGTGATGATCGTTAATGAATCCGCGCGCGCTCTGCCCGCCGCGTTGCAGTTCCAGCCTAGTGTCATGCTGCTCGATGTCGACATGCCGGGCAAAAGCGGGGGCGATTTGGCCCGCGAGGCAGCCCTGGATTCGCGACTTCGGCATATTCCCATTCTGTTTCTCACTGGACTCGTTACGCCCGAGGAAACAGGAAACGGCCCGCTGGAAAGCGGAGGAATGAAATTTCTGCCCAAGCCGGTGGAACCCGCCCTTCTCGTGGCCACCATCGACGGCCTCGCTTCGCCAGTAATGATGGCCTGACATCGGCGAGAGAGAGAGAAAGACGCTCCCTGTGACTGAAGCCACGTTGAAAGAAGCGCAGATTCTCCTGGTGGACGACGACGTCTCCAGCACCTGTCTGATGGCGAACTTTCTCAATCGAATCGGCTACTCGCATCTCGAGAGCCTCAACGATTCGACGCGCACCTTCGAGATCATCGAAACCTTCAGGCCCGATCTCATTCTCCTCGATCTGGCCATGCCGAATATTACCGGCTTCCATGTGCTCGAGGAATTGCGGGCCAATCGCCAGAGCGAAGATCAGATTCCCGTCCTTGTCCTCACGGGCGACGCAAGCTCGGAAAACAAACGGCGGGCCCTCGCTGCCGGAGCGACCGACTTGTTAGTGAAACCGTTCGACGCTTCGGAAGTGAGCATGCGGATCCGAAATCTCCTCCAGGCGCGTTTCCTCCGTCTTGAGATCCAGGAACAAAATCAGTTGCTCGAACAGCGCGTGCGCGAACGAACCGTCCAGCTCGAGACCGCACTTGCGGATTTGCAGGCCGCCCAGCGCCAGGTCGTGCAGAAGGAACGCCTGAGCGCCTTTGGCGAAATGGCCGGCGGCGTTGTGCACGACTTCAGCAACGCCCTCATGTCCGTCATCGGTTATAGCGACATCTTGTTGAAGAATGCAGCAGCCCGCACGGATGAAACCAAGGTGCTCGAATACTTGCGCATCATCAATACCGCGGGCCGCGACGGAGCCCATGTCGTGAGCCGCCTCCGGGATTTCTACCGGCCACGCGGCGCCGCCGATCTCTTCGAGCCGCTTGACCTGAAGGAAATCGCATTGCAATCGATCGCCCTCGCCCGGCCCCGTTGCGCCAGCCGCGCAAATGGCCAGAGCATTCGCTTCGAAACCGATCTCGCGGGTCCCGCAAACATCGCCGGCATCGGAGCCGAGCTGCGCGAAGTGTTGACGAATTTGATTTTCAACGCCGTGGACGCGATTCCCGGCGATGGTCTTATTACCCTCAGAACGCGGCAGCAAGCGAGCGAAGTAGTCGTGGAAGTGATGGATACAGGCGCCGGCATGAGCGCGGAGGTGCGGCAGCGCTGCCTCGAACCTTTTTTCACGACCAAGGGCGATCAGGGAACTGGTCTGGGCCTGGCCATGGTTTTCGGCATCATCAAGCGACACCAGGGAACGCTCGAAATAGAGAGCGAAGCAGGCAAAGGCACCACTGTCCGCATTCGCTTCCCGGCCTCCGCGCCTTCGCCCGAACTTCAGCCGAGCGCTCTTCAGCAGCAGCCGGTGGTCAACGCGATTTCGAACGACGATTTTGCCCAGCTCGCCGTTTCTACCCGATGAGACTTCGTCACATTAAGAAGGAGGTGTTCGTTTGCGACACCTGCGGAACGAGGAGTCGGTTAACGAGCATGGAACGTCATTGGTGCGAGCAGTGCAATCTCGGTGCGCCGATTGAAATGAATCCCGCAAGATTCCGGAGCTTCGTTCAGGTTTCCGCTGCCAGAATCAACGCTCTTCTGCCGCGCGCTCAGCGATCGCACTAGCGGCCCGCTCGATTGCGCCATGGCCCAACATGGCCAGTGGGTGCGAATCGTAACGGAAAACTCTTGCCTTATCCGCACGTTCCCGTGAAGGTCGCAGCCGATGCAACGGCAATCGGCGCTCGGGCGAATTTATGGCGGCATCGCCGTCTGGCTCTGCGCTTCGCTGCTTTCGACGCTGGCCCTCAGCGCCAATCCGAAGTGGCACGAGCTGATCCACGCGGATGCCAAATCGCCACGCCATGAATGCGCCGTAACGCTGGCGAGCTCGGGCAACTATCAGCAGCCCGCGCCGCTGGTCGCGGTTCCGGTTCCCGTCCTGCAATTCTGTTTTGTTCCGGCGCTGCACCCGGTCTGGGTCGCTTCGCCTTTCAGCAGCGCGCGCATTCTTGAGCACGCGCCGCCCGCGCCCGCCTAGCACAGATTCCAGCCGCGTTCTCGCGCGGTGATTCGACGTTTCGATTTGTCGCGCGTTTTGCGGCCCGGATTCCGTGCCCGCCTACCGAACCATTGTGGCCTCGCCCTGCGAGCGCCGCAGCAACCCGCATTTAACACCAATGACTTTCAACCAATTTATTCATGAAAAAATTTCTGATGATCGCAGCAGCGCTGTTCGCCATTGCGAACTTTGCTTCTGCCCAGGACGCCGTTCGAACAACGGCATCTCCCACACCGGCCACCACGGCCGAGACTGATCGCGTCATCGTCCAAAGCCAGGAGCTGGACATTTCGCGCGAGCAGATTGTCCCGAGCCTCGGCGCCACGCGTTACACGGTCGGCCCCGACCGATTGGATTCGCAGGCCCAGGGCGAAAACGCGTCGTTCAACCAAACTATTCTGCGCTTCCCCGGCGTGGCGCAGGATTCATTTGGACAACTGCACGTCCGCGGCGAGCACGCCAATCTGCAATACCGCATCGATGACGTGCTCTTGCCGGAAAGCATTCCCGGTTTCGGCCAGGAACTCGAGACGCGTTTCGCCGACAACATCTCGCTCATCACCGGCGCGCTGCCGGCGCAGTTCGGTTTTCGTAACACCGGCGTCATCGACATCCACACTAAAAGCGGAGCCGCCTTCCAACAAAGTGAAGCGTCCATCTATGTCGGAAGTTTCGACACGATTAAGCCGAGCTTCGAGCTCGGGAACGTCACCGGGAAACTCAGCTCCTACGTTTCGGCCAGTTATCTGCATAGCGGCATCGGGATTGAAAATCCGACCGGCAGCAGCAATCCAATTCACGACAACACCGATCAATCCAAACTGTTCGGCTATTTCTCTTACATCTTTGATGAGACAAGCCGCCTCACACTTCTCGTGAGCGGCAATCACAGCGACTTCCAGATCCCCAATAACCCGGGGCAGACGGAGGCATTCACCGATATGGGAAGGTCCACGTTCGATTCATCGAAACTCAACGAGAACCAGACCGAACAATCCTCCTACGCGATCCTCACCTATCAAAAGAAGTTGGACGATTTCAGCATGCAGGCGTCCATCTTCACGCGCTACAGTTCCGTCTTATTCCGGCCGGACGAAGTCGGCGACTTGATTTTCAACGGCGTGGCTTCGCGCGTGGATCGCGACGTCGTTTCAAACGGGATCGAGTTCGATTCAAGCTACAAGCTCAACGACCAGCACACGGTCCGCGCTGGTTTTCTTTTCAGCGAACAACACGCCACTGTCGGGACGGCCACGCTTGTGTTTCCCGTCGACGCGAACGGCACTCAGACGAGTGATGTGCCGGAGCGGATCGTCGATAACAGGCAAAAGTACGGCTACTTCTACGGCTTCTATTTGCAGGACGAATGGAAACCGTTCGAGCAACTCACGATTAATTTCGGCGGGCGGCTCGATTTTGTGAATGCGTTCTCGAATGAGAACCAGCTCAGCCCGCGAATCAACGTGGTTTACGAACCCGTGAAAGGCACGGTCATTCACGGCGGCTATGCGCGCTACTTCACGCCGCCGCCCTTGGAGAATGTCGATCAAAGCACGATCGCCAAATTCACCGGAACGACGAATCAATCGGCAATCACCGACAATTCTCCTGTTACCTCCGAGCGGGCGCACTACTTCGATGTCGGTGTGACGCAGAAGGTCGCCGAAGGATTCAACGTCGGCATCGATGGGTTCTATAAGAGTTCGCACTCGACGCTCGACGAAGGTCAGTTCGGCCAGGCGCTCATTCTTTCATCCTTCAACTACAAGCGCGGTGAAATCTACGGCGGCGAAATTACTTCCAGTTACGATCACGGTCCGTTCTCCGCCTATTTGAATGCCGGTTACGAATGGGCGCGGGGAACGCAGTTTAGCTCCGCGCAATTTCTCTTCGATCCCGCCGAGATCGCCTACGTCAGCAACCACTGGGTTTTCCTCGATCACGATCAGCGGTTCACCGGCTCGGCCGGCATCTCCTACACCTGGAATGACTGGAAAGCCGCGATTGATGGACTTTACGGGAACGGTCTGCGCCGCGGGTTTGCCAACACGATGAAGAACCCCCCTTACGAGACGTTCAACCTCAGCCTGCAACGCCGGTTCAAGATCAGCACAAAGACTTCCCTCATGGTGCGGTTCGATGTCGTGAATTTACTGGATAAAATTTACGAACTGCGTGACGGCAGCGGCATCGGTGTCGGCGCGCCGCAATTTGGCCAGCGCCGCGGATTCTACGGGACGGTTGCCTTCGACTTCTAAGACTCCATTCGGCCTTTAATCGTCAGCCGCTGGAGCCAGGGTCCGATCCCCTTCTCCGGTTTTCTTCCTCGGCGGCGATGGATGAGCCACCATGAAAACGGCAACCGAAATCGCCAATCATCCCAAGGCGCGTCTGCACCGGGAGCTTATCGACACGCTTCGCACATCCGGGAGCATGAAAGGAGCGGAGTTGACCTGGCGGCGGCTCCGGCTTAACCCGCGTCTTTGGAAACGGATCGTTACCTACGGTCTCGGCCTGCCGGAGCAGCAGGTGAAGTTAAACAAGATTGCTTTCCCGGATTCGAACCGCGCCGAAGTCGATGCCGCGCTGAAAGCCGGAAACAATTTGAACAGACTTTACGAGCTCGCCCGAGGTCGCGCTTCCCTCGCCAGGGATGCAGCGGGCCAATACAAAATCGGCGCCAAAGGACTGAAGGTCATCCAGCACGCGACTGTCTCAAGAGCACCCAGCCAATCGCAGGAGACGGCTCGTGGTCGTGGCAGCGCTGAGTTTAGATCGTGACTGCAATTTCACAGCAGCGGTCGTGGCGTTCCTTTACTAATGATTCTTTGCCAAGGTCTCTAAATTGCTTTATATGGCGAGAAATGATGCGAGATCGCGAAGGGGCACGTGGGCGGAACGCACTCGTTTGCTTGCTCATCAGCCAGTTCCTGATTATCTCCGCGCTCGCGGCCTCCCCGCACCTTCATCAGTTATTCCATCATGATGCCGATCGCGGTGATCATGAATGCGCCGTCACAGTAATGATTTCCGGCGGGAGCGATGGTTCTCCCGTGCCTCAAGTTCTCGATGCTGGGACGCGTTTCCCCACCGCTTTTGATTTTTCACCGGAGATACTGTCTCACGATGTAGCTCCTCTTTTTCTTAGTGCTCACGTCTTCGAGCACGCTCCTCCACTCAGCTAACAGAGCGCTGGATGGCGATAAGGCCCGAGCGCAATTAGCAGGCGTCTCGGGAACCTAGCATCGCCGTTGTTACTTGCGGTCGCGCCTCAACTGGCGCCCGCGGCCGCTTCTCAAGTTTAGCATGACTGGTTATGAGTTGGTTTACATTTAATCTCCAAGACTTCTCGATCTCGTTTCTGAGCATCCTTTTCGAAGGAGTGCCTTTTATGTTCATCGGCACGCTCCTTTCGGGGATGATCGATGCCTTCGTTCCGTCGGAGACGATCGAAAAAATTCTCCCAAGAAATAAAGCCGGGGCGATCGCCCTCAGCGGAGTTCTCGGCGTGGTCTTTCCGATGTGCGAGTGTGGCGTCGTGCCCGTAATCCGGCGGCTGATTCGCAAGGGATTGCCGGTCTCGTGCGCGCTGACGTATCTGCTGGCGGCGCCCATCGTCAATCCTATCGTCGCTCTGAGCACCTTTGCCGCCTTCCGCGGCCAGCATCCCGGGATGGTGACATCAATGCGGCTGCTGATGGGGTTTGGCGTGGCCTGCGTCTGCGGAATGATTGTGCAACGGATTCCAACTCGCGCGTTGCTTAACCGGCCGATGCTCGCCTCGCTCCAAAAACGATCGACACCTGCTCGTGCGCGCGCTCAGCATGTCCACGACCTGGCTTATGCCGGAGTCTCGAGCGAAAGAAACGTCCTCTTCCCGATTGTTCCCGCCGAAGAGATCGTTCATCTCCACGACGAAGTGCACGACGAAAAGCGCTTCGGGCAGAAAATTATCGACGCGATCCGTTGCGCCGCCTTTGATTTCCTTGACGTCGGATTCTACCTGATCATCGGCGCGGCCATCGCGAGCGTGTTCAACACCGCGATTAACAAGGAAGTTCTGCTGCCGTTTGCGAGCAATCATCTGCTGGCCACGACCGGAATGATGGTGCTGGCGGGGTTGCTCTCGCTTTGCAGCACCTCGGACGCATTCATCGCAGCGAATTTTCTGACTTTTCCTGTCACCGCGAAACTCGGGTTCATGGTCTTCGGCCCTATGATGGATATGAAACTGCTTTTCATGTACGGACTCGTTTTCAAGAAACGCTTCACCTTCACCTTCGCGCTCAGCTTGTTTGTCTTTATCGCATTGCTTTGCCTGGCGCTTGCACCTTTCCTGCCATGAGAATTTTCGCCCGCATTCTCGCTCCAGTGACTCTTCTCGAATGGGGAGGCATCCTGGCTTACTTCTATTTCAGCGGCCGGCTCGCGGCGTTTCTGCATCCGATGTTTCGGCCGCTCGTGCTCGCCACCGGCATTCTCCTGCTCATCACCGGCGCCTGCGTTGCGTTTTTCCGCGATGAAGAATCCGAACATGAGCATGAACACGTGCATGAGCACCAACACGTGCACGAGGAAGAAGGCGAGGAAGATTTACATCAGCACAGTCATTCGCATGAGCGGCTGAGCGTTGGCGGATTCCTCGCCTTCGCCATCCTCATTCTGCCGCTCGCCTTGGCCGCAAAAATTTCGCCGGACAGCTACGGTGCGAACCTGATCAAGAATCGCGGTTTGGTGAAAGATATTCGCAGCCTTCCGAGCGCGGCGAGTTCGTTCGCGAAACGGATGAAACCCGAACAAAAGCCGTCTCTCACCGTGATCCCTTCCCCGGCGCCGAAATACATCGGCGTGGAAGAAACTCCAAACTCGAAACCGAATCCGAATTCGGAACCCGCGTTGCCCTCGAATGACTCCGAGCAGGCGACTCCGGCATCACCCACTGATTCTTCGCCTAACGAGTTCGTCAATGATTTCCTCAAGCCGGACAAGGCTGGTCGCATCAAATGCGAGATTGTCGATCTGCTCTATGCCGCGCAGGAGCCAAGCACGCGCAAAGATTTTGAGGGAAAACAGGTCGAGCTGATCGGGCAACTGGTTCCAGCCAAGAAAGGCGCGACAAAATCGGCCGGGCCGGCCGGCTCCTTCAAACTCCTTCGTCTCGTCATGGTCTGTTGCGCCGCCGATGCGATGCCGGTCGCGGTGAAAATTGAAACGAAACTGCCGCCGATGGAAATCCGCGACATGCAATGGTTGAAAGTTACCGGGCGCGTGCATTACCGGCCGCGGGTGAAGGACGAATCCGATGACGTCGATTACGGTGATCAGCCGGAGCCGGTCATCGTGGCGGATTCGATCAAGAAGGTCCCCGCGCCCGCGGAAAAGTATCTCTACTAAATCGCGCCAATGTTCTTCGTTGTTCGACAAACTCTCTTCGCTACGGTGGCCGTCGCTCTGGTCGGGACGGCAGGAGAGACACGAGCCGGAAATTCGTTTTCGACGGTTGTGATAGATCCAGGACACGGCGGCGCCGATCGAGGCGGGATTCCCGGACAGCGAGTGCCGGAAAAAAACGTGGCACTCGATACGGCATTGCGTTTGCAAAAAGTTTTGCAACGAGCGGGATTGCGCACGGTGATGACGCGCTCCCAGGATATTTTTATTCCGCTGGCTGTGCGAAGCGCGATCGCCAACGCGGAGCACGACGCCATCTTCGTCAGCATCCATTACAATGCCGCGCGGCGCCCAGGCGCGCATGGGATTGAGACCTATTCCGAAAACAATCGCGGCGCAGTCCTTGCGGCGCGCATCCAGCGGCAAATCATCAGTCGCGTTAGCACCGAGAACCGCGGGCTGCGGTCGGCCGAATACTACGTGCTTCGCAATTGCCGCCTCCCCGCCGTGCTCGTCGAATGCGGTTTTCTCACCAATCCGAGCGAGGCGCAATTAGCTCTGACCACTTCCTATCGGCAGCAGGTCGCTGAACAGATCGGCGCGGGCATCATCGAGCAGCGGCAATTTGCATTTCCGCCGCTCATTCGAACTCATCGGACTGGCCGTTTGGTCCACAGAAACAAAAAGCACCGAAAAGTCGTCGATTCGGAGCGGCTTGGTCTGTCTCCGCTGATTTTTCTAACCGCCAAAGAGAGCTAAGCGATGGTTCGCCTTACAAATCCAGAGCCACCGGCGGATGTGGATGAGGTGCGGAACGGTCTGACCGGACCGGATTTTGCGCATCTCCGGCGGGCATTATTGTGGTTGCTCTTCCTGTTCGCCGGCGCTGCGGCTGCAACTCTGACGATCAATTTGCCGACGCCACTCTTTGCCGGCATGCAGTGTTATCTCGCCTGGTGTGCGATCGCCGCGCTGATTCAATATTTTTTCCTGCGCATTGAAGGCTCGGTTTTACGCCCGGCCGATCCTGATCGCAGCCCAATAACGCACCGCGGCCACAAGCCGAGCCGCACCGAGCACAGGGATAGTTCGATCATTTCTGGTCCGAGCCTTTCGAACTTCGCCTGCACCTGGCAATGGGTAATTTTCTTTGCTGGGGTAACTGCGACCGCCTTGTGTCTCCGCGAAACATTTGGCACGGCCGGACTGGCCGGAGAGGCGACCACTTCGCTGCGCGTGGCGACCGTCGTCTTCCTCGCGGGCGCCTGCGCATTTTATTTCTTTGGAAATTTTGCGAAAGCCGTCGCGGCTCGGATCGGAAGCGATGCGCTCTCGCCGGTCTTGACGCTCACCCGGATCGCTTCGCTGGCTTCCTTTGCCGCCGCAGGATTAATTTTCCTGTTCCTTTCCACCACGCGCGATTACAGCGCCTGGCTCGGCTGGTTCCTGATCGGCTTCACGACCTTCATGATCATGGAAGCGCTCATTCGTTTTGCGGTGCGATTTTATCAGCCGAAGAGTCTGCGCAAACCGCCGGGCCCGGCCGGAAGCAGCTTGTTGCTGGACGCGGTCTTCGGACATGGCCACGGCGTCGGCTCCGCCGTCAAAGGCTTCGAAGATTTGTTAGGCGTAAAACTGCGTGAGGTCTGGATCGTTCGTTATCTGCGCCAGACTGTGGAACTGATCGTCATCGGAACGGTCGTGCTAGGGTGGTTGTCCACCTGCTTCACCTCCGTCCCGGCCGGGAGCCGGGCGGTGCGGATGTTCTTTGGGCGTTATCAACCGGTGCCGCTTTCCCCCGGCCTTCACATCACCTGGCCCTGGCCGATCGAGCAGCTCGAGATCGTCGAGACCGAAACCATTCGCCAAATTTCGCTCGGCTTCGACAAGGATATGTCCGGGCCGGTGCTCTGGAACGAACCGCATTTCGAAGGCGAAAAAAATCTGCTGGTCGGTGACGGCGAATCGCTCCTGACCATCGACGTTCCGATCTTTTATCGCATCTCCGATCCGGTTCGTTATTTGGAAACGACCACGGACGCCGAACAAGCCTTGCTCGCGCTGGCCGATCGCAAACTGATTCGGGTCGCCGCGTCGCGCGACAGTTTCCAGATCATGACCGAGCAGCGCGCGGAAATAGCGCGGCAGCTTCAAGATTCATTACAAGAGGAAGTCGATCAACTCGGGCTCGGTCTTCAAATCGTGTTTGTCGGACTGAAGGACGTCCATCCGCCCGTCGATGTCGCACCGGCCTATCAGGCAGTCGTCAGTGCCCAGGAAGAAAAAGAGAAAACGATCGATCTCGCGCGCGCCTCACGCGCCAAAGTATTGCCCGAGGCCCAAGCCCAGGCGACTCGCATCCGAATCGAGCAAGACGCGCTCTACAAGCAGCGTGTTGCCGCCGCCCAAGGCGAGGCCGCGCGTTTCTCCGCGATTGTCGAGGCCGATCGCGCGAACAGCGCCGTCTTTCGTTTCCGATTGAAGCTCGACGTGATCGAGCAAGTCCTGGGCAAAGCCAACAAGACCATCCTGGCTGTGCCCGCGCAGACGAAACCGGAGCTTTACCTCGATTTACGCGACACCAACAACCTGCCTCCGCCGTAAGCCGCCTTTTTTATGAAACCGCAAATGCTCATCCGCTTCATCGTTTCGCTGCTCGTGCTTCTCGTTCTGTTTTCGTTCATGCTCGGCTTTCAGGTCCGGCAGAACGAGCAGGTCGTGCTGACTCGTTTCGGAAGTCCGTCGCGCGTCATTCAAAAACCGGGCCTTTATCTGAAATGGCCGTGGCCCATCGAAAAAGTGAACCGCTTCGATGCTCGCCTGAACTTCCATGAGATCCGGCTTTCCGAAGCGCTCACGAAAGATAAGCGCAACGTCATCGTCCCGGTTTTCATCGCGTGGCGAATTGTGAATCCGCAGCGATTCCTGGAAGCGATCGGAAGCACTGAGAATGCAAGGGCGAAGCTCGACAGTCTTGTGAGTAGCGCGAAAAACACCGTGCTCGGCAGTTACGATTTCGGCCAGCTTGTGTCGGTCAAACCGGAAGACGTAAAACTGCCGGAGATCGAGCAAAAGATCGCCGGGCTGAGTTCTGGTCAGGCCAGAGATTCGTTCGGCATCGCGATTGAACAAGTGGGCATCGAGCGAGTCACTCTGCCGGAAGTGAATACGCGTTTTGTTTTTGAGCGAATGCAGGCCGAACGCGCGCAGTTCGCCGAGCGCTACCGCGCGGAAGGCAAACAGGAAGCAGACGGGATTAATGCCAAAACGGACGCGGAGAAAACCGTTCTCCTCGCTGAAGCCCGCAAATCGGCCGAGGAAACACGCGGCAAAGCGGAAGCAGAAGTGGCCCGCATCTATTCCGCGGCGCATCAGGAGCAGCCTGATCTCTATCGTTTTCTGCGCGAATTAGAGGCGCTCAAGAAGGTCGTCAATCAAAACACCACGCTGGTGCTCGATGCTAATTCGCCGCCCTTCGACCTTTTGAAGGCGGCTCCGTCACCTCCGCCGAAACCATGAGTCGCCGACGAGAAGACGCCCTTTTTTCCGCGCACGCGATCCTGGCCGCGTTGCGCTCGAGCATCCGCATCTTGCGATGGGGGATGCTCGTCCTGGTGCTGATCTATCTTTGCTCGGGCATCACCACCGTCGGCCCCAACCAACGCGGATTGGTGCTGCGGTTTGGCCGCGCCCTGCCGAAAAGCGCGCCGCCCGGTCTGCTCCTCGCCTTCCCGGAACCGATTGATGAAGTGGTAATGCTTCCGGCCAAAAGCGTGCAGGAAGTCGTGCTCGACGCCTGGACGCCTAACAATGATTCGTGGCGGGATTCGCTCCACCCGGCGCGCGATCCTTATACCATCACCGGCGATGTGAACATCATCCGCGCCCGTTTTTCCGTGCGCTTCCAAGTGGCGGACCCCATCGCGTATGAGTTCGGCGCCAGCGATCGGGAAAACTTGCGCGACATGATTTGTTATCAAAGCGCCTGCCGCGTTCTCGCGGGCATGAGCGTCGATGATGTGCTCACGACCCGCCGTGATTTCATCGGTCAGGAATCAATGCGATTGGCGCAGGAGGAACTCGATCGACTGGGGCTCGGAGTCCAACTCCTGGCCTTTGAAACGCGCGAGATCAATCCGCCCGCATCGGTGTTGCAAGCCTTTCAGGATGTAATCAGCGCCAAGGTGGAGGCGAGAACCTTGGTGGAACCGGCGCGCAGCCGGCATGCCTCCGTGATTCCGGAAGCAAACGCGGAGGCTTACCGGATCGAGCAGGAAGCGCAATCTTATGCGCAAGGATTGATCGCAAAGGCGCAAGGCGAAGTCTCGGCGTTTCTTGCCTTGCTCAAGGAATACCGGGCGAATCCGGGGACCGTGCACACACGGCTCTACGCCGAGATGATTGAAAAAGTGTTGCCAAAGCTGCGGGTCTCGAGCGTTCTGCCGACCGACCGCGGCGACGTGCGCATTCTCGTGTCGCCGCAAAAGGCGGACGAGATCCAGCCAAGTGAAAGCAACGAATCGCAGCAGCAGCTTCTCCCTACGTCCACGCCATTTCCGCAGAACATTCAACCGATGGAAGATCATGACTGAGGAAACCAATTCGAGACTATGAATTCCACAAGCGTTCCGCTGCTAGATCCGCACGTCCATGAGCACGATCATTCCGAGCATGACCATCCTCACCACCACGATCACGAAGGTGAACATCTCCGCAGCGGCCTCGGCAAATGCGGGCACGATCATTCCGAAGGCGGAATGAAATGGCGGCTCACCCTCGTTCTTCTCGGCGGTGTCTGCCTGATCCTTAGCGGAATTCTTCGCTGGCTTCGTCCCGGCCAGGACGATCTCGCGGTCACGTGGTCGATGCTCGGCGCGATCGTCACCGCGCTCCCGATCTTTCGCGATGCGCTGCTGGGTTTTCGCTCGAAGGCTTTTGCGAACACCGAGTTTTACATGAACCAATTCATCACCCTCGCGGTGATCGCCTGCTTCGTGACTCAGCAATATGTCGTCGGCGGCGTGGTCGCGATCATTCTGCTCGTCGGCCACATCCTGGAAGACCGGAGCATGCTCGGGACGAACGAGGCGATTAACAGTCTGTTGCATCTCTCGCGAGTCACCGCGCGCCGGGTGCGTGGCGGAGTCGAAGAAGAAGTCGATGCCGAATCGCTCGGTGAAGATGAAATCGTGCGCGTGCGCCCCGGCGATACGATGCCGGCGGACGGCCTGGTCTTGAGCGGATTCTCGACCGTGAATCAGGCGACGATCACGGGCGAATCGCTTCCGGTGGAAGTGGAAGCTGGAGCGACTGTTTTCGCCGGCACCTCGAATCTCACTGGCTTGATCGAAGTCAAAGTAACCAAGACCGGGACGCAAACTGTGCTCGGCCGCGTGAAGGAGATCGTCGAAGAAGCGCAGCAAACTCGCGCGCCGATCGTGCGGTTGACCGAAGAATACGCGCGCTATTACATGCCGTTGATCCTGCTCGTCGCCGGGTTCGTCCTGTTCTTCACTCAGGATGTGCAACGCGCCATCTCGGTCATCGTCGTGAGCATTCCGTGCACGTTCGTGCTCGCGGGACCTTCCGCGATGGTGGCGGCGCTCGCGGCCGCTTCGCGCATGGGAATTCTCGTCAAGAGTGTGCGCTTCTTCGAGGTCGCCAACGAAATCGATACAGTCGTTTTCGACAAGACCGGCACACTGACAACTGGCGAGCTGAGGGTCGCAGCGATTGCGCCCCACGACGGCATGACGGAAAACGAATTGCTCGCGCTCGTCGCCGCCGTCGAGCAGCACTCCACACATCCGATCGCGCGTGCGGTCGTGACCACGGCACAGGATCGGCAATTGAGAATCGCCAACGCGGAAGACGTGCAGGAAAAACATGGGCACGGTTTAGTCGCGCGCGTCGGTCGGCTCGACGTCGTGGTCGGTCGCGGGGCGTGGCTGATGGAACAGGCGATTGAGATTCCGCAGAAGGAAAAAAACTTCGACGACCTCAGCGCGCTCCACATTGGCGTGAACCGTAAACTCGCCGGCATTATTTATCTGAGCGACACCGTTCGCGCCGAGGCCAAAGGCGTCAGCGCCGATCTGCGCGCAGGTGGCGTCGATCATTTGATGATGTTGACCGGCGACCGACGGAGCGTCGCGGAATCGATCGCCGAGCATGTCGGGATGACGGAGTTCAAGGCTGATTGCCTGCCGGAGCAAAAACAGGAAGCGGTGCACAAGCTCAAGACCGGCGGCCGCAAGGTCATGGTCGTCGGCGACGGCGTGAACGATGCACCGGCCCTGGCAGCCGGCGATCTCAGCGTCGCCATGGGGGCGCTCGGCAGCGACGTGGCGATTCAAACCGCCGACATCGCTTTGATGGCGAGCGATCTTCGCCGCGTCCCGCATTTTCTCGCGCTCTCAGACAAGACATTGCGGATCATCAATCAAAACATGTTGTGCGGCTTCGTTTTCATCGCCGCCGCCATTGTTCTCTCCGGCGTAGGACTGATCCCGCCGATTGCCGCGGCGTTCATCCACGAATTCGGCGCGTTCTTTGTCATCTTTAACAGCGCGCGGTTGCTCCGCTTCGAGGGAAAAATTGCATGAACTACCTCTCCGCAATTTTTCGTCGATGAACAAAATCGCATTCGTATTTCTGTTCCTGGCCGCATCGATGTTCGCAGCAAACGCGGCGGACAAGATTAAAGTCGCGTCCTTTTCCACCATCGACACAGAGATCGTCCAGCAGGTCGG
>Ga0307478_10002169_pt1 | contig 15882 bp, 15 predicted proteins | sample atmos_gasesECM4C_2_FD_203713 | JGI IMG/M metagenome (GOLD analysis project Ga0307478, IMG submission 203713) | Hardwood forest soil microbial communities from Morgan-Monroe State Forest, Indiana, United States - atmos_gasesECM4C_05 | ecosystem: Environmental > Terrestrial > Soil > Temperate...
CATGTGAAACGCCACTGAGCCACTTTGTCAAAAGTCAGCTCGCCACTTTCAGAACTGTTATTTTAAGTTTATAAATATTGACCGACGGATAAAATAACCCCGGTAACCCTCCAAAGGCAAGGTCCAGTCGAGTTATTGATGCTGCGTCCTTCCGCCGACTACGAAAGGTGAAAGTTTCAAGTCTCCGGAGAATCCCAAACACGAGTGGGATGCACGTTGGCGAGAACGGCCCACTCGGCAGAGGCCATCAGCTTACAGAGAAAATCGACGGCACATCCCGGTTCCGCTCATTATAACCGAATTGTCTCAACATACTATGGCGTCGTGTCCTAAACACTTCTTCAAACCCTCGTTCTGTACTTACAACTTTATGAATGGTACTGAGATACATAACAGCGTATTCAAATTGCCGTCCCTGAAGACCCTAGAGGAATCCTCATGTTTAGGAAAGCCACTCCATTATTGGACTGGCTGCATAGAAGTGACAGGGTGCAACTCGTTCCATCCGTGGTCTGCGTCGTGGATATAGGCACCCGAGACTAGATAGCGCTGGCCGATCTCCGGTTCAAAATACGGGCCGCTGTATCGGCTGCAGGGTTCTGCAGCGTCTGCCTGCCTTACTTTGCCTTGGCAAATCGGTTCGAGGACTAGATCGCCTTGCTGTCTTGAGATGTTCTTCTCGTTTAGGAGCGATTCAAACTGTCGGTCCAGGCGAAACCTAATGTGGACATCACCGTCCGCTTCTTTGCGGACCTGCTCTACGGTGCCAGTTACCGAAACGCACGGGTCTATTATTCGGAGGCGACCGGGGTTGTAGACATATCCCCAGAGACTTTGATCACATTGTACTGCGCTGGTTTGTGGGGACGCTTGGCGTCCGGTTGTTTGCGGATGGCGAGAGAGCCTATAAGCAACGAAGAAAGAGCAACCCCCAATAAGTAGAATTAGTGCGATGGCTCTTGCTTGTTTCATGCTTGGAAGAAACTGAATCTGGCACGAGATTCTCGTCGCACGGCGCGGCGAAGTTCATACCTTTGAGCTATTTGCATCCCGCTCCTCTATTAGGTCCAGCTCTTGGATTCCCATGAGATCCTGGAGGTATTCTCTGAGAGCCATGATGACGAAAGCTCCTTCCGCACAGAGAAACATAGCCAAGTAAACCAACGCTAGCTCGTTGCTGTACGGGACTTCTCTTAGGTCGGTCTTCTCCAAAATGTCCTTGGTGCTCAGTCGCACGCCATTGTTTTGATACTGAGATGAATACACGTCGCTAATCGAGTACAGCAGGATCGTGTGGTAGCAAAATACGAGTGCCACTGCGGCCAGAATGAGGACGAGAGGTAGCCAGGGCTTTGAATGCCGCACGCCAGTCTTTCTCAGGTAGTCACGGAACAACCATCTTGCTATGAAATGACGGGTGTAAAACACGAAAGCGACAAGAAGAAAGCAAAACAAAGATGTATAGGTTGAGAGAAACGCCGTCTGTGAAGAGAAGGTTGGAATCCAATGGAGCTGAGTGATAGGAACTGGCAGGGACGCTGTGATGACCGTCCACAAATTCATGTAGGCTTTGAAAAATGAAACAAATCCTATGAACCTTCTAGGTTTTTCAGGAACGGCATCGGCCATGTCGGACTCGCCTTGCTTCCAGGTAAGGACTGGGTCGCAGTGTGTGATAACAGAAATGATAAAGTCAACAGCCGGGTGATACCGAGCTATAATCCTGTTGCTGCCCTTCTCGATCTTACTAGCTGGGGGTGCATCATGCGCTCGCGCCTCACTCGATACTTCGTTTGTGCTCTTACAACGCTGGCGCTATTGTCCTTCGGAACGGCATCTCCCTCTAAGAACAAAGAAAAGAAACCTCTGGTTTCGATCACCAAGATTCCCCACTCGGGTCCCGGGGCACCTACTCCTACGGAGGCAATCGGTGGCAGCGTGAAAGGGATTGAGTCGAATAAGCTTAAAGACCTCAGAATAGTTGTATACGCCCTCGCGCGCGACACATGGTATGTCCAACCAACCGTGGCTCATCCTCTAACTAGCATCGACGATCATGATGGTACATGGGAGACGGAAACTCATCTTGGCACCAGGTATGCAGCCCTGCTAGTGAAGGCATCCTACCAGGCACAGGCGACGACCGATGCAATTCCTAATTTGGACGACGATGTGCTTGCCGTAGCTAGAGTTGACGGCAAGTAAACCTCAGAGCCCGAACAGGTAAAATATCCAACTGATTCTTCGTCCCTACCCTGCCATAAGCAAAGAAAAAGCGAATTGCAAAATGCCAGTTGCAGCCATGCCCTTGACAAACTCATCTGACTAGCTTATTGTTCCCAACAAGGGAACTATTGTATAGTTCCCGCTAAGGGAGCAGTTATGCTCGATTCCCCTTGCTGCTGGGGTGCTCGAAGATGCGATTAGTCGGCAAAGAGCTACTGGCACAATTCGCAAAGCAGCACGCCGACATTCGCAGTCCGCTCAAAGCGTGGATTCTCGAGGTTGAGGAGTCGAATTGGACTGGCCCAGCCGATGTTAAAGCCAGGTTTCCGAGCGCAAGCTTTTTGAGCGACAACCGGGTGATTTTCAACATAAAAGGCAATACGTATAGGATAGAGACCAAAGTGAGCTATGAAATCACAGTTGTGCTAGTTAAGCGCGTAGGAACACACGCTGAGTACTCCAAGTGGAGCTAAAGGAGACTCTCATGATTACCGCAGTCAATTCTGAGGTCGATTACAACGCTGCCCTTGCAGAGATCGAGCAGCTTATCGATCGCAATGTTCGTGCGGGTACCCCCGAGGGAGACCGCCTGAATCTTCTAACGCTTCTCGTACAGGACTATGAGCAGAAACGGATCGAAATCGATGCGCCGGACCCAATAGACGCCATTAAATTCCGCATGGAACAAATGAATTTGATGCCCCGTGACCTTGTTCCACTCCTCGGGAGCCGTAGTAAAGTCTCTGAAGTTCTTTCGCGCAAGAGGCCCTTGACCCTTTCAATGGCGCGGGCACTTCACAAGGGCTTGAGAGTTCCGGCGAAGGCCCTACTTCAAGAGCAATTCCTTTTTGACCTTGGTGAAGAAGCCGTCGAGTGGGAACGCTTCCCCATCCGCGAAATGGTGGCGCGCGGTTGGATCAAAGACAAGGTAACCGACCTTCGTCATCAGGCAAAAGACGTGATGCACAGGTTCTTTGCGCCGCTTGGAAAAGGCTGGGCTCCTAGTGCCCTCTACAAACAGACGCACTACTACTTGCGCTCCGCAAGACAAATGGACTTCTATGCCCTTGCCGCGTGGAATGCTCGCGTCTGTATCCGCGCATTACAAACGCCGCCATCCGTAAAATTTGAGCCCCAAACACTAACATACGAATTCATGCATGAGCTGGCACACTTGAGCACTCTCAATGACGGCCCGAGACATGCCATTGAGTATCTGGACAAAATTGGAGTCTCTCTTGTCGTGGAGCCTCAACTTCCTGAGACGTACATCGATGGTGCGGCGATTCTCGCGCGTCCTGATCAACCAGTCGTCGCTCTCACTCTTCGCTACGACCGGATTGACAATTTCTGGTTTGTATTGATGCATGAACTGATTCACATTTCCCGACATCTGAATGCAGATTTAACTGCGTTTTACGATGATCTCGATGTCGAAGATAAAACCAGCGTCCAGGAGCAGGAGGCTGACCATCTCGCAGGCGAGGCGCTAATTCCCTCGGAGGAATGGAAGAGAAGTCCCGCCAGCAAGCTGCGCACGCCGGATGCTGTGCAGCATCTCGCCAGCCGCCTGCGGATACATCCCGCTATCGTTGCGGGCCGAATTAGGCATCAGCGAAAATCCTACCGAGTCCTGAATCGGCTTGTAGGGCAGGGACAAGTTCGTAGGCTTTTCGTAGAGTCCGTAGAAGCGTAGGTGACAATATGTTTGGTCCAAGCCATTACGTACCGATTCTCCGTTGGAAACAGGCGGAGAGGTTTGCACTCAGATATTTACACGAAGAAGATAGGAAGAGGATCACACCGCTGATTGAGCTCACACCAGTGACCTTCAAATCGCGGACGACGGCAGGGCGCGTAGCTACACCACGCGACCCCGCACAAGTAGTCCACGAAGAGGCCAAGAAGCTGCTGGAAGCATGCACTAATTTCCCCTTCTTTTTGGATCTGCGCCATGTCGCCGTCGACGTCGTCAGGACTCGTGGCAAAGTGCACGCCCTCGAATACTTCGCGGAGATAGGCAGAAGCTACAGACTCGCGCTCGTGCCGGTCACCGGATTGTCCCGAACCAAGGAGTACCAGACATCGGTTGCAAGAATCGTCAAGGACGACAAGCGCGGAATTTGCCTCCGCCTTACACCAGCCGAGATCATCGAGGCAAGCTTCGCGGGCAGCGTCCGAGCTTTCTTGAAATCACTCCGTTTGAGCGAAGATGCCGTCCATCTTCTGGTTGACTACGAAGCAAACGACCCTGCAGCCCCCAGTGTAGAGTCGCTTCTCGCCGCCATACCGAATCTCGGCAAATGGCAAACACTCAGCGTGGCGAGCGGAGCTTTTCCTCCTGATTTACAGGGGTTCGAGCCCGGCAATCGAAGGATTCCGAGAACCGATTGGCTGGCGTGGAAAAAAGCGGTGTCGACCGCCAAGAACAGCCTGAGAAAACCCAGTTTTTCGGACTACACGATTCAATACGGCCTCTACAAGGAACCAGTTGAGGGCTGCAACCCCAGTGTGAGCGTTCGGTATACGCTTGACGAGGAGTGGCTGATCATGCGCGGCGACGCTGTGCGAGGGAAGGCAACGTCGCACGCCCAGGAGACGAGACCGGGACGTGAACAGTGGCAGGGCCACGCCCAACTTCTCTGCGACGATAAGAATTTATTCTACGGCGAGGGTTTCAGTTGGGGCGACGCATTCATCCGCGAGAAGAGCCTAGACAGCAAGAATTACGGCAGCTATGAAATATGGCTGCGCGCCGGAATCAACCACCACATGACAGTCGTGTCGCGCCAGATCGCCAATTTAGTCGTTTCCTGAGGCACGTCCGCACCCTGTTACACAGAACATCAATATCTGTTTTCGTGACAAGCCTCGAATAGATCTCCGCCCTACACTTCGAACGCATGCCTCCGGCGATACCCAATTCCTCCAGAAAATGCAAAGCTTCCTCCCGCCAGAGGAGCGCCACGATCGCTGCAGGATCTGGCGAGGGGTTTCTCAAGGCGTGCTTCAAATCGCAAAACCGAAGTTTGTCCGACTCCTTGCAAGCAACTCGCACACCCCACCAGTCCGGCACGAGATCGACCGCCCCGCGCACGTGGCGCTCCTCCAGCACAAGCGTGACGCGATCAAACACGCGTCCGTACGATTCCGCCTGTTCGGGAAGTCGTGCAAGCGTGTCCCTATCGCTCTTCAATTCAAAACCATGCAACTCGCCGTTAACAACCGCGAGATCGATCCGCGCAAGACCATGCTGAACACCCAACTCATCAAAAATCACGGTCTCCGCATCACCCATGTGCTGAACAAACAACACTTGTCTTGTCGCGATTCGCAATTGGGTGTCATTCATAAGCGGGCTCTTCATCATACCTAAACAACCGCCCGCCCATTCGCCGTGTTAGCAATTCACCACCGTAGTCTCCTTTCGTCCACATGCTAGCGTTTGCTTCTCCGAGATAATAGAATCCATTTGCTCTCAGACGTTATCGTAACCGAGGGGTAAAGCTTAAAATGGCGCGAGGAAGAGGGGACGGTGGCAAACCGAGCAAGCGTCCTATTGAAAGGTACGAACATAAGGACAAGAAGCGCATTAATAACCCGCCCGTCGGGTTGGTGACTCCAGAGACCGACCCCGTCGCGCCGACGCAAAAGGCTTATGACTACATCCCGCCCGTTCCTTCAGTGAAACCTCGTCAGCAACTGGATTACGATCCGCACCTTGACCCGCAGTTGGTCTGGGCTGGGAAGAAGGAGCATATCTCTTTCGAGGTACCCACAGTCTCATTGCACGTGCACGAGCGCATCGATCCTCACACAATCATCGACGCCGTGAGAAAGCGCAACGGCAACGGTTTGCCAGTGCAGCCATCGCTATTCGAGCGCCGGGAAGAGAATCCTCCGCTGCGGGAAGCCATCGACTTCTATCGCCATGCCCACGGCTGGTCGAACCGCATGATCGCCGGTGATTCCCTGATAGTAATGAACTCCTTGCTAGAAAAGGAGGGTATGGCGGGCCAGGTACAGAGCGTTTATATCGACCCGCCGTATGGGAAGACCTACAACTCGAACTTCCAGCCATTTACAAACAAGCGCGAAGTTAAGGATGGCAAAGACGAAGACCTGACGCAGGAACCCGAGATGATCCGGGCGTTTCGCGATACCTGGGAATTGGGGATTCACTCGTACCTGACTTATCTGCGTGACCGGCTACTGCTGGCTAAAGAGCTGCTGAACGAGTCCGGATCATGCTTCGTGCAAATCGGTGACGAAAATGTTCACCTGGTCCGGGATCTCATGGATGAGGTGTTCGGCGCAAAGAATTTTGTTTCGCTCGTTACCTTCGCGAAGACAACCGGAGCAACCGTGCTGTACCTGCCCGGAACTTGCGACTACCTAGTGTGGCACGCTCGCAATCTTGAAAAAATGAAATACCGACCACTGTACCTTTCCAAGGCAGCGGGTCAGGAGGGAGCCACAAATTACAACCGCATTGAATCTCCAGATGGAAAACGCCGCTATCTATCTGCTCAAGAACGTCTTGACTTGAGTGCCATTCCAGCAGGCGATCGGATTTACAGTCTGGACAACTTTACGAGCCAGAGCGTTGGCCGTGAGAAAGGAGAAGGTGCGGCATGCTGGTTCCCTATAGAGATCAATGGGCACGAGTACCGGCCAAGTCTCCAGGCTCGCTGGAAAACCAATGAGGCAGGAGTCAAAAACTTAATGCTCGCGCGACGACTTGAAGCGACGGCAAATCGTGTCGGGTACGTCCGGTACTTGGAAGATTTTCCCGTATTCCCAATTAACAACAAATGGGACGACGTAGGCGCTAGTTTTATGGCTGACAAAATCTATGTTGTACAGACCGTTTCCAAGGTAGCGCAACGTGCGGTATTGATGACAACTGATCCCGGCGACCTCGTCCTCGACCCTACTTGCGGCTCCGGCACCACGGCCTATGTTGCCGAGCAGTGGGGCCGCCGCTGGATCACATGCGACACTTCACGTGTTGCTATTACACTTGCCAAACAACGCTTGATGACGGCTGATTTCGATTATTACGAACTCGCCCATCCGGAGGAAGGCGTGGGTAGCGGCTTTCACTACAAGACCGTACCCCATGTTACGTTGAAGTCGATTGCTAATAATCCCGAGATTCGCGAAGGCATGCCTCGCGAACAAATTGACGCAGCCATCGCCCACTATGCCGAGCAGGAAACTCTCTGCGATCAGCCGTACCTGGACAAGAACCGCATTCGGGTTACGGGGCCGTTCACGGTTGAGGCGGTTCCCGCTCCCACGGTCAAGTCCCTCGACGAGATTGAAGGCCCACATTCGGCTGCTGACGTGTCCATCGCGCGTTCTGGACCGACACTTCGGCACACCGAATGGCGTGACGAGTTACTGAAGACTGGCCTTCGAGGAAAAGGCGGCCAGCACATTGACTTTTCCCGTGTGGAGCCGCTGGCAGGAACACGTTGGCTGCACGCAGATTCTGAAACGAAGGGAGCGAAACCCGAGCGCGTGCTCATCTCCTTTGGCTCCGAGCATAGCCCTCTGGAACAGCGACAAGTCGAGCTCGCATGGGAAGAAGCGCGAACGCTCAGCCCGAAACCCGCAATTCTGGTGTTCGCGGCATTTGAATTCGATCCCGAAGCCGCCAAAGACATCGATGGGATGACCAAGGAAAAAACGGGCATGACCTTTCTGACTGCCCAAATGAACGCCGACCTCCTCACGGAAGACCTGAAAAAGAAGCGGGCCTCGAACCAAAGCTTCTGGCTTGTCGGACGTCCTGATGTCGATTTACGGCGGATCACCAAGGGAGACCACAAAGGCAAGTGGGAGATCGAGGTGCAAGGGTTCGACTATTACAACACCCGAACTGGAACTATAGAATCAGGTGACACATCGAAGATTGCCATGTGGCTTCTGGATACAGACTACGACGGCCGTAGCCTGTACCCTCGCCAAGTATTCTTTCCTATAGCCGACGAGGACGGAGGCTGGGCGCGTCTCACCCGGAACCTAAAAGCGGAGATCGATCCCAACTTGATAGAAGCATATCGTAAGACTGTTTCTCTGCCTTTTGACCCCGGGGAGTTCAAGCGAATCGCATTGAAAGTGATCGACGACCGGGGGATTGAAAGCCTCAAAGTAGTCGAGGTGAAGTAATGGCGACACAGACGCCCTCGGCAAGCATTGACCAGCTCATTATCAGCTCGCCCTACGAAGCGCCGGCAGAGCATTGGAAATACAACCGTGAGACCCGCCGATTCACCCGAGAACCGGGACGCCGCCCTGCGGGATACGTGCGCGCTTCGGACGCTTCCAAGTCATTTGATGATCCGGGCGAGTTTGTTGAGCTGCCGCTGGTGAATAAGATTCGTCCGCGAGTAGATGGGTGGCGGAACGCCGATTATCCCGGAGCAAGCGGTATCTCCAGACGTCTTCTGAAGCACTGGCGAGACCTCGAACAGCGAGAGGGCACCCGACGCTTTTTTTTCTGCCAGCTGGAAGCCGTTGAGACACTGATGTGGCTGGCCGAGGCTCCGGAGTCAGACCGCGTGGGAATCAAGGTTCCAGGGGATGGAGGCCAATTCACGCGCCTGTGCTCGAAAATGGCCACCGGATCGGGTAAGACCATCCTAATGTCCATGCTCATTGCGTGGCAGGTGCTGAACAAAGTTACGTACTCGCACGACAAACGCTTTTCGAAAAACATTCTCTTGATCGCGCCCGGCCTGACCGTGAGGAATCGGCTGGAGGTGCTCGTTCCGGGTACGGCGGGGAACTACTACCAGGAGTTCCAGATCGTACCGCCGGGTTTGGAAGATAAGCTGCGTCAGGGACAGACTTGCCGCGTGCAGGTACGGAACTGGCACAAGCTGGATTGGGAGAGCGAAGAGCAGATCAGCAAACGACGCAGTGTGGACAAGCGTGGAGCACTTAGCGACGAGGCTTATGTGCGCGAGGTGCTGGGGGAGATGCATTCCGCAGAGAACATACTTGTCATTAATGACGAGGCCCACCACGCCTGGCGCGTGCCACCGAAGGTGAAGATTGCAGGAATTTCCAAAGATGAACTGAAGGAAGCCACAAAGTGGGTGGGGGGCTTGGATCGCATTCACCGCGCGCGCGGAATTCTGATGTGTTACGACCTGACGGCGACTCCGTTTGCACCGACAGGGCGCAAAAGCGGCGAAGAGACGCTTTTTGGATGGATCGTTAGCGACTTCGGGCTCAATGACGCAATTGAATCAGGATTGGTGAAAACGCCACGCGTCGTGGTTCGGGACGATGGCGAACTCAACAGCAAATACAAGTCCAAGTTCTACCATATCTACACCGATTTGGAAGTAAAGCCGGACCTGAATCGCAAAGCGGAGCCACATACCCCGCTTCCTGATCTCGTCGGCAAGGGCTACTACTTCCTGGGAAAGGACTGGCTGGAAACGGCGAAGGCATGGAAGGAAGGAAACATCAAGACGCCGCCGGTGATGATTACCGTGGCCAACCTGACCCACACGGCGGCGCGCGTCCAATATGCGTTTGAGCACAAGAGGATTCGTATCGAGGAGCTGTGCGATCCGGAAAAAATCCTGCATATTGACTCCAAGGTGCTCGACGAAGCCGAAGCACAGGAGGAGCCCGCCGAGATCTTAGTTCAGGCCACGGCTGTTGACGAAGCGGACGAGGAAATTGGTGAAGAGAGCGCGGAAGAAAACGGTACCGGGGCGAAAAAGAAGCTCACGAAGAAAGACCGTGCCGAGTTGCTGCGCAAAACAGTCGATACGATTGGACGCGAAGACCAGCCCGGTGAGCAAATTCAGAACGTGATTTCCGTAGGGATGCTTTCAGAAGGCTGGGATGCCAAGACCGTGACCCACATCATGGGACTGCGCGCATTCACGTCCCAACTTTTGTGCGAGCAGGTTGTGGGCCGAGGCTTGCGTAGGACATCGTATGAGGTTGACGAGCAGACGGGCTTGTTCCGCCCGGAGTACGTAAACATTTTTGGCGTGCCTTTCACATTCCTTCCTCACGAGGGCAGCGCCGATGCTCCGCCTCCGCCCCCAGCCACAGGTAAGACTAGGATTGAACCTGTTGCCGAGCGACGGGCTCAGTATGAGCTTAGCTGGCCGAATGTAATTCGGATTGATCACGAGTATCGACCACAGTTAACTCTGGATACCAGCAAAGTGAAACGGCTGGTGCTGGACGCCTACCAGACACCCATGATCGCAGAGTTAGCTCCGATAATCGATGGAAAGCCAGATTTCACAAAGTTGAAGGAAATTCATCTGGAGGAACTCGCGCGGCGATTTCGGATGCAGAAGATCGTCTTCGAAACGGCGAGCGAGGTTTATGACCAGATGGCTCCAAAATGGAAGGGCAGTAAAGAATATCTTCTGGCACAACTCGTACGGTTGGTTGAACGTTACATCGAAAGTGGAAGAGTAGTGGTCGATCCACCTTCATTTAACGACGATGATAAACGTCGAAGGATCGTCATCACGCTTAACATGACCAAAATTGTGCAGCACATTTGGGAAGCAATCCGATTTGAGAATGCCCTTACGCTCGAACCTGTGTTCGACACAGAGCGACCGATCCGCTCCACGGGCGACATGCTGCCATGGTACACGGGCAAGCCTTGCGAGCATACGAAACGATCACACATAAACATGTGCGTTTACGACAGCCGTTGGGAAGCGAATGAAACGCTTGAGCTTGATCGGAATCAGAACGTTCGGGCCTGGGTTAAGAACGACCACATCGGCTTTGAGATTACCTACTCGTTTAAAGGTGTGATTCACAAATTTAGGCCTGATTTTCTGATTCGATTGACGAATGGGAAAACCCTCATTCTGGAAGTCAAGGGTCAAGACGACCAGCAGCAGCAAACGAAGCGCGAATTCCTGTCCGAATGGGTTCGGGCAGTGAACGGACATGGCGGCTTCGGAACCTGGGCCGCAGACGTCTCCCGTCATCCGGCCGATATCCACGAGATTCTTGGAAGACACAGCTAATTGTGCGGGGGAAGGGGTAGCAAATTGCAGACCTAAGCGTCTACTCCGGTTTGCGGGCTAACGGCTCCGCAGCGCTGGCAAATGAAAGAGCTGTCCCACTGGGCGAACTGACTCTGGTAGGTTGAGTGATTGTGTCGCCAGAAAAGAACGAGCAAGAACATGAACAGAATGGGACCAAAAATAGCGTACAGCTTGACCGGTAGAGAAGAAACAGATGGTGGACTCGTCATAACCAGCCGGACGTAGGCTACGAGGGCCATGAACGAAATCGCGGCAGACCACAGAATCAATTTCAGGTAGGACCACTTGGTAGGAGGAACGAGGCTTTTGGAAAGAGCCGATTGTTGGACTCCCGTCGTGGTCGCTCTTCCGACCATCACATGGGCCCCTCCAGCGGCGAACAAGAATCCCAACATTCGGGTCCGTTTATCTACTCGAAAAAGCCCCTCTTGGTATGCCAGCGAGACCTTTTTTAGATCAGTACCGGTGCACTTCGGGCAGCACAAGACCATCTTGTCACCTCTTGCAGCCCCACTTCGGTGTGGCTATAAATCCTTCCTGGCTACGACGCGCGATTACTTTGCCAGAATCAAACCCTGGACCCCGGAATTAGTTGCTCGCCCCCGGTCGACGACGAGACTTCGTGCCGGCCATTTTCTGAGCCATGTACAGAATCAGCTTGCGATTCCCTTCTCCCGTCTTAGCTAGCAGTCGCCGAAGCTTGCCGAGATAGCGTGCATCCTTCCCCGAACTGCCCCAGGCAATGTCGTCAGACGATTTCCGCTTTGGAAGATTCGGCAGCTCGGGTGGCTTCTCTCCATCGTAGAAAAGCTGGTACATAGGAATTTCCATCGCGCGGGCCATTTTCTCCAGCGTTTCGATGGCGGGAACGGTGTGGCCGTTCTCAACGCGGGAGATGTAGCAGCGAAGCAGGCCCGTCCGCTTCTCGATGTCCCCCTGAGAGAGCTTCTTTTCTTCCCGTAGCGCGCGCAGTCGATCTGCAATCACCATTCTCTATCACCTCTCTGCCGTCATATCTCGTACATTGGCAAAACTTTAGGCCCAAATTCAATCCGCCGCAAGCCGCAACAAAGCGCCAAGCTCATGGCGTCACATGGTCCAGGTTGCACCCAAGACCCGAACTGCAATCTGCGTCCAGCGGCCGCGACTTGATGCTGGCAATTTGCAACGCTTCATCCCAATCGGGATTGAAAACCAGAACTTGAACGACGAGGGTGCCGTCTTCCTCTTCCTTGGCGTAGACTCCGACTGAATGCCAAATTTCTTGGCCCCCATCCCTTCGTAGACGCTGACCGATTTTGATTGAGACAGACTCTGCGCCCACGCATAGCTCACCTGCATCGCCGGCCCTGCAGTGAACCTCGAACTTCCGGCTGTTCTGGACTGTCAGCACATCCACATTCTTCTGCGTGAACCACCTCCCGCGCTGAGCACAGTTTCAACGTCGCTTCTGATGAAGGGCAGAAGGCCGAATCGCGTACTTCAGGAGACGGTCGATTGATCCAGCAACCTTGAGTTGCTGGAAGCTCCATTCCAAAAGCACTGCTCCAATGTTCCCGACCGACCGTTTTTCTCCCGCTGCAAACTCTTCAAGCTCGAGTCTAAGATCCTGAGTAATCCGAAAGCTGACTTGTGCCTTCCATTGACCCATTGTCCGATTTAAAACGTTACGCCTTACCGAGAGCAACGAAACCAATGTCTATCTACAAATGAAAGCTTTCGTTACGCTTTCGTGCCCTTCACGAGATGCAGTTATTATACAACGAGCGCTCGTTGTTTTGCAGTAGGCTTTTCAGAGTGATCTCTTGGACTTGGGAGGCCGACCACCTTTGCGCTTCTTCCGGCGCGCTTGCAACTGCCTGAAGTATTCAGGCCCTCGCTTGGCGATCTGCTTCCCACCCTTCCGTCCAAGCTTGACGGCAGCGGGATCTTTTTTCTTCGGCAAAATTCAGAGGGTCTAGCTTTATTCTCCTCACGGTATTATGCATGAAGAACAATCGAGCCCCAATGCGATCAACAAGCGAGCTTCGCAGTCTCAGTGTCCTACGGACAGCGGCCCTGATCGCGCTGCCCGCTGGGGCTGCCGGCTCAATCGGTTTCATGCTCCGTGCAGGTCATCGGAATCCTTCTCGCGTCCTACTCATACTGTTTGCCATCTGGGTCCTCTCCCCATTTGTAGCCCTGGTATTCGCAACTATCGTTTCCAAGGATTGGTCGGTACTGACCCGCACGACGCTCTATGGCGTGATGCTGGTTCTAACGGTGAGCTCTTTGGCCATTTACGGAGATGTCGCCTTAGGGCCTCCCAGGGCGAAGACCGCTTTCGCATTCGTTGTTGTTCCCCCAGCGTCATGGCTCCTAATTGCAATCACCATCTCAACCGCCGCGCTGATTTCTCGCAGCCGCCCACGTCGAAGCAGCGATAGCTAATCGGTGTAAGAGCGCAAGTGTCTCTCCGCCCGAAATCGCAGCCCAAGTGTTTCACCCGTCTTGTGTCAGCGCCAAACACTAATCAAACAGCAAGGATTGCTGTGCCTTTTGCTGCGGACGATGAGCCACGCGCGGTGCTTCCATGCCACAGAGCCTGCGGAAGAGATCAACGGTCCCAGGACCGAACCCTGCGTAGTGGTTATTGGCAAATGCCAGAATCATGATGCGCCTCTCTTGGATCTTCTTGAGAAGACTGACCCACTCGGAAAGATCACCTTGGCGGTCAACAATCACCTTGTCCCAAGTTGTCGTTTTTTCCTCGATCCCTTTCCGGTCCCCCAACCACCGAACGTAAGTGAAGTCAGCGGTAATCAGATCGAATTTGTCCTTCATCTCCCAGGGCCGCGGCATCCAGCCTTGATCAATCAGCGTGAGAGCGACGCCGTGCTCACACAGCACGTCTGCGAGTTTAGGAACCAGCCAATCCTTGTTGCGAATCTCGACGGCAAACTTGTGCTCTTTCGGAAGCTTTTCAGAAACGGAACCAGTCTGGCTAGAAAATCGTCTAGAGACTTGAACGCGTATTTGTCGAAATTGCCGAACGAACGCCGCAGGAAAGATCGACATCGTCTCGATCTGTTGTGTTGGAAGGATCGTGATTTGACCCGCGTTCCGTTGGTCGAGCGGCGGGCGCTGTTGAAGTCCGTTGTTGTGATCGGCCCGTAGCCCGCGAGAGTCCTCGATCTTCTTCCATGAAGGCTCTGAATTCGGCCAACATCTGGTCATAGACAGCTGCCGGTTTGGGTGGAGTCCGGAAACGGTTGAGAAAGGTCAGCCATTTAGCGGCCTGTACTGTGAAGTATTCTCGCGATCGCTTGGCATGCGAGCTTTGTGGCGAAGGCCAGTTGTGATTTGACCATCGGGTTGCCGCTTTCTTGATTTCTGAAAGGCTGACCGTGTCGCTGGGCCGCTCAGCCAATTTCAGGTACTCTGCGATTGACAGCTGGAGGCGAGCCTTCGCCTCCAAGGTAGACTTAGTCATTCCTTGCACAGCGCAGTGAGTTAGATATTGACGGCGTTCGTCAACGAGTGGGGCCGAAAGATAGCGAGTCAACGCGTTGGAACGGACGAACAATTGATCAAACATTGAGTCAGACTCCTTTTTTGAAAATAGAGGCGATCCGACTCTACGTCGTCGACCAAATCGGAGGTCAGGGAAGAGTTGCCGACGATTCGCCCGATTGATCTCGGATCAAGCCTAAGCGAACGACGGCTGTGAATTACTCATATTTCAGGGCAACCATGGGATCGACGCGCATCGCGCGGCGTGCAGGGATGTAGGAGGCCAACAGTGTGACCAGGACGAGCATGATTGTCACGACGAGGAACGTCAGCGGATCGGTTGGTTTCACGCCGTAGAGCAGGCCAGATAGGAAACGCGACAGGCCGAGCGCCGCAGCGATGCCGATCGCTACACCAATTAGCGCGACCTTCGTTCCGTGCCCTAAGATTAACCGAAGAACGTCATCCCGCTGCCCGCCGAGGGTCATGCGAATCCCGATTTCGCGGGTGCGCTGTGACACCGAATAGGCAATGACGCCATACAACCCAATGGCTCCCAGCAGCAGGGACATGCCGCCGGCGAGAGATAGCATGACCAGCGTAAACGAAACACGGGCCATCGAATTCCTGTAGTAATAGTCAAGCGTGTGGACTGCCGAGAGCGGAAGATCGGGGTCCACTGACCACACTGCTTGCCGGATCTCGTTCATAAACGCCTGCGAACCCGCGCGTGCGCTACGGATGGCGAACGCTGGCTGGCCCAGAAAAACGTCCGCGTCCGTTATCGGCCAGTAAACCGTGGCCGGAGCTTCCCGGCTGGTCCCGTCATCGTAGACGTTCCCCACGACGCCTACTATCTGCCGCCAGGCCTTGGGGTTTCCAATTTGTTTCCCTAGTGCATCCGACGGATTATGCCAATACTCACGCGCGAGGTTCTCCGACACGATAGCCAAGGGGCGCTTGTTCAATACGTCGTCCCAGGTTAAATCGCGGCCGGCTACTGTGGGAATGCCCATGGTCCTGAAAAAGCTTGGCGAAACCCAAAACAACCTGCGAGCCGGCGAGAGCTGACCTTGAAGCATGTGATCCTCTACTTGCACGGGACCGC
>Ga0307478_10002170_pt1 | contig 15866 bp, 16 predicted proteins | sample atmos_gasesECM4C_2_FD_203713 | JGI IMG/M metagenome (GOLD analysis project Ga0307478, IMG submission 203713) | Hardwood forest soil microbial communities from Morgan-Monroe State Forest, Indiana, United States - atmos_gasesECM4C_05 | ecosystem: Environmental > Terrestrial > Soil > Temperate...
GGGGCGACGCTTGTTGCGCGAACATGAATACCTGGGTGACATTGCCCGACGCGTCCGGAGCGCTCGTGAAGTCGGCCTGCGCGGTCAGTCCAGATACGGCCGCACCGCAGCCGCCGCCTCGACCGGCCAGTGCTGTCGCCGGCGCCAGGGCGGCAGTAAACGCCAACGCGAGAACCGCTGTCGCCCCCACTAATGGTTTCATTGCTCCCCTCTTTGGTTCATGCGTTCGAAATCGTCGCCCTCTAAACGATCGAGGTAGCAGGAAGCTTACTATGCGCGGCAACCCTAGTGATGGTCCAGTTGTCCTATTGCTCCACCGGCTCGGTCGTGCGCTCTGGATTGCTCGGTCATGGCACCGCTCGTCAGGCCTCACTTTCATACTGTCGCTTTCGACCTTCGCGGTCACGGGCAGTCGGGAGACGGCCCGTGGTCATTGGAGCAGGCTGTCGCTGACATCGAGGCAGTCGCCACCCAGCTCAGCTGGGGTACGCCGGACGCCGTTGGTCACTCGTTGGGCGAAATGCTCGCCGTCTGTGGGCGAAAGTCCACCCTGGAGCCCCGGCCGTCAACCTCGGCTAAAAGCGTAGGCCGGTCTCGATAAACGTCTCAAGCACAATCTGCGGCCCGTGGGTCCAAGGCGATGGCTGGGTCAACTTGTAAGGGAGAAGCGCCTACGGCCAGACACTCGCCCCGAGATCCGGACGGAGATCAAGGATGGCTGGGCCAAGTGGCCAGGTTTGGTAGTCGGCATGGTATGATTCTGGTATGAAACGTGCGGTCAAAGTCGCCATCAGCCTGCCCGACGACTTGCTCCATCGAGTCGACCGCGCCCGCAAGGCGCGGAAGGTGACCCGGAGCGAGTATTTTCGACAAGCGGCGACCAATTTGCTTGGTCTCAGCGGTGAGCAGGATGTCGATCGCTACGTCCGCGGCTACGCTACCCATCCCGAAACCACCGACGAAGTGGAGGCGGCGAGAGCCGCGTCCGCGAGGGCTTTCGCCGCCGAGCCCTGGGAGTGAGGCGGGGCGAGATCTGGTGGGCTGAGCTCCCAAAGCCAGCTGGCCGCCGCCCCGTGATCCTCCTTTCTCGTGACGAAGCCTACGAGGTGCGGCGGCTCGTCACCGTCGCGCCAGTGACAACTCGTGTTCGTGGCATTCCCGTCGAGGTTCCGCTCGGCCCCCAAGACGGCCTGCCGCGAGAGTGTGTGGCTAATCTCGACACCGTCACAACCATTCCCAAGGATGCGCTGCGAGAGCGGCTCACCGTGCTCTCCCGTTCCAAAATGACCGCGGTTGACGCGGCTCTTAGGTTTGCCCTCGGCCTTCAGAAGTAGGTTGGTGGCCGTCCTCGGGTTGAAGGCGATGGCTGGGGCGCCAGGATTCGAACCTGGGAATGGCGGATCCAAAGTCCGCTGCCTTACCACTTGGCGACGCCCCAATGGTTCCGGTTCGCCCACAGTATAGGGTCGATTCCAGAGCCCCCACCCTGCCCTCCCCCGCACGCGGGGAAGGGGAAATTGAAAACGGGCCGGAGCGAGACGGCCCGTTCAGCAGAACGCCCCCACCCTGCCCTCCCCCAGAGGGGGAGGGAGCTATTAGTTAGTGCGGCATCGAGGCGCTGATCGTGTGCCACATGCCACCGACCTGCTGACCCATGATGGTCAGCGCGCCGATCACGGTGATGCCGACGAGGACCAGGATGAGCCCGTACTCGGTGTAGGCCTGGCCACGAGAGAACCGCTTCATCATGATCACCCACTCCATCCTAGGGGCGCCATATTCGCGGACGATGGGCGAAATGGCCCCTTCCGCTACGGAAGGATCAGGCGGCGGGCTCCTGCGGAATCCGTATCCAGCCTTCGCGGATGCCGCGCGAGACGGCCTCGAGTTTCGAGTGCACCTTGAGTTTCGACAGGATGTTTTGAACGTGCGTCCGCACCGTGTTCGGCGACATCCGCAGCGAGCTCGCGACGGCGTCGTTGTCGCGTCCGAGCGATAACTCGCGCAGGACCTCGAGCTCGCGCTTCGTGAGCGGCGTCGCCGGTCCGGGCTCATCCTTCTTTTGTAGGCCGTGCAGCAGGCGGGCCAGCATGTAGGGGGCGATCAAGGCTTCGCCGCGGGCCGCGCTGCGCACCGCCTGCACCACCTGTGCGGCGGACTCGTGCTTGCTGAGGTAGCCGGTCACCCCGGCCTGGACGGCCGACCGCAGCACCGACTCGTCCTCGTCGCTGGTCAGGATCACGACCTGGGTCTGCGGCCGGTCTTTCTTGATCGCCGCCGCCGCCTCGATCCCAGAGCCGTCCGGCAGGTGAACGTCCAGCAGGACGACATCCGGCTGGAGCGCGCGGGCCGAGCTGATCGCCTCCGCCACGCTGCCGCCCTTGCCGACGACCTCGATCTCGGGCTCCGTTCCCAGAATCGTTGCTAGGGCGTCGCTGAAGACGACGTGGTCGTCGACGACGAGGACGCGGATGGTTGCCACAGGGGTAGAACGAAACCGAAGGTCGAGCCCTTGCCCCATTCGCTTTCGACCGTCATACGGCCGCCGTGCGCCTCGATGATCGAGCGAGTAATGAACAGGCCCAGCCCCGACCCGCCGATGTCCATCGCCCGCTTGTCGAAGAGCCGCGTGAACTTGTTGAAGAGCTTGGGGATGTCCTCCTGGCGGATTCCGATCCCTTCGTCGTGGACCGAGACCTTTGCGTTGCCCTCCTTATCGGGAAAGGCGATGACCGCGAGATTGCCGCCGCGAGGCGAGTATTTCACCGCGTTGTTCAGCAGGTTGAGCATCGCCTGCTGCAGCCGGCGACGATCGCCTCGGACGACAAGGCCGGGCTCGACGCGAACCCGCATTGGGAAGCGGTGCGGGTCGGAGCGGAAATGGCCGACGACGTCCGGGATGAACTCGGCCAGGTCGAGGCGCTCGAAATGGTACGTGAACTCGTTGTTCTCGATCCGATTGACGGCGGCGAAGTCCTGCACCAGATCGCTCAGGCTGGCGGCGCTGCGGTGAATTCCGTCGACCAGCGCTTCGCGGGTTTCCTGGTCGAGGCGGTGGCGCTGGTTCAGCAACGTATCGGCCTGGGTCTTGATGCTCGCCAGTGGGGTCTGGAGCTCGTGGGCCACCATCGCGATGAAGTCAGTGCGCACCTTGTCGATCTCCTCCAAGCGCTCCACGCGCTCTTTTTCGAGCGCCTCGCGGCGGCGGGTCTCGTCGAGCTGGGTGGCGCGTTCGATCGCCGTGCGCAGCGCCCGGTCCAGCCGGCTGCGGATATCGCCAACTAAGAGTCCCGCGACCAACGCCACGAAGAGAAAGAGGAAGACGCGACCGATCACGAATCCCGGCGGCGGCGCGATCCGCGCAAAGCCGGTCAATCCACCGATCACGACATAGAGAAGCGAGACCACGAGTGCGGTCGCGAGTGAGCCCGGGAGCCCGAGTCGCACCGCCGACGCGATGATCAACAGATAGAAGAGGAGCGAGAAGTCGGTGGGCGCGCCGTAGCCTCCGGAAAAGTAGAGGATGCTGGTCGCCACCAGCAGGTCGACGCCGGTGGTGAGGAAGCCGAACCAGCGCCCCGGCCGGTAGCCGCGCACCAGCACCACCGAGACCACCAGGTTGACCAGGCCCCAGCTGGCGAGGATGGTGTCGACGATGAAGACCGAGGCGGTGGAGTTCTCGTTGCCAAAGTGGTTGAGGATGACGGCGGCCGCCAGCACAACCCAGCGCCCGACCACCGTGATGCGCTCCGCACTGGCCAGGATGGCGGCCTGGCTGTCGCGCACCACACCCGAATAGTTGGAGCCGCCGGGGGCCCCCACCCTACCCTCCCCCGCAAGCGGGGGAGGGAGATTCCCTTCGGGAGGAATATTCGGCTCAGCCTCTGGCACGGCGGTATAACGTAGGGCCTTCGCCGGTCCAGCGATTGGCCCGGGCGACCCCTGCGCGGGCGATAATCTTATGGATCGCTCACCAAGACGCGGGTTTGACGGCAAAGGGGATCGGCTTCGATGCGCGCCTGATCGGGGCGCTGGGCATCGGTCGCTATATTAGCGGGCTCCTTCCCGAGCTGGCCCAGTTGCTGGGCCGCCGCCTGACGGTGCTCGCCGGCCGGCCCGACGCCGCCATCGTGCGGGCTCTCATCGGCGGGGAGCCACAGCTGCTGACCGTGAATGCCCAGCCCTACCGGCTCGCCGAACAGTCGTTGTTGCCGCTCAGCTTGCTGCGGGCCGACCTCGACCTGATTCATTTCCCCCATTACAACCTCCCGCTGATCAAGCCTGGCCATTTCGTGGTGACCGTCCATGACCTTTTTCCCTTTCAATTCCCGGAGATCCATTCGGGACCGCTACCGCGAGTCGTCAACCAGATGCTGATGCGTAATGCGGTACGGCACGCCGACCGGATCATCACCCCATCGGTGGCGACCGCGTTGGCGGTCAAACAGAATTTCCCTGGGTCCGCCGACCGCGTGCTGTCGATCCCGGAAGCCGCCGACGACCGGTTCAACGCCGTGCGAAATCCCGAGGCGGAGGCCGCCTGGCAGCTGCGACTCCAGATTCGTCCGCCCTACATCTTCTATCTCGGCCAGTGGAAGGCGTACAAGAACTTGCCCGTGCTGCTTGCGGCTTTCACGCTGGTCCGGCAGACGCATCCGAACGCGCAGCTGGTCATCGCCGGTGACGATCCTCGGCATCCGGAGGTGCGGCAGGCCGCCGCGGCGCTGCCGGAGGGCTCGATCGTGTTTCCCGGGCGGCTGCCGGAGAGCGCCGTGCCCGACCTTTACCGCGGCGCCGCCGCGGTGGTGCTGCCGTCGCGCGCCGAGGGCTTCGGGCTTCCGGTGATCGAGGCGATGGCGTGCGGCGTTCCCGTCATTTGCAGCGACCTGCCCGTCCTCCGCGAGCTCGCCGATGGGGTGGCGATCTTTTGCGATCCCAACGACCCGGCCACGTTTGCGCGTGCCTTCACGCAGATCCTGGACGCCCCCACCACCGCACGGTCGCGCCAGCTCGGCATCGAGCGCGCGAAAGGCTTCACCTGGGAGCGGGCGGCCCGGCAGACGGTGGAAGCCTACGAGTCGGCCCTGGGCGTCCGGCTAGTAAGCCCGGCGCTGGAAGAATACCCGCGCGCCCGTCAGGATCAGGATCTTCAGGTCGAGCGCTAGGGACCAGTTCTCCACGTAATAGATGTCATACATGGCGCGATCGGCGAAGGCTTCGCCGCCGCGCAGGTCGTTGACCTGGGCCCAGCCGGTGAGCCCGGGCCTGACCTGGTGGCGTTCCAGGTATCGGGGGATCTCCTCGGTAAAGCGCTCGACGAGGAAGATGGGCATCGGCCGCGGGCCGACCAGGCTCATGTCACCCTTGAGAATGTTGAACAGCTGTGGGAGCTCATCGAGGCTGAGCCGGCGCAGTACCCGTCCAACCGGCGTGGTCCGGTCATCATCGGGCGTCGCGACCACCGGCCCGGTCTGCGCTTCCGCGTCGGGGATCATGGAGCGGAACTTGTAGACGGTAAAGCGCTTGTCGTGCAGCCCAACCCGTGGCTGGCGGAAGAGCACCGTGCCGCTGGGCGACGTCAGCTTGATCAGGATCGCGATGACCAGCATGAACGGGGAGGCGATGACCAGCGCGATGGCGCTCACGAGGATGTCGATGGCCCGCTTGAGCACGGCCGCAATCCCCCGTAGCCGGCTGTGGCGGATTCCGATCAACGGCAAACCATCGATCGCGTCGGCTGACGCACGCGAGCTCATGACCTCCAGGAGGTCCGGCACCAATTTGAATTCCACCCGGAGGTCATCACAGGTCTTAATCAGGTGGACGAGCTGATCGCTGGTCGCGTTGGGAACGGCCAAAAAGACCTGGTCGACCTTGAGTTCTGACACCCAGTGGCGAAGTTCATCGATCGGCCCAACCACCGGAGCGCCCGCGTACGTCGCACCAGCGTCCAGGCCGTCGTCGAGGACGGCGGCGACGTGGAAACCGTACTGCGGAAACATGGTCATCCGCTGGATCAGGAGCTGGCTGCCGGTGCCGGTTCCGACCATGAGCACGTGTTCCGTTCCAATGCCCTGACGGCGCAGCCGGGTCTCGTACTGCCGAAGCACGTAACGCTCCAGCGTCATCAAAATCGCGCTGAACACGACGCTGTACACGAGCGTGAGACGTGAGTACTCGAGGCCGGTGTTGGTAACGGAGATGGCAGCGAGCATGAGCACCGCGGCAAGCGCGATACCGCTCGACAGTGAAAGCAACTGGTCGACAAGGGTGCGGCCGCGCCAGGAGCGATACTGGCGATTCACCCCGAGCGAGATCGCGAAAATCACGATCACCGCCGGAACCGCGACCAGGTATGGCCCGAAGGCGAGCTCCTGCCCCCCGGTGGGATTGAGTCGGTCGAGGTTGTAGCGATACCAGTAGGCGACCAGGACGGAGCTCCCGGCGATGATCGAATCACCGATCAGTAGGGCAACTGGCAGCCAGTCGGGGGATAGCACCGTCCGACCAGCCGGTCGAGCGACCGGGGCCTTGGGCAGCACGGCGAGATCCGCCTCGCTCATCGCCTCAAGACTACCTGCCGCACGCCGTCGTGGGCCGACATCTCCACGGTGTCATCCAACGGTTGTAAACGGCTGAGCCCGCGCCTTTGTAACACTCGCTCCAGCAGTAAGTCGGCAAAGTGGGGATTCTTGGGCAGCAGCGAGCCGTGCAAGTAGGTGCCGAAGATGTTCCCCGCCACCACCCCCTCGGCTCCATCTTCCCCATTGTTGCCGGCCCCGCGCAGCACCCGGCCGAGGGGTTGCAGGCCGGCCCCGAGATAGGTTTTGCCGCTGTGGTTCTCGAAGCCGACCAGCTCCGGCGGGTTGAGGCCGAGCCCGCTGGTCTCGATCACGATGTTTCCGATGTTCCGCCGGGTCCCGGGCACGGTGTGCAGGTCGACGAGGCCGAGGCCCGGAAGCTGTTTGCCGTCGGCGGTCACGTAGTACTCCCCGAGGAGCTGGTAGCCGCCGCAGACGGCGAGTACGACGGCGCCGTCGTCGATCGCCGCGCGAATCGCCTGCACCTTGTGCGCGGCCGCGTCGGTGAAGACCAGCTCCTGATCGCGGTCCTGGCCACCGCCCCAGAAGATGAGGTCGATATCGGAGAGGTCAGGTGCCGGGCCCCGTTCGATGGCTCGCACCTCGACCGGGATGCCTCGCCATTCGGCTCGCCGTTGGAGCGTCAGGATGTTCCCGCGGTCGCCGTAGATGTTCATCTCGTCGGCGTAGAGGTGCGCAATCCGCAGCACCGGCTCGGTCACATTGGGTATGGTACGGCGCGTGGCTCGCCCGCTGGTCTGTATTCCGACCTACAACGAGGCGAGCAATATCCTGGCCCTCGTCGAGCAGGTCCACGCGGCCGCGCCCGAGGTCGACGTCCTGGTCATCGATGACGCCTCCCCGGACGGCACCGGCGACCTGGTGCGGACCCAGATCCTGAAAGACGCCCGGCTCGAAATCATGGCGCGGCCGGCAAAGCTCGGCCTGGGGACCGCCTATATGGCCGGGTTCGCTTACGGACTGCAGCACGGGTACACGTCGGTGCTCACGATGGATTCCGATTTCTCGCATCCGCCGGAGCGGATCCCGGCACTGATCCAGGCGGTCGACGATGGGGCGCACCTGTCGGTGGGTTCGCGATACGTCCCGGGCGGCGCCATCGAGGGTTGGGGAACCGATCGACGCGTGTTGAGCGCGACCGCCAACTTCGTCGCCCGGCAGCTGCTGCGGCTGCGAACGCACGACTGCACCGGCGGATTCCGTTGCTACAGTATCCGCGCGCTCCAGTTTCTCGTGACCCGCCCGCTGCGGTCGTCTGGCTACTCGGCACTGGTGGAACTCCTGACCCGCTGCGAGCGGGCCGGCTTCACCATCGTCGAGCTGCCGATCACGTTTACCGACCGGGCGCGTGGTCAGTCCAAGATTTCGCGCCAGGAGATCTTTCGTGCGATGGCCACCGTGCTGCGACTCACGGGGAGACGAAGCTGACGCGGCGGCGGGCGGTCCAAGCAACTGTCCTGCTAGCCGTCGGCATCTTGATCCTCTATGGGCTCCTGCGCACCGTGCATCCAAGCGAGGTCGGCGCGGCGATGCAACGCGCCTCGCCGGGCTGGATCGTGCTCGCCGAGCTGGCCTACCTGGCCTTCATCCTGGTGCGCGGCTGGCGCTGGCAGGTGATTCTCCAGGCATCGGCGCCGGGCGCGACCTTCGGCGATGCCACGGCGGTGACCGCCATCGGTTTCGCCGTCAACTCGGTCTCGCCGTTCAAGCTGGGTGAGCTGCTGCGGATCGGCGCGATTGCCCCCCGCGTCAAGATCGGCATCGGTGAAGCGGGGGCGACGGTCGTCGTCGAGCGGGTTCTCGACGTGCTGGCGCTGCTCGTGATTGCCGTCGGGGCCGCCGCCGTTTCGGGCGGGAGCTCGAACAGCCTGGGGCTATGGAGCGGCGTGCTGGTCATCGCACTGGTCTCGGTCGCGATCGGCGCCGTCGCCTCTTTGATGGTCACGCACCCGGATGCGACGCTCGCCATCATCGAGCGAGGCGCCACGCGACTGCCGGCCCGCGTCGCGACCTTCGTCGATACCTTTGCGGCCTCGGTCTTGAAGGGGTTTGCCTCGCTGCGCTCGCCCCGGCGGCTGGCGGCCGCGGGCGCGCTCAGCGTGCTGATCTGGCTCTGCATCGTGGCCGGATTGGTGGCCTTCTTCCGGGCGTTGACGCCGGAGCTCTCCTTGTCGACGCTCGTGCTGGCCTGCACCATCTTCGTGGTCAGCCAGGCGATCAGTATCACCCCGGGATCGGTCGGGACCTACGAGGGGTTTTTCTTACTCGTGCTCAGCACCTTCGGAGCGGGACCGGCGGCGCTGGTGACGGCGGTCGCCGTTCTGAGTCACGTCGGCAACATCGCCGCGCTGCTCAGCGCCGGCGCCGTCGGCGCCCTGTGGTTGCGCCTCAACCGACCGGCCTTGCCAGTAGGGCTCGAGCGCCCCATCCCGAGTTAGGACCGCGCGCAGCTCCAGCATCGCGGTGTAGGTCGGCAGGATGAACAGCATCTCGCCATCCGGGGTCGCGCGGGCCGCGCGCTGGAGGGCGTCGCGCCAGTCAGCGACGACCTCGATCCGATCCGCGGGAACCTGCGCGTACTTGAGCCGCACCCGCAAGTCGAGGGCGCGGTCGCCGCTGACCACGATGTGTTGGGCGACGTCTTTCAGTTGCTCGAAATCGACGTCCCAGATCCACGAGACGTCCTGACCATCGGCGATCCGGTCGTTGAGCGCGATCAGGAACGACCGTGCCTTACCGAACTGGATCGCCGTGCGCAAGACCTCGTTGAATCCGGTGGGATTCTTGGCGAGCAGCAGGACCGCCGGGTGCCCGTCGATGACGGTTCGTTCCATCCGGCCAAAGGCGGGCGTAAAGTCGCGCAGGGCCGCGGCGCTACGAGCGAGTGGGATGCCCATCGCCTTGGCGGCGGCCAGGGCCATCACGATGTTGTAGGCGTTGTAGAGACCGGACAGCGGGACCTCGACGCTGGCCTCCTGCGAACCGTCCGTAACCCGAAGCCGCATCCGCTCCATGCCCTCGATCGACACCGACGTCGCCCTGATATCAGGCGCGGGCCGCGCGAAGTCGCCGCGCGGGCAGTGATAGTGGCCGACGTGTCCGAAGTAGACGCCCTCGAAAACGAACGCACTCCCGCAGCGTGGGCAGAACTTGGCGTCGGCGCCGTGACTCAATTCCGGTCGCAGCAGGGTGGCGTCGTCGAGCCCGGCATAGATAACGCGTGGAAGGTCGTCGCCGAGCGCCGCCACCATCGGGTCGTCGGCGTTCAGCACCGCCGTCATGCCCTCCGGGCCCTGGACCAGCGCACCCCGAATGTGAGCCGCGGTCGTTTCCAGCTCGCCGTAGCGGTCGAGCTGGTCCCGAAAGAGATTGGTGACCACGATCGTGCCGGGGGCGACCTCCTGCACGAGTCTCGGCAGGCTGGCCTCGTCGATCTCGAAGAGTCCAACCGTCGCCGGCACCGTGCCGCTCCAGCTGGTGCGATTCACGAGAGCGGCGGTCACGCCGAAGATCAGGTTCGCCCCCGCCTGGTTGGCCACGGACTTTTGACCCTCCGCCTCGAGAATGTGACGTAAGAGCGCGGCGGTCGTCGTCTTGCCATTGGTCCCGGTGACCACGATGGTGCCGTCGGTCAGCGAGCGCGAGAGCTTGGTCAGGATTTTCGGATCGACCCAACGCGCGACGTCACCGGGGAGTGTCGTGCCACCCCCGCGCCGCAGCCCGCGGCTCAACGACGCCGTCAGCTTGCCCGCCCAGAGGGCCGCCACTCCCCGCGCGCCCAGCCGGACGCGCATCAGGCCGCGGCTGGAATTGGACGGCACAGCCATGCCGGGTACCCCAGTTGGCGCACGGCGTTCAGCGCCCGCTCCGCCTCCTGGCGGCGATCAAACTGGGCGAACACGGCGGCCCCGGTCCCACTCATGGTGAACCCGGGCACCGCACCGCGCAAGAGATTGATGGCGTCGTCAAGCGCCGGGAAGACTCGCCGGCTGGCCGGCTCGAGGTCATTCCCAAGAACAGGATCCGCCCCCATCCTGCCCTCCCCTTTCGGCATTTCCCTCCCCCGCTCGCGGGGGACGGTCAGGGTGGGGGCCTGCAGTGCTGCGATCAATGCGGGGGTGCGACGGGCGCTAGGCGCACCGCCGTCAACCACGTCGAAAACGGACCGCGTCGAAATCTGAATCGGCGGGCAGACCACGAGGAACCGCCAGCTCGCGGGCACCGGCGGCAAGGGCGCCACGGTCGACCCGAGACCGGTCGCCCGTGCTGTCCCTCCCTCCAGCAGGAAGGGCACGTCCTGCCCGACGGCCGTCGCGATCTCGGCCAGCTCGCCCGGTGACAATTTCAACGCATATAGAAGGTTGGCGGCTCTTAAGAACGCGGCTGCATCGGCGCTGCCGCCGCCGAGCCCAGCGGCCAAAGGGATCCGCTTGAACAGCCGGATGGTAAAGGGCAGGGCACGGCCGGTGTGTCCTTCCAACTCACGCGCCGCCTTGAGCACCAGGTTCTCACCGTCGATCGCGGGACCGACGACCTCGAAGACCCGGCAGTCGGTCCGCTCGACCAGGACGAGGTCGTGCAGCGAGATCGTCTGCATCACCGAATCGACGTCGTGATAGCCGTTGGGACGGCGCCCGATGACGTCGAGGGTCAGGTTGAGCTTCGCGTAAGCCGGGAGAATCAGCGCCACGTCAGCACGACTCTATCCCCCTCCCCCGCTTGCGGGGGAGGGTCGGGGTGGGGGCTACACACTTGAGCGATCCCGCCGGATCACCGAGAGGAGGACGCCCGTTTCCTCGCTGCGTAGCAGGACCTCGACGCCGAAGTAGGTGACGACCGCCAGCGCGACCGCCAGTAGAACGGCTACCAGTGGTCGCAGGCCGCCCTGGGCCGAGCCACCCGTGATCACGTAGGCGATGCCGGCCACGACCACCGCCATCGGAATGACACCGATCAGCGCGCGACGCGCGGTGTGCAGAATCTGCCGGCCCTCGAGCCCGCCAAGCCGGCCACGGAGCGCACGTCCGAGCAAGATCGCATTGAGGGTGGCGGCGATCGAGGTGCCAAGCGCCAGCCCGCCCTGCGCCAGCAGATGCACGAGGACGATGTTGGTGGCGAGGTTGACGCCGATGACCACCAGCGAAATGCGCAGCGGCGTCATGACGTCCTGCAGCGCATAGAAGACCCGGACCATGAGCGCGGTCGCCGCCTGTCCGGCCAGCCCGAGGCTGAAGAAGGTCAGCGCGAAGGCCGTCTCACGCACCGACGGCTCTCCGAATTGTCCCCGCTCGAAGAGCGCGGCCGTGATTGGGATGCCGAGCAGCGCCAGGCCCACCGACGCGGGCACCAGCACAAAGATGTTGAGGCGCAGCGCGAGCGCGGTGCGATGCCGGATGGAGTCGAGTGCGCCGAGCGCGGCGTCTCGCGCGAGGAACGGAAAAAGCACAAAGGCCAGCGCCTGCGAGAAGGTCCCGAGGGGCAGTTGCGCCATGGTGTCGGCATAACGCAGCGCAGCGACGCGGCCGTGCGGTAGCGACGTCCCGAGGATGGTGTCGACGAAGACGTTCACCTGGGCCGCGGCGAGGCCGAGCGCGATGGGAAACATCAGCCGGCCGACTTTTCGGACGCCGGGATCGTTCAAGCCAAGGGCAGGAGTCGGCCGCCAACCGGTCCGCCATAGCGCCGGAACCTGGATGGCGAAGTGCAGCAGAGCGCCGATGACGACCCCCACCGCCAGCGCCGTGACGCCGTAACGGGGCGCGAAGAAGGCAGCGGCCACGATAATGGCGCCGTTGTAAAAGAGCGGCGCGAGAGCCTGTGCCAGGAATCGCTGATAGGCCGTCAGGATGCCGATCACCATCCCGCCCGCCCCGAGGAAGATCGGCTGCAGTAACAGGATCCGGGTCAGGCCGACGATGATCTCGTGGTCGTGCGCGCTGTAGCCGAAGGCGATCAACGAGACGTAGAACGGGGCCACGATGAACAGCACCACCGCCCCGAGCGTCAGGATGACGACCGCCGAGTTGAGGACCCGCTGCGCGATCTCGCGGGCGCGCTGATTCTCGCCCTTCGCCAGATGCTCGGACAGCACCGGGATGAACGCCGAGCTGATGGCGCCGGCGAGCAAGAGGTTGAACAGGAGGTCGGGGACGGCGAAGGCCACACGGTAGTCGTCGATCTGATGGCTGGTGCCGAAGGTATTCGCGATCACCAGTTCGCGGACGGCGCCCAGCACGCGGCTGAGGCCGTAGGCCACCAGGATCAGCGTCGCGGCAGACGCGATGCGCCGCCGCTCGCTAGACATCGGAGGTCATTCTAGTTGCGCTCCGCTATAATCACCGCTCGCATGGCGAATACACAATCAGCCAAGAAACGCGTGCGCGCCTCATTGCGCAAGCGCGATCGGAACCGCTCCACCCGCTCGGCGGTGAAGACGCTCGTGTCCCGGGCGAGGCGTCCCGCGCTGCCGGAGGCCGCCAGCCTGACCAGCGAGGAAGTGCGCCGAGCCATCAGCGCCCTGGACAAGGCCGCAGAGAAAGGGGTGCTGCACGCCAACAATGCGTCGCGCCGGAAGGCCCGCCTGATGAGTGCGCTGGCCAAGCTCGCGCCGGCGGCCGCTGCCCCGAGGACGGCAACGAAGGCGACGGCAAGACCAGCTCCCGCCATTAAAAAGCCGGCTTCCAAGCCCGCCAAAGCAAAGTCCTAGAGCCCCCACCACCCTGAACTCTCCCATAGGGGAGTGACATTTCGAGACCTCGGAGCTGCGGCAGCTGTCCCCTTCGGATTGCTCGATTGACATTCCCTCGCCGGCCGGAGACGATGAGGGCGTGAGGCGGGGGCGCCTGATCCTGACGTCGGTTGGCGTCTTTGTCCTGCTTGCCGTTGCAGCAACGGTGGTCAGCCGGTCGCCGGCCAGGCTGGCATCGACCGCCAGGGTGCTCACGACCGCTTCGGTCAAACCATCGCCGTCGCCCGTGGCGTCACCGTCCGCGGCGCCAACCATCCAACCGACGGCGTTACCCCAGCCCAACGCCGCAGCCGCCGCGCCGGCCGGCGCTCCGGCGACGACGGTGACCGCCCGGATCTCCATCTCGCGGATCGGCCTTCGCAACGCGCCGATCTACGACCGGGGAACGGATAGCAAGGGGGTGATGCTGATCGCCCCCGGATATGCCGTGACGCACTACGCTTTCTCGGCCCCGTTCGGGACCGGCAATACGGTCCTCTACGGGCACGACGACATCCAGGGCAGCATCTTCGGCCACCTCTACGACCTTGTTGCCGGCGACCTCATCGAAATCAGCGTTGGCGGGAACACCCAGACCTACCGTGTCAGCGGTCATCAGATCGTCGCCCCAAGCAGTGTGGGGGTCCTCGCCCCCACGGACGATGTCCGGCTGACGCTCATCACGTGCTGGCCGTACAACGTGGACACCAAGCGCTGGATCGTCACGGCTTTCAAGAGCTAGGCTTACCACGCTCCGCGCAATAACAGCACTATTTGTGCTTTCTACACGCCCGGAGAAGAAAACTTGACAACTCCAAATGCCGGATTACACTCAAGCTCGAGCGAAGTAACACTAAGTCTCGGGAGTTAGCAGAGGGGTCGCTCCACGGGTAGGGGCATCGCACTGTCTTTCCGGGGCCTGGCTCTGTCACGTTTGCGTCAGCGACCAAGGAGGATGAGGATGGGGATCCCTGGATTTCGTCGCTCGATTCGCGCGTCGTTAGCGTACGTCGGGATGACCGCGGCGACCGCCTCGGCGCTCGTCGTGCTCCAAAGCGGTTCAGTGTTTGCGTCGACCGATGCGATCACGGTGACGCCGGGCAGCGATGCGGCCATCACCGTGACCGAGGGTCAGTCGACGGGGGTAAAGCAAGTCGCATTGTTTACCGACAGCGGCAATGCGCCAATTGTCATCACGGGGGCGAGCCCCCTGATTGCCGCGGTTTCAACCTGCGACAGCACGGCGCAGGCGAGGTACACGGCGATCATTGATTGGTCCGGCGACGGAAAGGATACGAGTGCTGGGACCGTGACCTGTACAACCACCGAGGGAACCTGGGCGGTTTCGGGCGCGCACACCTACGCGGACTCGGGCACCTTCCACATCAACGTGACGGTGACCGACACGGCTGATCAGCCGAACGTTAGCGGCACAGGGACGAACGTCGCCACTGCAACCGTTGGCGACGCCGGGTTGGAAGTGACGGCGGACAATTCCGCGAACGGCTTCTACAGTGCGGTGGAAGGGAAGAGCGTTACCGTCAGCGTCAACTTTTTCGATTCCAGCAATAGCGAGGGAATCGACTCCGGCATCAGTGGGTCGATCAACTGGGGTGATGGAACGCCCACACAGGCGGTCGCACCGTCGGCGCCCTTTAGCTGCGAGTGCGATGCGAGCTTCAAGATAAGTGCGTCACACGTGTACGACGCGGCGATTCCCGCAAGCGCGATCTATCACGTCCAGGTCAGCGCGACCGACGACGGTGGCTCGACGGCCTCGGCCGACTTCGTCGCAACGATTTCGGACGGGAAGTTGACGGCCGGCGCCAATGGTAGCCTCTCCGGCGTCGCCACTTCGGCGCTGACGGGCGTGGTTGGCAGCTTCACCGATGAGGCAGCCGCACAAGCCGCCGTCGGTGACTTTGCGGCCAGCATCAACTGGGGCGACAGCACGACGTCCGCGGGCACCGTCACCAAGACCGGCAGCGGCGCCTTCAGTGTCAGCGGTACGCACACCTACGCGTCATCCGGTTCCAAGTCGATCACCGCAACGGTGACCGATGAGGAAGGCAGCACCGTAACCCTGCACGCGACGGCGACGATTGCGGTCGCACCACCGGTGCTTCCGGCAACCGGTCAACCCCATCCGACCCAACCCACGGCTCCATGGATTCCGCTGGCCATCCTTCTTCTAGGGATGGTGAGCCTGGCAGCGGGCGGCCGAGTCCTGGCGAAGACGCCGCGCTAGTCGACGATCTGCAAGAGGCCACTCCCGGCGGAGTGGCCTTTCTTTTTCGACTCCCGGCTCGGAAGGTCAGCGAGCGGTGCTGAGGACCTGCTCGAGAATGAAGCCTTCGACCGCCAGGCGCGCGTCGAGCTCACCGAGCTTGATCTGCTCCTCGATCCGCAGCAGGTCATGAAACCCACGATCGAGGTCCGCCGCGGTGTAATCGATGGCCTGCCGGAACGCCTTCTCGACGACGAAGGGATGGTCCGAGAGCTTGGCCTGCAACTCCGCGAGTGACAATCGGAAGAGC
>Ga0307478_10002171_pt1 | contig 15859 bp, 9 predicted proteins | sample atmos_gasesECM4C_2_FD_203713 | JGI IMG/M metagenome (GOLD analysis project Ga0307478, IMG submission 203713) | Hardwood forest soil microbial communities from Morgan-Monroe State Forest, Indiana, United States - atmos_gasesECM4C_05 | ecosystem: Environmental > Terrestrial > Soil > Temperate...
TTAGAATTTGCGGGCGGTAAGGTTTTCCGTCACGGTGACGTGGCCGCCGCCAGCTCAAACTTGACTCCTGACCCTTCCGGCATTGGTTACTATGATGAGAATCGATTCCTCCAGGTAGTTAAAACAGGCAGAGTGGGATCTCGCGCCATAAATTCAGCGATGCCATGGCACTTCTATCGCAATTTAACTGATTCAGACCTTAAGGCCATATTTGCCTATCTGCAGGCTCTGCCGCCTGTGCAACACGAAGTAGACAACACAGAGCCACCCTCACCGTGTGCGAAGTGCGGCAACTTGCACGGCCTTGGAGATCGAAACTGATTTGAGAAATCGGAGAGTGTTCTTTCGTCAAGGGGCTTCCGAATCGAGCGCATAGACATCCTGGAGCCCGGTATCGCGAAGTAACAAAGGAGAATCGCCGGGATCCAGCCCCATCCAATCGTCCCAATAACCCGTGGGGCGGAAATCTTCCAGGTTCACGACACGCTCCAGTGTGTAATCACTGAGTCGCATTCGGACAACGGACGGATTTTCGGGCCAACTCAGGAAGTGGATGTACTTGCCGTCCTTCGACCAGTTGGGAAAGCTGACATTTCGGCCTTTTACAACCTCGGACCACTTCTGTTTTGTTTGATCAAAAAGCAACAGGCTCTGTGAATTCCATCGTATGGCGGCGATGTATCTCCCATCCGGCGACCAGCGCGGCGAGAACAGTTCCTGCGAGCCCGGCAGAGTAGTGAGTTGGTGAGTCTGCAGGTCCAGGATACGAATTCCCGCGGACGCGGAAGCGTACAAGCCACCGAAGATGAGCGAACGTCCATCCGGCGACCAACAGGGATCGGCCTGGTGGTGATCGTCGTCCGGCATCAACTCCTGCGGGTTGCCCCCTGCCGGTGAAACCGCATAAATCCTTGAGGGCTTACCCGAGGTTACGGAGAAAAATGCAATCTGCTTCCCGTCGGGTGACCAGCGTGGCATGGAAGCATACAAGGGAGGGTAGCTGAGCTGAAGCCGTTGGCTGCCGTCGACTTTGCTACGCCAAAGTGTGCCCTCCGGAAAAGTGACGTAGGCCACCCACATACCATCCTCGGAAAAACTGACGTGCTCTGCTGAAATCCCGGAGAGGAAGGGCGTAAACCGCTCTGACGGGGATTCGTAGCGCACCAATTCTCCACGCGGCCTTTTGCCCACCACAAAAAGCTTCTTGCCATCTTTGCCCGGCAATGGCGAAAAAAGAGCGAGTGGTCCGGAAGTCAACTGGACGGGCTCAAGGCTGTTTTTGTGCAGCCAACTGATTTTTTCCTGAAGCTCCCAGATGCTCCCTTCCGATGAGAAGATGAAGTGCTTTCCTCCCGGAGTCCACACGCCGCAACATCTCGACGCAGCGCCGTGCCAGTCAGAAAGCAAGGGATGCGGATCCTTGCCGTCGGCCGAAACTTCCCAAAGGGCAGTGGCATTGGTCTTCTGGTCCTGAAGTGTAAGGCGGAGCAAGGATCCGTCGGGCGACCATTGAGGAGCAGACGGCCAGCCGGCCAAGCTGACCAGTTTGTGCGATTCCGTACCGTCGCTCTTCGCCAGAAAAAGCTCGCTCCCTTTCGCGTACGTCAACCGCTGGCCATCGGGAGACCAGGCCCCGGCGTGGCCCATGGCGTCGCCCAGACGGCGCGGCAATCCTCCAAGCACCGGCAAGGCCCAGAGCGGCCCGTCGAAAAAAGTGCCTGGTTCGTCGGAGACCAGCAGTGAAGACCCATCCGGCGAGACGCTCAGAATATGCATGCTGAGCGAAGGAGCAGAGATGGGCACCACTTCTCCCCCGGTGCTGGCGACCTGGCCGATGGAAGAGGAATCAGCAACTACGGAAGAGATGTACTGCAGGTAGAGCCGCGAGCCGTCTGTGCCCGCCAGAAGTTTGCCCCGGCCATCGTTGGTGACTGGGAAAGCTCCCGAAACTTTGAGGGGAGGACGTGGAGAAGTCAGCCAGAAAACAAGAGCTGCGAACACCAGGGCGCTGGCGGCAAGGGCTCCCGCCATCCAAGGCCAGCGCTGGGATTTTGTGCGACCCGCAGCACCCGGCGTAGCACTAACGGGCACGGCCGCGTCGGACCGGAGATCCCGTGGCACGGCTGCAACTCTCAAGCTGCCGCTGGCCGCTGCGAACTGTCCCGAGTTGGCGTCGCGCCTCAGTCGTTGCAGGTCGGCCCTCATCTCCGCAGCGCTCTGGTAGCGGAGGTTTCGGTCCTTCTCGAGAGCCTTATGGATGATGCGTTCCAGTTCCGCGGGTAGATTGGGATTCAGGTGCTCGGCAGGGACCGGCGCATCATTCAGGATGGCCGAAAGGATTACTCCAATGCTTTCGCCGCGAAAAGGCAGCGTGCCCGTGGCCATCTCGTACAACACCGCGCCAAACGAGAACAGATCCGTGCGTGCATCGAGTTCTCTGGCGCGCACTTGCTCGGGAGACATGTACGCGACGGTGCCGAGCGTGGAGCCGGGACTCGTCAGGTTGTATTCCGTGTCCATGACGTTCGTCAAGGTATCGGCTGAGGCGATCAGGCTCGTGGATGGGCCTGGCGGCAGCACCTTGGCCAACCCGAAATCGAGAATTTTGGCGTGCCCACGCTTGGTGACGAAGATGTTCGCAGACTTAATGTCGCGATGGACAATACGCTCGGAATGCGCGACGTCGAGCGCGTCAGCAATCTCTGTGGCCAGAGAAAGAAGAAGTTCGGTGTCGAGCGGCTGGCCGGCAAGCAGGTGCTTCACGGTTACCCCGTCCAGGAATTCCATGGCGATAAACGGGCGGCCGCCTTCCTGCCCGACTTCGTAGATCGTGCAAATATTCGGATGGTTGAGCGCGGATGCCGCCTGGGCTTCGCGCTGAAAACGAGTTAACGACTCCGGGTCTCCAGTCACCTCATCCGGCAGGAACTTCAGGGCGACGAAGCGGCGGAGCTCGGTGTCTTCCGCCTTGTACACTACGCCCATGCCGCCACCGCCGAGCTTTTCAGCGATTCGATAATGGGCGATGACTTGCCCAAGCAACGAGCCGGAGTCCGCCATTGAGAATACATCTTAGGTTGCGCTTCTGAGATAAGTCAACGAAGCGGGACAAGTTGAAGGCCAACTGGTAATATTCATCAAAACCGTTCCTGTTAGTACCTGAAGCAAGATCTCCGGTTTCCAGACTTACGGGAGTTATCCTTCGGCTGGCAGGGCTTCTCACTTTGGGAACCCTGCAAGAGGAATATGCGTCTCAAAGTCATGGATGGATGAACTGAGTGGGATCGGAGGACCAATGAACACCGAAGGTGCGATCCTTTTGCTATCGTCCTGTTTATTATCGTGCGCTGCGGTCGGTCAGGACAAAGCAGCGGTGTCTGGCTGCGGAAGCTGGCTGCGGGCCTCGCGACGTCGGATTCAGCGTGACGGCTGCCCATTTGACTCAGGCGCCACTTTGATGGTGTCCCGACAACCCGTAACGTGCTCCCCAGATAAAATCAGCGGGGTAGCTCGAAGCAGAGTCCGGGTAGTGCCATCTGGTAAACCGGAAACTGACCCACTGCTAAGGAAATGCTTTGCTTGACACTCACGGCTGTTGCGAGTAGATTCCCGGCGAACAACCCCCAGCTCATAGAGCGTGCATTTCTGAGTCTGTGAGAGGCAGGCAACTGTGGACGTTTATTCTCACGATATTCTCCTTGTGGGTGGCGGCGGGGCGGGGCTGCGTGCCGCCATCGCGGTTGCCGAGCTGGATTCCGCTTTGCATATCGCCGTTGTCTCCAAAGTCTACCCCATGCGCAGCCACACGGTTTCCGCCGAAGGAGGAGCGGCCGCGGTTGCGAAAGCGGGCGACACTCTTGACGAGCACGCCTACGACACCATTTCCGGCGGCGACTGGCTGACCGACCAGGATGCCGTGGAGGCTTTCGTCCAGGAGGCCCCAGAGGAATTGCTCCGCCTGGAGCATTGGGGCTGCCCATGGAGCCGCGAACCTGATGGTCACGTGGCGGTAAGGGCATTCGGCGGAATGAAGAAGATGCGCACGTGGTTCGCGGCGGATAAGACCGGTTTCCACTTGTTGCACACTCTGTTTCAGACTTCACTGAAATACACCAGCATTACTCGCTATGACGAATGGTTTGTTACGCGGCTGCTTGTGGACGATGGCCGCGTCCAGGGCGTTGTCGCCATTGAGCTGATGTCCGGACGCATCGCCGCCATTATGGCGAAGGCAATCATTCTCTGCACGGGCGGTTGCGGGCGTATTTTTCCGTTTACGACCAACGCCAACATTAAAACGGGCGACGGAATGGCGCTGGCCTATCGCGCCGGAGCGCCGCTCAAGGACATGGAATTCATTCAATATCACCCGACGGGCCTTCCATTCACCGGAATCCTGATTACAGAGGCCGCGCGGGCAGAGGGAGGATATCTCCTCAACAAGGATGGCTATCGGTACCTGCAGGATTACAACCTCGGAACACCACAGCCGAAGCCCGTCCTGCGTTCTATGGAGTTGGGCCCGCGCGATCGATTATCCCAGGCCTTCGTCAAGGAAGCAGAAAAGGGACGCACGTTGCAAGGCCCGTACGGCGATTTCGTGCACCTGGACTTGCGGCACCTCGGCGAAAAACTGATCGATCTCAAGATCCCGTTCGTGCGCGAGCTTTGTCTGAAATATGAAAACATCGACCCGGTGAAAGAACTGATCCCCGTGCGTCCGGTGGTCCACTATATGATGGGCGGAGTGCACACCGACATCAACGGCGCTACTTCGATTCCCGGATTGTTTGCGGCTGGCGAGGTCGCGTGCGTCAGCATCAACGGCGCAAATCGCCTGGGCTCGAATTCGTTGCCGGAACTGCTCGTTTTCGGAGCGCGTGCGGGGAAAGCCGCAGCAGCTTTTGCTTCACAGCAGCGTGAGGCTACGCCGGCCGCTCTTTTGCAAGCGGAAGATGAAAAACGCAGTCTGGAAGCACTGCTCGGAAAAACGGACGGCAGGGAACGCATCTCCACTCTTCGTGAGGAAATGCAAAAGACCATGGAGAAGAGCGTGGGAATCTACCGCACCGGTCCTTCTTTGGAGGAGGCGGAAACAAAGCTCGCGGACCTTCAGGATCGCTTTACGCGCGTCACGATCGACGATCATACGCAGACGTTCAACACCAACTTGATATCCGCCCTGGAACTCTCCTTCATGCTGGATGTGGCCGCCACAATGGTGGAGTGCGCCAAGAAGCGCACGGAATCGCGGGGTGCACACCAACGCTCCGATTTCCCGAAGCGCGACGATCAGAATTTCCTGGCTCATTCGCTGGTTGCCCGGGGGGCGGATGGCAGAGCCCATGTCAAATATTTGCCGGTAACGATTACTCGTTGGCCTCCCGGTGAAAGAGTCTACGGGCAGTCGGCGGAGAAAGCTGCAAAGGGATAATCAGGAAATGCCGGACACCATCCAACTCGACATCGCACGATATTCGCCGGAGCGCGACGAATCGCCGTCTTTCCAGAGCTACACGGTTCCGCTGCGCAAAGACTGGGTCGTCCTTGACGCCCTAAATTATATTAAGGATAAGATCGATGGCTCGGTCACCTTTCGTTGGTCGTGTCGAATGGGCGTTTGTGGAAGCTGCGGCATGATGGTGAACGGAGAGCCCAAGCTTACTTGCGCCACCTTTCTCTCTTCCTACGCACCTGGGCCCGCTCGCGTCGAGCCGCTCCGCTATTTTCCGGTCGTACGGGATTTGGTCGTCGAGATGTCCGACTTTATGTCGAAATTCCGCGCGGTGAAGCCCTGGCTGGTGCGCAAAGAGGAGAAACCAATTTCCCAGGGCGAGTATCTTCAGACCCCGCAGCAACTGGAGAACTACAAGCAGTTCAGTATGTGCATTAACTGTACCCTCTGCTATGCGGCGTGCCCGGTCTACGGCTTGGACCCCTTCTTCGTAGGGCCCGCCGCCATCGCGATGGCGCAGCGGTACAACCTGGATTCCCGGGATCAGGGTTCCGAAGAGCGTATGGAGATCCTCGCTCAGCATGAAGGTATATGGGGCTGCACCTTTGTGGGCGAATGTACCAAGGCGTGCCCCAAGAATGTGGATCCCGCCGGGTCCATCCAGCAATACAAGTTGACAGCCGCGATGCACTGGTTCAAATCCTTGCTGATGCCAAAGGCCTCGAGATGAGCGCTCCGACGACACGCTCGGTTCCTCCGCACACGCCGTATCACCCGCGGTGGTATCGCACGCATGTCTCCACCTACTGGTGGATGCAGCAGTGGTCCTACTTCCGATTTGTCTTGCGGGAATTGACCAGCCTCGGCGTAGCCTATTCGTGCGTAATTTTACTCTACTTTATCCGGGCATTGTCCGTCGGTCCACAAGCCTACGAAGCGCTCGAGCGGCGGCTCGCGAGTCCTGTGTTGGTCCTGCTTAGTTTCATCAGCCTGCTTCTCGTGCTGTTCCACACCATCACTTGGTTCAGTCTTTCCGCGAGCGCAATGGCTGTTCGCGTGGGAGGGAAGCGGATTCCCGGTCTTTTTATCACCGCATCAAACTATGTAGCCTGGCTGGTGATATCGGGCTTACTCGCTTGGTTTCTTTTGAGGTGAACAATGCCAAAGCGACCGATCGAGCCACTTTTCTGGACCCTCTTTAGCGCGGGTGGTGTGATCGCGGCCTTTTTCATCCCGCTTCTGCTTTTTTTCTTCGCATTGGCTTTTCCGCTCGGATGGCTCACCCCGCCAAGTTATGAGGCACTACACCACCTGGTGAGCCTGCGTCTCGCGCGCCTGTTTCTATTCGTCGTTTGCTCTGCGCCACTGTTCCATTGGGCCCATCGATTTCGCTACACGCTGTACGATGGACTCCAGATCAAGCATCTCAATGAATTCATTAATGTATTTTGCTATGGGGGAGCGATTGCCGGCACAGTAATGTCCGCTTATCTGCTCTGGAATTTTCATTAGAACATCGATTGGGTCCGGAAGGACTCAGGGAACGGGTGGGGGAGGTTGGGATGAACTTCGCACTGAAAAGCATCTCGAAGAGCGGCTTTTCCGAGGCATTCGAGAAAGTGGAGCTGTACCGCTACTTGAACGAACCAGAGGAAGCGGAATCCATTTGCCGCGATATCCTGGCCGTCGAGCCGGACAACCAGCTCGCTCTCCGCCTCCTTGGGCTTACCCTCACGGATCAATTCCTGGGCGTCTCGTCGGACCGCTATGCCGAGGTTCAGAGCGCCTTCCGCAGCCTGAAGGATCCCTACGAGCGGTCCTATTACACGGGCCTCTTGCATGAACGCCGCGCAAAAGCCCAGTTGCGGGCCGGACACCCTCCACACTCGCTCCTGCCTCTCTTCGAAGAAGCCATGCGCTGCTTTGCGGAAGCGGAAAAGATCCGGCCTGGCGGCAATGATGACGCCATCCTTCGTTGGAACCGTTGCGTCCGGCTGCTGCAGAGCCGCGCTGATTTTGAGTGGGAGAAGACAACGGTCATATTTGACGCACACGACGGTCCGCCGATCTAGACTGGTTTTGCGTCCCGGACTGGTTGCGTATCTCCGGCGTCCGCACCTGGCGTTTCTCGTCGGCGCTACGCCAGAAATGCGCAGGTTTGCGTAGCCCGACGCCAGTTCCAAAGAGCGCCGAGACTCCTTCTTGCGGTACTTTCGGTCCGGTAATTCTGTAATACGGCGTGAACATTCTGGTATTAGAATGTGGGGCGCGGTCGACCACGGAATATCCCGCGCTCCGCGTTCGGTTCGGTCGACGCAAAGCTAATTGGATTGGCAGCAGCCGGTAGTAAGTCTGCGTCGTCGCCGCCCTACGAGTAGCAACACCTCTGCTCCCGAATGCAGTTGCGCATCAATTTTGCTCGGAAAACAGGAAGGTGACCATGACGACAGCAACGACAGCACTCCAGCCCTCGCAGGAACTAAGCGCATTTGGGCGAGCAAGAGCAACGGTGCAAGGCGCTCCACTGAGCGCCGAGGAATTGCTCAAAACGGACGCGTTTTGGCGCGCTTGTAACTATCTGATCCTGGGGATGCTCTACCTGCAGGACAACCCACTCTTGCGCGAGCCCCTTAAGCCCGAACATATAAAGAACCGGCTGTTAGGTCATTGGGGATCCAGTCCCGGCCTTGCGTTTATCTTTACGCACCTCACGCGCCAAATCAAAAAGTACGACTTGGACATGATTTTCCTTGCTGGCCCGGGTCATGGCGCGCCCGGATTTCTGGCACCCGTCTATCTGGAAGGAAGCTACTCCGAGATTTATCCGGAGAAGGGAGAGGACGAAGAAGGGCTTCGCGAGTTCTTCAAGCAATTTTCGTTCCCTGGAGGTATCGGCAGCCATTGCACACCGGAAACGCCAGGTTCGATTCACGAAGGCGGCGAGCTGGGTTATGTGCTCTCTCATGCCTGCGGCGCGGCCTTCGACAACCCGGAGCTAATCGTTGCAGCCGCTGTCGGTGACGGTGAAGCGGAAACAGGGCCGCTGGCGGCTTCCTGGCACGTTAACAAGTTCCTCAATCCCATCCGGGATGGCGCGGTCCTTCCGATCCTCCATCTGAACGGGTACAAAATCAACAATCCCACGCTGCTCGCGCGGATCCCGCACCAGGAACTCGAGAGCCTGCTGCGCGGCTACGGTTGGACGCCATGCTTCGTTGAAGGTTCCGAACACGAGAGCATGCACCAGGCCATGGCGGCAACTACCGAGCACTGCATCACCGAAATCAAGAACATCCAGCAACACGCGCGCACCACGGGCACTGCGGAGCGCGCGCATTGGCCGATGATTGTCTTGCGGTCCCCGAAGGGCTGGACGGCTCCCGGCGGAGTCGACGGCCACAAGCTCGAAGGTTTCTGGCGCGCGCACCAGGTTCCGTTGCCTGATGTGAAGAAGAAGCCGGATCGCCTGCACGAACTGGAAACCTGGATGCGCGGGTACAAGCCGGAGGAGCTGTTCGACGAGACCGGGAAGCTGCGCCCGGAATATAGGGCAATTGGGCCAAAAGGCACGCGACGCATGGGCTCCAATCCACATGCAAACGGCGGTCACCTGAAGCGGGATCTCCGGTTGCCAGACTTTCGCAACTACGGAATCAAGCTAGAGAAGCCCGGAGTGATCGAGGCAGAAAACACTCGGCCCCTCGGCGTGTTCCTGCGCGACGTTATGCGGGCGAACATGAACAATTTTCGCGTGTTTGGTCCCGATGAGACTAGCTCCAATAAACTTGACGCCGTTTATCAGGCCAGCAAGAAATTCTGGATTGAGGAGTACTTTCCCGAAGACATGGACGGCGGGGAGCTGGCCAAGGACGGGCGCGTGATCGAGATCCTCAGCGAACACACAATTGAGGGCATGCTCGAAGGTTATCTTCTCACGGGCCGGCATGGGTTTATCTCTTCCTACGAATCCTTTGTGCACGTGATCGATTCCATGTTCAACCAGCATGCCAAGTGGCTGTCGATTTGTAACCACTTGCCATGGCGCGACAACATTGCCTCGTTGAATCTTTTGATCACCTCCACCGTGTGGCGCCAGGACCACAACGGCTTCACCCACCAGGATCCAGGTTTCCTCGACGTTGTCGTGAACAAGAGCGCAGCGGTTACGCGGATTTATCTACCGCCCGACATTAATTCGCTCCTTTCGGTCGCCGACCACTGCTTGCGGAGCGAAAACTACGTGAACGTGATCGTCTGCGACAAACAGATGCATCTCCAATACATGAACATGGACGAAGCCATCATCCATTGCACGAAGGGAATCGGCATCTGGGAGAAGGCTTGCAACGATCAGGGAACTGAGCCCGACCTGGTCATGGCCTCTGCAGGAGATACTCCTACTCAAGAAGCGCTCGCAGCGATTGTGCTGCTTCGCGAGGAATTTCCAGACCTGAAGATTCGTTACGTAAATGTGGTGGACTTGTTTAAGCTGCAGCCAATTCAGGATCACCCGCACGGGCTGTCCGACCGCGATTTTGACTCTCTTTTCACGGTAGACAAGCCTGTGATTTTCAACTTCCATGGCTATCCCTGGCTCATTCATCGCCTGGCCTATCGCCGGAAGAACCATGAAGGCATGCATGTACGCGGCTACAAGGAAAAAGGAAATATCAACACTCCGTTGGAACTCGCGATCGAAAACGAGGTCGACCGCTTCAGCCTGGCGATTGACGCCATCAATCGGGTTCCCAAACTCCAGAACATTGGCGCCCACGCAAAGGAAAAGTTTCGCAACCTGCAAATCGAGTGCGTGAACTACGCTCACCAGTACGGCATCGACAAGCCGGATGTTGCCGCCTGGACCTGGCCCTACTAGACTACGGGTCTCGTTTGCTGAGACTTGGCCATTTGCTTTGGCATTGGCCGAAGCTCTCTGGATTTTTGTTTGACCGAAAAGGCGTTTTAAAAGCCGATCATGAACGTTCTCGTACTCAACTCGGGAAGCTCCAGCCTCAAGTTTCAACTGATCGCCACCGATCTTGACCGCATCAAGCAAAATGCGGACCAACGATTGTGCAAAGGGATGGTGGAGAGAATTGGAGGCGAGGCTATCGTTACGGCTCAGATCGGCACAAAGCCCCGCAGCGTGTTTACGGCTCCCCTGGCTGACCTTGCCGCTGCCCTCGATTTTCTGGTGCGATGGATAGCCTCGGAACGGTCGGGCATTTCAGAAGTGCAAGGCGTCTCGGACATTCACGCCGTGGGAAATCGCGTGGTCCACGGCGGCGAAATGTTCTCGGAATCTGTGATCATTACCGATGAGGTGCTGAAGGGCATTGAAGACTGCATCGACTTGGCGCCGTTGCATAATCCGAACAACGTCAAATGCATCCAGGCAGCGTGCAGGCTCTTTGGCCCGAAAATTCCGCAAGTCGCGGTCTTCGATACCGCTTTCCACCACACTCTCCCGGAACAGGCCTTCCTCTATGCGTTGCCTTATCATTTATATCGCCGCCATCACATCCGCCGGTACGGCTTCCACGGGACTTCCCACCGCTTCGTTGCCTACCGCTACCGCGTACTGAACAACTTGACGAGAGAACAGACCCACGCCATCACTCTTCATCTGGGAAATGGCTGCTCCGCCGCGGCGATTCGCAACGGCTATCCGGTGGACACGTCGATGGGCATGACGCCACTCGAGGGTCTGGTGATGGGAACGCGCTCGGGCGACGTCGATCCCGCCGTGGTTAATCTCATCGCCACGAAAGAGGGGCTATCGACGCACGAAGTGGAAAGCCTGCTCAACACGCAGTCGGGACTATTGGGGATCTCCGGCCTGACCAATGATATGCGCGTCCTCGAGCAGGAGCTCAAGGAGCATGAGGACCGCCGCGTGCGACTTGCGATCGAAGTCTTCTGTTACCGTGCCAAAAAATATATTGGAGCCTATCTTGCCTGCATGGGCGGCGCAGATGCGGTTGTTTTCACCGGCGGCATCGGAGAGAATTCGCCGGACATCAGGGGGCGAATCTGCGACGGCCTGGAATGGTTTGGGTTGAAAATCGACAAGGACAGAAACGATCGGGCCTCAGGCAGGGAAGAACGAATTACGACGGACGACTCGAAACTGCATGCCTTCGTGATTCCCACGGATGAAGAATTGCTCATCGCGCGTGATACTGTGCGGTGCGTTTTAGGCGAGCCTCATCCTTCTTAGGCAACAAGAGTCAGGCGAACTGCTCGCAGATCTGCAGCGAGTCCTCAAGCACCGTCTCGCTCCTTGTCTTGCACCTAGGTCGCGGGAGCGAACGAGGAGTGGGCAAGGGACCCTTAATTGATGTAATCTCTGTCTATCACTTGGGCATCCGCCGCTCTTCTGGTAACCGCCGACCATGCAACCGCCTAGATGGTTGACCCACGGTTGCTCTTGACACTTTGATGCGCCGGGCCAGCCCCTATCCGGAGGCGAAACGAATGGCAAAAGATTGTGAATTCCGCTTGCCCAAACGTGTGGGCGTATTGATGATCGCGCTCACAGTCTGTGCTGGATGTTCCTCCAAAGCTGAAAAGCCAGCTCCTCCGCCTCCCGGCGTCACAGTTGCGGCCGTTATTCAAAGAGATGTGCCCATTCGCCAGGAATGGGTGGGAACGATGGCCGGCAACGTGGACGCGGACATTCGGCCGAAGGTCGAAGGATTCTTGCTAAGCCGTCTCTACATGGAAGGCTCCTACGTGGAGAAGGGACAGCCGATGTTTCAGCTCGATAAGCGTCAGGCCGAAGCAGCGGTCGAACAGGCTACTGGCAACGTTGAGCGCGCCCGAGCCGCCCTCGCACAGGCGCAGATTGACGTGAAAAGGTACACGCCATTAGTAGCGCAGCGAGCCGTGAGTCAGGCCGAACTCGATAAAGCATTGAGCATGCAAAGAGCCGCAGCAGCCTCGGTCGACGCCGACCAGGCCGTTTTGAACAACGCCAAGCTGAACCTCGGATGGACGACTGTGACGTCGCCAATATCCGGAATTGCCGGGGTTGCCAAGGTTGGCATCGGGGATCTCATGACGCCGACCACGGTGATGACAACCGTTTCGAGCGTGAATCCCATTTACGTTGACGTCAGCGTCGCGGAGCAGGACTACATGCGATTCAAGCGTGAAAAACAGCCTGAAACAGGCAGCAGGAATCTGGAGCTGGTTCTTGGAGATGGTACGGTTTTTCCACACCGAGGCCGCGTGCTGTTCTTGAACCGGGAAGTAGACTCGCGCACCGGAACAATCCAGGCGCGAGGTGAATTCCCCAATCCGGGTAACGTGCTGCGCCCCGGGCAATATGGGCGCGTACGGGCCGTCACCGAACTGCGCAAAGGCGCCCTCCTGATTCCGCAAGCGGCCGTTTCCGAGTTGCAGGGTTTTTACCAGGTCGGAGTGGTTGCTCCCGATAACAAAGTGGCAATCAAAACGGTGAAGCTCGGCCCTCAGTTCGGCGATATGTGGGTAGTCGAATCGGGTTTGCAGGCCGGTGAAAACGTTGTCGTTGACGGATTGCAACGAGTCAAAAGCGGGATGACGGTCGCGCCTACGCCTTTTAAAGACACACAAGCCAACGCACCGGCCGGCGGGAAGTAGCCATGTCAAAATTCTTCATCGGCCGGCCAATCGTTGCGATTGTAATTTCGATCCTCACGGTGATCGGTGGTGTCGTAGCGATGTCGAAGCTGCCTGTCGCGCAGCTGCCCGATATCGTTCCTCCGCAGATCAACGTTTCTGCCACATATACCGGGGCCGACGCACTGACGATCGAACAGTCTGTGGCTACGCCACTCGAGCAGCAGATGAATGGTGTGGACAACATGCTGTACATGATGTCCACGAACGCCAATGACGGCACCATGACGTTGAAGGTTACTTATGATGTGGGCACCAATGTCGATATCGACCAGGTGAACACACAAAACCGCGTATCCCAGGCCAGCCCAAATCTCCCTACCTCGGTTAACCAGTATGGCGTGACCGTTAAGAAGCTGATGGGGCTTCCTCTCCTTGTGCTATCCCTCTATTCGCCGAGTGGAACGTACAACGGCCAGTTCCTCGGAAACTACGCCACCATCAATGTCAACGACGCGCTGCTTCGCGTTCCGGGAGTTGGCCAAGTCACCAACTTCGGTGCCGCGGACTATGCCATGCGCATTTGGGTCAAACCGGATCAGCTGACAAAGCTCGGCTTGACCGTCTCTGACCTGACCAATGCAGTCCAACAGCAGAGCGCGGTCAATCCGGCGGGCCAGATCGGCGCCGAACCTGCCCCCAAGGGCCAGCAGTTTACTTATGCCGTTCGCGCGCCAGGTCGGCTCATCAATGCCGAGGAATTTGGCAACATCATCGTTCGTCAAAATCCGGACGGTTCGACGGTAAGACTGAAGGATGTTTCTCGCATCGAGTTGGGGTCCCTGATCTATCAGCAAATCGGGCGGTACAACCAGAAGCCCGCCGTGATCATTTGTGTTTACCAGGCCCCTGGCTCCAACGCCTTGGCGGTGGCGAAACAGGTCAAGGCGCAAATGGAGGAACTGAAGACTCGGTTTCCCGAGGGTCTGGAATATGTGGTTGCCATGGATACCACGCTCCCTATCACCGAGGGAATGAAAGAGATTGTCACGACCTTACTGGAAGCGATTGTCCTGGTCATCATCGTTGTGTTCCTCTTCCTGCAGAACTGGCGCGCGACACTAATCCCGCTGCTGGCGGTGCCCGTCTCGCTTATCGGCACATTTGCGATCTTTCCCATGTTGGGCTTTTCGATCAACACTTTGTCGCTCTTTGGCCTGATTCTCGCTATCGGCCTCGTGGTGGACGATGCCATCGTCGTCGTCGAAGCCGTTGAACATCATATTGAGCACGGCCTGTCACCCAAAGACGCAACCCTGAAGGCGATGGAAGAGGTATCCGGTCCGGTAATCGGCATTGCCCTGGTGCTCTCTTCGGTGTTCGTGCCCATGGCAGCTCTGGGCGGGATCAAGGGCCTTCTGAACCAGCAATTCGCAATCACGATCGCTATTTCTGTATTGATCTCCGCCTTCAACGCGCTGACGCTCTCGCCGGCGCTCTCAGCCCTTCTGCTCCGCCACCGGGAAAAGTCCAAAGGCCCCCTCGGAAAATTTTTCGACTGGTTTAACCGCTGGTTTGGAAAAATGACAGGCGGCTACGTAACTTGGAGCGCCTTTCTCATTCGCCGGTGGGTCCTTTCGATGCTCATCCTCGTGGGGATTTCGGTTGTAGCCGTGAGTATGGGAAAGAGTCTCCCCACGAGCTTCATCCCGGAGGAGGACCAGGGATACGCATTTGTTCAGATACAACTGCCGGACGCTGCCTCGCTCCAGCGTACCGACGCGGTCATGCGCAAACTCGATGACATGCTTCGAAATATGCATGGCGTTAAGAGTTTCAGCGGGATTTCTGGCTTCAGCCTGCTCTCCAACACCTCTGCCAGCTACACCGGTTTCTACTTCCTTCAGCTCGAACCGTGGGAGGAGCGCCTGACCCCGGAACTTTCCGCCAATGGGCTCATGCAGAGCCTGAACCAAAAAATGCGTGCAGAAATTCCGGAAGCCATTGCCTTCGCCTTCGGCCCGCCTGCCATTCCTGGACTTGGCACCGCCGGCGGGTTCACGTTCATGTTGCAGGACCGCAGCAGCGGAACCGTGGCTCAACTTTCGGAAACGCTCGACAAACTTGCCTTAGCCGCACGAAAGCGACCCGAACTGGCTTCGCTGGTATCCACCTTCCGCCCATCTGTCCCGCAGCTTTTCGTGGAGGTCGACCAGGATCGCGTTCTGAAACAGGGGCTCCAATTCGGAGAGGTTTACCAGGCGCTGCAGGCCTTCTTGGGTGGCGCCTACGTAAACCAGTTCAACCGCTTCGGACGCCAATGGAAAGTTTATCTGCAGGCGGAGCCGGAGTACCGCACCAGCGCCGACAAAATCAACAATTTTTACGTCCGAAACTCGAAGGGCCAGATGACTCCGCTGGCTTCTCTGGTCTCAATCAAACGTGTTTCTGGTCCAGAGTATACCAACCGCTTTAATTTGTTCCGAAGCATTCAGATTAACGGATCACCTGCTCCCGGCTACAGTTCGGGACAGGCCATGGCCGCGATGGAACAGGTCGCGAGTGAGGTTCTGCCCGCCGGGTTTGGCTATGCCTGGAGCGACATGTCCTTTCAGGAGAAAAAGGCGGAAGGCGGACAGGCGATGGTTTTTGGTATGTCGTTCTTGTTCGTGTTTTTGATCCTGGCGGCGCTGTATGAGAGTTGGTCGCTGCCGTTCAGTGTGCTTCTGTCGGTTCCCGTGGCGGTACTTGGAGCTTACGGCGGACTGCTGTTGCGCAAATTCGACAACAATGTGTTTG
>Ga0307478_10002172_pt1 | contig 15856 bp, 13 predicted proteins | sample atmos_gasesECM4C_2_FD_203713 | JGI IMG/M metagenome (GOLD analysis project Ga0307478, IMG submission 203713) | Hardwood forest soil microbial communities from Morgan-Monroe State Forest, Indiana, United States - atmos_gasesECM4C_05 | ecosystem: Environmental > Terrestrial > Soil > Temperate...
CTCGCACCGAAGTCGCGCTCATGACTGGACATGGCTCCATCGAAACCGCCGTGCAATCCATGAAGCTTGGTGCGTACGACTACATCACAAAGCCGTTTTCTCCGCTCGAAGAGCTGCGGCTTTTTTTGCGCCGCATGGCGGAAAAAGTTCGCCTGGTGGAGGAAAACGAATTCCTGCGCCAGCGAACCGATTCTGAAACCGCTGTGCACGGCATTGTCGGCTCGTCCGCGAAAATTCAGGAAGTTCTGCGCCTGGCTTCGCGTCTCAAAGACACTCGCACCTCGGTTCTTATTTCGGGCGAGAGCGGCACCGGCAAAGAACTCGTCGCCCGCGCCATTCACTTTCGTGGCGCCTTCGCGAGCCGACCGTTCGTAGCCATCGATTGTGGCTCTCTGGTGCCGACGCTGATTGAAAGCGAACTCTTCGGCTACGAGAAGGGAGCCTTCACCGGCGCCCTGAAATCCAAGCAGGGACTTTTTCAAGCCGCTGACACCGGCACGGTTTTTCTAGATGAAATCGGCGAGCTGCCGCTGGAATTGCAAGCTAAACTTTTGCGGGTGCTGCAGGAAAAAGAAGTGCGTCCCGTGGGCAGCAATCAGCGCGTGAAAGTGGACGTCCGCGTCATTGCCGCCACCAATCGTGATCTTGAAGCCGCTTACAAAAACAAAACTTTCCGGGAGGATCTCTACTTCCGCCTCAACGTCGTCACCGTTCACGTTCCCGCGCTGCGCGAGCGCCGCAGCGATATTCCCATGCTGGTGAACTGGTTCTGCGAGCGCTACGCTCCCAGCTCCGACCTGCACGTCTCAAACGCCGCCATGAAAGCTCTGATGAACTACGATTGGCCCGGCAACGTGCGCGAGCTGGAAAACTGCGTGGAGCGCGCCGTCGCCCTCGGCAACGGATCGTTGATCGACCTCAGTGATCTGCCGCCATCCATCGCCGGTCTGAACGTGCCCGTGCCGCGTCTCAATTCAGATTCCGCGGGCAGCCTGGTCTCAAGTCTCGCCAGCGCGGCCATGAATGTGCCTGCAGGTTCGCCATCGGCTCCGCTCTCGACGACTGACTTGGAAGAGATCGAACGCGCCACCATCCAACGCGTATTCGAACAAGTGAAAGGCGACAAAGCCCTGGCCGGCCGCATGCTCGGCATCAGCCGCGCCACGCTCTACCGCAAGCTGAAGCGTTACAACATCAGCGGGAGTTTGGATTCCGGACCATCGAGCCACACGCTGCAGTGAGAGCATCTCGGTAGTGACCTGGTTAAATCAATTGGCCGAACTTAGAATCGAATTCCATTAGCTGGTACCGAGTCGAATTGTCTTGGAAAGGTGTGCCAACGTGGCACGGAACTATGGGATGGTGATCGTCGTTCCGTCGCCCCAAATGGGACCGGGCGATTGGAAATCCGTACCATTATCCCCGCAAAGCGAGCCGCCAGTATCGATCACGGCGAACTCAAGGTCATAACTACCTGCTGCGATTGGGCCGACCACGACTGAAAAGGATCCGTTGCCGTGTATGTCGGTCGTGATGACGCCGAATAAAGCGCCAGCTGCAGTTTTGGTAACACCCTGCCGGGTAAATGATGTGCAATCGCCCCCGGACACAAAACTGGTGGGGAACTGGCCGAAGGTGGCGGGAAATGTACTGCAGAAGATAAGAACTCCGGCCCCGTAAAAGCTATTCGGCACTGCTCCCACCAACTTGTATGTGACCGACATCGTCTTGTTAGCAGAGTTGACGGACCAGGTGAGCTCACTTGCTTTGTAATTAAGGGGCACGCTGAAATTGTCCCAACCGGGGGTCCACCTCTGTGCCGTTGGGTTAGCTAGAGCTCCTTCGACTAACAAAAGTACCACGACAACTAGCAGCGACAGTTTTTTCATTTTCGATCCTCCATCGAACCTACAGAGTAAGATACATACAAATCAGCATCGTATTAGTGATACATGAATACCGCGTAAATCCAGCGAGAAAAAGCTTAAGGGCGGGGACAGACGGGACGTTCCGATGTTTACTGAGAACTAGGCGAGCCAGGGGCTCCGCGCTTTTCGAAACAGGGTTGCACCTAGCCGTAATCCTCACCAAACCTTCCGAAGACCTTCGAGTCCCTGAAGATAATCTTCGTCTTGGATTCTGCTCTCCACTCCGTATTCCGTCAGAAGCGTCATCATCTGCCCCACCGCGACTCCGGCGAGTTCTGCAGCTCTTCCCAAGGACGCTTCGCCTTTCTTGTAACGTTCCACCGCCAGCAAAAGTCTGCCCCGGGTGACCATGTCGCGCACGGCTTTCGACAGGTCACTCCTCTGTTCCTTGGTCAGTTCGGTCAAGAATTCCAGATTTTCGCGGTCCATGCGAATGCTCATGGTCTTGGTCATGCCGTTGCCTCCAATTTCCGTCGGGCATCTGCCACAATCTGCAATATAGCGGCAAATTGGCTATCTCTCCAATCACACCCCGAGAAAAAAGCACCCTGAGTTTATCTCAGGGTGCTTAGGTACCCGTTCGAAAACGAAGCTTCTACACTCCCGGTGGTTTCTTCTCTTCCTCCCGCTTTTTCTCCTCAGGCGTCTGCGGTTTCGCGGGCGGCTTTGGAGGCGGTGCAGGCTTGGCCGTTGCTGGAGGTGGCGTCCGCGCCGGTGGTGGCGTCGCGGGCCGCTGTGCCGCTGGAGGCGGATTGTGCGGCTGCGGGCGCTCCGCCGGCGGAGGTGTTTGTGAACGCGGCGCCGGAGCGGGGGCAGCAGGCTTCGGCGGCGGTTGATTGTTTGGACGTGCAGGTTCGGGTCGATTATTCGGCTGCGCCGCTGGAGGACGATTCTCAGGACGATTCGTCTCCGGTTGATTCGGCTGCGGACGGCTCGGCGGAGGCGCGGTTGGCCGGTTCGGTTCCGGACGCGCTGCAGGTTGGGTTGGTTCTGGGCGACTCGGCGGCGCTGTCTCTGGACGATTGTTCGGCGGATTCATTGCTGGCCGATTTGGTTGCGCTGGTGCAGGTTGGCTCGGCGGCGCGGCCGCTGGCCGGTTCGGTTGTGCGGGCGGAGCTGCAGCGGGATGCTCATTCGCTGCCGGCGGATTGCCGGGTCGATTCGCGGGCGGGTTCGCTGCCGGAGCAGGTTGGCCCGGCCGAGTTGCTGACTGATTCGCCGCTGGCGCTGGTTGTCCGGGATGTGCCGCGCTTGTGGGAGCACCGGGCTTACTGACGGCTGCGGTCGCCGGTTTGCCGGGAGGCGCAACCCTCACCGCGGGTCGTGCTGCCGCGGCAGCCGCAGGTCTCAGCGTTTGTACTTCGCTTCGCGCCAGCGGTTGTCCAGGATGCGCCGCCAGCGCCTGTTGTTGTTTCGCGAAAGCTACCGGCGGAGGCGGAGGTGTTTTCTTGGCCACGACCTGCCGGCTCGCAATCGCCGCCGGAGGCGCGGCTACATGTCCCGCAGTCGATGCCCTCCCGCCTTGAACAGCTTCGTGGGTCGGAGCTACCTCGACCCGTGCACCCACCCGTGCGGCGGCCATGTCGCGCGCATTTACCGTGACCACATTTTTGGCTACCGGCTGCGCGCTCGCAAATGAGCGCTGCGGAACCACCACCACCGCGCCCTGCACACTCCGATTCACATACGTGACATTCGTGATGTTCGTGGTGGTGTTGTTAATAACTGTTGTGTGATAGACGTTGGTCACCTGCGTAACGTTCACTGTCGTATTGCTCACGTTGACGCGATTCACGTAAGCCTCGCTCACGTGGTACGAAGGCACGTACACTTCCCGCGGACCGAGCGGGAACCATCCGACGTTGCCGCCGAAGCCTCCGGGACCTCCGCCGACGAAGACCACCAGCGCGGGCGCATACACGGCCTGCACCGCGACCGGGCCGGCGACCCAACCCCAGCGTCCGCCGACGCTCACCCAGCGTCCGTAGTGAAACGGGGCATAGCCCCAGGGCGCGTCATCGACCCACGTATAGCCCCAAGGCGAAATCCATGCCCAATGGCCGGTGTGGTAAGGAGCCCAGCCAGCTTCAACCCGGTTCGGAAACCAAACGTGGCCGTAGGTGCCATCGTCGCGCCAGTCGCCGTAGTCGTCGAGATCCTCGTAGCCAACCACATCGTGCGACAGATACTGTGCTGAACGGGAGTAGTCGTAGCGATGATCGCGTTCCTGGGCCCAATTGTCGAAGCCATCGGCATCACCGAGATCGGACACTTCGGCATAAAGTTGATCGGTGCCGCTGAATGTTCCTCGCTGCCCGCCGTGCAAGCGAAAATCCTGGCCGTTGCCGGTGGCTTCGCCTTCGCCTTCGCGAATGCTGATGACCGTGTAATTACCGTCGGCGCTGGCCTCCACGCGATAATGTCCCGGCTGACTAATCGTGAATGCCTGGTTCGGAGTATCGACCTCGAAGTCATCATCTCCGCCGAGCCTGCGTACGGTGACGCTGATGGCTCCCGACGTAAGTTGAATTTGAACCGTTTGGTCGTCGAGATCCAGAAACGAAAAACCAGTATTGGCCGACATGCGGATCACGGCCGATCCGAGTTGAATTTCGGCACGCGAGCCTTGATCGGTCCAAAGCTGGTCTCCAGTGGTCATCGGACGGTTGGGAACCGCTCCCACCCACTCCGTTTCTCCTGCTGGGAGGAATGAAACCGAACCTTCCATATATCCGAGGCGGGCAACGCGGCTGGGTGGATCGTCCTGATCTCCATCCTGAGCCGCTGCTCGTGTAGATAGAACTGCCATCATTAACGGGATCATGGCGAGCGCCACCGCGAACACTGCGCTCCGCCAGCCTGACTTTCTGATTGTTGTTCTCATCGATTTATCTCCCAAGCTTCTTACGGTTTTTCTCGCGAACATTTGTTCGCGAGCTTTCGACTGCGAAACCCGACGTTCGCAAAAACTCCAACCTTTGATGCGGGATTTTGTCCCCGGAATAAGGGTCGTCCAAGCTTTTTCTGCCGCGACCTACGATCGAGCGTTACGAACAGGCGCACTCTCTCGGTCCAGAATGTGAAGCAAGTGTATGAAATAGAGGATAACAGGTCATCGAGTGCCTAAAGATTTATCCCGCCAGCGCGTGAGAAGTTGCTGTGGAAATGCAAGGATGGCGCGCAACTTTTTGAGGCTCTCCGGGTTGGATTCTATACGCCGCTATCGTACCTCTTCTGTTTCGGAGTGTCCGTGAGCAATCAAGAATCGGTCTTACCGTTATGTCCCGTCTGCAACAAACCTGTACCCCTTGAAACCGCCAAGACTGATGGCGATGGCTGTGCGGTCCATGAGGAGTGCTACCTACTCGCCGTGCAAGGCAAGACCAGGTCAACGTTCGCCCAGTTCGAATAAGAAGTGAGAACCGCGGTCATTCTTCGAATCACGATCCCTCATCGACACGTGTACGAAGCTTAGAACATTGGGAGCTAGGAACTGGTGTTCCGGCTGTTTAGAAGAATGTCTTTGAGACGCGCGTCTCACCCTGAGACGGGCGTCTCGGCGGGTGTCGTAACAATGCCTCAAGTGATGCGCTAACTGACTGAAACCTATAGCGCTCCAGTGCTACTCCTTCCGTTCCGCACGATGGTCTTGGTCTTGCTTCTCTTTCTGCATAACCGCGGATTCCGGCTCCCCAAGGCTCTTCCTAACCGGGAAGAGGGGGAGCCCCAACCGCATTCAAGAGAGAAGAAAGGTTTTACGTTAACTTGGCATACTCGGCTACAGCTCCGGCGCGTGCTCAAACCAGTCCAGTCAGCGAACTGGCGCGGTTTTTTCCTGAGGCCACGCCGGTGCGCATCCCAGTTCAATTTACCCGCAGCAGCCGCACCGGCGATTGTAGCCAGCCGGTGGCAAGCGGCCTGCCGGAAAACACCGTCATCGAATTTGGTACCTCGCGAGAAGTGTTGTTTGCCTGCACCACGCCGCTGGAGTTCGCCGACGTTCTACGTCTGCGCAACTCCGATGGCTCACTCGATACTGAAGCTTCGGTCGTGGCTGTGCAGTATCACCCCGGCGCCACTATTGTTGCCGCCCGATTTCTGAACGCCGTTCCCAACTGGATCGTGAAATCATGACCCCATCCCAGCCTTCGTCACCTCAGACTTCATCAACTCAACCAGCGTCAGAGACTCCAGGGTCCGCTCCAGACTTCGCGGCCCTCTGGGCGAGCGCTCGCCAGCTTTATCCCATCTACATGGAACTGGCGCGTGAGTTCGTCATCGATACGACTGCCTGCGACGACCTGGAGAACGGCGTGGACAGCCCCAGCCGCGAGTCCGTCGAACAGGCGCAGCAGTGGCTGAACGACATGGATGATCGCGTCCAGGTTCACCAGTTGCGGCAGTTTCTGCAGACCAGTTCGCTGGTGGAACCCGCGGGCTTGATCGCGCTGCTGCAGCATTTTCTGGCGAGGACCGACAGAACAGATGCCGCGCGCGACAAGATCGATTTTCTGCTGGTGCAATATTTTAGCCAGAGTGCGCCTACCGATCTGTCGGACGACGAAGCCGACAATTCTTATATTGCGCAAAGCCTGCAACCGATTCTCGGCCCGGTGGAGCTCAAAGCTCCGGTATGGTTGAACGCTTTGGATCGAGTTCTCGAATCCGCGCGCCGCTGCCACTCGCTTGACGAACTCTTGCACGGCGGCGTGCTCGAACAGGGACGCAAAGCCAAAGCCCAGGCCGGCGATCTGTTTTACCTGCCGATTGCGCTGGTCGCCTTTACCCGCTTCGGCTACCTGATGCGGCGTGTGTTCTTCCGCTTGATGCTCGCCGATCTTAACGACATTCTCGACGGCCTCACCGAATTGGAAGAAAAGGGAGTCGAGACCATCGACTGCCGCAGGGCACAGTTCTCAGCGCAAGAACCGATTATTCGACTGCGCATGATTTGCCAGTCATGGAAGGTGATGTTTCAGGCCGAGTATTCCTCCGGTCAGCCGCTGCGCATGTTGGTGGACCTGCGCGCTTCGGTGGATGCCGCGCTGGGGCGCGGTGTAAAAAACGAAGCCGGGAAGGCCGCACAACCTGCGGCTCCAAAAGCCACGGCAAAAGCCGTGCCGGCGAAGGCAGCACCGGCCAACGCCACACCAGTTAAGGCCACTGCCAAGCCACGCGCGGCAGCTGCGGCGGCGGGGGCTGCGGGATCAAAGTCCGCTTCCTCATCGGCTGCACCACAGGCTGCTGTCGAGCCATCTTCCAACTTTGCGGCAGCCAATGACGACGCTCCGGAATTCGAAGTGGCCAGCTCTCCGGAAGAATGGAATCCGGACGCCGATTCGCAACCGGGCAAAAAGAAATAGTGGACAGATTGGCGCTCAGCTGAGCGTTGCGCACGAAAAGATATCGAGTCGCGTCAGATACTAGGAAAAGGAAACCCGCAAGTGGATCGCCCGACTGTATTGGTCATCTCCGACGACGTGGAATTTTCCCGGAGCCTCACCGCGCGCTGGCAGCAGGAGCGCAATGCACCCACGTTTACTATGCTCAGTGGAAATCTGTGGCCTCGTTCGGTGGACAATTTCGAAGTGGCAATCGTAGGTCCGCTCCGCCGCGAGGTGCTTTCAGTAGTTCTCGAACCTCTGCACTCGACCCAGCAGCCGTTGTTCTGCGTCTGTGACGATTCCCCAACCGCGCAACTGGTGCGGCAACGCTGGCCGCGCACGGCTGTGCTGCGCTCTGGGGGAAACTGGCTTGAGAGTTTGGTTCTGGCCGCGAGCGAAGCCGTGCAGCGTTCCTGCGCTGAAACTCGGGCTCGCGTCGCGGAACAGACTTGCACCGCGCTGGAACGCGAGGCCACGCTCGGCCGTTACATGCTGGAAATGCGCCATGGACTTAACAATGCGCTGACCTCGCTCTTGGGAAATTCCGATTTGTTGCTGATCGAGCCGGGAAGTCTTTCCGCCCAGGCTCGCGCTCAGATTGAAACCATTCGCAACATGACGCTGCGCATCCACGAGGTGCTGCAGCGTTTTTCGTCGCTCGAAAAAGAAATGAACGTGGTCGCCCAACAGGCCGAACGCGATTCGGGCAAAGCGCGCGCAGTGGCTGCGGGCGTGTAGGTAAGACACTGGAGCCGTCAAACGGAACTAAGAAACTGAGAACAGAAATCATCCTCCCTCGGAAAGATGCCGTCGTTTATGGAGAACAGTTTTCTCGCAGCGCCTGGGAAAAACCCTATGCATAAGTTAGTTACGACTGGCACCGTTCTCGAGCACGAGCTCTCGGAACTCCGCTCGCTCATTGAGCGCCAAACCGGAATCGTACTCGATTGTCCCAACAGCGCGATGGCCGCACACGTCGCCGATTTTATCGAGGCGCAGGATTTGGGATCGTCCAGCACGCTGCTCGAACGGCTGCGTTCCTGCGAGCAGGATCCAGCGAGCCTGCCGGCGCTGCTCGACGGCTTGATCAACACCAACACCGGGTTCTTCCGTCACCCCGGCGCTCTGAATGCGCTGACCCGGCAAGTGTTGCCGCAGCTTTTCGCGCGCAAATCGGCCGACGGACCTAATCCCTTGCGCATCTGGAGCGCGGGTTGCGCCACAGGTGAAGAAACTTACTCTATCGCGATGGCGGTGTGCGACGCCGTGAGCAACAGCGCGGCGAACAACGCCACGAGTTCGAATGGGGGTAACACGAATGGAAGCGGAAAAGCCGCCCGCAGCGGAGGCATCGTCGATAGCGCTCCCAGTAAGAACAGCGCCGCTAGTCTCGCCGGACTGACAATTCATATCGTGGGCAGCGACTTGCTGCCACAAAATATCGAGGCCGCCGACCGCGGCGTATATCCCCAGTCCGCTTTGGACGGGTTGCCGCCGGCCAGCATTCGCAATCATTTCTCAAAAATCAGCTCGCCCGCGATTTTGCCAGTTGACCCCGATGCAAATCAGGATGCAGATGATGAAGACCGGAGTGCGGGCCGGGACGATACTCGATATGACGGTCGTTACGAGGCAAAACAGAGAGCCGGTTCTCAGAGTGCTGCTGCCAGCGGGGCGCACCTGCTGGTAAAGCCGCGCCTGCGCAGCATGGTGACCTTTAATTGCATGAACCTGGCTCGCCCCGGCTACATTGGCCGCTTCGATTGCATCTTCTGCATGGACGTGCTGCCCCACTTCTCTCGCGCGCAACGAATCGCGCTGCTGGAGCGCCTGCATCTCTACCTGGAACCCGGCGGATACCTTTTCCTGAGCCAAACCGAAAAGCTCAGCGCCCCCAACCTAAACTTCCGCTCCGAAACGTTCGACGGTTATACGTTTCACCGCAAGCCGCTGGCGGCTAGCGCAGCGTACGGAAGATAGATAGGGCGTAACCGTAAGCGCAGAGCGTAGCGGCACCGTCCCGGCGGCTTGGTTCGAGAATACAACGCTAGCTCACCTTAAGACTGTGTGCTCCAACGAGCTGAACGCTGGAGGGGTACGACTCGCCGTTACGATTTTCTCTAAGCTTAACCTCGAACAAGGCTTGGTAGAACGGGGACTGATGTATCTCGCGATCGAGAGCCCTCAGTTGTTGCAAAGGAGGGCGTCTTAGCAGCAAATTCGTCGCCTTTTGCCCAGGTCCGTGCCCAGCACCAAAGATGATTATTCTTTGCATTTCATCGCGTCGGAATCTGGGCAAGACCGTAATCAGCAAATAATCGTGCGTCAGCTTACCGTCAACAAGCGCGGGCTCGTATGTCTCGCCGCCAACCCCAACAAAGCGATGTTTTTGTTTAGCGAATTCCGATTGGAGAAATGCATCCATGACCCGGCTATGACCTGCCGTCCCGAAAACACCAGCGTCGTCGTCTTGACCGTGCCGCGAGACTTCGGAGCACCGAGACGCGGACCCCAAGTCTTGGCTCGGCCCCTCAGCAAAGACATGCAGGTTCCAGTGGAGACCGGCTCGCCAGCTTCCCCCCTCAACGGTGAAATGCGGCTCCTGATTTTTAGGATCCCCTAGCACCTTTCTAGTAACAGCGTTCGAAACCTGACTTCCAAACGCGATAATCGAATCGGGTTCCTGGATCAGTGGATAGCCAGTGATATAGAACAGGTCTACGCGTTTCGTAAAACGCTTAAGATAACTTTCGCAGCATTCCCCCTCAATCGGATACCATGGGTCTACCCCCCAAGGTTTCATGAAGCTGTGGCTCGCAGCTGGTGCCAAGGCAATGCTGCACTCTGACGAGACACCGAACAACCGGTGCAGCAGTTCCTGGTCTCCAGGATCAAGCTGCTCTTGGGCGAACCGCTCAGCAAGCGGTTCTTCTCCGGCAGGTCTGGCCTCGGCGGGCTTGGCCTCTGCTCGCGCCCTTTTCCTGTTACCCAATAGGCTAGAAAAAAAATGAATGCTCCCACTAAAATCGGAAACAATCCCCATGGCCGCTGCGCCGACAGCTAGATACCTCAGAATAGCTCTGCGTGACCATACGTCGTCTCTCAGTTCAAATCTGCTTTCATCGATTGGGTCTCCGGGTTTGAGTTGATACTTCTCAGAAAATGCTCTGGGCAGGGTTATCCGACCATCCTTCTGTGTTCGAAGCGTTTTCATTTCGACTCCTGTACGAAAACCTCGGTTGCCTTTCTCGAATTTTGAAGGTGGAAGTCTCTCTCACGCGAACAGAAACTCCTTCGTCCTCAACTCCTTAATCGTATCCCTCAGCTTCGCCGCCTTCTCGAACTCGAACCGCTTGGCCGCTTCACGCATGTCGCTTTCGAGTTTGACGACATACGCATCTAACTCCGGCTGCGATTTAAACTCCGGCATACCTTCGGCTTCGCCGCCGGTCAGATCCGTGTAGTCGGCGGCTACGATTCCGGCGAGCGTCATATCGAGCGGGCGGACGATTGATTCCGGCGTGATTCCATTCTCTTCGTTGTATGCGGTCTGAATGGCGCGGCGGCGCAGGGTTTCGTCGATGGCGCGCTTCATCGAATCGGTCATGCGGTCCGCGTAGAGAATTGCGCGGCCGTTCAGATGGCGGGCGCAACGGCCGATCGTCTGGATTAACGATCCCTGCGAACGCAGAAAGCCTTCTTTATCGGCGTCGAGAATTGCGACCAATGAGACCTCTGGCAAGTCCAGACCCTCGCGCAATAGATTGATGCCGATCAATACATCGAACTCGCCTTTGCGCAGATCGCGCAGAATCTTCACTCTCTCCAGCGTCTCGATCTCCGAGTGCATGTAGCGGCACTTCACGCCAACCTCGGCGTAATACTCGGCCAGGTCTTCGGACATGCGCTTGGTCAGCGTGGTTACTAGCACGCGTTCGCCTTTCTCCACGCGGGCGCGAATCTCGTGCAGCAGGTCGTCGATCTGCCCCTTCACCGGACGAATCTCGACCTCTGGATCGATCAGTCCCGTTGGCCGAATGATCTGCTCGACGACCACGCCCGCCGACTTGGTCAACTCATACGGCCCCGGCGTTGCCGAAACATAAACGAGTTGATTCGTGCGATGGTCGAATTCGTCAAAGGTCAGTGGACGGTTGTCCAGCGCCGAGGGCAGGCGGAAGCCATATTCCACCAGCGTTTCCTTGCGCGAGCGGTCGCCGGCGTGCATGCCGCGCAATTGTGGAATCGTCTGGTGCGACTCGTCGATGAACATCAGATAATCGCGTGGAAAATAATCGAGCAGGGTCGGCGGTGGCTCTCCGGGCATGCGTCCGGTAAAATGCCGCGAATAATTTTCGATGCCGTGGCAGTAGCCCATCACCTTGATCATTTCCAGATCAAACTTCACGCGCTGGTGAACGCGCTGCGCTTCCACCACGCGGCCCTGCTTTTCCAGTTCCACTTCCCACCACGCCAATTCTTTCTTGATCGACTCCACGGCGGAGGCGCGCGTCTCGTCTTTCATCACATAATGGGTCTTGGGGTAAATCGGCAGGCGCATGTATTTCTGCTTCACCGTGCCAAACAGCGGATCGATCTGCGCCAGAGATTCGACCTGATCTCCCCATAACTCGATGCGGTACGCCATATCGTCGTAAGTAGGGAAGACCTCGATCACGTCGCCGCGCACTCGATACGTGCCGCGCTTGAATTCGCCGTTGGTGCGCTCGTAAAGAATGTCGACTAGCTTGTGGGTGATGTCTTCGCGCGTGATCTTCTGGCCTTTCTCGAGAAACAGCATCATGCCGTAGTAAGCCTCGGGCGATCCGAGGCCGTAGATGCAACTGACCGAGGCAACAATCAGCGCGTCGCGGCGCTCAAATAAAGATTTGGTAGCCGAGAGGCGCAGCTTGTCGAGTTCGTCATTGATGGTCGCTTCTTTTTCGATGAATAGATCGGCGGCGGGAACATAAGCCTCAGGCTGATAGTAGTCGTAATAGGAAACGAAATACTCGACGGCGTTGTGCGGAAAGAAATTCTTGAACTCGTGATAGAGCTGTGCCGCGAGAGTCTTGTTATGCGCCATCACAAGCGCCGGACGATTGACCGCCTCGATAACCTTAGCCATCGTGTAGGTTTTGCCCGAGCCGGTGACTCCCAGCAAAACCTGATGCTGCTCGCGGTCGTACACTCCGCGCAGCAGCGATTCGATGGCGCGGCCTTGGTCACCCTGCGGTTTGTAATCGGAAACGAGTTTGAAGTCCATGGAAGAAACTCTTAGCTGTTAGCTCTCAGCTTTTAGCTACTGCGATAACGCCCATGTAGGGACAGCTGCCCTCGGCTGTCCACCGAGCGAAGCTCGGCTTCCTTTCGTCGCGACACAGATACTGCCTGCACAGAAGGCAATTTCGTCGAGCGAGAATCTTTCTATTATATCGCGGCCCAAACGCCATGCGACTTGCCTACAACTCCGCCAGCACGCGGTGCGCCAGAGAGATGGCGATCGATCCTTCACCAACGGCAGAGGCCACGCGCTTCACACTTTCGGCTCGAACATCACCCACGGCGAAAACTCCCGGTATGCTGGTCTCAAGCATCAGCGGCACGCGCTGAAGCGGCCAATGAAAGTCGTGCAGAACCGGATCGAGGTCCCGACCGGTTAGGATGAAGCCCTTTCTGTCGAGCGCCAGACAGCCGTTCAGCCACTCGGTGCGCGGCGACGCTCCCGCCATAATGAACAGGTGGCGGATATCGTGAATGGAAGTCTCGCCTGTGTTCTTGTCCCGCCAGGTCACACGCTCCAATTGCGCATCGCCGTCGAGAGCTACGATCTCCGTTCGATAGTGCACTTCGATCGCGTGGTTTTCTTCGATGCGTTGGATAAGGTAACGCGACATCGTATCCGACAACTGGCTTGAGCGCACAAGCATGTGGACCTTGCCCGCCGTCTGCGATAAATAAACCGCTGCCTGGCCAGCCGAATTTCCGCCACCGACTACGATTGAATCGTCCTTGCCGCATAGCTGCGCCTCGATGTAAGTAGCTCCGTAGTAAATTCCCTGGCCTTCAAACTTCTTCAGGTTGTCGATATCCGGCTTGTTATACTGCGCGCCACTGGCAATCACCACAGTGCGCGCGCGAATGGTTTGGCCGGAGTCCACGGTTAACTCGTATGGGCGCTTGTCGCAATTCAACTTTGTTACGGAGTTCGCGATCAATACCTTAGCGCCAAATTTCTGTGCTTGCGCAGCGGCGCGCCCGGCCAGTTCGTTTCCTGAAATTCCTGTGGGAAAGCCAAGATAGTTTTCGATCCTCGAACTCGAACCCGCCTGTCCACCGGGAGAGTTAGCCTCAATCACCAGAACATCCAGACCTTCGGACGCGCCATACACCGCCGCGGCCAGTCCAGAAGGCCCTGCGCCAACGATCACGAGATCTCTCACTTCCGAGGCTGTGATGTGTGCGTTCAGACCGAGGCACTTCGCCAGCTCCTGAATCGACGGGCTGCGCAGCACGGTGCGGTTGTTGCAAATAACAATGGGAACATCTTCGACGGTTACGTGAAAGTGGTCGAGCAAATCCTGATAAGTAAAGTCCGTGTCGAGATCGACGTAAGTGTGAGGGTGCCCATTGCGGGTGAGAAACTCGCGCAGCCGGAGCGTCTGTGCGGAGTGCCGCGACCCCAGCAAGATCACGTTCCCCGCGCCGCGATTAATCAACTCCACCCGGCGCAGGATGAAGGCGCGCATGAAGATTTCGCTCAGCTCCGCATCCCGGGCAACCAGCGTTCGTAAGTCGTGATTGCTCACTTCGAGGAACTCGCCGGCCGCAGTCACGCGGCCGCGCGCGAGGCTGAGGCGTCCGGAGATCATTGTGATCTCCCCGGTAAAACTCCCGGCCTCGTGCCTCACGAGAAGGCGTTCGCCCTGCCGGTCCGACTGCACGATGTCCAGGCTCCCGGAGAGGACCACAAAAAAGGGGACGTCGCTATCGCCCGTCTCAAACAGAATCTCGCCCGCCTCTACCTTTCGTACTTTGCTCAACGGACGGATGCGGTCGATCTGCTCGGCAGTCAGCGTTGGAAAAGCGTCACCGCGAGCATCAGCGGCAAGAGGCGTCAACTGAGTAGACATGGGTCCCCCGGATCCGTCAGATGAAGATAAGGTTGAAAGTAGTAGATGATGCCGACGCCGCTTCGGGTTCAAACCGCCCACCCGGAAGAAATCTCAGGAATCGACTCGACGAAACTGCGGCGCTATGGCTTCACTTCCCCCACGCCCACAATCTTTGTTGTAGCGCGGAACTTCTTGTAATCGCGAAATGTTTGCTCCACATCGACGTTGAAGTTCTTTAACAGAGCAAGCCGCACATCGATCTTGATAGTAAGCTGGCGGGGCAACCACGCTTCATCGTTCACTCGCGTCTGCTCCAGCAGAAAACGCGAACCCTTGTGAAAGCGAGCCAGGAATAATCCCCAGGAAACTGTATCCAGGCACTCCACATCCAGCTTGGATAGCTGCAGATCGCTCTTGTCGATCCACACCCGACCGTGAAACTTGGGCAAGAACTTCGCTTCCTTCATATGCGGCTCATAACCGGGGCGTGGCTCGCCATCAATTACCCAGGCCTCGCGTCCGCCGACAAGTTCGGTTCCCACCAGCTTGAAGTTGTAGGCGTCGGCTACTTCAAGCACGAACTTGCGACTGTCTTCGCGATCCTTATCTTCTTTTTCTTCGCGCTTCCTGCGCGCATCTTCGGATTCGTTCTTGCGCTTTTCGATGATCTTCTGAATCCTCTCTTCCTCTTTGGCGGCGCTCTTGGCATCGAGAGCTTTATCGTCTTTCTCGATCAACCGTTGCACTTGCTCGCCATAGATCTCCATCACTTCGTAGGTCTTCGCCTCGCTGGACTTGACTTGACCCTTACCGTCGAGCTTGTGATCCTCATCGCGTTCAATATAGGTGTAGTCGCGCAGCCGCTTGTCGTTCTCTATGTCTTTTTCCGCGACCACGCGAAATAACTGCTGCATCTGCTCCTGCGAGAGTGCTCCGGTTTTGTCCGGAGTTAAATTGAGTGCGGCTTGATCCTGACCGTAAGCCAGCGCAGAGACGAGCAGGACGATGAAGGCAAAACTGCGAGGAATCACGTGCACATTTTATCGTACGCGCCGAAGAACAAATAAGTTCCGCTCTGCGGCTCTGCATTGGTTTCGATCACGAAAGTTTACAGACAGAAAATAGACAAACTGATTACATCTCCCTGACATGGGCTAAACCCTTCAATCCTTAGCATTTCGTACGAGCCAATGGGAAATCGATGGCGGAAGGAAAAGGAAGAAGATCGCCCGATTGTGCCCATTTCCGCTCACGAAGGAGGATATCGACATGTCCCGTTGCTACAGCCGCGCTTTTTCGCTCGCAACTCTACTCGGACTCGTGCTGATGCTTTTTCCCAGCATGGCCGCCGCGCAATATAAACTCACCAACCTGGTTTCGAATCAAACGGGAGGGGGCAATCATACGGACCCTCTGCTGGTCAACGCAT
>Ga0307478_10002173_pt1 | contig 15842 bp, 9 predicted proteins | sample atmos_gasesECM4C_2_FD_203713 | JGI IMG/M metagenome (GOLD analysis project Ga0307478, IMG submission 203713) | Hardwood forest soil microbial communities from Morgan-Monroe State Forest, Indiana, United States - atmos_gasesECM4C_05 | ecosystem: Environmental > Terrestrial > Soil > Temperate...
TCTTGGGATTGTGCTTCTGCAACACCTTGGTGATCGCCGCCGTCAACGTGGTCTTGCCATGATCGATATGCCCGATCGTCCCTACGTTGCAGTGCGGCTTATTCCGTTCAAATTTCTCTTTCGCCATAACCCAGCCTCTAGCTCCTAGCTATGAGCTTCTAGCTCAGCCCTTGTTATCTGTGGCTCCTCGCCACGTTCAATCAGTAGTACTGATACAACTTCTTAAATTTGTGCCGCAGCGCGATGTCGACCTTCTCCAGCTTCGACAGGTAAAGCTCGCGCATCAGCGCCTGATCCGAGACCGGCAGCGAGTGATACAACTGCTGCGCGTTCAGTCCGGCCTCAGCGAAGCCTTCGAGCACTCGCTGCGCCAGCACGGCATCGAAATCCCGAACGCGAATACCTTTGCGATCCAGTTGCTTCAGGAACCGCTCGACCGTCTCGGGCAGGAACGCCTGCTCGACCGCCGCTTGCAGCCTGGCGAATTCCTGTTCCTTCTGAACCTTGATGCCAGCCTGTTCGAAAGCCATTCCTAAGCTCGTGTGATCCTGAGCGAGACGCCTTTCGTCTCGAGAAGGACCTGGGCGCGCCGTGCGATCAATCTCGCGTTCCTTGCGAGATTGCTAACTCGCAAGTCTGGTACGCTTCCGTTTAGTTCCCTCGCAGACTGCGCTCGGGGTTTCGGCAGCGGGCTCGCGCTTGGCTCAGGCCCGCAAACCGCCTCAACTTGGAGCGGGAGACGGGAATCGAACCCGCGACCAACAGCTTGGAAGGCTGTGACTCTACCACTGAGTTACTCCCGCCCTGCTTCAGCTCTCAGCTATCAGCCGTCAGCTTTCAGCTAAACCCTCAGCGGCTAAAGCCGCCTCTCTCGTCCGTCTGCAGCGGCACGACTGAAGTCGCGCCCTTCCCAAACCTTCTTTGAACCAACCACACAATCCATGGAGCCGATGACCAGGATTGAACTGGTGACCTCTCCCTTACCAAGGGAGTGCTCTACCAACTGAGCTACATCGGCCCGAAAACCAGCTGTCAGCTATCAGCCTTCAGCTCTCAGCCGCCGCCCTCGCGACTACTTCGTCTCGCTGCTCTTTTCCGGATGCAGCACATCATTCCGCCGCAACCAGCTCTTAACCGCGAAGAACGCGAGGATCGCAAACGTGATGCCTCGAATCCGCGAGTCGCTGATCGTGAACCACGTCAGCGCTCCGAGCACGACGTAGGCAATCAATGCTGCAGCTAAGCGGTTCACGCTAAATCCTGGTGCACAGGGAAGGATTCGAACCTTCGTACCTCGCTAGGAGGGACAGATTTACAGTCTGTTGGCTTTAACCACTCACCCACCTGTGCAAACTCTTCGGGCGATGCGGCCCTCACACTCCGACCAGCAACCGCCAATGCAGGGCCGCTGGGAAAGCGCTCACGGGAAACCCGCAGACCACTTCACAACTTTTTTCGCAACACAGGGAAACCAAGGCTCGCGTAAAGTGACGCCGCGAAAACCACTACACGCCGGAAAAGTACCGAATGGAGTGCGTTTGGAAAAACCTGTTGCGCCTACTGAGTCCGCCGCCTGCCGGAAAAATCTTCTCTTCGCTCGATTCGAGCTCGTTCTCTGGAGCTGGCGAAGGGAATCGAACCCCCGACCCTCTGATTACAAATCAGATGCTCTACCGACTGAGCTACGCCAGCACGTCTGGGGACAGTCGCGCCTTCGCGCAAACTAATCCCTCGGATCCCTTCCAGATGTCCGGGACAATTAGTTAAGTTATCACAAGGATAGCGGACGCTGCAACCAAAGACCAAGGGACAATTGGTTGGCTTTTACGGCAGCTTGGTAGATCATTATGTTCTCATGGATAAAGACGGGCCAACTCGCCCAACCCTCCGATGGAGGGCCTACGTCGTGTTTGCTCTTGTTTGCTATCCGGCGTGTTTCTTGTTGACATGGCTCCGAGACAACCACTGCATTCAGAATCCGTCCTTCGCCACCCGTCCATGCGGAACCCTGTCGAACACCGAAATCGCGGCTTTCTCCGCAGTGATGACGATCATACTGGCCCTGGTTTTCGTTCCCAGCCTTCCCGCGTGGCGCAGATGATTATTACTCTCGAACGGAGGCGGTGAGTCCGGCCTTCCCTGCGAGCATCCTCAGCTCTGATTCCAGGGGTGCTATCATTCTAGGTCTGACCGCATTTCATGCGAATTAGACGCAGTCTCCCCATCGCCTTGGTGGTCGTCATCGTCGCCGCGGCGGTCACGCTTACCGTCGAATTGCGGAAGAGCGCCCCTCCGGAGGCCGCGCGCCTGTTGCCCGGAGCCGATGCTTTCCTTTATGCGAACCTGGGATGGCTGCGCAAGGTCAGTTCCAGCCCGTTGCCGGCCGTGTCTCGCGATCCGGAATATCAGCGATTTATCCAGGAGACTGGTTTTGATTTCGAGCGTGACCTTGAGGCGGTCGCGTTTGCCGCTCACTACCCTGCCAACTGGCCGGGCGGCGGAACGGGCGGATCGGCCCTTGAACCCCGGTTTTCCGAGGTGTTCATCGCCAAGTTCGATGGCGAACGGCTCGCGGCGTACCTGAAGCGTACGGCTCAGTCCGTGGAGAAATACAACTCGGTGGATATCTACACGTTGACCGTTCAGGGAAGGTCGGTTCGAGCCGCCATTCTGAGCGTCGATTGCGTGGCAGCGTCGAACCACGATGATCCGGGCGTGATCCGGGGGATGGTCGACCGCACCCGGCGACTGGCGTCGCCGTTCGGGGGCCCAGCGTTTCTTCGCCGCTACTACAAACGGGTGCAGTTGGCGAGCCCGGTTTGGGCCATCATGCGCGTCGCGCCGCAGGCGCCAGATTTTGGGGGATGGAAAACGCTCTTCGCCAAACCAGCAGATGTGGTGATCTCGGCCAGCTACAACCCGTTACACCTTCCGTTGCGGGCGGGCGCACTACATCTGAGGGCGGAGGCCTGGGCGGGGAATGACGAGGACGCCCGCAACATCGCCGACAAGATGAACGTGTTTTTGGCGATGTTTCACAGCGCGGAGGTGTCGGTCGGGTCGCCGGGCAGCGACGCCGATTTGAAGGATCTTTTCGACAGCCTGCAGGTGCGCCAGGAAGACAGCCGGGCCGTGCTTTATGCAACTTTGCCGACGAGCGTTTTTCGGAGGCTGGTCGAGGGTTCGAATCCAATGTCGGCACCGGGGCCGCCGGATTCCGCACAGCCGGCCAAAGTCCGCTGATTCCGGTTGCAACTTTATCCCCAGTGTCACGTCTTATTCTGTGACCCTTTTCTGTGACACCATGCAATCGGCTTATGCTGATCCTGGGGTTGTATTAGGGATTCCGATTACAATAAAAGTCTGATGTCCAGCCTGCCACTACCGATCGCCGCTTTTTTCGCCGGCCTGATTTCGTTCCTCTCACCGTGCGTGCTTCCGCTCGTCCCGGGATACGTGTCACTGATTTCGGGCGCTGGCGTTGAGGAGTTGAAGTCGCCGCAAGGGCAGCTCATGCGGCGCGTTATGGTGAATTCAGTCGGGTTCATCCTGGGCTTCAGCGTGGTGTTTGTGACGCTGGGGGCAGCCGCAACAGAACTCGGGCAGATAGCCGCCCAGTACAAGCACACGCTTTCGATCGTTGCCGGGGTTGTTGTCATTATCTTTGGATTGCACCTGACCGGGATTTTCAAGATCAAAGCGCTCTACACCGACGCGCGCCTGCATGGCGTCAAGGGCAGCAGCACACCGATTGGCGCATTCGTAATTGGATTTGCGTTTGCGTTCGGATGGACTCCTTGTCTGGGGCCGATTCTGTCGGCGATCCTCGCCATTGCGAGTGAGCAGGACAAACTGGTGAAGGGAATCCTGCTGCTGGGTGTCTACTCGCTTGGCCTGGCGGTGCCGTTTCTGCTGACTTCGTTATTGATGGAGCGCTTTCTGAAATTCTATAGCCGCTTCCGATCGCACATGCATGCGATCGAGGTGGCAAGCGGCGGACTGTTGATTGCCCTGGGCGTGCTTCTGGTGATCGGGCGATTCACGCTCATCTCCAGCTGGCTGTCGTTTCTGAACCGTTTTGCTTTGTAGTTGAGGAACCAGATTTATGTCGACACCTGAAATTCCGAGTCCCGATCCTGGCAATCATGAGTTGAATGATTCCCCACCGCCAGCACCGCAGCCACCGGCGGGGCGCAATCCTTTCGCACTGGTTGTGGTCGCTCTGATTGCCGCTGGAATGCTCTATTTTGGTTTTCACATGGCGCGCCGCTCGGGGCCGACACGGCGACCGCTCGGTCTTGGCTATGCAACGCCCGCGCCTGACTTCACGCTCGACTCGCTCGACGGCAAAACCGTGAAACTCTCCGATCTGCGGGGCAAGGCGGTACTGCTGAACTTCTGGGCGACCTGGTGCACCCCATGCAAAATCGAGATGCCGTGGTTCGTGGAACTGCAGAACCAGTACGGTGGGCAGGGACTACAGATCGTCGGCGTGGCCATGGACGATTCCAGCAAGGATGACATCGCGAAGTTCGCGAAAGACATGGGAGTGAATTACCCCGTGCTCATCGGAAAAGAAGCTGTAGGAGATGCGTACGGGGGAGTTCCCGCTTTGCCGGAGACCTTTTTCATCGGAAGAGACGGCAAAATCATCGACAAGATTATGGGGCTGAGGAGCAGGAGCGAGATCGAAGATTCGATCAAGAAGGCGCTGAATACGCCAGCGGCCAACACTCCGGCGGCGACTGCCAACGCGGGGAGTGTTCCGAAGTAACGTTGGCGCGGCGGCTGGAGCATCTATCATCAGACGCACATCAGATGGTGCGTCCACTCCAGCGTGCGGGGATCAATCCAGACCACGAGCCGCGCAGCCTCAGGAGTGACAACAGAAAACAGATTTCGATCGTCTAATATCGAGTAGCGGAATGAACTTGCGCAGATCCACGCCGCGATTGATATGTCTTCTGGTCATGCTGTCGGGTGCACTCGCCGCCCAGACAAAACAGGAACCAGACGTCAGCTACACTCCTGTCGCGCCCCCTACAGCCACAGCGGGCAAGGCGCCGTCGGTAACGATAGCGCCGGTGCCGCTAGTCACGGCTACGCGGACGGCGCAGACCAAGGTCAGCCTGAACTTTCGCGTGGCTCGCGGCTTTCACATCAACTCCAACACGCCGAAATCAGAGTTCCTCATTGCCACGGCGTTGAAGATGGACGTGCCGACCGATATTGCGCTGGGAAGAATAGAGTACCCGGCGGGCAAAGATGTGAGCTTTCCTTTTTCCCCTGACGAAGCCTTGAACGTGTACACCGGTGACTTCACGATTGCGGTGACGGTGCATCCGCTGCACTCCGTGGTTCCAGGCAAGTACGTGATGCACGGCTTCCTGCGCTATCAGGCCTGCGATAACGCGCAGTGCTTCCCGCCGAAAACGCTGCCAGTGAGTTTTGATGTGAAGGTAGTGAAGGAGAAGACCACCGGCGGACATAATCCCGCGCAGAGCCCGCACGTGCATAACTAGCTTTCAGCTCCGCTAGCAAATGTGGGGACGGCCGCCCTCGGCTGTCCGTTCGAGCTAAGCTCGCCAGTTGCTGCATTTCCAATTTGGAACTTGAACTCAAAATTCACCCTCGATTCTGCGCGGATGTACCGCCTCTAAGCTTTAGTCTTTTCTCAGGGCCCGTGGTGTAAATGGCAGCATATTAGCCCGTCAAGCTATAAGGTGCGGGTTCGAATCCCGTCGGGTCCACAGCATTCCCTGGTTTGGTAGGGGATCTGGCGAGGAGTTCGGGACGGGCGAACTCCTCAAAGTAACCTTGACTTCGCATCCCTGGCTGCCGATACTATGTTCATAGCTTGACGGGCTAATGCCCCGAGTTGACTCAGCGCTCGGGGTTTTGCTTTTTGGACGGTTGCATCGCGTTCTAGCTCTTCCCGCCCTGCCTTTTCTCCACTTTTGCCCAGGTGTCCTTCAGTGCCACGGTGCGGTTGAAGACCGGGGCTCCGGGCTTGGAATCCGGATCGGCGCAGAAGTACCCCAGGCGCTCGAACTGATAACGGCTGCCTGCGGCTGCATTGGTCAGCGATGGTTCAAGCTTGGCCTGCGGGATCACTTCGAGAGAGTTCGGGTTGAGGTTGGCAGTGAAGTCCTGCCCCTCGTCAACTTCGCTGGGATCTTCTTTCGTGAACAGGTTCTCGTAGATTCGTACCTCAGCATCGACAGCGTGCGGCGCTGAGACCCAGTGGATAGTCGACTTCACCTTGCGTCCGTCGGGGGCGTTGCCGCCGCGCGTGGCGGGATCATAGGTGCAGTGCACTTCGATCACTTCGCCTTTCTCGTTCTTCACAACGCTCTTCGCCGTGATGAAGTAGCCGTAGCGCAGCCGCACTTCGCGGCCTGGAGACAGGCGGAAGTATTTCGGCGGAGGCACTTCGCGGAAATCGTCCTGCTCGATGTAGAGTTCGCGCGAGAACGGAACCTTTCGTGAACCGGCAGCGTCGTCCTCGGGATTGTTGTGCGCATCCATCTCTTCGACCTGATTCTCCGGGTAGTTATCGATGATAACTTTCAGTGGACGAAGCACGGCCATCACGCGCTGGGCGCGCTTGTTCAGATCCTCTCGAACGAAATGCTCGAGCATGGCCAACTCGACGATGCCGTTGGTACGCGACACACCGACGGCCGCGACGAAGTTGCGAATCGCTTCCGGCGTGTAGCCGCGACGGCGCAGGCCACCGAGGGTCGGCATGCGGGGATCGTCCCAGCCGCACACTCGTCCTTCTTCCACCAAGCGCCGCAGGAGGCGCTTGCTCATGATTGTGTAGGTCAGGCTGAGACGGTCGAATTCGATCTGTTGTGACGGGTAGATCCCAAGCTGCTCGATGAACCAGTTATAGAGCGGCTGATGGTCGGCGAATTCGAGCGAGCACATGGAGTGCGTGACACGTTCGAGCGAATCCGACTGGCCGTGCGCGAAGTCGTACATCGGGTAGATGCACCACATGTTGCCGGTGCGGTGATGCTCAGCGTGCAGGATGCGATACATAACCGGATCGCGCATGTTGAGGTTGGGCGAGGCCATGTCGATCTTGGCGCGCAGAACCCGCGAGCCGTCGGGGAATTCACCCGCCTTCATACGCTCGAAGAGGTTCAGGTTTTCTTCGATGGAACGATTGCGGTACGGGCTGTCCTTGCCAGGCTCGGTCAGAGTGCCGCGATACTTGCGGATTTCTTCGGCGGAGAGATCGTCGACGTATGCTTTGCCGGCCTTAATGAGCCTGATCGCCCAGTCGTAGAGCTGGTCGAAGTAATCCGAGGCGTAGAAGAGGCCATCCCAGTGGAAACCGAGCCACTTGACGTCTTCCATGATGGCGTCAACGTACTCGACGTCTTCCTTCTCGGGATTGGTGTCGTCGAAGCGGAGATTGGTATGTCCGCCAAACTCTTCGGCGAGTCCGAAGTCGATGCAGATGGCCTTGGCGTGGCCGATGTGGAGGTATCCGTTGGGCTCGGGAGGAAAGCGAGTCTGCACCCGACCGTTGTACTTGTTGGTCTTGAGGTCTTCGATAATACGGTCACGCAGAAAGTTAGAAGGACGAGATTCCGGGGCAGAGTCGGCACTCATTTTCGCCTCGGTGGTAGACGGGTTCATACACTTGATCTTACCGCAAAGAAAGTCGGAAATGCGCTGTTCGAGTTGTTCCAGATGCATGCCTTCTCCAAGTACGGAAAGTTTTCGCGGCTACACTCCCGCCGAGACGATCTGGCCCGGAGCGCCTTGCGCCTGCTCTCGCTCGGCGAGTTGGCGCCGGTATCGCACATGGCGCCAGCGAGTCATTTCTACGAGCGGTTTCCAGACGGGATTGACCAGATCGTGCTTGATCAGGAGGTGCCAGAAGCGGTTCGAGCGCTTGTAGAGGTACGACATGGCGATGTACAGCGGCACGGCTTGCCACTGTTCGGGACGGCGGCGCCAGATCGAAGCATGTGAGAACAGGCGCTGGTAGATCCAGGCGTAGCCTTGCTCCAGTTCCTGCGGCGTCATGTGCTTCGGCCGGAAGACGGCGTGACTGGTGTCGTAGAGAGTCCAGTCGCAATGCAGGATGCGGCCCTGCGCTTCCATCTGCCGAAAAAGCGGAGTCGCCGGATAAGGAGTAAGGATATGAAACGTGGCGCATTCGAGGCGGTTCTCTTCGATCCATTCGGCGGTGCGCGCGAAGACCTCTTTGCGGTCGTGATCGAAGCCGAGAACGAACGATCCGTTCACCTGGATGCCGTAGTCGTGCAGGATGCGCACACGGCGCGCGTAATCGGAGGTCTTCGGTGTTTTTTTGTGCGAGTCGGCAAGGTTCTCGTCGGAGAGTGACTCGAAGCCGATGAAGACGCCAGTGCATCCGGCGAGTGCCATGTTGCGGATGAGGCTGGGATCATCGGTGACGTCGATGGTCACGGCGGCGCTCCAGATCTTGTTCAGCGGACGCAGCCCGTCGCAGAGTGCGTGCAGGTAGTCACGGCGTGAGCCGAGATTGTTGTCGATGAAGACGGCATAGGGCTGGCCGTTTTCCAGAAACTCGGAGGCGACCTGGTGTGGATGACGCATGCGGTAGGGCATGCGGAGGCCGTCGGTGGCGAGATAGCAGAAGCCGCAGCGGTTGTGGCATCCGCGGGTGGCGATCAAACTGGTGGTGGTGAGGAAACTTCGGCGGGGCAGGATGGAGCGCCGGGGTGAAGGATCGTCGCAGTAGTCATTTTCATACGTTGCGATGTAGCGGGGTTGCAGGGAGGTGGTTTCGACGTCGCGCAGGATGCGGGGCCAGAGTTGTACGCCATCGCCGAGCGCCAACGCGTCTGCGTGCGGCGCGCACTCATCGGGACAGGACATGACGTGGAGACCGCCCAGGATGACTTTCGATCCGCGCGCGCGATACCAGTCTGCAAGCTCATAGGCTCGCTTCGCGAAAGTCAGGTGCACAGTGATGCCGACGACCTGCGGCATGGGGCGGAATGGCGGGCGACCGTGAAGCAGGTTCTCGTCCCAGTACTCGAGACGCCAGTGTGCAGGCGTGGTGGCGGCGAAACTGGTCAGGGCAAGGGTGGGCGTGAGCACGTGCTTGCCGAAGCTCGCGTTGGCGTCCTTCGGGTAGAAGGGATTGATCAGCAAGGCGTAGCGCGGCGCCACCGAGTCGGCCGTTGTGGCGCTCCCCGGGCGGACCAAGAGGTCCGCCCCTCCACGACCTTTCGCATCGAGCGCGGGAGCGGTGGTCATCTCGGGAGGAATCCAGCGCTTCGAAACGGGACTGAGAAAGGGCTGCTGGGCGTCGATCATGCGTATACTTTACAATACAAAGTACTTCGCGTCAACTAGTCCGCCGAATCTGTTTCCCGGGCCGGCGCCGATGAGCAGAAGCCATGCCGATGCTTCCAGGCCCCCCAACTGGTCAGGGGCAGGCGCATAGCGGATGAGGATGGTTATAAACCTGGAGAACTTCTAGTCGAGCGACCCTTGGAGAGTTCACCAGAACATGGACGCTTTCAGTTATTTTGCGGGCGGACGAATGCGTCTGCGGCTGCACGTCTTCAGGTTAGTTTCTGGATGGCATTTTCAATTCTTCTCAGCGTCGCATCTTTCCCCAGGACCTCGAGCGTTTCGAACAACGGCGGGGCGTTCTTGCGGCCGCATACGGCGACGCGGATGGGTTGGAACATCTGGCCAGCCTTGAGTCCAAGTTCTTGCGCCGCGGCGCGGAGCGCGTGATCCAGGGGATCGTGTTTGAACTCGACCTGGGCCAGCACAACTTGCGCCTTCTGCAGAACTTTCAGAGCCATGGCCGGATCGCCTTTTTGGGGGATGAGTTCGGCGGGGTCGTAGGGCGGCAACTGGTCGATGAAGAAAAAGTCGGCCGCGGTGAGTACATCGCGCAGGAGCTTAATGCGCTCGCGGATGAGGGGAGTGACCTGCAGCATTCTCGCCGAGGTGACATTCGGATAAACCTCACGGACGATCGGGAGCAGGCGTTGGCTGAGGTCGTCGATTGCGAGGCCGCGGATGTGCTCGGCATTGAGCCAGAGTGCCTTCGGATCGAAGGTGTCCTCGGGGGAGGAAACACCGGGATTCCTCGCTTCGCTCGGAATGACCGTGGAAGTCGGAATGACAACGGGATCAGGAACGAGGGTTGGCGAAGAAGGTGACGACTCTTTGAAATTCACAACGGCATTGGCGCGGTTGATGCCTTCCAGAGAGAAAGCATCGACTAATTCGCGGAGGCTCATCTGTTCGCGGTCGTTTTTTGGCGACCAGCCGAGCAGGCACAGAAAGTTGATGAAGGCCTCGGGAACGAATCCCGCGTCGCGATATGTGGTCACGCTGACGACCGGTCCATGACGGCGCTTGGAGAGCTTGGTGCCATCGGGCGCGACCAGCAGCGGCAGATGCGCGAATTGCGGCGGCGTATAGCCGGCGGCTTCAAAAATCAGCACGTGCTTGAAGGTGTTCGACAAGTGGTCTTGGCCGCGAATGATGTGGCTGATGCTGAGGTCCGCATCGTCGCTGCAGGAAGCCAGGTGATAAGTCGGCATGCCATCGGAGCGGAGCAGGGCGAAGTCTTCGATGTCGGCGCCAGCTTTCATCTGCTCGCCGTAGACGGCATCGGTAAAGCGAACGGCCTGCCCGTCGCGGGGAACGCGGAAGCGCAAGGCGAAGGGCTCGCCGGCCGCTGCGCGGCGATCGCTTTCTTCCCGGGAAAGCTCGCGCATGCCGGGGTTGAAGAGCCAGGTGCCTTGAGCTCCGGATTTTTCGCTTTCGCCGGTGTGGGCCGGCGTGAAGTCACGATACGCGAGACCCTTTTGAAAGATGGCGTCAGCCATCTGGCGGTGCAGTGCCAAGCGCTCGGATTGCTTATATTCCTCGTCCCAGCCGAGCCCCAGCCACTTCAGGCCCTCGAAAATTGAGCTGACCGAAGCGTCAGTGTTGCGTTCCACATCGGTGTCGTCGAGGCGCAAGATCATCGTCCCATGATTCCGCTGGGCGTATAACCAATTGAAAATAAAGGTGCGGGCGCTGCCTACGTGGAGGAACCCGGTCGGCGATGGGGCAAATCGCACGCGCGGCTTGGCAGAGAAATTTGAGGAATCGGACATGATTCAGGATCAGTGGCGCAAGAACTCGGAGTTCGGCAGAGATGCGCGCAAGGCGACTGGCCGACGTTCGATGGTACGGGCGGGTGGAAGACATCGTCAAGCGGTGACCAGAAGACGATAGCTTCGAACCAAGTCCAACCGTAAAGATTCTGCAAAATTTGGACGATGTACGTAAATCTTATTGTGTTCGGAAATCCGGTATGAAACGATTGGCGTACGCTGTTTCCCCCCGAAACTGAGCGAACCGGGTTTGCGCAGGGGTGTCGTTACCGACCCTATGAATAGCGTTGTCATCACGACTGTCGTAGTGCCGGGGATCGTCTCGGCTCTGCTGTTTCTCGTATTCACCTATCTCCACGAACAGAGCCGGCAGCCTTACTTTCAAGCCTGGAAATGGGCCTGGGCCTTCTACTCGCTGCACTACATACTGGATGCTTTCCCGTCCTCTCCGCTGGCCTTCCTGGTGAGTGAGCTCTTCCTGGTGGTGATGGCGATGTGCATCTTCGTGTCGACCCGGCTGATGCGGGGTCCGGCCCGCTTGCGCTGGTATGACGCAGCAGTAGCGTCGGCGTTGGTCGCGCTGGCCGGATTGACCTTGCGGGGACACGTTGTGCGCGGTGTGTTTCGGCCGGAGGTGCAGCCGACGATTCGACTCGGGCTCGGCCTCGCAGCCATTCTGTTGTATAGCTCCGCGGTCTTTTACTTGAACGGGCACAAGCGGCGTTCGCTCGCCTTTCAGGTGCTCGCCGGCTCGCTGGCACTGTGGGCGGTGCTGATGGGTGTGGGGCAATTGCAGAGTCCGTGGCTGGCGGAAAGGTTCGGAACCGCCAGCCGGCTGTTTGGGCCCGTCCCGCAGATGCTGCTGGGCATCGCAATGGTAATGGTGCTGTTTGAAAACCAGCGAAACGCCGTGCAGGAGAATACGCTGGCCTTGTCGACTCTGGGAGTCGATCCGCGGCGGTTGCTGTTCGCCGACGACCTAGTTCCCAACATGCAGGCCGCATTGGAGCGCCTGATGAGCGCGCTGCCCACACGGCGGGCAGCGATCGTGATCACGGAGCGTTGGCGGGGACTGTTGCCGTCAGTACAGCAGGGATTTTCCCCGGAATTTCTGGATGCACTCGAGCGAAGCGGAGCGGGCGATTACATTTCTGAACTGGCGTACCGGCAGAGCGGAATCTTTACCGTCCATGATGTAGCGGAAATGACGGAGCCGTTCCCGCTTTCATCGGCCGGGATGTTTTCCGACCTCAAGCAGATTTTGTTGCAGGCGCAGGTGAAGAATCTGACCGCGGTTACGCTGCAGACGCGCGAACACAACTTTGGCGTAATTCTGTTTCCGCATGCAGAGCGCAAAGCGTTCGGCTCTTCGGGTCCCCGCCTGATGGTTGGTCTAGCGCTGCAGTTGGGGCTCACGCTGGAAAACTACGTTGTCGGACATGATGCGCATCGCCGCACGCAGGAATACGAACTACTCACGGAAATCGGAAAGGCGATCAGCTCACGTCTCGATCAGGATGAAATCCTGCGCACCATTCAAGCGGAGTTGGGGCAAATCTTCGACACGAGCCATTTCTATATCGCGTTCCAGGAAGGCGAAGAGATCCGCTTCGAACTGGAAGTGCGAGACAACCGGATCCTGCCGAAGCGTACCCGTGAACTGCGGAATGCCTTTACGGAATATGTGATCCGCACGGGCGAGCCGCTGCTGATCCGCTCGGAGTTGGAGAAAACGAGGTCGCGGCTGGGCATCACTCACGTGCCCGAGCGACCTGCCAAATGCCTGATTGCGGCACCAGTTTTTATGGGGAACAAAGCCTCAGGCATCATGCTGGCGATGCATCCCGACCGTGAATTTGTTTTCGAACAGCGCGATCTCGATGTGCTGGTCACGGCGGCGGGGCAAGTTTCGGTCGCGGTAGAGAATGCGCGACTTTTTGCCGAAGAACAGCGGCGGTCACGGCAACTGGCCTTTCTCAACAACGTTTCCCGGACCGCGATCTCGAGCGATGATCCGGTGCACATGCTGCACCAGATCGCTACCGAGATCCAGAAGAACTTTAGCTTTGATCACATCGGCATTGGCCTGCTCGATAAGGGAACGAAGGAGATCGAGATCAAAGCGGAGGCCGGCACCACGGCGCATGCCAGCGGCAAACGAATTCCGCTGGGAGCGGGTATTCTCGGCCGCGTCGCGCGGACGGGCGAGAGGGCGCTGGTGCAGAATGCGTTGCCGGGAAATCTGACCGGGGTCTTGCCCGATTCGCGCGCCGTGCTGTGCATTCCGGTTACTTACGGTGAGTCGCTGCTCGGTGTCCTCAACATTGAAAGCCGCAGCGAAAATGCATTTTCTCCGCAGGACGTGCTGATTCTGAACACGCTGGCCGACTTGCTGGCGACGGCCCTGCACAATGCATTTGTCTTCCAGAAGCTGCAGCAGCAATCGATCACGGACGGGCTTACGGGCATCAAGACGCGCCGCTTTTTCTGGGAGGCGCTCTCGGCAGAGTGGAAGCGAGCTTCACGGTCGGGGCGGCCATTCTCGGTGGTACTTATCGACCTGGACAAATTCAAAGAGGTCAACGACACCATGGGCCACTTCGAAGGCGACCTGGTGCTGGCGCGCGTAGGAAGACTGCTGGAGCAGAAATCGCGGCAATCGAATGTGGTGGCGCGTTACGGCGGGGACGAGTTCATCGTGCTCATGCCGGAGACCGGGCCAGACCAGGCCCAGGTGCTTGCGGAACGGTTGCGGCAGTGGCTTGCCACCGATCCTATGCTGAGCGAGCACGCCATTACCGGAAGTTTTGGAGTCGCCAGCTTTCCCATGCATGGTTTTTCTATCGAAGACATCATTCGCGTCGCCGACGCCGGTATGTACGTTTCCAAGCGATCGGGCGGGAACCTGGTATCGACAGCGCAGGAATTCGCCGAAGGCGAAGGTTTCGCGCGGCAGCGCCAGCAGATTTCGGCTTACATCGAAGGCTTTCTGCAACGCGAGCGCACCGGACCGGAAGACTTCGAGGAATTAACGTCCACGTTGCTCAAACTTTGCGGGGGAGAGGAAGACTGCAACGTGGCGGTGCTGAAGGAATCGATTGAAGCGCTCAGCCGGGCGGCCGAGTCGCGCGAACTGCGAACCGCCGGACACGGAGACATGGTGGCGCGCTACACCGAGGTCATCGCGAGGGCAATGGGATTGTCAGCCGAGGAGACGGCAGATCTCATCTACGCGGCTCGAGTGCATGATGTGGGGAAGATTTTCGTCTCAGAGAACATTCTGAACAAGGCGGGCCCGCTCACGGATGATGAATTTCTTCAGGTGCGCATGCATGCTCACGTGGGAGCGGAAATCGTCGGGACCATCCCGCACAGCAGCATGATGCGAGAGGCCGTCGAACATCACCACCAGCGTTTCGACGGTACAGGTTATCCGGACGGCTTAAAAGGGGAACAAATTCCGCTGTGGGCGCGGATTGTGGCCTTGACCGACGCCTACGCGAACATGGTGACGGATCAATCGTACTCTTCGGCCCGCACGCCCGATCAGGCCCTCGACGAACTCGCCCAGATGAGTGGAACCCAATTTGACGGGATGCTCGTGCGGTTGCTGTTGCGCGGGCTCAGGTCGGAACGGGCATCCTCCTCTTCCTCAGACTAGCTCTTCCTCCGACTAGCTCTTCCTCAGACTAGCTCTTCCTCCGACTAGCTCTTCCTCAGACTAGCTGGGCCAGCTTTCTTTATTCAGCCGCCAGGTAGACATAGCGCAGGATGAAAAGCGCGGTGAGGATCCAGATGACGGGGCTGATCTCCCGAAACCTGCCTGCGGCGACCTTTACCAAGGTGTAGGAGATGAGGCCCAGGCTAAGTCCGGTGGCGATGCTAAAGGTGAGCGGCGTGGCAAGCAGGGTGACGAAGGCGGGGATCGCCTCGGTGAATTCGGCCCATTCGACGCGGCGGATCGATTCAGTCATCAACGCGCCGACCAGGATTAACGCTGGAGCGGTGGCATAACCCGGAATCGCGGCGGCCAGAGGGGCGCAGAAGGCGGCCAGCATGAACAGCACAGCAACGAATATGTTGCTGAGTCCTGTCCGCGCACCGGCGGCCACTCCGGCGGCGCTTTCAATGTAGCTCGTCACCGTCGAGGTTCCGGACACGGCGCCAAAAATCGTTCCCACTGCGTCCGAGACCAAGGCGCGGCCGACACGAGGAATTTTTCCGTCCTTGACGAATCCCCCCTGCTCGCACACTCCGACCAGGGTGCCGACGTTATCGAAAAGATCCACAAACAAGAACACGAAAACGATTTCAAAGAGTCCGAGGTGAAGCGCTCCGCGAAGATCGAGTTGCATCCAGGTGGACGATGGATGCGGAAGAGAGAAGATCGCCTTCGGCCAGGTTGCCATGCCGCGGAGGATTCCCAGCAGCGTGGTGCCAAAGATGCCGATGAGGATCGCACCGTGAATCTTGCGGGTCATCAGGATAAGCATCAGCGCGAGTCCGACTAATGCGAGCTGCGCTTCGTGGTTGGAAAAGCTGCCCAAAGCTACAAACGTGGCGGGATTCGCTACGACCAGCTTGGCGTTGCGGAGGCCGACGAAAGCGATAAACATGCCGATGCCGCCCGCGGTCGAGTGCTTGAGGCATCCGGGGATGCCGTTGACGATCTGCTCGCGGACGCGGGTGACGGTGAGGAGGAGG
>Ga0307478_10002174_pt1 | contig 15834 bp, 13 predicted proteins | sample atmos_gasesECM4C_2_FD_203713 | JGI IMG/M metagenome (GOLD analysis project Ga0307478, IMG submission 203713) | Hardwood forest soil microbial communities from Morgan-Monroe State Forest, Indiana, United States - atmos_gasesECM4C_05 | ecosystem: Environmental > Terrestrial > Soil > Temperate...
GGAGATGAAATCCACCGGCGAAGTCATGGGCGTCGGCGATAGCTTCGGAGAGGCCTTTGGCAAGGCGCAGTTAGCTGCGGGTCAGAAGCTGCCGACGCAGGGGACCGTATTCCTCAGCGTGACCGAGCATGACAAACGCAACGTCGCGGAACTGGCTCGCAAGTTTGTGGACATGGGTTTCAAGCTGGTGGCCACCTCGGGTACCGGCGACATCCTCGAAGCTGCCGGGATGAAAGTCGAGCGCGTTTACAAGGTCAAAGAAGGGCGTCCGAACGTAGTCGATTTTATTAAGGGCCAGCGCATTCACCTCATCGTCAACACGCCCACGGGGCTTGAGCCGTGGTTCGACGAGAAGGCGATCCGGCGGGCGGCGGTGATGGCGCGCATTCCCACTATTACTACGCTTTCGGCAGCGCGGGCGGCCGCGGAAGGGATTGCGGCGCTGCAGCGCGGCGAAGTGAGGATACGAGCGCTGCAACAGTTGCACGCGGAGCGCGCCGTCAAGAGCCGGTAGAACTGATCTCACTGCGGCCCCTCGCGTGTAATATCGCGTGTAATAATAAGCGCGAGAGGTTTCCCATGTTACTTCACGGCATTTTTCCTCCCATCACCACGCCGTTTTATCCCGACGGCAATGTGTACTTCAAGAAGATCGAGAGCAACGTTGAGCGCTATTCGCGCACTCCTTGCGCCGGCATCGTGGCGCTGGGTTCGACAGGCGAAGCGATCCTGCTTTCTGACCAGGAGCGGCGCGATGTGCTGAAGTCGGTGCGAGAAGCGGCTGCGCCGAATAAAGTGCTGATTGCCGGCACAGGGATCGAGTCGGCGATCGAGACGCTGCGGCTCACCGAGTACGCCGCCGAACTGGGATATGACATTGCAATGGTGCGCACGCCGCATTACTACAAAAAGCAGATGACTGCGGCGAGCATTCTGGCGTTTTACCGCACGGTGGCCGATCGCTCGCCGCTGCCGGTGATTATTTACAACTTTCCGGTGGCTACCGGCTACGATATTCCCGCCGAACTAGTGACTGAACTGGCGGGACATCCGAACCTGATCGGGATCAAAGAATCGAGCGGCGACGTAGAGAAAGTTCGCAAGATGGTGGAAGGGACACGGCACGTCCAGCGCAGTGTTACGGTGACCGAGACGTTTGAGGCTGTGACACCGCGCATGCTTGCGGCTGCGGCGGCCGGGTCGAGAGGAGACGGCGGAGAATTGGTGCAGGTTGGGATGCTGGCGGGTTCCGGTTCGTCTTTGGGGAAGCCTTCTTCCGCTGCGGTCACGGTGGTCGGCAAGATGAAGACGCGGCAGAAGGAAGCTGGATTCCAGGTGTTGGTGGGGGCTGCGCAGAAACTACATCCGTCGCTCGACGCAGGGGCGGTGGGCGCGATTCTTGCTTTCGCCTGCATTGCGCCGACGTCGTGTTACGAGATTTATGCGGCGTGGAAAGAGGGTGACGCTGAGTTGGCGCGGCTGAAGCAGGAGCGCATTGCCGTCGCGGCGCAACGCGTCGTGGGCGACCTTGGCATTCCCGGCGTGAAGTACGGCATGGATTTCAACGGCTACTTTGGCGGACCGGCGAGGCTGCCGCTGTTGCCGCTCACGGGCGAAGGGAAGGGTGAGATCGAACGGCTGCTGAGGGATGTAAGAAACTAGTCGGATGGCTCACCCGCGGAACTACAGGTTGAAACGAGAAATCTAGGTCTTACTTATAGTTTCTCGTAGAACTCACACGCCGAGCATGAAATATAGATCCCGCCCGGCACGCCACGCTCGCGGTCTTTCATGCGCTTGACGATGCGAGTCGTCTTGCCGCACTTGGGGCAATCCGTGCTCTTGCTCGTGTCCATGACCTTCTTACGGTCCGCTGTCTTTGCAATCTTCGCTCCTACTGCCATGATTCATTTCTCCTGATGTCATTTGCGCAGCGATCCGCGTATTGTTTTCCGCGGATATTGTGGATGGGATGTTTTAGAAAGCGTAATACGAAAGTCGGAATCCACTCTGGAAGACTCTATGGCTGCGTAACCTTAATCTCTTCCGTCGTCGTATATTTTACAGGAACCAAGCGCCGGCTGTCTTGGCCGCTGGTTTATGGACAAGCGCCTCATGTCGCGAGCTCTCGCACCCCTGCTGAACACGCTTCTGTTCACCATCCTCGTTCCAGGGTCCGTGACGATCGTTGTACCCTACCTTCTGCTGGGCGGAGTGCCCACGCCCGGACGCGGCCCTCTAGCCTGGTTCGGCCTGCTCTGTCTGATTCTAGGAGCAGGCATCTATTTCCGCACCGCGTGGGAGTTCGCCGTGCGCGGCCTGGGCACGCCCGCGCCCATCGCTCCCACAAAGTTTCTAGTCGTGAGCGGCCTCCACCGCTATGTGCGCAACCCGATGTACCTCGGCGTAGCTTTGATCATCATGGGAGAGGCCGCGCTGTTTCGTGCCCCTCATCTTCTAGAGTACGCACTGGTGATGCTTCTAATCGCCCACATGTTTGTCATGCTCTACGAAGAACCAACGCTGCGCCGTCAATTCGGCGAATCCTACGAAGAATATCGCCGCACTGTCCCGCGCTGGATTCCACGCTTCAGAAAGTGAACCTGCCCCCGCCGTCTGGGTAGCGTTCTAACACTGCGTTGCTGACTTGGTGGCGTGTGCCGCGTCCACGGCTCACGGAGAATCACGCCCGCCATGCAATCTGGTACACGGATCACATCTGGTCACTCGGCGAATTGCTACAATCGGCCTAGCGGAGTAGTATTTCGCAGACAAGAAAACCCGCCGTTCACGCGGGTGACTTGTGTTTCCGATTTGTCGCGTCTGGCAACGCTTCCAAAAGCGTATCGCCGAGGCTATGCCCGACGCAATTCTCGGAGTGTCCCGAACCGGATATTGTCACGCTTCCCCTAGAAGGTGATGAGGGCATGGCAACCCACAAAGAGCGCTTGGATGATCATGACGCCCGTCTTGGTCAGGTCGAAGTCGCCTTAGGACTGAAACCAACGGAACCCAAGAAAAGTGTTCTGGAAAGAAAATATGAATGGGCAATAAATCACAAAGGGACATCTTCCGTTCTGGCGATCATTCTGTGTGGGGTTAGCGTTCTCGGCGCATATTGGTTAAACCACCGGACGGAATGGTGGAACCATGATGTCGATGAGAGAGCCCGCGCCGTACTAAACGAAAAGGATGGGGTCAGTGAGACGCTACATAGAGTTGAGCAAACGGTTAACCGAACGGAAGCAAAACTGGAAACTCTGGAGCCGTTTATTCATGATGTAATCCAGCATCAGTTTGACAGCGCGGCTAAATTGTCGCCCTCGGCATTGAAAGATCGTCTCCCAACAATTGAGCGCCTCACAGCGGTGGCACAAAATCAAGGGGTGAAGGTGGGCAGAACAGCCCTAAGCGCTTTAGGTCGAAACCTTCGCACTGTCGACCCAAAAGCGGCGGGTTTTTGGCCAACGGCGGCAGGGTTCATCAACTATCGGTCATTTGTACTCTTGCCCGTGGACTCGAAAAAGATGTCCAATCTACCAAACTGCACGGATTCTGATCCAGCGCCGATGAACGTAGCGGCGGTCCTAGCGCCTGACAAGATTACCGTAAACCGAGCGCTTTATCAGAACTGTCAAATAACGCTAGACTCCGAACGTGACGATCAGCGTATCAACTCGTTCTTGCGGATGGCGCAAACCGCTTTTATCACGTTTGGTCATTGCCTTGTTACCTATCGCGGCGGAAAGATTAACCTTGACCTTGAGTGGAAAAGCTTCACAAACGTACCATACGCACTCGACGGAAAGCTTGGTGAAGGTAAGGTTAGCTTTTCAGGCAATAGCATAGAATTTGCCGATTGCCTCTTTGATTTTTCTATTCCGACCGCACCCTCAGAGCAGGGTCAGGCCCTTACCAAGAGCCTATTAGCGCAGAACACTAACACCTTGACGCTCCCGCCACCTCCATCAACGCACTAATAGGACACACTACCGCCGTCTGTGCTCCCGTTGACCCCGTTCCCTCGCCCCTGCTACCGTCATATGTTTGCCCGAGACGGAGATTCATCATGCCAGCCATCAAATTTCGCGGTGTCGATTTCATCCAGTTTGACTCACTCCTGACCGAAGAAGAACGCCTGGTCCGCGACACCACGCGCAAGTTCATAGAAGACAACCTCATCCCCATCATCGAAGAATGCAACCGCGCCGGCCGCTTCCCGCGCGAACTGGTCAAGCCCATGGCCGATCTCGGTTTCTTCGGCGCGTCGCTGCAGGGCTACGGCTGCGCCGGCATGGGCAACGTCGAGTACGGACTTGTAACCCAGGAACTCGAACGCGGCGACTCCGGCGTGCGCAGCTTCGTCAGCGTGCAGTCGGCGCTCGTGATGTACCCCATCCATGCCTTCGGCAGTGAAGAGCAGAAGCGGACCTGGCTGCCCGCCATGCAAAAGGGCGAAAAGCTCGGCTGTTTCGGACTCACCGAGCCCGGCTTCGGCTCCAATCCTGGCGGCATGCGAACGCGCGCCCGCAAAGTGGGCAACGAATACGTTCTCAACGGCGAGAAGATGTGGATCACCTCCGGCAGCATCGCCGACGTTGCCGTGATCTGGGCCAAGGTGGAAAACGAGAACGACAAGATTCGCGGCTTCCTCGTCGAAAAAGACCGCCGCGGTTTCAAGGCCGACGACATTCACGGCAAATGGTCGCTGCGCGCCTCGGTCACTTCAGGGCTCTCGCTGCAGGATGTTCACATCCCCGAGTCGAACCTGCTGCCAAAAAGCGACGGCTTGAAATCACCGTTGATGTGTTTGAACCAAGCCCGCTACGGCATCGCCTGGGGCGCGATCGGCGCAGCCATGTCCTGCTACGACTGCGCTCTGCAGTACGCCATCTTGCGCAAGCAGTGGCGCGACCAGCCCATCGCCTCGCACCAGCTCGTGCAGGATAAGCTCACCTGGATGATCAGCGAGATCACTAAAGCGCAACTGCTCGTGCTGCAAGTCGGCCGCCTGAAAGATGCCGGCAAAGTGGAGCACCAGCACATCTCGATGGCGAAACGCAACAACGTCTGGATGGCCCTCGAGTGCGCCCGCCTCTCCCGCGACATCCTCGGCGCCAACGGCGTCGCCGACGACTACCCCATCATGCGCCACATGATGAACCTGGAATCAGTGAAGACCTACGAAGGCACTCACGACGTGCATTCGCTGATCATCGGGCAGAGTGTAACGGGGATCGACGCTTTCTGATTAATTCAGAATACAATTCAGGAAGCTGGCTTCTCGCGCGGCGGTTCCACCGCGAGGAACTCCTCTGCAAAGCGCCGGCTGTAGCTTTCAAGTAATGCCTGCAGGCGTTGTGGATCGTTAGTCCGCAGAACCAATCCCGCATGATGATGCTTCTTGATCCGCAAGAACACCTCCGGATCGTTATATCCCGAAGTATCCGGCTCCTCCTGCCGCGCCAGCGAAAGGATCACTCCCGCATACTCCTCGCGCACCGGAGGAAGCTTATAGGTTCCATCTCCTCCGGCGACCTCGATGCGAGCCCACTCCCGCCACAGGTTGATTCCAGTAGCAGTCTCGACCATCTCACAGATGTAAGCGCCGCCCACGCGCGCCGCGCATTCCAGAAAATAGAAATGCCCGTCGGCATGCGCCTGAATGAATTCCGTATGCGCCACACCGCGCACCAGTCCCAGCGCCGCAATCAGCTCCCGATTGATCTCACGCAAGCCTGTGTCTGCGTCACTACCCCGCGGAATTACGCATGTCGTAAAAATTCCCCCGCCTTGCGCCACATTCATGGGCGGCTTGCCGTACTTGCTCACGCTGGCAAAAACCACTTCACTTTCGGAAACCACCGAATCCACGTGGTAGACCTCGCCCGGCACAAACTTTTCCAGCAGGAACGAAGATTGCTTGTCCCCCAGTTGCCCGAGCACTGGCCACAACTCTTCAGCGGCATGAATCTTCTTGATCCCAATCGCCGAGGCTTCCTGCCTTGGCTTCAAGACCCATGGTCCCGGAACGTGTTCAAGGTAGTACCGGATGTCGTCGTGATTGAATACGGGAACAAAATCCGGCACGCGGACCCCGCGATCCAGCGCCTTCATGCGCATGGCCAGCTTGTCGCGGAAATACCGCATCGTGGTCAGGCCCATCCCCGGCACGCGAAGGTGCTCGCGAAGAGTCGCGGCAGTTTCCATGTCGTATTCGTCGAGCGCAACGATTCGGTCGATCTTCTGTGTCCGCGCCAGGTGCGTCACGGCCTGCACGATGTCGGCAAGAGGAAGGTCGGCGGGAAGATAAAACGTGTCGTCCAAGCTCTCCCGAGGCCAGTCGGCTTCGCGCAGCTTCTCCGCCGTAAGCAGGAGCACGCGGCAACCCTGGCGCTTGCACTCGCGCATGAATTCCTGTCCCTTCTCGTAGGTCGTAATGCACAGGAAAGTTAGCGGGCGCGATTCCGGCATGGCATCCCTTTTCGTAACAGGTTTGAGAGAATATCACGGCGGCCTGCGGCCCGAGTATCCGTTATTCCTCTGGCTCCGCCCATTACTTTCAATCTCCCCGCGATTGGGATATATTCTCAACCCGGTCGTAAATAACTGGTCCTTAGGCGTGTTCGGAGGCACTCATGGCTACGCAAACTCGTCCTGAAGGCAAAGCTCGCAGTTTCGGGGAAAACATTGAGAGTGACCTGGCGTCGCGGTTTCTGCGCGTGGTCGAAGTGGCGGCAATCGCTTCCGCTCACACCATGGGTCAGGGAGATCGCAAGCTCTCTGACCAGGTGGCTACCGAGGCGATGCGGCAGACCATGGACTCCATCCCCATGCGCGGCACCATCGTGATCGGCGAGGGCGAGCGCGACGAAGCGCCTATGCTCTATATCGGCGAGAGAGTCGGCGCCGACTTTCCCGATGGACGCGATGTGCCCGAAGTCGACATCGCCGTCGATCCGCTCGAAGGCACCAACCTCTGCGCCACCGGCGCTCCCGGAGCGATCACCGTGCTGGCCGCCTCTGAACGCGGAGGCCTGTTGCACGCCCCCGACTGTTACATGGAAAAGATCGTCGTCGGGCCATCCTGCAAGGACGCCGTCGAACTCGACGCGCCCGTAGCCGACAATCTGAAGAATATCGCGAAGAGAATGGAACGCGATGTGGAAGACCTGGTGGTGATTGTGCTCGACCGCCCACGCCACGAAAAGCTGATTGCCGATATTCGCGCCGCCGGCGCTCGCATCCGGCTCATCGGCGACGGCGACCTCTCGGCCGGCATCGCCGCCGCCGTAATCGGCACCGGCGTCCATGCGGTCATGGGTTCAGGCGGTGCGCCCGAAGGCGTGATCACCGCCGCCGCCATCCGCTGCCTCAACGGCTACATGCTTGGCCGCCTGGTCGTGAAACCCGATCAAGAAGAGCGCCTCGCTCGCATGGGTATCGATGACAAGAGCCGCATCTATGAAGCTGAAGATCTTGCCCCCGGCAAGCAACTAATCTTTGCCGCCACCGGAGTTACCGACGGCGCGCTGCTGAAGGGCGTCCGCTTCTTCGGCGAAGGCACGCGGACTTCGTCGGTGATCCTCACCCAACTCACCGGCAAAGTCCGCTTCATCGAGAGCATCCACCTCGAGAAAGGTCCGGATGTGAAGGTGAGGTTCGCTTAGGAATATCCCGCTTGACACGGACTCCCCATGCATCTAGAATAATCATCTAGGTGAATAGCGGTGAAGACAGTTGGATTGTTTGAAGCCAAGCAGAAGCTTTCTGAGTTGGTCGAACGGGCCAGCACAGGCGAGCAGATCGGCATCACTCGGCGTGGCAAACTCGCCGCCATGATCGTCCCCGTCCGGCCCCAAAAGAATTTGGACGAAGTTTGGGCAGATATCGAAGACATTCGAAAGCGCGTCGATCGTTCCAGGTTCTCCACAATCAAAGAATTGATCGAAGAGGGACGGCGTTGAGCCGTTTTGTGCTCGATACGTCGGTCAGTCTGGCTTGGTTTCTTGATCGGCCCGTGTCACGTCTAGCGTTTCAGGTCTGGCACAGTCTCCAACAGGGATCTCGCGCCGTCGTTCCTCCGCTCTGGCTTCTCGAGATGGCGAACGGGTTTGCCACCGCGGAGCGCCGAGGCGTACTCACCAGGCCTGACATTGATCGTTGTCTGACAGATATCGATGTATTGCTGGCCTCGTCAGTTGATTACAGTACAACTGTGATTTCGCTTCGGCAAGCGTTCGCCGCCGCCAGCGGATTCCGCCTGACGGCTTACGATGCGGTATATCTCGAGACAGCGCGGACTGAGCATTTGCCAATCGCTACGTTGGATCGGGCCCTGGCTGATGCTGCGCGAAAGACCGGAGTTCGTCTTTTCGTTTGATATATCTGCTTCTACTCTCTACTTATTCCTTCTGCGCTTCCTCCGGCAATTTTGGTTCCGGCGGAAAATCCTGCGAGTAGCCTTTGAGCAGGCTAACTGTTACCTCAGAGCGGCGGGTGCCGTCGTGCACGGCGATCTTGTGAGGACGCCCCTTCGAGTAGCCCTCCCACAAGGAGACGCCCGCGTAGGCGCCGTCTTTTCGCAAGATGTAGTAAGTCATGTCGACGAACCGCAGCTTGTGCATGTCGCCGTTGTAGTTGCGCACGATGCGCTTCAGGGTTTCCATACCGGCCTCTTGCGGAGACATGCCGCGGCGCATATTTTCAACGATGGTATGCGCGCCCGCGACCTTGATGTTTTCTTCGCCGCTGCCGGTTGCTCCGGCTGAACCCACGTCCTGGTCGGTGTAGCATCCCGCGCCGATGATGGGCGAATCACCGAGGCGTCCCGGAAGCTTGAAGGACAACCCGCTGGTCGTGGTGCAACCGGAAATCTCTCCTTTATCGTTCAAAGCAGAACAATGAATGGTTCCGGTAGGCGGATACAGAACTTTGCGTACGGCCTCCAGTTGAAGCTCGGGCTCAATGCCGAGCTCAGCCGCGCGCGCTTGCAGGTTCTGGATGTGCTCGTGCCAGAGTTCCGATTGTGGTTTGTCGGGACTCGGAATCGAGTCGGGAGACTGCCAGTGCGGATCGGCCAGGCCCGGTCCCCACCAGTCTTCGTTCGAGTGATACTCCTTCCACAGCAACCAGATCTTGCGCGAGTGCTCGGTGAGCAGGTTCTCGCGCGGAAAGCCTAGAGATACAGCGAAGCGCTCGGCGCCTTCGCCCACCAGCATGACGTGTCCGGTGTGCTCGAACACCGCCTTCGAGACCAGCGACACATTCTTGATGTTGCGGACGCCTCCGACTGAACCGGCGCGTCGCGTGGGGCCGTGCATGCAGCAGGCGTCGAGCTCGACCACGCCTTCTTCGTTGGGAAGTCCGCCGAGGCCGACGCTGGTGTCGTTGGGATCGTCTTCCGGTCCCTTGACCACTCTGAGCGCGGCGTCGAGCGTGTCGCCGCCGCTTTTCAGAAAGGCGAACGCGTCCTCGAGATAGGCGTAACCGTTATTGGCGCAGACGATGATGGGGCGTTTGTACGAGCCTGATTGCGAGTTGTGGTCTTGCGCGGCAGCACCTTGCTTTGCATCTTCACCTTGGACTCGCGATCCTACTCCGGCGGCGACTGCTCCTAGAACTGAAGTCTTTACGAAATCACGGCGCGAGAATGGCATGCATTCCTCCTGCTTGTAGGAAACCGGGAAGCATATCACGCCGAGGGTGGAGCATCTGGGCTTTGTCGCTGATCGGATCGGGTATCGAAAAAAATGCAGGATCGAATCGGCTTAATTATCTGGAATCAATAATTTGCGGGGAATCCGATCGGATGGTAAATATATACTTGACACACGCGACTAAAAAGCGTATATTTGTGACATGAAGCCGCCACGCACACTCCAAGAAGCCATCGTTTACTTCTCTGATCCTGACCGGGCCTTTGACTACGCCGTTAAACTTCGGTGGCCTGACGGCAAGATCGTCTGTCCGCGTTGCAGTTCTGACTCGAACTATCACATTCGCCGCAAGACAAAAAATGGAACGGCGCGCCTGTGGCTCTGCCGGGGATGCAACAAGCAATTCACGCTCAAAGTGAACACGATCTTTGAGGACTCGCCTATCACTCTCGACAAGTGGATGACGGCTTTCTGGATGCTGGTCAACTGCAAGAACGGCATTTCGAGTATGGAGATGCACCGCACGCTCGGTATTACGCAGAAGTCGGCATGGTTCATGCTGCAACGGCTCCGTACCGCGCTTCACAATCGGACGTTTGGTTCTGTGTCTAAACTTGGGGGGCCGGATTCCGAAATTGAAACGGATGAAACGTTCGTTGGCGGACTCACGAAGAACATGCACAAGGGCCGTCGCCTGAAAGTCGAAGGGGCCGGGCCTTACCAGAATAAAACTATCGTGCAGGGCATCCTTGACCGCAATCTGCGACAGGTCCGCGCCAACGTCGTGCCGAACGTCACGCGCGAGACTTTGCAGAGCCTCATTCTTAAGAACGTGAAGTACGGCTCCAAGGTCTATACCGATGAGGCTGTCGCGTATTCTGCCGGGATGGACTGGCGCTTCGTGCATGAAGTGGTTAATAAGTCTGAAACCTACGTTCGTGGCCGCGTGCATGTGAACGGCATGGAAAACTTCTGGTCGCTGCTGAAGCGCGGCCTTAAGGGAACCTACGTTGCTGTAGAGCCTTTTCATTTGTTCCGTTACATCGACGAACAGGTTTTCCGATACAACAATCGCGCCACGAAAGAGAATCCCAAGAACGATGCCGGACGCTTTGCTCTCGCTATGAGCCAAGTTGCCGGGCGACGTTTAACCTACAGCGAACTGACGGGCAAAGACGGATCGCCGCGCCACGAAACGACAGGGACGGGGGAAACGCCGAAATACGTCCCCTTTTAGTCCCTGTCGGAAGATTTCGATTTCCTCTGGGAAGCAGTAGGTTTATCCTTCTGCTTCTTCTTTTTGGAGGGGAATTTTGGAACCTGGAATAAAGCCTTCATCCCCTTCTCAAATCTCTCTGTGGCCTCTCGCCCTTCTAGGTACTCTGCTTTTCGCATTGCTATCCTCAAAGCGTAATCAGTCTGGCGAGTCCGTACATCCACAAGATAGCACTAGCAACAAAGACGGTGAGGCTAAAACACACGCGCCGCTCACTGCGAATGTTATCCCAACTCCACCAAATTCCAGCAGCCCCAATGGGGGCAAACACAAGACCCCACTTTGGGAAAAACTTGCCGTCCTTGTCGCTGTCGGTTTGCTTTTGGTTAATATCTGCCAGATGCGTGCTACTCAAAAAGCTGCGAACACCGCCGATCAGACCATGAAATTGGCCTATCGTCCAAGGCTCACGCTCTTGGCCATCACTCCTATAGTCAGCAATGTCAACGGGAACGTGACTGCCGTCTTGGACAATGGCAAACTGAAAGTCGGGATCGATCTTCCTAATACCGGGCCCTTTGCAGCTAAAAACGTTCGGTTCTTTCGATTCGATCATGTGAGTCCGCATGAGCAGGCTGCTAAATTTACCTATGAAGAACTCAGTGGCGAACCGAAAGTCATTCCTCCCAAAGTTGAGAGTTACAATTCCAACCTGATCATCGTCGGAACGCGAAATCTTAGTGAATCCGAACTGGCCCAGATTCAAAAGGGGCCACTCTGGGCTACGTTCTCGATCTTGGTGCTGTACGATGATGATTTTGGAACGACTCACCACACGGAGTTCTGCGGACTGTACACGCTCCAGAACAGTCCTGAGATTTGTCCTTGGCCAGTTCAAAATGACTAGCCACCCTGTCACGGCAATTGCCAGCATGACGCATAGGGCAATGTGCGTCAAGTATATATTAGCCGATCGGATCGAATCCGGCTAAAATATTGATTCCAGGTAGGTTGTCCGCAAAATATTGCAAACACAGGAGTTAGTTGCATTCGGATCGCGTAAGTTATTTGGAATCAGTGATGCAATTTCTGTCGGAACTGAAAACACCTCGATTCTGGCCGCAAAACCTTGTGGGGGAAGGGCTTAGCCAACACTCTATTCAGTTTTGAATGAACTGTTTCTTACTGCCTTTGCTGGGGCAATGATGAACGAATTTGAAGTGAGAGGCAAGGTCAGATGTCACACAAGTGGGCTGTGGAGAACTGTGGGAGGTAAGCCGCGGGGCGTCGGCTGGGCGGAGGGCAACCTTCCGTTGACATCGGTTTCCGATGCACGTAGAATTGTGCTGCACGCGTTAATGTGCTTCACATGAAGACTAACGTCACACTCAAACTGGATGCCGATCTGCTTCGCGAGGTTCGTGTACTAGCGGCGGAAGAAGACACGTCGATCAGCGCGATGCTTGCAGCACGTTTGGAACAAATCGTACGCGAACGCAAGGCCTACCATCGCGCTCGTAAGCGCGCACTGGCGCGGCTACGCGAAGGAATGGATCTTCGGTGGACGCCTGCTCGCTCGCGCGACGAACTTCATGAACGATAGATGGCAAGGGCATACACGATGGCCGACAAATATTTCGTTGACACCAACATTCTGATTTATGCCCATGACCGCTCTATGGGAATCAAGCACGAGCGGGCTCGCCAGCTCGTCGAGCGCTTGTGGACGAGCGGGCAGGGCGTGTTGAGCACACAGGTTCTGCAAGAGCTTTGCGTCAACCTGCGGCGCAAGGTTGCTCGTCCCCTCGGCGCGGACGAAATCCGACGGCTGATCTACGACTACGTGAGTTGGGAGGTTGTGGTCAACGCTCCCGAAGCCGTGATTCAGGCCTTGGAAATCGAAGCGCGATACAAGACTTCGTTTTGGGATGCCCTCATTCTGCAAGCGGCAGAGCAATCAGGCTCCGCGATTCTGTACTCCGAGGACTTGGCGGTGAAGCAGAGTTACAGGACGGTTCAAGTGGTTAATCCGTTGGCGGGGTAGGTTCGAGGACCACCAGCCGGCGTTGATGCGTCTCCGAGGATCAAAATCGCAAGGGGTTTAGAGTAGCGATAGACTTAGCCTTTTACCAAGGTTAGATTCGGCCCGTCGCTTCGCGGCGGATTGTCGTTGCCTCTCGGCTTTCCACCCTCAATTCCAGCCATCACAAGGCCGAACATCAGTTGTTCCAATTCTGATGGCAGGATACATAGCGTCCGCGCCAAGTCTGACCTGCTAATGCCCTCCTTGTGAAGTGACATCAGGACCTTCGCAAGCACTTGTGATGTCTCGCGTGGGGCTTCGTCCGGTTCCCGAGTTCGATACCCACGCCTGGAAATCTCCTTGAACAATTCCCCGTAATGCCAGTCACGGATTTGGCCCACTTCATGCAATCGCACCGTGAGTGCCGCCAAAGAGACATTCCAGATCTTCTTGAATTGTCGGAGAACATCGACTGTTGGAAAGCGCACGGGATGTGCTAAGACGCTGGCCCGAGGCATCAGAAAACTTGCAGCAAATGCATCCGCTTGCCTTTCAGCTTCGCGGCCATGTGGCGCAGCATGGCGATGCATAACGAGGTGCCCCAACTCATGGGCCGCGTCGTACCTGCTGTGTTCCGAAGACTTATAGTTATTCAGGAAAATAAATGGTGTCGGTTCTTTCCACATAGAGAAGGCATCAATTTGTCGAGTCCCGATAGATAGGGAATAGACTCTGACACCCTTCTTTTCCAGCAAATGGACCATATTCCGGATCGGAAGTTCACCGAGGCCCCAATAACGTCTGACGGAATCGGCAGCCGCTTCCGGATGCGGCTCATTGCTAAGATCGGGAAGATCGGCACTAGGAAGCTCAAAGTTGTTTTCAATCCACTTGTTGATATGGAGGGCAATCGCACCCGCTCCCAGGGCCATATTTAGCTGAGCGGCTGTCCTTTTCGACATTGATCGAAAACTCGATGCGTCCGGCACCAGTTCTTCAAGATCATCCCCAAAGAAAAAGGATGTCGGCACTTTTAGAGCGACCCCGAGCTTCCGGAGAACATCGGGCGCGGGCCTGTATTCTCCCGCTTCATATGCCGTTACCGCCCGAAGGTCAACGTTGAGCTTCTTGGCAAGGCCGATCTTCGTTAGGCCGTTTTTCCGCCTCGCCAAAGTCAGCCGTTGCGGATTAAAAATTTCCCCGGAATCATCCACGTCGCCTAATCTCAACATCGAGTTCTGGAGTTTGTGGGGCATTGTCCACCGGGATATTCAGTACGTCGCCGTCAAACGGGATTGAAGACAAAATAATGCGCTCTGCCCATTCGTCTACGCGATCTTCATCGTTCCAGTCGGTAGGGCGGGAAAGTTCGGAGCGAAATTCTCGACGCTCAATATCTTGGTATATCAGTAAGAGCCAAAGCATTCGCTCATGATCGGGAGCGAGGTGTTCGGGACGTAGCGGAATATTGTCCCAGACGAAACACATTTGCCGATTATCACGCACCTTCTCGGTTGTTCGCGGTCCCTTGGGTGAGCGAGTGCACGGATTTATATTCGGATCACCTGTCCCAGCGTCCCCTGTGGTTACAGCAATCGCCACGGTTCCAGTCGGGTCAATAGTCAATGGCAGATTGTTATCGTTTAAGCGGGTCCAGTCCTTCGGTAGCATTCGCTCCCGCAAGGCCGCAACCGTCTCGCTCCACCGGTTGTAGCCAGCAGATTGTGGAGGATGATTCTCTGTACACTCGAATCCGGCACTGATTCCGCGCCTTACCGCTTCGAGTAGGTCCGCTTCTTCAAGGCCAAGCTCTGCCAATCGATTCCTTACCTTGAAGGGTTCCACCACGACTGCGTTACAGTTCATAGAAGCTCCTTCGGAGCGACCCTGAATATGGTTAACTTCCTGGAACCTTACCACGAATTAGGTATGAAAATAGGAAGTTGCCTATTGATTGCGTCTACGGATTGTGTGTATCTATCTTTATTATCATGGATGTACAGACTGGGTCAAGAAAGGCGATTTTCCTTGACTGGTTTTTGGGTAGATGCCCGATTTTAGGGGGCAAGATGGCGTTGTTAGGTAAAGCCGAAGGGGGATGCCCCGTTTTCCCGAGTCGGAAAACCCAGTGAAGACGCGATGAATCGCTTCAAAGTGCTCGCCGAAACAAATATTTGCGGCCGCAATCATGGGCCGCAGCGGGGGCTAAAGCCTGCCGAATTAGTGGAGCTTAACGCGGCGCTGAAGCGCCGCTCTTCCACGGCGCTGCACGCTCTGCGGCACTGGCGGAAGAACAGGAGATTCCTCACCGGGCTTTCGCCCGGTTCGGAATGACAAAGAGTTGAGTAGGCTTACGCGCTGAGATCAGCCGTTGGCTAATCCGCGGTAACGGCCCACTAGTCTGGCGCGGCGGCTTAGGGACGGGTTCCGCGGGACGTCGGCGATGGATCGCAGGTTATTGCTGTTCTGCTCGGAGCGGAAGCGTAGCAGGGCGGCGATGTTGCCGACCTTGTCGAACTCGGGATCGTCCTTGACGTAGAACAGTTCGATGTCGTGGCGGATCACCCACGGAAGGATGGCTTCGCCTACATCGACTACCTCTCGAGTCTCGCGTCCGCATACCGGACAGAAGCTGACGAGGTGAGCGTCGAGGTGGCCGCATCCGGAGCATTCGACGGCCTGAGCGTGATAGCTTTGCCCGACCAGCAGGGTTTGCACTTCGCCCATCTCCAGGGAGTTGAGCACGCGGCGCAATCCGGTGACGCCGCGGGCCTGGTGGCGAGCCTGGTTGATGGTTTCGCGAAGTGCTTCCTGGCAGCGCCGCTCCTGTGCTTCGGTGAAGATCCGTTCCGCCTGGGAGAGGATTTGCTGGCGGCTGATGTGAGTCACTTCAGCAGGAAATTTTCCCAGCAACTTCTGCGCGACATAGGGATGCA
>Ga0307478_10002175_pt1 | contig 15833 bp, 17 predicted proteins | sample atmos_gasesECM4C_2_FD_203713 | JGI IMG/M metagenome (GOLD analysis project Ga0307478, IMG submission 203713) | Hardwood forest soil microbial communities from Morgan-Monroe State Forest, Indiana, United States - atmos_gasesECM4C_05 | ecosystem: Environmental > Terrestrial > Soil > Temperate...
CACTCCTGTTTGACGGCCCTCTCCTGGATCGCTCTCAGTCCCCGTGGTCGTCGCTTGAAAACCGAGACCAATTCTTTTTCTCCACCGCTTTCGGTTCGATGCGGACGACGCAGGAATATCTGCCGGCCTTCGATCCGGCGACGCCGCTGACAGCCGCTTACCTCGCGCCCGGCGATTCAAAGAACTCCGTGGATCGGGTGGTTGATCTGCGCGCGCCCGATCGGATCCAATTCGGCGGCGAACTCGGCTTCCTCTACGGAAAATCGAGCGGCAAGTATGGCCGGGAAGATTTTTCCAGTTACATCATCGGCACGGTAGGGAACGATAAATTCTCGATTACCGCCGGTTTTTCCCACCAGGAGACGACGTTCAATAATCCGCGCTGGCGGCGGTAACTCCGCTACTTCGCGGGCTCGGATGGTTTCGGCGACGCTGTGGCCTGCCACGCGACGACCTGCCATTTGCCATTCCGTTTCAGGAACGTCCCGGTGTTGAAATAATTCGCGACGGTTTTCGTTCCAGCCTTGTCGGTAGTCGCGACCAAACGAAAGGCTACGATCGCGGTGTCGCCGTATTGCTGGATGCGAATATCCTCGGCGGTATAAACAGCGGTTCCCTCGTCCGGCTTTGGGGTGGCCTTGGTCTCGTCGCGCAGCTCGCGCATGATGTCCCCTTTGCTTTTCCGACGGCCGAGCGCGGAGGTGTAAACCAATTCGTCCGCCCAGAAACGATCATGCATCGCGATGTCGTTCTTGCTCGCGCCCGCCAGAAAATCCTGAAGCAATTTTGTTAGTTCGGCCGCGTCGGGCGCCGTCTGCGCCGGAAGGAAATTTGAGATCGCAAACAGGAGGACAACGGAGAGAAGAATTCGTTTCATCGAATCGCCAGATTAGAAAGCCGGAGGGCAAAAGTCGAAGTCAGAATGACGCGGGCGAACGGATGTGCTCGGGACGCGGTCCGATCCCAATCAAGCGCGCGGGGAGCGCACTCATAAACGGAAACCATTGCAGGAGCTTCACGAAGAGGGGCAGGGAGTCGTTGCTTTTGGATTCGCGTCCGGTCACGACGCGCCGGTGGATGAACACCTGCATCGCCTGAATCACCCGCGTCGGCCATTCCCGGCGTTCCTGGACTTTTTCCAGGTCCGCGACCGATACCGGGCCGGCTTTTAATTTCGCCGCGAGCAGGTTCGCCGTCGCCACCGCGTCCTGTAAGGCCAAGTTGATGCCGACGCCGCCAGCCGGCGACATGGCGTGTGCGCTGTCACCGATGCAGAGCAATCCTTCCCGGCACCATTTGCGCAGACGGTTGATCTGCACGGTGAGCAATTTGATCTTCGACCAATCATCCAGCTCGGCGATGCGATCTTTCAGAAACGGCGCCAGCGCGACGATCTCGCTGTGCAGGGACGACAAGCCTCTCTCTTTGATCGCTTCGATACCGCCCTTTGGAATCACGAAGCCTGCCTGGTAATAGTCGTCGCGATTGATCAGGACGAGCAGTTTGCCGTGACGAAAGAATCCGAATAACTGCTCGGGATCACCCTGGCGTTTGGAGATGTGCATCCACAGCGCGTCGATCGGCACGCCAAGATCCCGAATCTCGAATCCGGCGCGCGTGTGCGTGATGGCATGACGGCCGTCCGCCCCGATGACCAGATCGGCGCGAAAATCGCGTTCGCCTTCCGGACTTCTTGCCCGCGCGCCCACCACCCGCTCGCCTTCGAAGATAAGGTCGATGACTTCGTGCTGCATGTGCAGGGCAAACGACGGGAAGCGTCTGGCTTTGGCTGCGAAAAAGTTCAGAAAATCCCATTGCGGCATGAACGCGATAAACTGGCAATGGGTCCGCAGCCGCGAGAAATCGGTCATCGTCACCCGGCGACCATTGAAGATCCCCTGCAATTGCCTCATTTCCTGGTGCGGCAGCTTCAGAAACTCTTCGAGCAACCCGAGCTCGTGCAAAAGTTCCAGGGTGGAAGGATGAATCGTGTCGCCGCGGAAATCGCGATTGAAATCGGCGTGTTTTTCCAGCACCGCCACTTCCGCGCCGGCACGGGCCAGCAGATAGCCGGTCATCATTCCGGCGGGACCGCCACCGACGATTATGCAGCGAGGGTGAAGCATTGAGTCAGAAGTCGGAAGTCGGAAGTCAGAGGTCTGAAACGGTTAAAAGGGGCAGGGGCTACAGTGCGTCAACGGAGAAAGCGATTTAACGAATCGACGCAGAGTTGGGACCAGGTCTCCAGGTTATCGCGAAGAGCGACCAGCTCGTCTTGTTTTCGGAAGGAGAGATTCGTAATCATCGCTTCGCGTTTCTGCACTTTCGGCTCGGCCAGCCGGAACACGTGGACGATGCCAAGATGGACGCGGCCCACTTCGGTTGTGTCGTCATTCAAGAGCGCGACGATTCGATCTTCAAAGGGCGATTCGATCCAGATCTCTTCGTTGACTTCCCGTTCCACCCCCGCGCGATAGGCCTGTTCGTCCCAGGCGAAAAGCGACTCGTCGGTGTCGTTCATGTGGCCGCCAATGCCGATCGAGCCTTTCGCCACCAGCCGCTGCTCGCCGGCTTTTTTCCCGCGAACATAATGCAGCACCGTGTCGCCGTGCGCGATCAGGGCGTAAGGGATGATTTGCTTGTGCGTCGGATCGTTTTCGGCCTGGGCGCGCGGAAGAAAAAAATTGTTCCCGCGCGAGAGGAGGGCGCCCAGATATTTTTCCGGCTCGAAGTTCAGGCCGTGAAAGCTGCCGAGCTCGTCGAAGAGGCTGCGCCGGACGACCAGCACGTTTTCGTCGGGATGGCCCACTCTTAAAAGACGTAGGTCACGCCCAGTTGCGGTCCGAGCAGGTTCACGCTGGGGTTGGGGTCGGTCTGTCCGCCGTTGGAAAGATGCTGGTAAAGAACGCCTGCGTTCCATTTCCAGCGATCGTTCACTTTGTAGGAAACGCCGACAGCGGTGAGAATGTTGAAGGTGAAATCCTGGCCCTGCGCGCCGAAGACATTCGCGTGGCTATCGATCCAGCCGAGGCCGAGGCCGCCCGAAACATACGGGACGAAGCGCGCGCCTGGTTTCGCGAAATTGTAACGGAACCCGAGTGAGATACCGAAGTAGTAATTCTCCGGCCCGCGAACGATCGGCTCCGCCACGAGAGTCGCATAGACCTGATTGTAGCCCTGCAGCCAACTGTCGCGCTCGACCACACCCCAGCGCCAGCGCGCGGTGAAGAATTGCGCGGCCACTTCGTAGCTGTTGGGATTGCCGATAATGCCGACGAGGTAGGCGGTCTCGCTGGATACTTCGAAGTTTGGCGCTTCCACCACGTCGCTCGGGGTGAAGTGCGTCGAGATACGGTCGCCCGCCGCCAAGGCCAGCGGCGCAAACAAACCAAGAATCAAGGCGACGAGAGTGATCCGAAGAAATTTCATGAAAACGCGGCAACGATATTGCGAGTGCGTTCAATTGCAATTTATCGAGCGCTCTGCCACGCTTGGCCTTATGAAAAGCTTAATTGCGTTTGTTCTTATCTCGCTGGCCATTCTGCCGGCGCTGCCCGCGGCGGAAGAAACTTCAGGTAACATGCCCCCGCTTGCCATGGACCTCTGGAAGGCGAGTGGCGGAGAGAATTGGTCGAAGATCAAGGAGATCGATTTCAATTTCGTGGTCGAACAGGAGGGCAAACAGCTCTTCAGCGCCGCGCATCGCTGGAACGTCGCGGCGATGACCGACGCCGTGAAATGGAAGGACAAAGAGGGCAAGGATCACGACGTGACGGCGAACCTGTCGAAGCCGGCCACGGAAGGCGAGGAGAAGACTGCGTTCGCACGCTGGGTAAACGATTCCTATTGGTTGCTCGCGCCGCTAAAAATTCGCGACAAGGGAGTGAAAGTCGAAGCGGGCGGGCCGAAAGATCTCAACGGGACAAGCGTTGAAACGATCAACCTGAGTTTCGACAGCGTCGGACTAACGCCGACCGATCGTTACGTCCTCTACATCGACCCACAGACGAAAATGCCGCGGGCCTGGGATTACATTCCGGCGACCGGAACTGGATTGCAGGCGACGTGGGAAAAGTTTCAAAACTTCGGCGGATTGAACCTGGCGACCGAGCACAACTTCAACGGCAAATCGATCAAGCTGACCGAGATCAAGGTAGTCACGCAATAGCAGCCTCTTCTTTAGCCGCCGCTCTGTGAGCGGCGTGGAGGTGCGCCTGGCCTTCTCTCGCGCGCCTCACAGAGGCGCGGCTACAGAAAACTCGCCAAATCCGGCGGTAGCGCGCTGATCCATCTTTCGTCATCAATTTCGAGCGCTGCCGAATGCAGCGCATGACGTGGCAGCAGAAGGCGTCGCTCAAGTTCGGGCGTCCAACCCGTCTTGATGAATTTGAGATAAAGTTTTTCGTCGGGACCGTAAATCTTGTCGCCGACAATCGGATGGCCTAACGACGCCAGGTGGACGCGAATCTGGTGGGTTCGCCCGGTCCCAGGAAAAGCGCGGACGATGCTGAAAGGTTCGCCGCTTCGGGTGAAGCGTTGCTCGACACACAAATCCGTCCGAGCCGGCGCGCCCGCCTCATGAATCATCTGCTTCAGCCAGATTGCTGAAGGCATCTGCGCGCCCTGCCTCACCAGGGGGGCTTCGACCGAGTTCGTCTCCCATTTCGGCCACCCCCAAACGATCGCAAGATATTCCTTGGCGATGCGCTGCTCCTGCATCAGCAAACCAAAGCGCCGCGCCGCGGCGGCATTCTTCGCTACCAGCACCAGGCCGCTCGTCTCGCGGTCGAGCCGATTAACGATGGAAACTTGTCCGCCGTTGGCGATCTCGAACGCGAGCAGTTGCTTCAGTTCGCCCCAAAGCGTCCGCGCATTGCTCGGCTTCGTCGGATGAACAAGAAGAAACGGCGGCTTATCGACGACGATGAAATCGTCCGTCTCGGCGATGATCGAGAAATCGCCGCGATCGTTTGCGCGGCGCGGCTCGCTGGCGGATAAAACTGGCTTGATCTCGCTCAAGAATGTCACCCGCGACTATACGAGCGGCGAGCGAACCGTGCACGCGCTCGACGGCGTTTCGCTGGAAATCGCGCGTCAGGAATTTGTCGCGATCAGCGGCCCGAGCGGTTGCGGCAAGAGCACGCTCATTCATCTGCTCGCCGGGCTCGATCATCCCACCGGCGGAGAAATCCTGGTCGACAGTCTCGCCTTGCATTCAGCGGACGACGCGGCGCTGACGCAGTTCCGGCGCCGGCAGGTGGGACTCGTCTTCCAGTTCTTCAACCTCTTGCCGACGATGAACGTGCGCGAGAATGTGTCGCTGCCGTTGCTGTTGCAAGGGGTTTCGCCAGCGGAAAGCGAAGAGCGCGCGACTCAGCTGATCGACCTCGTGGGATTGCGGGAACGGGCGGATCATTTCGTGCATCAATTGAGCGGTGGGGAACAGCAACGCACGGCGATCGCTCGCGCGTTGGTCCATCGACCATCGCTCGTGATTGCCGACGAGCCGACGGGGAATCTCGATTCGCATTCCGCCGCGTCCGTAATGCAGCTCCTCGAAAAAATCGGCGGTGAAGGACTGACGACCTTGATCGTGGTAACGCATAGCGTTGAAGTCGCGCGAGCCGCCTCGCGCCACGTCGAGATGCGCGACGGCAGAATTGTCGGCGATTCGCGTTCGGCTTCATAATCGTATCCTGTAGCAGCGGCCCTGTGGGCCGCTCGGGCTTGCGCTTAGCTAGCGGCAACGGGTCGAACTCTGTCGCGGCTCGCTCTCACGCGTCCCACAGGGACGCGGCTACAGCACTTGACCTGCCCTAGAAAACCGCGTTACCTAAACGCCCAGCCTCGACCACGGAGCCACCACCTTGGACCTCAAAGACATCAAAGCCGTCATCGACCTGATGAAGAAGAACGACTTGTCGGTCTTCGAGATGGAGAAGGACGGCTTTCGATTGAAGCTGCAAAAAGGGGCGGGCGAGCAAACGGTTTTCACAACGCCCGCGCTGCTGCCCGCCGCGCCCGCGATAGCCAGCACCGCCGTGTCGGCGCCAGCCGCGGAGAAAACCGAAGCGCTCAAGGACATCATCTCGCCGATGGTCGGCACTTTTTACCGCGCCGGTTCCCCGGAAACTCCGGCCTTCGTCGATGTCGGGAAGGAAGTCTCGGAAGAAACCGTCGTTTGCATCATCGAGGCGATGAAAGTCATGAACGAAATCAAGGCGGAAACCAAGGGCGTGATCGCCGAGATCGTGGCGGAAAATGGCAAGCCGGTGCAATTCGGCCAGGTCCTGTTCCGGGTAAAATAGAGCAAACTTCCGGCTGGCGTCGCATCAGTTTCCGGGCGGAAAGCGTTGATGTTTGAGAAAGTCCTAATCGCAAACCGGGGCGAGATCGCGTTGCGGATCATCCGCGCCTGCAAGGAACTCGGGATCCGGACGCTCGCCGTTTATTCCGAGGCGGATGTCGATTCATTGCACGTCCAGCTTGCCGATGAAGCGATTTGCATCGGCGCGCCGCCCAGCTCGGAAAGCTATTTGAAAATCGATCGCATCATGAGCGCGGCGGAGGTGGGTGACGTGGATGCGATCCATCCCGGCTACGGTTTCCTCGCGGAGAACGCGCACTTCGCCGAGGTCTGCGAAAGCTGCAAGATCAAGTTCATCGGGCCGCCGGCGAGCGCGATGCACGCCATGGGCGATAAGAATTCCGCGCGCGATTGTGCCCGAAAAGCCGGCGTGTCGGTTACACCCGGGAGCGACGGGATCGTCGAGAACGTGCAGGAAGCGCTGAAAGTGGCGCGCAAAATCGGCTTTCCGGTCATGATCAAAGCCGTCGCGGGTGGCGGCGGCCGCGGAATGCGAACGGCCCACAATGAAGCGAGTCTCGGCCCGGCCTTTTACGCCGCGGGGAACGAAGCGGAAAAAGCGTTCGGCAATGGCGCGCTTTACATCGAGAAACTCATCATCAATCCGCACCACATCGAGTTCCAGGTGATGGCCGACCGTTACGGGCACACCGTGCATCTCGGCGAGCGCGATTGCTCGATCCAGCGCCGCAACCAGAAGGTGATCGAGGAGTGCCCGTCGCCATTAATCTCGCCGGGGTTGCGCAAAAAGATGGGGCACGCGGCGGTGAAGCTCGCGGAATCAGTCGGTTACCAGAATGCCGGCACGATGGAATTCCTGGTCGACAACGAAGGCCATTATTACTTTATCGAGATGAACACCCGCATCCAGGTGGAGCACACGATCACCGAGGAAGTTTATGGTTGCGATCTCGTGAAGGAACAAATCCTGATCGCGGCCGGCGAAAAACTCTCGCCGCACGTGGCGCATGCCGAGCCGCGGCTGCACGCTATTCAATGCCGGATCAACGCCGAAGATCCCGAGCGGAATTTCCAGCCGTCACCGGGCCGGATTGCGTTTTATTACGCGCCCGGCGGCCGCGGGGTGCGGGTCGATTCGCATGCTTACACGGGCTACGTCGTGCCGCCTTACTATGATTCGATGATCGCGAAGCTGATCACGATCGGGGCGACGCGCGCTTCCGCCATCGCCCGAATGCGCCGGGCGCTCGACGAATATTACATCACCGGAATCAAGACCACGGTTCCGTTTCACAGCGCCATCATGCGCAACGCGGAGTTCCGCAACGGCACCTACGACACCGGTTTTGTCGAGCGCCTCATGAACTCGGAGAACTTCCACTTGAAGACGGTGCCGGCGCGGTTGCACGAATAGTCCTTCGCTTGACCGCCGCCGATCTCAGCCGCAGCCGGCTCTACGGCATTCTCGATCTCGGTTATGTCGAGATTGACCGGGCGCCGAGAATCGCGGAAGCGCTGATCGAGGGTGGAGTCGATCTGCTCCAATTGCGGGCGAAGAACCATTCGACCACGGAAATTGAGAAGCTCGCCGCCGAGCTGCACTCCGTCACGGCGCAACGCAACGTGCCGCTGATTATTAACGATCATCCGGAGATCGCGCGCAACGTTGAAGCGGAAGGCGTGCATCTCGGGCAGGACGATTTGGCGATCAGTGAGGCGCGAAAAATTGTCGGGCCGCAATGCGCGGTGGGAAGATCGACCCATAGCGTGGACCAGGCCATCCGGGCTTTTTACGAAGGCGCCGATTACATTGGCTTCGGCCCGATCTTCGCCACGCCGACGAAGCCCGATTACGCGCCTATCGGCCCCGCTGAAATCGAAAAGGTCCAAGACGCTGTTCGGATCCCGATCTTCTGCATCGGCGGCATCAAGCTGGACAATTTGCCAAAAGTGATTGAAGCAGGAGCCCGCCGCGTCGTCATCGTCTCGGGTCTGCTGCAGGCGAAAAATATCGCGGCCTACGCCCGCGCGGCGACGGAGCTCTTGAATCGAAAATCCAAAATCGAAAATCCAAAATCCTAATGTCCGTTCTTATCGTCGGCTCTATCGCGCTCGATACCGTCAAAACTCCGGTGGAAGAACATGCCGATTTGTTAGGCGGCTCTGCTTCCTACGCGGCGCTCGGCGCCAGTTTTTTTTCGCCGGTGAAGCTCGTCGGCATTGTGGGCGACGATTTTCCGGAATCGGAATTCGATTTTTGGAAGTCGCACCAGATCGATGCGGCTGGGGTCCAGCGCGTTTCCGGTAAAACGTTTCGCTGGTCGGGCGAATACGCGTGGGACATGAATACCCGCGAGACGCGCTCGGTGGCGCTCAACGTCTTCGAACATTTCCGCCCGGATTTGCCGGAGGCCTATCGCGAAACCGATTTCGTATTGCTGGCCAACATCGCGCCCGGTCTCCAGTCCCACGTCCTGGACCAAATGAAGCGGCCGCGTTTTGTCGTGGCCGATACCATGGACCTGTGGATCGAAACGACGCGGGCCGATCTGGATGCGCTGCTGCCGCGCGTCGATCTTTTGATTCTGAACGACAGCGAAGCGCGCGAGCTGACGAAGGAGACAAGCCTGATCAAGGCGGGCCGCAAGATTCGCAAGGCGGGGCCGAAATATGTCGCCATCAAAAAGGGCGAGCATGGCGCACTCCTTTTTGGCAAAGACGAATTCTTCAGTTGCGGCGCCTACCCGCTCGAAGACATCCACGATCCGACCGGGGCCGGCGACACTTTCGCGGGAGGGATGGCCGGCTACCTCGCGTCCGCGCCAGGAATTCCGAGCTTCGCGAATCTTCGACGGGCCGTGATTTACGGCAGCGTGCTGGCCAGCTTCAACGTGGAGGCTTTCAGCCTCGAGCGCCTGCGAACTCTAACCATGGAAGAAATCCGGGCGCGCTACACCTTGTTCAAGGCAATGAGCGCTTTTGACGAGTCAGCCTGATGCGGGGCGGGACTCCGATAGAGTCCGACGACTGCAAATTAATAGCCGGGCGGACGATCGCTCGGGACAGGGATATGTTCCATGGGATCGGGGGAAAACGACGCCGGGCCTTTATATTTGACATAGTCTTCGTCCGTCAGGAGCGATTGATCGGCGCAACCGCCCAGCAGCAACGCGCCACAGAGGAAGGCAAGAATGATGGCGAATTTCATAAGCTCAGTCCTATCGCTCCGGGGGCTTCGGCAAGCTCTTGGCAAATTCATCGCGGGCCTGGATATCGGCCTTGGTCGGCTTCGACTCTTGCGGATTCTCGCTGGGTTGGTTGGCACAAGCCACGAGGAGAAACAGGATGGCGGATACAAGCACGGGTTTCATCGGATTTGCATCTTACTCAGGTTCGCCCTGGGCGCTACCAGGAGTCGACTTCCTCGATCCCGGGTCAGGGGCCCGGCAACGGAAGAGGCTTTTGCAAATTGCATTTCCAGCAGGTGAACCAGGTCCAATCGGGATCGACATAGTTTAGGGCGCCACAATTGAAGCAGGTGTAAACTGATTGCCGGCTTTTCCCAGTCGCTTCCGCGTTATCCGCTTCCTGTTCTCTGCCGCGGCCTCCGCTGCCACTCGTTTTCGTGTCCATTGGTTTCCCGGCATCTTGAACCTTTGGATGTTATCAACGCAAGCCCACGCGCAAAGTTGCGGCCGCCGTTTGGCGCGCACCCGTGAAGATTCGAACTTCAAACCTTCTGATCCGTAGTCAGATGCTCTATCCAGTTGAGCTACGGGTGCCAAAGAGCAGCTAATTTGCGGAGGAACCCAAGAGCGTCAACCGACGGCATGGGGAAAACGCCGAACGTCCGACGTCCAACGCCGAATATCGAATTCAGAGACGGAGCCTACGCATTCAAAATTCGGCGTTGGACGTTGGGCGTTCGGCGTTTTCTGTTGTCTGCACTGTGACCGTTTTTCTTGGCTGCGGGTTCGCGGCAAAATATCCGGAGGGTGGCGGCAATTTTTCGGTGCCGCTGCAATGGATGCTCGGGCTGCGGCGGCTCGGGCTCGATGCCGTCTGGCTCGAGCTGTTGCCGGCAACGGCGGATCCGCGCGAAGATGAATCGCGAATCCGGAAGTTCCGGCGGCTGCTCCGCGAACATGGGTTCCAGGATTCGTATTGCCTGCTCCAGCAGACCCCCGCGAACGACGTGCACGAGCTGGCCGAAATGCGCTGCCTCGGCCTCTCGCGGCAAGAGCTGCTCGCGAGGTTGGCCGGTCCGAACACTCTGCTTAACCTCAGCTTTTCGTTGCATCCGCCCTTCCTCCTTCAGTTCGAGCGCCGGATATTTTGCGACCTCGACCCCAGCGAGATCTTTTTCTGGATGACGAAAATGGAGATGGGCCAGTCCCATCACCATGAATTCTGGACGATCGGCCTGAATGCCGGCGCGGCCGATTGCCGCCTGCCGCCTTCACCGCTCAACTGGCAAACGTTTTATCCGCTGGCCGATACCCGATTGCTTCAGCCGCAACCGCAACCACAGGTTTTGAAATTCACGACGATTGGCCAGTGGTATTGGAGCGGGGGAGTCGAGGTCGACGGCGAGTTCCCCGATTTGTCGAAGAAATTTTCCTTCGAACCGTACCTCTATCTACCGCGTCGCGTTCCCTCGGCGACCTTCGAGCTGGCAATGAATCTGAATCGCGACGATCCGGAGATCGCGCGATTGCGTGAGCGCGGGTGGCGCGTGGTCTCGCCTCATGAGGTCGCGCGGACACCGGCCGCTTACCGGCGCTATCTCACAAGCGCGGCTGGCGAATTCACCGCCATCAAAGGCGTGGACGTCGCCTGGCGGACCGGTTGGTTGAGCGATCGCGCCGCGGCCTTCCTGGCCATGGGGCGACCCGTCATTACGGAGGACACTGGCGCGGGGAAATACCTGCCGGCTGAGAACGGCTTCCATTTCGTCCGCGATCTCGAGGGCGCGGAATCCGCCGTGAACGAAGTAATGGCGAATTGGCCGCGCTTCTCCCGGAACGCTCGGGATTGCGCCGTCGAGGTCTTCGATTCAGCCAAAAATCTTCGGAAAATCCTCGGTCTCTAAACGCGAGACGCGCTCAAAAAAAGGGCGGCGATTCCTCATTGCAAAAACATTTGAGGGTGTTACTCGTTCGGGGTTATGGCTGACCTGCTCAAGGCAGACGAGGCGAAAGCCCGCCTGAAAAAGATCCCGGAATGGGAGCTGGAGAAGAAGCACATCGAGCGCACGTTCGAGTTCGACGATTTCTCCGAGTCGATCGATTTCGTTAACGGCGTGGCCGAAGTGGCGGAGGATGAGGAACATCATCCCGACATCGACATTCGTTACAACAAAGTGCGCCTCGTCCTCACGACCCACAGCAAAGGCGGTCTCACCGAGCTCGACTTCGGCCTGGCCGAACGCATCGATACGCTCTCAGAGTGAACGGCGTCATGCCGCCCCCTCCACCGACCCGCGCTCGCATTGTCCTCGCCTGGACGGTGGTGATTCTGACGGTGGTTGCCGCCTGGAAATTCGTCGATTATCGCAATCAGCCGCCGGTTACTTCTCTGCCCTCATCCGCGTCGATAAACTGAAACATCGTCTCGATGTCGGCCCGGTCCTCCATCCCGGCTTCGCGTTTCCGGCGCGCCAGGATCTCGGCGGCGTGATCGCGCCAACCGAACTTGCGCATGAATTCGTTCCACATCGTGATCTCGTCGTCGCTTGGCCGTCTTCCCGCGGTAGAGGCCCAATCGAGCATCTCCCCATCGGTGGCGCCTTCTTTTGCGCGCTCTGCCAGTTTGCCGTAATCGAGATGGAGAAACGTACAACACTTGGCGTCGAATCCCTTGCCGAGATTCGGCTGATAATCCTCCGGCAGTTCGCCGCGAGCATGCAGCCGGATCTTGTCGAGCATCCGCCCGAAATGAACCAGGCCGCCCATTTTCTCGGCCGGACTGCGCACCGGGAATTCCTTCATGCGACGAATCTCTGATTGCCTTGCGCTTTTTCAAGGGCGCGACAACCGTTGAGTGGGATGGACCGCGTCGCTGGCATCGAAACGGAATACGGCTGTCTCGTGAGCAGCGAGGAAGGCCGTGCCCACACGGATGCCTGGCCGGTGCGGGTGAAGAATTATCTTTTCCGAAAAGCGCAGGCCGGCGCGATCGACCTTCATTATCGCGATTACGAGGAGCCGCCCGGCAATGGTGGGTTCCTCCTTAACGGCGGCCGGCTTTATCTCGACATGGGCCACATCGAGTACGCCTCGCCCGAGTGCCTCCATCTGCGCGACGTCGTCACCTACGACATCGCGGGCGATCAACTGTTGCAATCAGCCCTCGAGGATCTCGGCGCGACTGACCGCGTGTCGTTCATCAAGAACAACGTCGATCACAACACCGGCGCCACCTTCGGCTGCCACGAGAATTATTTGATGAAGCGTGAGGCGCAGTTCACCCCGCCAGTCCTCGGGACGCTCCTCGCCTTTCTCGCGACCCGCCAGATTTTCACCGGCGCCGGCCGTGTCGGGCAGGCGAACCCGCTCGCTTTCGATTTCCAACTGCCGCAGCCGGAAGTCCACGTGGATTTTCAGCTCAGCCAGCGGGCCGATCACATCGTCAACGACATTTACCAGTGGGTGCAGTTCAATCGCGCCATCATCAACGCCCGCGATGAGCCGCTCGCCGATTACCGGAAGTACCGCCGGCTCCATCTCCTGATCGGCGATTCGAACATGAGCCCGTTCGCGACCGTGCTGAAAATCGGGACAACCGCCTGCGTCCTCTCGCTGCTCGAAGATAGCCGGCTCCCGAAAAATTTTGTTCTCGCCGATGCCGTCCAAAGCACGCGCGATGTTTCCCGGGACGCGACCGGCGCCTGGATCGTACGTCTGGAAAATGGCAAGACGATCGGCGCGCTCGACATCCAATGGCAATTCTACGAGCTGGCGCACGCCCATCTTGGCGGCGCCGATGAAGAGACCGATTGGCTCCTCGAAAGCTGGAGCTTCACTCTCGAAGCGCTGACCAATAAACCCGAAGCGCTCATCGGCGGCGTCGATTGGGTCACGAAAAAGTGGCTGCTCGAAACTTTCATGGCCGCGGAGGGAGTCGGCTGGGACGATCCGTGGCTGCAGAGTCTCGATCTCGAGTATCACAACATTGATCCTGCGAAAGGATTGTTCTTCGGCGTGACCCCGGCGAAGCGGATCGGCGAATGGAACAACAGCGTGCGGCAACCGGCCGCGATTTTTCATCCGCCTGCGAATACGCGCGCCTGCGGCCGCGCCCGGGCTGTCGCCTGGTTCCAGAAAAGCGATCAGCCCTACGTGATTAACTGGGATTCCATCGCCTGCGACAACCGCGATTTTCTCGTGATGGGGAATCCCTTCGAGGTTTACACTGACGAAGTGGCGAAGTTTCTTTCTCAACCGCGGGTGCGAAGCGCACGCATCGAGGATAGAGAATAGAGGATTGAGGATGGCGCGGGGAGGGAAGCGAGGATGGAGAATCGAGGATAGCGGATGGCGAAAATCAGCAGCTTTCGAGAGCTGAACGTTTACAAAAGCGCGAGAGATGCTACGAGAGCGATATTCGAAATCTCGAAGACGTTTCCGCGCGAGGAGCGTTACTCCCTAACCGATCAAATTCGCCGTTCTTCAAGAGCCGTGAACGCAATGATCGCCGAGGCGTGGGCTAAGAGGCGCTATGAAGCAGCTTCGTCAGCAAGGTAAACGACGCTCTGGGTGAAGCTACGGAAACGCAATCGTGGTTAGATCACGCAGCAGACGCTGCCTACATCACTGCGCCGCAATTCAAAGAACTCGATGCAAAATGGCAGCAGATCGGCGCCATGCTCAACAAGATAACCGAGCGCGCACACGACTTCTGCAAATCCCAAGCGCTCTGATCCAGCTAGCGACGCGCCCTCTTCGCCATTCTCAATTCTCTATCCTCCATCCTCGCTTCTGCAGCGGCTATTCGAGCCGCTGCAGCGAAGGTAATCCGTAATTTTGCTTCAACGCTTCGGCTTCCGCCTCGACCTGTTTCGCATCCAGCGCGACCTGCTTCGGATCTTCCTCCGTCTCAATGGTGATGAACCCATCCACCGGCTGCTTCACGGCTTCGGCTAGCTCGGCGAGAGATTTCACTTCCTTGCCGTTCACCTTCCTCACAGAAAGATACGCGATGTCATCGTAGCCAATTGTCGTGTTCGCCGGCAGCACCTGGGTCAGCACCACGACGCGCCGGTTGCCCTCGGGATAAAGCTCTGATTGGAACCGGTCCTTGTAGACCAGACGTTGCGGCGCGTCCTTCATCCAGTTCGCGCCCCATTCGCGGAGATATTGCCGGGAAAGTTCCTCGAAAATCAATCCGCCCAGAACATAGTAGGACGGCGCGCGATCGAGCGTGTAGGGCGGGATCACGTAATCGTTCGCGTTGCGATGCTCAAGCGCCAGGTCGAGCTGCATCGGTTTGCCCGCGCGCTGGAGATGGATCGGCAGCTTATCCCCGGCGAACGCCCTGGCCGTGATCAGGTTCGTAAATTCAATCTTACCGTAGAGCGGATCGACGTAGTTCCCGTTTTGATCGATCTCGCTGTTGCCGACGCTCACCACGATGTCGCCCACCTGCAAGCCCGCCTTCGCCGCCGGCGAATTGGGATCGACGCTCGTCACATACACGCCCGCGGGTTTGCCGGTTTGCTCCGCGAATTTGCGCAATTGCGGATCGCGCGTCGGAAAAAAACCGAAGCCGGCCGATGGAAAACCCTGGTAGGGCTGCTTCTCCGCGTCCTTCAAGAAATGCGCAATGATCGGCGCCGGGATCGCGTCGACTACCTGGGTCCGTTGATCGAACCGGAGGAGCAACGCGGCGAGCTTGTTGTTTTTGACCAGCGGCACCGTGTAACTGTTGTCGCGGTATTGGAGCGACATGCTCACTCGGTAAGTCAGGAACTGGCCAAGGTCCGCCGGATACCGCGTCATCTGGATCGTCGTGACAAGCCCTTCCGTCAGGACGAGCGCACCCGTGGATTCGAGTTGCAACGCGGCGAGCCGATCGCCGACCACCGTGTCGAGCGCGAGCTGCAACGGCGTCAGGCCGTCGAGGAATTTTTTGTCCGAGGGCTCGAGCAACGCCAGGTTCGATTCGTAATCGACCACCACCACATTCGCCGCGGTCTTGTCGCCCGATTCGGCGCGTTCCAGCTCGACATAGTTTTGGTTCGCCACCAGGTCCGCCGTTACCAGGACGCGGCCTCCGGTCAGAACGGCGCCGAGCGCGCGTTTCGAAAACGGCGCTTTCTTCTGCCACGGCCTAACGAAATCGTAGGGCTGCCCGGTCACGTTCACGCGCACCAGCGAGAGTTCCTTCGGCTTCACTACGGTTTCAGGACCTTTCGTGGCGGCGAACACGGTTAGCGGAAAAGCGGTCGCCACGAACAGAGCGATATGGAAACGAAGGGCGCTCATTAGCTTTTCGTCTGATCGGC
>Ga0307478_10002176_pt1 | contig 15830 bp, 13 predicted proteins | sample atmos_gasesECM4C_2_FD_203713 | JGI IMG/M metagenome (GOLD analysis project Ga0307478, IMG submission 203713) | Hardwood forest soil microbial communities from Morgan-Monroe State Forest, Indiana, United States - atmos_gasesECM4C_05 | ecosystem: Environmental > Terrestrial > Soil > Temperate...
TGCGGCTGAAATAGTCAAATGCGCGCATATCGTCCTGGGCGACGCCATCGCCACTGGCGTACATGCGCCCCAGCTTCCACTGCGCAACGGGATGTCCGCCCTCCGCAGCATATTGCAGCGCGATGAACGAACTGTCCTGCGCACCGGCCCCCTGCGCGCCCTTCTTCAAGGCTGCGGCCGCGCCGGGCTGACCCGACACCACGGGAACCACAGGATCCTGGTTGACGGGCGAGCCATCGAAGGCGAACGCCGGCAGGGCAATCGACGATGCCCCGACCATCAGTGCTACGATGATACGCTCAGATGTCCGCATAGCATTGCTTCTCGTGCGCACCACCCGGATGGGTTACGGCCCCCCCGATTGCCGGCCCAACCTGTTGGGCATATTTCCACAACACCCCAGATGTGTGATTCGTCTCTCGGGGCCGCCAATTGGTTTTGCGTTTGGCAAGCTCTTCGTCAGTCAATTTTACGTTAAGAGTCCCGACCACCGCGTCGATCTCGATGATGTCGCCATCCTGCAACAGTCCGATCGGTCCGCCCACCGCCGCCTCTGGGCCAACATGGCCGATACAGAAGCCGCGAGTCGCACCGGAGAAGCGACCATCCGTGATCAGTGCTATCTTACCGCCCATGCCCTGCCCGGTCAGTGCTGCAGTTGTCTGCAGCATCTCGCGCATGCCGGGACCGCCGCGCGGCCCCTCGTAGCGGATGACGATGACTTCGCCTTCCTTGTAGGTGCGCTTCTGGACGGCCTCGAAGGCGTCCTCCTCGCGGTCAAAGCAGCGGGCCGGTCCGGTAAAGCGTAGGTTCGACATGCCCGCGACTTTCACGATCGCCCCTTCCGGCGCGAGATTTCCCTTCAACCCGACCACACCGCCGGTGACGGTGATCGGGTTGTTCGCTTGCCGCACGACATCCTGGTGCGGATTCCATTTCACGCTTTTGAGATTGTCAGCGATCGTGCGGCCTGTAACGGTCAAGCAATCGCCGTGCAGGTGGCCGTGGTCGAGCAATGTCTTCATCAGCAGCGGAATGCCGCCAGCTTCAAACATGTCTTTGGCGACATAGCGACCACCGGGCTTCAAATCCGCGACATATGGTGTCTTTTTGAAGATTTCGGCGACCTCGAACAGATCGAACTTGATGCCCGCCTCGTGTGCGATCGCCGGCAGGTGCAGCGCAGCGTTGGTCGAGCCACCCGATGCTGCAACAACGGCCGCAGCATTTTCCAGCGACTTGCGGGTGACGATGTCCCGGGGGCGGATGTTTGCCTTCACCAGCGCCATCACCTGCTCGCCGGCGGTCATGCAGAAGGAATCACGGATCTCGTAAGGTGCAGGCGCGCCGGCCGAGTACGGTAGGGCAAGGCCGATCGCTTCGGAGACGGTCGCCATGGTGTTGGCGGTGAATTGTGCGCCGCAGGCACCCGCCGAGGGGCACGCCACACGCTCGATCTCGTCGAGATCATCATCCGACATGGCGCCGACCGAGTGCTTGCCGACGGCCTCGAACATGTCCTGGACCGTGACCTGCTGTCCGCGGAAATTGCCTGGAAGAATCGAGCCGCCATAGATGAAGATCGAGGGCACGTTGAGACGGACCATCGCCATCATCATGCCCGGTAGCGACTTGTCGCAGCCGGCGAGCCCCACCAGTGCATCATAGGCGTGGCCGCGCACGGTCAATTCAACCGAATCGGCGATGCATTCGCGCGACGGCAAGGAGGAACGCATGCCGTCATGGCCCATCGCCATGCCATCGGTGACCGTAATAGTGCAGAACTCGCGCGGCGTGCCGCCGCCGGCGGATACGCCCTTCTTCACGGCCTGGGCCTGGCGCATCAGCGCGATGTTGCAGGGGGCGGCTTCATTCCAGCAGGAGGCGACGCCAATCAGCGGTTGATGAATCTGCTGGGTCGTCAACCCCATGGCATAGAGGTAGGAGCGGTGGGGCGCGCGCGCAGGACCTTCCGTCACATGACGGCTCGGAAGCCTGTCCTTGATGGTCTTGCTATCGACCTTGGCGTCCATCGCGAAGCCTGTTCCCTGTTAGGCCAGACCCCGCAGTCCCGGAATCAAAACCTCAAAGCCTGAGGTAAGTTCCCGTCGCCTTCTGCGATTGCCGACAGCCTACAAGTTCATCATTTCACGGAGGGGTGTGGCCAAAAAGCGGCGGCGGCAAGAGCGGACTGCGGCGCGAGCCAAATCCTGCGAAAATGTTGCTCGGCCGCAACAAACGTGGCGCGCGGGCAACCCTTTTTAACAAAGTTCGAACGCCGAAAGGTCAAAAGACCTAATCGACACTCACTCTAAACCGACATGGGCGGCCTTGATCATCGGCCACCATTTGGCGATCTCGGCCTTTTGCCAGTCCCCGAGCGACCCAGGGGTTAATTTTTCGGCAGGCGGCATCTGCAGACCTAGGTTCTCGAATGCCTTGCGCACATTCGAATCGTTCAGCGCCTCGATCGCGCCGGCGTTCAGCTTGGCCACGATCTCTTTTGGCGTGCCTTTCGGGACCCAGAGCCCCGACCACAATGTCATGTGCAGGCCCGGCACTCCCGCTTCGTCGGTGGTGGGAATTTCCGGCGCTGACGCGGCCCGTTTGTCGTCGGTCACGGCGTAGCCACGGATGGTGCCGGCTCGCACCTGGTTGATGGAGTTCGAGAGCTGATCAACGATGATATCGATCTGGCCGGCGACCAGGTCGTTCATGGCAGGCCCCGTGCCGCGATACGGCACATATTGCAGCTTCACGCCGGCGGTGCTCTCGAAATAGAGCCCGGCGATGTGACTGCCGGAGCCTGCGCCTGCTGTGCCGGCCGCGGCCGGTTCGGGCCGCGACTTCAGCCAGGCGATCAGCTCGGGAAGCGTCTTCGCCGGCACCCCGTTCCTTGAGACGATGATCATCGGGTTGCTCGGCAACAGCACCACCGGCTCGAGATCGGCGACGAGATCGTAGTTCAGCTTGTAGATCGCGCCGTTGGCGACATGGGTGCCGAGATGGCCGAAGCCGACCGTATATCCGTCCGGCGGTGCGTGCGCGACGCGGCCGACGCCGATCGAGCCGGCGGCGCCCGTGACATTCTCGATCAGGAGGGGCCGACCGAGCGAAAGCTTCATGCGCTCGGCAAGAATCCGTGCCATCGCGTCCGACGGGCCGCCGGCCGCGAACGGCACCACGATGGTGATGGGACGCGAGGGATAATTGTCGGCAGACGCGCCGTTGCAAAGCGCCAGCAGTGCGATCAGAGCGACGAACACAGCCTTGCGCATCACAACTCCCTCGCGATGCCGCCAAGGAGGACCTAGAACATCGAATAGTCGATCGGCTTCAGGCGATCGAGCGTGCGATGAACCGGCGGCAGCGGATACTTAAGGCCTGTGGCGCAATTGAACAGCATTACGCGGTCATTTTTGCCGACGCGGCCGTCGGCAAGGCTCTGCTGGTAGGCGGCATAGGTCGCAGCGCCCTCCGGGCACAAGAGCAAGCCCTCCTCGCGCGCGACCTCGTTGAGCGCGGCGGAGATATTCTCGTCAGACACCGCGATCGCAAAGCCTTTGCTCTCGCGCACCGCGCGGAGAATAAGAAAATCTCCGACCGCCTGCGGCACGCGAATCCCTGAAGCGATCGTGTGCGCGTCCTCCCAGCGCGGCGCGTGTTCGACGCCGTTCTCGAAAGCGCGCACCATCGGCGCGCAGCCGTCCGCCTGCACCGCGACCATGCGCGGGCGCTTCGAGCCGATGAAGCCGATGGCCTCCAACTCGGCAAAGGCCTTCCACATGCCGATCAGGCCGGTGCCGCCACCGGTCGGATAGAAGATCACGTCAGGCACGTCCCAGCCGAGCTGCTCGGCGAGTTCCAACCCCATCGTCTTCTTGCCCTCGATACGGTACGGCTCCTTCAGCGTGGATGTATCGAACCAGCCGACTTTCGCTTTGCCTTCGCCTACGATCTTGCCGCAATCGTCGATCAGACCGTTGACGCGGTAGACGGTCGCGCCCTGCAGCTCGATCTCGCTGACATTGACCTCCGGCGTGTCAGCCGGACAGAAGATCGTGGTCTTGATGCCGCAGGCGGTGGCATAGGCCGCGAGCGCAGCACCCGCATTGCCGTTGGTCGGCATCGCCATGTGCTTGATGCCAAGCGCCTTGCCCATCGACACCGCCATCACGAGCCCGCGCGCCTTGAACGAGCCGGTCGGCAGCCGCCCTTCATCCTTGACGATGATCTCGCCTCCGCCGAGTTTCTTGGCAAGCTTCGGCAGGCGGATCAGCGGCGTCGTCACCTCGCCCAGGCTGACAATGTCCTTGCATTTGCGCACCGGGAGCAGCTCGCGGTAGCGCCACATGTCGGCGGGACGTTGGCTGAGCGCCTCCTTGCTCAGCGCCTTCTTGACGCCCGCGAGATCGTAGCGGACCAAGAGCGGCTTGCCGGCCTTGGAGAGGTTGTGAATCTGGTCGGCCGGATAGTGATCGCCTTCCATCGAGCATTCGAGATGGGTAACGAAGGTCGTGCGCTCGATGGTGAGATTATCGTTGTCTTTCACCGGCCGGCTTCCTCTTTTTGTGCAAATCGCATTTGCCGCCCGTCATTGCAAACCGGTGGGTCCGCGCCAAGCGCACGGCCCGATGACAGGCTCCGCGACGCAATCCAGAAAGCGTATCCGCGGAAATAGTCTGGATTGCTTCGTCGCTAACGCTCCTCGCAATGACGGCAGCCTCAGATATTGAGCACGCGCCCGTATGCGTCGAGCACCGCCTCCTTCATCATCTCCGACAGGGTGGGATGCGGGAACACGGTGTGCATGAGCTCTTCCTCCGTCGTCTCCAGGTTCATGGCGACGACATAGCCCTGAATCAGCTCGGTGACTTCCGCACCGATCATGTGCGCGCCGAGCAGTTGCCCGGTCTTCTTGTCGAAGATCACCTTCACCAGGCCCTGGTCCTCGCCGAGCGCAATCGCCTTGCCATTGCCAACAAAGGGGAAACGGCCGACGCGGATCTCGCGGCCGCCCTCTTTCGCCCTTGCTTCAGTGAGACCGACCGACGCCACCTGCGGATTGCAATATGTACAGCCGGGGATGAGATTCTTATCCATGGGATGCGGGTGCAGGCCCTTGATGGCCTCGACGCAGACCACGCCCTCATGCTCGGCCTTGTGCGCCAGCATCGGGGGACCGGCGACGTCGCCGATGGCGTAAATGCCGGGCACGTTGGTCCTGCAGAGACCATCGATCACAATGCAGCCGCGGTCAGTTTTGACGCCGAGCTTTTCGAGCCCGAGATTCTCGATATTGCCGACAACGCCGACGGCCGAAATCACACGCTCGAACTCGACCGCCTGCGGCTGTTTGCCGTCGTCGACGGTGGCAACGACGCTGTCGGCCTTCTTGTCGAGCTTGGTCACCTTGGCGCTGCTGATGATCTTGATGCCCTGCTTCTCGAAACGCTTGCGCGCGAGACCCGCGATCTCCGCGTCTTCCACGGGGAGAATCTGCGGCAGCACCTCGACCACGGTGACGTCGCTGCCCATGGTGTGGAAGAAGGAGGCGAACTCGATGCCGATCGCGCCGGAGCCGACCACCAGCAGCGATTTCGGAATCCGCTCCGGCACCATGGCCTCGAAATAGGTCCAGACCAGCTTCTTGTCAGGCTCGAGCCCCGGCAGCACGCGCGGACGCGCGCCGGTCGCGATGATGATGTGTTTTGCCTGATAGGCGCCCTCACCCAACGCGCCCTTCGGCCCTTCGACCGCAGACTTCTTCACGGTGATCTTGCCGGGCGCATCGATCGACGCCTCGCCCCAGATCACCGTGACCTTGTTCTTCCTCATCAAAAAGCCGACGCCGTCATTAAGTCGCTTCGAGACTCCGCGCGAGCGCTGCACCACGCCTTTTGCGTCGAAGCCGACCTTCTCGGCGGAGAGGCCGTAGTCCTTGGCGTGCTGCATGTAGTGGTAGATTTCGGCCGAGCGCAGCAGCGCCTTGGTCGGGATGCAGCCCCAATTGAGGCAGATGCCGCCGAGATAGGATTTTTCGACAATTGCGGTTTTCAATCCCAGCTGCGCCGCGCGGATCGCGGTGACATAGCCGCCGGGTCCGGAGCCGATGATGATGACGTCGAAGGATGTGTCAGCCATGCTTCTTCCCGCTTAAATCAAACCAGCTGCTCTGCCGCGCGCGGCGTTTCGTCGGATCGGCCCCTTCACGAGGTGCCGCCTCAGACCATCATCATGACGGGGTTCTCGATCAGCCGCTTGAACGCGCCGATCAGCTCCGCTCCCAGCGCGCCGTCGATTGCGCGATGGTCGCAGGAGAGCGTCACGCTCATGATGTTGGCGATTTCGATCTTGCCGTCACGCACCACCGGCCGTTCCTCGCTGGTGCCCACCGCAAGGATGCTCGCATGCGGAGGATTGATTACGGCGGTGAAGTCCTTGATGCCATACATGCCGAGGTTGGAGACGGCCGTGGTGCCGCCCTGATATTCCTCGGGCTTGAGCTTGCGGGCACGCGCGCGCGCCGCATAATCCTTCATCTCGTTGGAGATAGTCGACAGTGACTTGGTCTCGGCCTTGCGGATGATCGGCGTGATAAGGCCGCCAGGCATCGCGACCGCAACGCCGACGTCGGAATACTTGTGCTTGACCATGCCGCCATCGGTCCAGCTCACATTGCAGTTCGGGATCTGCTGCAGCGCGACCGCCATCGCCTTGATGACGAAGTCGTTCACCGAGATCTTGTAGAGCGGCTTCTTCTCCTTGTCCTTCGGCGCGGCGGCATTGATCTGCTCCCGCGCGTCGAGAAGGCGGCCGATGTCGCAGTCGATGGTGAGATAGAAGTGCGGCACGTTCTGCACGGAGGCCGTGAGCCGCTGCGCGATGGTGCGGCGCATGCCGTCATGCGGGATGATCTCATAGGAGCCCGGCTCGAACAGCGCGAGAATCTGCTTGTCCGACATCGAGGGCGCAAGCGCGGGCGCGGCGGTGGGAGCAGCAGCAGGCGCCTTCAGGCCCTTGCCGGACTTCGCCTCCTCGACGTCCCGCGCGATGATGCGGCCGTGCGGGCCCGTGCCGATGATACGCGCGATGTCGATGCCGGCGTCCTTGGCGAGACGACGTGCGAGCGGCGACGAGAAGATGCGGCCATGGCCATTGGCTTGCGCTGCCGGCGCGGCGGCGGGCGTCGGCGGCGGTGCCGCGGCAGGCGCTGACGCTGGAGCCGGAGCAGCCGCCGCAGGTGCCGGGGCCGCCTTCGGCGCGGGCGCTTCCGCAGTAGGCTTGGGCGGCGCGGCGCTGGCAGCAGCGCCGGCCGCAGCCTTCACATCCTCGCCGTCGCCGGCGAGCACCGCGATGACGTTGTTGACCGGCACATCCTGTGTGCCTTCAGGCACCAGGATCTTGGCAATGGTGCCCTCGTCGACCGCCTCGACCTCCATGGTCGCCTTGTCGGTCTCGATTTCGGCAATGACGTCGCCGGACTTGACCTTGTCGCCCTCTTTCTTGAGCCACTTGGCAAGGTTGCCCTTCTCCATCGTCGGCGACAGCGCAGGCATCAGGATGTTGATGGGCATGCTGACCTCACAAAGCTAACTTTGAATCGTAATGATATTGACCGGACGGCCACAATCAGTGGCCCTTTTGCGAGCGCGGCGTGGTGGTGCCGATATCGGTGGGACGTTCGAGCTCGGCGCCGAACATCTCGAGGATCCGGTCCAGCGCTTCTTCCTCGGTAAAGTCGCTCTCGCGCGCATAGGCGCGCGCGGCGTGGCGGGCGATGTCGACGAGCAACAGGCCCCACATCTCCGGCTCCTCGAAGGCACGGGTGAAGGCGATCGACAGCCCGCCGTCGAGCACGAAGGCGCGCAAAACCTCGGTCGCGTCCTCGCGGCCGATCACATCGGGAGGGAGGGGTTGCTCCTTGGGGCCGGCCATGGCTTTACCGATAGCAAACGGCTTTGGCGGCTTGCACCACCTCAGCGGTAGACGGCAGCGCGAGCTTTTCCAGGTTCGCAGCGTAGGGCATCGGCACATCCTTGCCGGAGACACGCAGCACCGGCGCATCCAGATAGTCGAAGGCGTGCTCCATGATGCGCGCGGCAACTTCTGCGCCGACGCCGCTCTGCTGCCAGCCTTCTTCCACCGTGACCGCACGGCCCGTTTTCTTCACGGACGCGACAACGGTCTCGGTGTCCATCGGGCGTATTGTGCGCAGGTCGATCACCTCGGCCTCGATGCCTTCCTTGGCGAGCTCCTCGGCCGCCTTCAAGGCAAAGGTCATACCCATCGACCACGAGACCAGTGTCACGTGGCTGCCCTGCCGGGCCACGCGCGCCTTGCCGATCGGAACGATGAAATCGTCGAGCTTCGGCACCTCGCCGGTGTGGCCGTACAGCACCTCGTTCTCGAGGAAGATCACCGGATTGGGGTCGCGGATCGCGGCCTTCAACAGGCCCTTGTAGTCGGCGGCCGAGAACGGCGCGATCACCTTCAGGCCGGGGACCTGCGAGTACCAGGCTGAATAGTCCTGGCTGTGCTGGGCGGCGACGCGCGCGGCGGCGCCATTGGGGCCACGGAACACGATCGAGCAGCCCATCTGCCCGCCCGACATATAGAGCGTCTTCGCCGCCGAGTTGATGATGTGGTCGATCGCCTGCATGGCGAAGTTGAAGGTCATGAACTCGACGATCGGCTTCAAGCCCGTCAGCGCCGCTCCGACACCAACACCGGCAAAGCCATGCTCGGTGATCGGGGTATCGATCACCCGCCTGTCGCCGAACTCCTGTAGCAGGCCCTGGGTGACCTTGTAGGCGCCCTGATATTCCGCGACCTCCTCTCCCATGATGAAGACGTCAGGGTCGCGGCGCATCTCTTCGGCCATCGCATCGCGCAGCGCTTCACGGATGGTCTGGGTGATCATCTCGGTACCCGCGGGCACTTCCGGATCAGGCGCGGCGACAGCCTGCGGCGCGGCCGGGGCTGCAGGCGCAGACGGCGCGGGCTCCGGGCTCTTGGCTTCAGCCGGAGCTGCGGGCGCGGGCGATGCGGGTGTGGCCGGCACCTTCGCAAGGTCGGCGGCGCTCTCGCCATCGGCGAGGATAGTCGCGATCGGCGTGTTGACGGCGACGTCCGCGGTGCCTTCGGGAATCAGGATCTTGCCGAGCGTGCCTTCATCGGTCGCCTCGACCTCCATGGTCGCCTTGTCGGTCTCGATCTCGGCGATGACGTCGCCCGACTTGATCGGCTCGCCTTCCTTTTTCAGCCATTTCGCCAGGTTGCCCTTTTCCATGGTGGGCGACAGCGCAGGCATCAGCACTTGAATGGGCATGGGGACTCCGGAATTGAAGCTTGCGTGCGCTGTTAGCGGTAGATGTCGGTGTAGAGCTCGGACGGATCGGGCTCGGGATCGTGCTGGGCGAAGTCCGCCGCCGCATTGACGATCTCGCGAACCTCGGCATCGATCTTCTTCAGGTCCTCCTCGGCGACCTTGGCCGCCAAGAGGCGATTGCGCACCTGCTCGATCGGATCATGTTCGTGACGGACCTTCTCGACCTCCTCGCGCGTGCGGTACTTCGCTGGATCGGACATCGAATGGCCGCGATAGCGATAGGTCTGCATCTCCAGGATGTAGGGCCCTTTGCCGGCGCGGCACCAGGCGATCGCCTTGTCACCGGCCGCCTTGACGGCGCGGACATCCATGCCGTCGACCTGCTCGCCCGGAATGTTGAAGGAGACGCCGCGCTTGGAGAAATCCTGCTGGGCCGAGGCACGCGTCACCGCGGTGCCCATGGCGTAACGGTTGTTCTCGATCACATAAACCACCGGCAGTTTCCAGAGCTCCGCCATGTTGAAGCTCTCATAGACCTGGCCCTGGTTAGCCGCGCCATCGCCGAAATAGGTCAGGCTGACGAAATCGTTACCGCGATAGCGGTTGGCGAAGGCAAGCCCGGTGCCGAGCGAGACCTGCGCGCCGACGATGCCGTGACCACCATAGAAATTCTCGGCCATGCTGAACATGTGCATGGAGCCGCCCTTGCCCTTGGAATAGCCACCACGGCGGCCGGTCAATTCAGCCATCACGCCTTTGGGGTCCATGCCGCAGGCGAGCATGTGGCCATGGTCCCGGTACCCGGTTATGACCTCGTCGCCTCTTTTCAGGGCCATCTGCATGCCAACCACGACGGCTTCCTGGCCGATATAGAGATGGCAGAAGCCACCGATTGCACCCATGCCGTAGAGCTGGCCGGCCTTTTCCTCAAAGCGCCGGATCAGGAGCATGTCGCGCAGCGCCTTGAACTCCTGTTCTCTTGTGAACTCCGCAATCGAAGCGTTGCCCGTCTCTGGTTCTTTCACTGCGCTTTTCTTGGGTGCGGCCATGACAATTCCGGCTTCAGGAGGGTTTTCGAGCCCTCTCTAACCCAACTCAATCCGGCGTGGAAGGATTGGCTTGATGTCGAGGTTGTTTTTGCAATGCCGCAATGCAGCGCTGGTGAAAGTTTTGCAAAGCGCGGCCCCCGATCCGGTTATTCAAATTACGCCGGGCTCGGTGATCGTATCCCGAACACAAAAAAGGCGGCACCGCGCTTGGAACGCGCCGTGCCGCCAGGCCCAGGTCAGCTGCTTAAGTCGGGGAGATCGACTTAAGGTCTTCAGAAGCAGCCGAGCTTCTTCGGGCTGTAGCTGACCAGGAGGTTCTTGGTCTGCTGATAGTGGTCGAGCATCATCTTGTGGGTCTCGCGCCCGATGCCCGACTGCTTGTAGCCGCCGAACGCCGCATGCGCGGGATAGGCGTGGTAGCAGTTGGTCCAGACCCGGCCCGCCTGGATCGCCCGACCGAACCGGTAGCAGCGGTTGGCATCGCGGCTCACCGGCGCCCAGGCCATAGAGCGTGTCGTTGGCGATCGCGAGTGCCTCGTCGTCGGTTTTGAAGGTGGTAACCGAGACCACAGGTCCGAAGATCTCCTCCTGGAATATCCGCATCTTGTTGTTGCCCTGGAAGACGGTAGGCTGAACGTAGAAGCCGCCGGTGAGGTCACCGCCGAGGTCCGCGCGCTTGCCGCCGGCGAGCAGCTTCGCCCCCTCGTTCCTGCCAATGTCGATGTAGGAAAGAATTTTCTCCAGCTGCTCCTTGGAGGCCTGCGCGCCGATCATCGTCGCGGGGTCGCGCGGATCGGCCTGCTTTATGGCGGCGACGCGGCCAAGCGCCCGCTCCATGAAGCGGTCGAAAATCGCCTCATGCACCAAGGCGCGGCTCGGGCAGGTGCAGACTTCACCCTGGTTGAGGGCGAACATCACAAAGCCCTCGATCGCCTTGTCGAAGAAATCGTCGTCCTCGGCCGCCACGTCCTTGAAGAAGATGTTGGGCGACTTGCCGCCGAGTTCCAGGGTCACGGGGATCAGGTTCTGGCTGGCGTATTGCATGATGAGCCGGCCCGTCGTGGTCTCGCCGGTGAAGGCGATCTTGGCGATGCGCGGGCTTGAGGCGAGCGGCTTGCCGGCCTCCAAACCAAATCCATTGACGATGTTGAGGACGCCGGGCGGCAAAAGGTCGGCGACCAGCTCGATCCAGACCATGATCGAGGCCGGGGTCTGCTCGGCGGGCTTGAGTACCACGCAATTGCCGGCCGCGAGCGCAGGCGCGAGCTTCCAGCACGCCATCAGCAGCGGGAAGTTCCAGGGGATGATCTGGCCGACCACGCCGAGCGGCTCATGGAAGTGGTAGGCGACGGTATCTTGATCGATCTCGGCGAGCGTGCCTTCCTGGCCGCGCACCACGCCCGCGAAATAGCGGAAGTGGTCTATGGCAAGCGGCACGTCGGCTGCGCGGGTCTCGCGGATCGGCTTGCCATTGTCCCAGGTCTCGGCGACCGCAAGGCGCTCCAGATTGGCTTCCATCCGATCGGCGATGCGGTTGAGAACGAGGGCGCGCTCGACGACGCTGGCGCGGCCCCAGGCGTCCTTCGCAGCATGGGCTGCATCAAGGGCTGCCTCGATATCCTGGGCGTCCGAGCGCGCGATCTTGCACACGACCTGGCCGGTCACCGGCGAGATGTTGTCGAAATATTGGCCCGCGCGCGGCGCGACCCATTGGCCGCCGATGAAATTGTCGTAGCGCTCGGCGAAGGGAGATTTACCTGCTATCAAAAGTTCCGGCCTGTTCATGCTGTTCACTCCCGCTGTGTTGTTGAATTGTCCGTCGCGCGTTGCGACTGCGAGAGACGATGTCGTGCGCTGGAGCCGAAGTCAGCCCTGATGCAACAGCTCGCAGGCGCGACCTGTCGCAGATTTGCGACAGTTTGCGCGTCGCTCCACCTGTTCCGCCGTCGTCGCCCGCGAAAGCCGGCGATTAAGTATTCCAGAGACGTCAGTGACGGGGCTGAAAGAGCACGGCGTACTGGATGCCCCGCCGGAGCCGGGCAACGCATCGCGCCGATCCGGTAGCGGGGCATGACCGAGAATAGGCGGCGCGATTCAATGCGGCTTGAGCTCGAACCGCTTCAGCTTTCGGTGCAGCGTGGCGCGGCTGACGCCGAGCGCCTTGGCGGCGGCGGATACATTGCCTTCGGCGCGGAGCAGCGCGCGCTGCAGGATACCGCGCTCGACGTCGCCGAGCTGCTCCAGCGCCGCGCCCGGTCCGCCCAGCAAATCGGCTGCCGGTACGGGTGCCAAGGCACGGTCCGGCGCGAGCCCGAGCGCCAGCCGCGCTGAACGCGTTGCGCCGACGACGAGGTCGTCGACATCGATCGCGAGCAGTCCGCAGCCGTGGCCATCGAGCGGCGGCGTCAGGACAATCCTTGCTTTGGGAAACGCCGCCCTGAAGATGTCCGCTTCGATGCGACGCACTGCATCGGTAACGGCGAGCGTAATCAGATCGGCAAAACCCTCGGTGCGATCGGCACGGAAGGAGGAGACGTCGAGTACGCCGGCGAGTTTGCCGTCATGGTCATGGATCGGCGCGGCGGTGCAGCTCAGCAAGGTGTTGCGGGTGAAGAAGTGCTGGTCGCGGTCGATGGTCAGCGCCCGCTTCTCGACCAGGCAGGTGCCGATGCCGTTGGTGCCTTCCTGCTCTTCGCTCCAGACCGCCCCGGTCCAGAGCCCCCAGGACTCGAAGGTGGAATCGTCGCCCGCGGCCCCACGGCGATCGACCGGAATGCCGTCATTGCCGGCGAGCAATACACAGCAGCCAGCGGCGCCCACCGCCTGGTAGAGTCGGTCCATGACCGGACGCGCCGCATGCAGCAGCGGTTCGACGCGCGCGCGTGCCAGCGCAAGCTCGGCTTCATTCAGCCTGACCGGCAGCCGCGTTCGCTCGGGATCGAGCTGATGCAATCGCAAGGAACGACACCATGACGCCACCACAGCGGATTTCGCCGCGTGGCCTGAAGCAATGGCGGCCTCGACCACAGTCGCATGCTGCACGCGCTGGCGATCCTTCATCGCGTTCGGCGCTCCTCCTCCCGATGGATATGTCTAGGGCACCCCTGCCCGGCCCCGCTTGATCTCCGTCAAATCAGGGGGATTGACCTTCCGCGAACGCGCGCGCTCGCCAGCGCCGCCGGAAATTCGCAGATGTAGCTTACTTCGGATGGGTCATCCGCACCAGATCATGCGGATTGACATAGTCGAGCTGGAACCGCGCCTGCTCGTCCAGCATGTCGGGGTCGACCCGGTCGGAGCGCAACAGCGAAACGCGCTTTTCGCCCTCGGCGCGCTCCTGCTTGAGCCGCGCAAGCTCCGAGGTCAGCGCGATGATCTCCTGGTCGAGCTCCTGCTGCGCGTTGAGGCCGTAGCGGCCGGTATAAGCGTTGACCCCGAAATAGCCGATCATGGCCGCCGCCATGGTGTAGAGGGCAAGGCCGGTCAGGAAGGACTTGAGACGCGAACGGGTGACCATGCGCGTGAGCATGCGATGGATCGAGTTAACGGGGCGCTAAGGATGCTTCTCCTCGATCACAAGCTGGAGCGCGGCAGGTCGTCGAAACCAATCCCACCGCGCCTGTAAGAGCGTGTCGTTACTTGTGGTGCTTTTCGACGTGGGCCGCGAAAGCGTCGATATAGGCCTGCAACACCGGCTTCAGCGATTCCTTTGTGAGCTCGCCATTCGCGTCGAAGGCATCGCCGACGGCATTCAAATAGATCTCCGGCTGCTGCATGATCGGCCCGGAGATACCGGGCAGGATGTTCTGCAGGGTCTTGGCTGCGCTAACGCCGCCGAGCGGACCCGGAGAGTTGGAGATGATGCCGACGGGCTTGCCGTTGAGCGAGCTCTTGCCATAGGGGCGCGAGGCGACGTCGATGGCGTTCTTCAAGACGCCAGGGATCGCGCGGTTGTATTCGGGCGTGATGAAGATGACGCCGTTCGATTTCTGCAGCTTTTCGCGAAAGGAGAGCCAGTCCGCCGGCGGGTTCGCCTCGAGATCCTGGTTGAAGAATGAGATGCCGGTCGGTGTGATCACCTCGAGCTTTAGCGAGGACGGCGCGAGCTTTGCCAGCGCATTGGCGATCTTTAGCGAGAAGCTCTCCTTGCGCAGGCTGCCGGCGAGGGTGACGATGTTATAGGCCATAGGGCTGTCCTTAATGGGGGGGCGGAACCGACTTGGCACGCAATTAAGCTTTCTCGCGACAAACATGCAAGTGCATGGACCGCACGAATTGAGAAACGCAGCGTTTCTCGAAAATGGTCCCGTACTCAAAAAGTGAAACGGGCCGCCCTCGGGAGGCGGCCCATGTGCCAATGCCAACTTCGTGCGGTTAAATGGTCGGATTCCACGCCGCCGGAATCAGCCGGTACTTGGCGCCGTCCTTCTCGACATGGCCGATGGAGGGGAAGGTGAAATGGAAGCCGACCACCGTCGCCTTCTCGGCCGCCGCCATGTCGTAGAACTTGTGGCGGGTCTGTTGCGCCAGATCCGGATCGACATCGTAGACGACGTGCCAGTCGGGGTTGCGCAGAAAGAATTCCGGGATGTTGGTGACGTCGACCTGCAGCAGCACCTTCGAATTGCCCGAGGCGACCACGAACGAGGTGTGACCCGGCGTATGGCCGGGTGTCGCGATCGAGGTGATGCCGGGAGCGACCTCCTTGTCCCACTCGTATTTCGTCACCTTGGATTCGATGCCGGCATAGATCTTCCGCACATTGGCAAAATAGTTCTTCATCATGTCGTTGGGCGCCTTGGCGGCGTTCTCGTCGCTCATCCAGAAGGCCCAGTCCTTGGCGGGCACCATGATCTCGGCGTTCGGAAACGCCATCGAGCCGTCGAGTGCGCGGATGCCGTTGGTGTGGTCGGGATGCAGATGCGATATCAGCACGATGTCGATGCTCTTGGGATCGACACCGGCAGCCTGCAGGTTCTGCAAGGTCCGCCCCACCGCGCCTTTGGTCGGCTCATAAGCGGCAATGCCGTTGCCGCAGTCGATCAGGATCAGCTTGCTGCCGGTGTTGATGAGCTGCGGATTGAACGGGATCGTTACCATGCCCTGCGGCATGTAGGCGGCTTCCGCCGCGGCGGCGGCCTCGGCCTTCGGCACGTTGGTCACGAAATTGTCGGGCAGCGGAAAGGTGCGCGAGCCGTCATTGATGGAGGTGCACTCGTAAGCGCCGACCTTGTAGCGATAGAAGCCCGGCGCCTGGGCACCCGCAGGCGCAACGGCAGCGTTGGCGCCACGTATTTCACATTGTGAAAAGGCGGCCGCGGCAGCGGCAGTCGCCGCACCGGCGAAAAGCTGGCGGCGATTGAGTTCAGTCATGGCGAGGTCTCCCTACTTTTTTAAAGCCGGTTTTGCGTCGGCGCGCGGATCATCTTGATCCGCGCGAGCCTGCGCAA
>Ga0307478_10002177_pt1 | contig 15829 bp, 11 predicted proteins | sample atmos_gasesECM4C_2_FD_203713 | JGI IMG/M metagenome (GOLD analysis project Ga0307478, IMG submission 203713) | Hardwood forest soil microbial communities from Morgan-Monroe State Forest, Indiana, United States - atmos_gasesECM4C_05 | ecosystem: Environmental > Terrestrial > Soil > Temperate...
ACGTAGCATTCATTCATCCGGAACACGGCAACGCGCTCGCGGACGAGATTGGCCGGCGCAATATCCGCAAGCAGTATTACCTGGAGACGCGCGGAGATGTATTGCTGCGCAATAAAGAAGTCTTCCGCACGTGGAAGCGGATGGGCTTGAAGTACATGTTCCTGGGAATCGAAGCTATCGATGACGAAGGACTGAAAGCGCACCGGAAACGCATCACGATCAAAAAGAACATCGAAGCGCTGGAATGTGCAAGGGATTTGCACATCCACGCGGCCGTCAATATCATCGCGGATCCGAACTGGGACGAGCGGCACTTCCAAGCGGTGCGCGAATGGGCGCTCTCGGTACCGGAGATTGTGCACGTAACCGTGAACACGCCTTATCCGGGAACTGAAACCTGGGTAACGGAATCGCGAAATTTCACCACGCGGGATTACCGGCTTTTTGACGTGCAGCACGCTGTGCTGCCTACGAAGCTACCGCTGGCGCGGTTTTACGAGGAACTCGTGAAGACCCAGCAGGTGCTGAACCAGAAGCACCTGGGATTTGCGGCGCTCAAAGATACGTTCGTGATGGCCGCGGGATTTCTGGCGAAGGGCCAAACGAACTTCGTTAAGATGCTTTGGAAGTTCTCGAGCGTGTACAACGCAAAACAGCAGTTTGCGGACCATCATCGCGAGATCAAATACCCGATCACGCTGCCGTCTCTGGCGCCCGCGGGCCGCGTGGACCAGACGCTTCTATATATCCATAAGCCCGAGCCCGCGCACGCCGCCAATGCAGCCCGAACGGGATAGGGGCGCTCGATTCTCACCCACACAATTTGCTTACTAGCCGCAGTTCCTCGCATCGCTTCTGATGTCGATGCAATCCAATGCTGGGCGTATTTAATCGGAGGCACAGCCTGATGCGTCTTACCGGAAGCATGCTCACGCGGCACATCCTGTGCGCGTTCCTCATGGCAGTAGCCATGGCGCTGTTCGTGACGTGGAACGCCCCGCTCGGCGCTCAGCAGGACAATATGCAGGACATGCCAGGTATGGAGATGCAGCAGAGCAGCGCTCCGGAAACGCCCGCGATGCAGGCGAAGCAGGCACGCGACAAGAAGGAAAGCGAATTCAACCATCATCTGGCAGGAGCACTGGTGGCATTAGCTGGAGTATTCCTGCTGATGCAAGACAAGCTAGCGAAGCGGTGGCCGGCGGTGCGCTACGTGTGGCCCTGCTGCTTTTTGGCAGCCGGAGTTTTTCTGCTGGTTTTCAGTGATACCGAAATATGGCCGTTTGGGAGCCAAAGTTTCTGGTATGCGATCACTCATAACACGGAGGACCTGGAGCACAAAACGTTCGCGGTAATACTCCTTGCCCTGGGAACCATCGAACTGCTGCGTGCTCGCGAACGTCTGCACAGCCTATGGAGCAAGTGGGCGTTCCCTGTCGTTGGCATGATTGGCGCAGTCATGCTGCTTTTTCATCACCACACGGCGGGGATGCACGGCGCTCACCATATGGAGACCATGGAGCACATTCAGAACCAGCACCGCGCGTTTGCAGCAACGGGCGGGGGCATCGCACTGACGAAGGGACTGTCGGAAGTTCAAACGACGTGGCGTCAAGCGTTCCAGAAAATGTGGCCGACGCTGCTGATCGTGCTCGGCGTGCTGCTGATGATGTACACGGAATAGCGCAATGTGGGAGCGCCACCCGCAGCGCGGCGCGGGAGGCATCAAAAAGGAATCGAAGCGACCACGATGGTGCCTTCGGGCGTAGAGCGCAGCTCGAGCGTCCCGCCCAATTGATTGACGCGCTCATTCATTCCGCGCAAGCCGACACCCAGCGTGCCGAGCGAATCCCTGCAGGGTGCCAAAACGTCCTCCGGAATTCCCGTGCCACTATCCCTGACTTCCAGCGTCACCACTGCGGGCTCGCAATGAACTCGAATATCGGCCTGCTTGCTTCCGGAGTGCCGGTGCACGTTCGTCAGGCTCTCTTGCAGAATGCGAAAGATCGCAAGCTCCACATCGCGGGGCATGCGTTCGCATGCTTGCGAGATATCCAGCGACGTCTGAATTCCGCTGCGTTTGGTGAACCCTTCCAAGTACCAGGGTATGGCGGCTCTCAGGCCGATTTCCTCCAGCATCGGCGGGTACAAGAGGTAAGACATCGTGCGCACTTCCGTTAGCGATTGGTTGACGAGGCGGGCGCAATCAGCCACGTGCTTCTTGGCCGGGACGTCGCTTGAGGGGAGACTCATATCCAGCAAATCGAGGCCCATTTTTAGCGCGGCGAGGTATTGGCCGAAGCTATCGTGAAGTTCCCGGCCCAAGCGGCGACGCTCTTCATCTTGCATGCGCAGAAGATGGCCAGAAAGTTCGTGCAAAGATTTTTCCGACTCGCGCAACTTGCGTTCCGCGGCGACGCGCTCGGCGATTTCGCGGTCGAGTTCCTCTTTCATTCGCTGTAATGCCGCGTGAGATTCTTCCTTCTGCTGCAATTGAGCGATCTGGCGATGCTGGTCGACCTTGCTGTGCAACGCGCTGTAGCCCTCGGCCGGAATCACGTCGGAGTGGCATTCGCAGATCTTCAGGAACGACTCTCGGTGATCTCCGCGAGAAAATTCCTTCATGGAATAGGCACAGCGAAGGTTAAAAGGATGAGTCTTTGCCAGATCGTTCCACAATTGCTCAAGCCGAATGGCGGCGTCGGCCTTTCCTTCGTTCCAAAGTAGCGCGACCATTTCTCCAAACGCGGCGATGCCAGGGTTTTCGTTTCGCCCGGCTTTCCGGGCCTGGCTGATGTACGCGCCCATCAGTTCCGCGAAATGCGCGGCGTTGGGATAGCCTTCGATCATGAACTGGGAAAGAGTGTCGGCGGCATCGAGGACGATATAACGCCCTTCGTTGGCTGCCTGCTGGGCATCGAGTCCGCGAGCGCTGAGGCGTTGGGCAAGACCGTCGCGGTGGGCAGCAGTCGCTATGACGACCGCGGCGTCTCCCGCTTCCAGAGCGGAACCGATAAAGGGGCCTAGCTCGTCAAGAAGGAATGAGTCTTCCGAATAGAACTGGACGACGTGCGGAGAGTGGTGATGGTTCGCGGGCTGTGGGGCGAGCTCGGTTAGCGGCGCGGCATCGCCGAATCGCGTGCCGTCGTTACGGGAAGTCTTGACCGCTCCCATACTCTCCTCCTGAGCAGCTTTCCATCGTAATTCCGACGCGTGAGGCAATACGCGAGACTTTGGAAGGACAAGCTGAATGGAGGCTAGGTGCTTTGGCTGGGGCGAGCAATACCCCGAACACTGTAGTTCCAAACGCTAAGTATGTGGGAATCGTCGAAAGGTGGGATCAGGCGACTCAAGGTCAGTCCGCCTGACGAACTCGGTCCTGATCGGCGTCCTCGGAGGAGCAGCCGTCGAAGCGGGGAGTGGGTCCACGAGCGACCGGAAGCAGACCCTGCTGAGGGGAAGCTGGCGCGGGAAAGGCACTGTTATCGCCTTTGGCACCTACCCCCTTGAGGCGCGTTGCCCCTTGTTTTTGGCACATGCTAACCTTCATGCCTAAGCCGTCTGTTCGGCTAAGAAGCGCTGCCCGGGTATGTGGGGCGGGCAGAACGAAAGCATCCATGGCCTTCAACAAAAGCAAAGCGCTGGAAAACGCGCTGAAATTCCTCAACCAAGGCAAGGTCGCCCAGGCCATTGGCGAATACCAGCTAATCCTCCGCGCGGATCCGAAAGATCAAGCCACTTTGATGACGGTGGGCGATCTGTTCGCTCGCCAGGGAGATATGTCGCAAGCCATCGAATATTTCGAGCGGCTGGCGCAGGTCTACCTGAACGATGGATTCAACAGCAAAGCCATCGCCATATATAAGAAGATAGCCAAACTGGCGCCGAATGAGCTGGCGCCACTCGAACGACTCGCGGATTTGTACGTGCAGCAAGGAGTGCTGAGCGAGGCCCGGCCGCTTTTCCTGCAGATTGCCGAAGCGCACCTGAAAGCGAATCACGCACAAAAAGCGGTGGAAGTGCTGCATCGCTTGCTCGAAGTCGAACCGGAAAATCAGCGCGTGCAGATGCGCTTGGCCGAGTTGTACGGCGTGATGGGACAGAAGAGGGAGTCGGCCCTCACGTATCAGGCCTATGCGCAGCGGCTCTTCGAACGCGGCGAGGGGGACGAAGCCGAAAAATTGGTGGAGCGCGCGCTGGAAGTGGATCCCGCCAACGCGTCCGCAATTCTGCTGAAAGCGAAAATCCTGAATGCCGGGAGCAAGCTCGATCAAGCCGTCGCAGTTCTGGGGAAGCATCCGGAGGCTGAGACCGGCGGCGACGTCACCAATCTGCTGGTGGATTACGAGCTTCGCGCGGGACATCCAGATCAAGCCGCGGAACGGGCGCGCAGGCAACTCGCGCGCGGCCACAACCATTGCACGCTGCTTCATAAAGTGGCGGAAACGATGATCGAGAGCGGGGAGGCGGATCAAGCGCTGCCTCTGCTCCATGAGTTGCGTGCGCCGATGATCGAAGCCGGCGCGCAGGATAATTATCTGAAGGCGCTTTCGAGCGCCTGCGAAAGATTGCCCGGCCGCACGGAGCCGCTCGAGACGCTGGTTGATTTCTGCCGGACCACGAGCGATCCCTTCCGGTTGAATGCCGCGCTGGGCCAGCTCTCCGACGCATACGCCGCAAAGGCAAATTTCGCGCGCGCGGAAGAATTGCTAGTGGAGCTGGTTGACCGCAACAAGAACGACGAGCGGATGGTTGAACGTCTGAATCAACTGCGCGCCAAATCGGGAGGCACATCGGTCCCGGCGGCATCCACGGAAAGCATACACATCAGCGCTCCGAGCGAGCCGGCGCCAGCCGCAACGCTCTTGGAAGAAGAGCCGGAACGCAAGCTGACCCCGGCGGTGCAGCCGACGATTCTGGAAGAGGCGATTGACGAAGAAACGCAGAAGTACATCGCGCAAGCGCTAACGGATGTGGATCTCTTCTCCAGCTATGGCCTGACGCAAAAGGCCACGCATCTGCTGGAAAACGTGCTGCAGCGCGCTCCGCGCCATACTCCGACGCTCGAACGATTGCTCGATCTGCACCTGGGAGCGGGCAACGACCGGCGGACCGCGGAATTGTCTTCCCAGCTCGAACAGATCCATCGCGAGCGCAACGATCACATCAACGCGGACCGCTTTTCGGAACTGCGCCAAAGATTTTCGAAGGTGGCTGGGCTTTCGGCGGCGGATATGCCGGCGGCTCCAGCGGCTACCGCACCACCTGCAGCGGTGCCCGAAGTTCCAGCGGCCGTGGTCAGCGCGCCGGTTGCTGCGGAGAAGCCCGCGGCGCAGGCTCAGGCGTCGGTCGCGCCGTCTGTAGAGCCGCCTCCGTTTGAGATCGCGCCGCCAGAGCCAGCGGCCGTCGAAGCTCCCGCGGCAGCTTCTGCTCCCATCGAATTTGAGATTCCACTGGCTGAAATGGAAGCTGCAGCCGCGGCGGAAGACGCAGCGTTCGCGGCGATCCCAGTCGAGGAACCGGAAGCCGCAGCGGCGGTGCCAGAGCAGGCGCCGGTGGTTGAACAAGCTGTTGAACCGGTCGCTGCAGCGGCAGTCGAAAGCCAAGAATTGGATCTTTCCGACGAGTGGGAAGCGATTGCCACCGAAGCGGCGGGAGTACCCGCGACCGAGCAAGACGTGCTCGCGCCTGCTACGGAGCTTGATCCCGTGGCGGTGCCGGAGGCGGAAGCAAGCGAGCCTGAAACGATTGAAGCCACAGGGCCTTCGGAGCCCGCTCAGGAAATTGTCGCCCACGCAGACGCCGAGCCGGAGTACGACTTGCCGGTACCGCACTTCGAAATCAGCGCAAATACTGCGCAGGAAGATTTGGCGGCGGAAGATTCTGCTGCTGCGCCGACGGCGGAGTCGGAACCGGCATTCGAAGTCGTCGAAGAAACGGCGGAAGCAACGCCACAGCCGCTGCAACCGATTAGCGCGGAAGCGCTGCCGGAAGCACTTCTGGATTTTCTCAACGAACCGGAGCCCGAAGCGGTCGCAGAGGCCGCGCCCACCGGCAACGAAATCGAGCTGGAGCTCACTCCCGAGCCAGTTTCCAAGCGCGATAGCGCAGCGCCGGCCACCACAGACGATTTCATCAGCGAACTTGTGGCGGAGCTAGACGATTTGGAACCGCCGACGCCGCAACATGTGGCGGAACCGGCCGTGGCGGCAAGCCCAGACGAGACCCATGTGCATTTGCAGGAAGTATTCGCGCAAACGAATCTGCCACCGATGGAGCCGATCGCCCCGGTGTCGCACGCCGCGGCATCGAACGGTTCAGCCAATGGCGCAGGCGCCGCTGCGGCGGGAAATCTGAACGAGCTGGCGGAAGTGTTCCAGGAATTCCGCGCCGAACTCGGCGAAATGGGCGAAGAGGACGAAGACCTGGAGACGCACTACAATCTCGGAATCGCCTACCGCGAGATGGGATTGCTGGACGAAGCCATCGGCGAATTCCAGAAAGTAGCGAAGGCTGTCCAGAAGGGCAAACCGTTCCAGTATGAAATGAACTGTTCGACGATGCTGGGGCTCTCGTTCATGGACAAGGGCGAGCCTAAAGTGGCGTCTCTGTGGTATCAGCGCGCGCTGCAGGTGCCCGGTCTCGAAGAGGAATCCATTCTGGCGTTGCGCTACGATCTGGCGCTGGCGCTGGAATCGGCCGGCGAATCCGGCGCGGCGCTGGATAGTTTCCGGCAAGTCTACGCAGCCAATATTGACTACCGCGACGTGGCGGACCGCATCGCGACCCTGCAGAAGCACTAGCCAGAAATCCTTTTTTAGCGCTTGTTTCGATCTCACAGAAAATCCATCGCGGGCGGAGCGTCTCGCGTTCTTGCGAGCGGACTTCGCCTGATTACATTGCGCGATGCAGTTGCCACTCCCGCGATAATCTCCCATAATCTTAGCTTCGATGATGACTCGACTGCTGCGTGTCGTTCTGCTGCTGCTCTGGCTGGAGCTGGGACTGATGCTGATCCTGGTGCCGTGGTCGGACATGTGGGACATCAACTACTTTTTGTATCAATATCCCACGCTGGGTTTGATCGTGCAGAATCCCTATCTGCGCGGCGCGGTTTCGGGCTTGGGCCTGATGAACGTGCTCTTTGCGCTTGAAGCGTTTCGCCGCCGGACTTCCACCGTTGTTACACGCACTTAAAACGCCAATCGTTTGTTACGTCACTGACCGGAAATCGCTGCGCGACGGCCGGGACGGCGCGTCCGTTTCCGAAAAACTGCGGATGGCAATCGAGGCGGGAGTGGACTGGGTGCAAGTCCGCGAAAAGGACTTGCCGGGCCGAGAGTTGCTGGAGTTGGCGCGAGTCGCCGTCGCAGCAGGACGGGAGTGCGCGAGTTCGCGGGTGATCGTAAACGACCGCTTGGACGTGGCACTCGCGGCGGGAGCCGCGGGCGTACATCTCGGGCGCGGATCGCTGAACGCGCGCGACGTGGTGCCGTGGTGCGGGAGCGGAAATGCCCCGCCGGAATTTCTAGTGGGAGTGTCGTGTCACAGCCTGGAGGAGGCGCGCGAAGCGGAGAACGCGGGCGCGAGTTATATTTTTTTTGGCCCGATCTTTGACACGCCTTCGAAGCGCGGGCTGGGGGCGCCGCAGGGAGTGGCACGTCTGGCTGAAATTTGCGGTAGCGTGCGAGTGCCGGTGATCGCGATTGGCGGCGTGGACGAACTCAACGCGGAGGAGTCCCTTGGTGCGGGTGCTGTGGGGATCGCGGCTATTCGGATGTTTCAGGAAGCGCGGGATGCAGACACGCTGAAGCGCAACGTAGAAAAAATCCAGCGGAATATGCCTTGATAGGCTGCAGTGCGCGTTACGCGCTGAGCCAGCGGCCCACGGGCTGCAGTTGTTCGTTGTGGTCGCAAATCACTTTGATCACTGCGGTAATGGGGATCGCGAGCAGCAGCCCGATGCCGCCCCAGAGAAATCCGAAGAACAGCAAGGAAACCGTCAAAGCGAGCGCGTTCAAGCGGACGCGCCAGCCGACCAGCGCCGGAACCAGCAAGTTATTGGCGACGAAATGCAGGAACGTCAGCATGGCGAACATGCCGATAAACGGGCCGGGCGTATTGAATTTCTTCAAACCGATCAGCAGCGGCGGCAGCCAGGAGAGGACCACGCCGAGATACGGGATCAGATTGGCAAGACCGGAAACGAGCGCGAGCAGGAATGGAAAATCCAGCCCCATGAACCAGAAGAAAAGCCAACTGGCCAGAACCAGAATCAAGCCGACTAGGGCGGTGCCGACCACATAGCTGCGCAACACCTGCGTGACGTCTGAGAGAGTTTCTTTCACTTCCGTCCGCTGCGTTGCGGGAAATAACTGCATCGTGGCGTGCCACACCTGGCGCTTGGCGGCCAGCATAAAAAAAAGAAGAAAAGGCACGAAAGTCGCGGCCAGTAGGACTTCGTAGAGCGAACTCAACTTGGCGAGCACCGCCTGGCGAACCGGATGTGATTCGGCGACTTCGACGATGTGCGTGCTGGTGGCAGTTCCGGGTTCGATTTCCGAAACGTGCGCTTCGAAGCTTTCCATCTTTTGTCCCACGTAGTTCGCGACGGCGTGGAGAGGCTTGCGGTAGGTCGGCCAGTCTTGGCCGAATTGGTCCACGCGCTCTATAAGGCTCCAAGCCAGGACGAGCACGGCGGCGATGGTCAGCAGTACTACGAGCAGCGATCCTAGCGCACGAGGAACGTGCCAATCTTCCATCCAGTTGACGACAGGATCGAGAAAATATGCCAGCAGCACGGCCACCAGCAGTGTGACCAATACCGAAGACGCCCAATAGCAAAATGCGATCACGATTCCGGCCGCAATGATTTTTCCACTGGCGGAACTGGTGGGGGCGACCTTGGTATCTTCGAGTGGCATGGCGGTACGATAACACAGCCACAGCCTTGCGAATAACGCTGTGCCCGCGCGTGTACTGGCCCGCAGGACAAGCGTGGCGGAGGCAATTTGGACCGTGGCGGCGCGGTCGAATCGCGCGAGGATGATAGAATCGCGTGCCGGATTTTTTCGGCGAGAAGCTCAGAAACCATGGCCAAACAACTCTTCGGAACGGACGGGATTCGCGGCGTGCCGGGAGAATACCCGCTGGACGACGCAACGCTCGACCGCGTGGGCCTGGCGCTCGGCGAGTACTTAATTTCGAATGGGACCGCAGTGAAGGCGCCGCGCGGCGCCAAGCCGCGTGTGCTGATTGGGCGCGACACGCGTGAGTCCGGGCCGCACATCGCCGAGCGCATTGCACGCGGGCTGGCCGGCGCAGGAGCGGAGCCAGTTTCTGCAGGCGTGCTTACCACTCCCGGCGTGGCATGGTTGGTGAACCGCGAAGGATTCGCCGCCGGCGTGGTGATTTCCGCGTCGCACAACCCCTACCACGACAACGGCGTGAAATTGATTTCCTCGACGGGCATGAAATTTCCGGACGTCGTAGAAGCGGTGCTGGAAGGCACGATTCTCGCGGCGCGCGAGGCGCTCGATGCGTCGAGCGGGATGCAGCTTCACGACAACGAGCAGATTGACGACGATTATCTGGCGGGATTGCGCGAAGCCGTGCTGCCCGGGGCGAAATTCGCGGGGATGAAAATCGTGCTGGATTGCGCGAACGGCGCGGCCAGCAAACTGGCACCGCGACTGTTTCGTTCACTGGGCGCGGAAGTGGTGGCGATGAACGACCAGCCCGACGGGCGGAATATCAACGCCGGCTGCGGCTCGCTGCATCCCGAAGCAATGCAGAAACGGGTGGTGGAAGCGCGTGCGGCGCTGGGCGTGGCGTTCGATGGCGACGCCGACCGCGCGATTTTCTCGAGCGCTTCGGGCCGGCTGGTCGATGGTGACGGCGTACTGCTGGTCACGGGACGTTATCTGAAGGCCGCCGGGAAGCTGAAGGGCGGCGTGATCGTTGGGACCACGATGGCGAACCTGGGCCTCGAGCGTGCGCTGGAAGATTCTGGATTGAAGCTGGTGCGAACGGACGTGGGCGACCGTTACGTCCTCGAAGAGATGCAGCGCAGCGGGGCAAACCTGGGCGGCGAGCAGTCCGGGCATATTTTGTTCCTGGATGATGCGACGACGGGCGACGGAATGTTGACGGCGGTGAAGATTGCGTCAATCGTCTCGCTGCGCGGGCCGCTCGATGCGCTTGTCGCCGATCTGAAAATCTTCCCGCAGAAGATCGTGAACGTGCGCGTGAAGGCGAAACCGCCGCTCGGTTCATTGCCGAAGGTTACGCAGGCTCTGGCGGAAGCCGAGCGCGCGCTGGGCAAGTCCGGGCGCGTGGTGCTGCGCTATTCCGGTACCGAGCCGCTGGCGCGCGTAATGGTCGAAGCCGAGCACGAGAACGATGTGCGCCGCTGGACTGATGCGCTGGCTGCGGCGCTGCGTGCCTCCATCGGCGCATAGCGACGGCTCGTCGGGCACTACCCCCGCACACCCGCAAGAAACCGGAACGGCGACGTTCTAACACTGAAACAACTAAAAGGCTAAGAGCCGGCGGGACGCCTGCGCGCCGGTAGGCTGGCCGGCGCTCCTGGACTAGAGTTGCGTTACCTCCAAATAAAAGTTTCGCGTACCGGGAACTTTTTTGTGGCTGGCGACATTCTAAAGGTGAGACGCCGGCCGCGAGTTTGCAGTGGATGTGAAAGACGGGCAGCGGATACCCAGCCGAGTATGAACAGCGACGAGCAACTCGTAATTGAATTCCAGCAAGGGTCGCGGGACGCGTTCGTGGAGCTTTTTGAACGCTACCGCGAGCCAGTGTACGGTTTTTTTCGCCGGCGTCTAGCGAATCCGGGGCGCGCGGAAGAGTTGGCGCAGGAATGTTTTCTCGCGCTTTTGCAAAATGCGAAAAGGTACGAGCCGCGTGCGAGCTTTCGCAGCTACTTGTACGGCATTGCACTCCATCTGGTGGCTGCGGAGCGGCGCAAGGCCGGACGCGAAGTGGCGGAGAACGAAAAACTGGATGACCGCACGATGGATGGAAGCTCTGCGGAGGGGCGCGACGCAGGAATTTGGGTGCGCAAGGCGCTCGAACATCTGGGTACAAACGAGCGCGAGATTTTGATGCTTCGGGAATACGAACAGCTTAGCTACGAGGAAATTGGAGAGCTGCTGCGCGTGCCGGTGAACACGGTGCGTTCGCGATTGTTTCGCGCGCGCATGGCGCTGAAAGAGCAGTTGATACCTGTGAAGGATTGAGGCCGAGGTAATTTATGGACCGTTCCGTACAACACGCGTTCGATGTCGAAGAGATCATGGCGTATCTCGACGGCGAATTGGAGCCGCAGCGAGCGGCGGCGCTGGCGGCGCATCTGGTGGGCTGCGGCGAGTGCCAGGAAGTGGCGAAGAGCTTCCGTGCGGTTTCCGAGCGAATGCTGAGTCTTGAAATAGAGCCGAGCCCAACGAACATGAGCGATGTAGTACGCAAAGCGCTGAGTGGAATTGATTTCTCTGAACGACCGGCACTCAACAAAGCGAGTTCCAAATCGCGAGCATGGCGGGCCCGGCTGGGGAAGCCTCTGACGTGGAGTGTTGCGTGTCTCTCGGTCGCGGCTCTGCTCCTCATAGTTGGTTTGCCGTCGCTTCACAGGAGCCCGAACACCGCCTACAAGAATTGGCTGAACACTGGCGTAGCCACGCTGCAGCAAAGTGAAGAGAGCCAGCCGACGCAGGACCAGCTGAAATCGGCTCACACAGAAGCGTTCGACATGCCGGCGCCGGCTCCTCCCGCCACCATCGGCGGTGACATTCAGGCGCCCGAAGCCGTGGGACCGATGATTTCGCAGACGGCTTCGCTGAGCATCGTGGCAACGAATTACGATGAAGCGAGCACGGCGATCGAGCGATTGGCTGCCGCGCGCGGCGGGTACGTCGAAAAGATGGATGCCAAGGCGCAGACGGGCAGCGCGCGGGAGCTTTCGGCAGCGCTGCGGATTCCAGCGAAGCAGCTCGATGGCTTCCTCGCGGATTTGCGGAGGCTGGGCCATGTGGAGGAGGAATCCCGCGGCAACGAAGAAGTAAGCGCGCAGTATGTGGATTTGCAGGCCCGGCTGAAGGCCGCGCGAGCCACCGAACAGCGCCTGATCGAACTGTTGGGCACCCGCACCGGCAAGCTCTCGGATGTGCTGGAGGCGGAGCGCGAATTGGCGCGCGTTCGGGGCGAAATCGAAAGCATGCAGGGGCAGAATGCGGTGCTGGTCCACCGGGTGAGCTATGCGACCGTACAGGTGGAGGTGAGCGAGGTCTACCGCGAGCAGCTGACGGTTGATTCCAAGGGCACGAAGATCCGGAACGCGCTGGTCGAGGGCCTGAGTAACGTCGAGGACGGAGCGGTTTCTCTGCTGTTGTTCGTGCTGGCGTTCGGACCAGCGATATTGTTTTGGCTGGCCGTCCTGCTCGTTCCCGCATGGCTCGTCTGGAGAAGATTCCGGCGCCGCACACAGAGATGAACGGGCGTAATCTTCCAAAGAACATAGAAAAATCGTGGCAAGCTCTCATAAACTGGAGAGCGCTACCCGAAAAACGTAGATAACATCCAAGTAACATATGCTAACTCCTTTAAGTACATAGGAGCGGCGTGGCCGAGCACACGAGCTCATGCTGGCACTCGGCGTGCAAATCATCCAGCGGCTGTCTCTAATCCCGGGGTGGGCCGGTTTCGCCGCGCCGAAGCCGGAACTAGGGGTAGAGCATATGAGGGGCCCGACGGGGCCCCTCTTTTTTTATGTGCGCGGCGCTTCGTTGACGGATTAGCGGAACGTCGTCGGCAATAGGTTTGCCTGTGTTACTTGGCTGTGCTGTAATACCCTCGGTTTTCGCTTACCCTCTCAAATATGGAATCCGGCGCGGCGTTCTTCATTCTGATCGGCGCATTCCTCTTAATAGGTGTACCTGCGCTCGCGATCGCGGCATTTGTGCGGGCAGGGGACTTACGAAAACGGGTAGAAGCGGAAACACCGCAGTTGATCAGCCGGATTTATGCGCTGGAGCGGCAGCTTGCGCAAATCGAAAAGGCGCTGGCGGCGCTTAGCGGTTCAGCCGTCGCGGGTACGGCGGCGTCAATGGTCGCGTCGGCTGCCTCACCTGCCCCTGAAGTGACGGGTGAAACTCCGGCTACCGCCGGCGCACGCGTACTCTCTCAGATGGAAGTTCCCCGAACGTCATCTGCACAGGCCGTGCCACCTGCATCGCCAATGCAAAAGGCCGCGCCCGTTCACCAAATTCCGGCGCTCTCGATGCCTCCCTCAGCTGCCACCACGTCGCATCAGGGCGACAGCGGAAACTTCGAAGCGGTGATCGCGGGTCGCTGGCTGAATTACGTGGGTATTCTCGCGCTTCTCTTTGCAGTGACTTTCTTTTTGAAGTACGCGTTCGACAATAATTGGGTGGGGCCGCGCGGCCGCGTGGGCATCGGGTTGTTGATGGGCGGCGCGCTGTATCCGTGGAGCCACCGGCTGCTCGAGCGCGGATACAAATATTTTTCGGAAGGGATCGCGGGGCTGGGAGCGGCGGTGCTGTATCTCTCCCTATGGGCGGGCTGGCACTACTACGCAATCTTCTCGCAGTCCACCGCGTTCGCGCTGATGATCGCGGTGACTGCGGCGACGATGGTCGTGGCGGTGGGGCGCAACTCCGAGCGAATCGCATTTCTCGCGCTGATCGGCGGGTTGATTACGCCGATGCTGGTCAGCACGGGCGAAAACCACGAGGTCGCGCTCTTCACATACCTCACGATACTCGGCGCGGGAGTGGTCGGCATCGCGCGGGTGCGCAATTGGAAATCGCTGCCACCGGCGCAGTTTGCCGCAACCTTGATTTATTTCTGGGGATGGTACAGCGATTTTTATCGCAATAACGAGCTGACGACGACAATCGTTTTTGCGACGGTGTTTTTTATTTTGTTTGCGGCGTTGCCGGTGGTGCGCAGCTGGCGCGAAGGCGACCTCTCCGGTCTTGAATCCGCGATCGTGCTGATCAATTCGCTGGCGTATCTGGTCTCGCTGCGGCGAATGCTGTGGCCGCAGGAGCGTTGGGCGTTAACTGCGGCGGTGTTGCTGCTCGCGGCGGCACATCTGGGCGCGGAACGCATGTTGCCCGAAAAACGCGGCGGCGAATTGCGCGTGGCGCGAATTTTGTATGCGGGATTGGCGCTGACGTTTGTCACGCTGGCGATTCCCATACGGCTCGACGGGCGATGGATCACAATTGCGTGGGCGGTAGAAGGAGCGGTGCTTATCTGGAGCGGACTGCGCGTGCGTTTTGCCCCGATGCGCTGGGCGGGATTGGCGATGTTTGCCGTAGTGGCAGGACGACTGGCGACGATTTCGATTCCAGCCGGAGATTTTTTGTTGAATGCGCGATTCGCGACGTTTGCGATTGCGGTGGCGTGCATTCTGGCGGCGTGCTATTTCGCGAGCGGCGCGTGGCGGGAGTTGAGCGACGCGGAAAAAATGGCCTACCGTGTAGCGGCTGTTGGCGCGAACATTCTGGCGCTGGTGGCACTCTCACTCGAATTCTGGGACGTGTTTGGACGCATGCCTTCGCTGGGAATTGACCGGGGGCATGCGCAAGAACTGGCGCTTTCGATGCTTTGGCTGGTGTATGCGCTCGGATTGCTGGGCGCCGGGCTGTGGAAGAAATCGGAAGCATTGCGTTGGCAGGCGCTGGTGTTGCTGGGAGTGGTGATCGTGAAGGTGTTTCTCTTCGACCTGTCGTTCCTCGAGAAATTCTACCGCATCGTTTCGTTCTTCCTGCTTGGACTGGCGCTCTTGCTGATTTCGTTTTACTACCAAAGGCAGCTCATCGCACGAAAAGCGGAGAGGAAAGCTTGAGCTTGAGACTGCAGGGTGATTCGGCGCGCGTCGGTCGTTTATGCGCCGCGACGCTTGCGGCATTGGCGATGCTGGCGACTGCGCCGCTGCCTTCGGCTTGGAAACATTGGCGCTACTCGCGAACAATCGAGCTTCCTGCTACCGATGCAACGCGACTGGTGAGCGTGGTCGCGCCGCTCGAGATGTACTCCCGCGCCAAGCCGCGGCTGGCGGACCTCCGCGTAATTGACGATCAGGCCGCGGAAATCCCCTACGTGACTTTCCGTCAGGCGGGAACGTCGAACACCGCATTACTTCCGTCCACCTTGCGCGAAACCAGCTTCACGGCGGGAAAGTTCACGCAATTAGTGGTGGATTTTGGCCCGCACGCACCGTTTCACAATGCATTGCGAATCGATACAGCCGCGCCTGATTTTATCGAGTGGGTGCAGGTGGAGGCGAGCGACGACGGGCATCTCTGGCGGATGGTGCAGGAACGCGCGCCGATTTTCCGGTTCCGCAAGGAAAATCATCAAGGCACGCAGATTGTGCACTACTCGGAAAACAACGCGCAGTACTTGCGCATACGGATTCTGGATGGCGACGCGAAGTTTCCAGTGGACAGCGTGAATGAGTTGCATGAGGTCATTGAACCGGCGGAGCGTGTTCCGATGGGAATTGCTTTGTCGCCGGACGCGAATCAGCCGGCCGGGCGCAGCGTATGGACGGCGGAAGTGGGGGCCCCTGCTCCGCTGGCGACTGAACTACAGTTTGCCGCGGACTCGCCAGCGGAATTCATCCGTTCGGTGAATGTGTCTACCAGCACCGATGGCAAGGACTGGGACACTTTCGAAAGCGCGGAGATCTATCGCTACCGTCGCGGGGATGCGGTGCTGGAGAAATTATCCGTTGGGTTTCCGAATGCCGAGCCGCAAGCGCGATATCTGCGTGTGGAAATCGTGA
>Ga0307478_10002178_pt1 | contig 15821 bp, 15 predicted proteins | sample atmos_gasesECM4C_2_FD_203713 | JGI IMG/M metagenome (GOLD analysis project Ga0307478, IMG submission 203713) | Hardwood forest soil microbial communities from Morgan-Monroe State Forest, Indiana, United States - atmos_gasesECM4C_05 | ecosystem: Environmental > Terrestrial > Soil > Temperate...
TTGCGGAAGCACCGCGCGCCCGATTCCATCGCCCGGAAGAACCGCAATTCGTTTAACGGAAGCCACGAGGAAAGAGCTTATCGGACGCTATGGGCTACTCGTAGAAGCAATGCGAAAGGTAATCTGCTGAACGCAGTTCTCTGCGAACTCCGCGAGTCCTCAGTGCCCTCTGCGTTTTAAGATTTGCAGTTGCTCGACGGCGATCGCCCGATGATCCGATCGCCCAGTGACCCGTTCCCCTCACTTCTTACGCTGCATCTCGAACCAGAAGCTTGCATCACCTTGATGGCTTGCGGAAGCACCTCGCGCCCGATTCCATCGCCCGGAAGAACCGCAATTCGTTTAACGGAAGCCACGAGCAAAGAGCTTATCAGACGCTGTGAGCTACTCGTAGAAGCAATGCGAAAGGTAATCTGCTGAACGCAGTTCTCTGCGAACTCCGCGAGTCCTCAGTGCCCTCTGCGTTTTAAGATTTTGCAGTTGCTCGACGGCGATCGCCCGATGATCCGATCGCCCAGTGACCCGTTCCCCTCACTTCTTACGCTGCATCTCGAACTGGAAATGCGAATCCTTGCCCTCGTGTTTCCAGGTCCAATCTTCACTGTAGTGGTCCGCGTCCTCGAATGAATAGACGGCCTTGTGCATGTGTCCAGCTTGCGGCGAAGCAAGATTGGTCGCGTCCAGGAAATCGAAAGTCACCGTTTTCCCATCCGGCGAGATCACGGCCTGCATGCGTGGCTGATTGTTGCTGGGACAAAAGTGCGTCATCATCAGGCGACCTCCGTCCACGTAGAACAAGCTGGTCATGGCTTCATCGCCCATCTTGATGTCCGCCATCACCGAGGTCCCGCCCGCGATCACGCTGTAGGTGACGTCCGCAGTCTCACCGTGAGCGCCCTTCCCGCTCCAGGTACCAGCCATCGACTTGAAGCGATCCAACGCCTTTTGCGCATCCGATTCCGCCCAACTGCTGACCCCAGCCAACATCAACACCCCGATGGCAACCACCCGCAAAGCTCTCATTTTGTCGCCTCCTGGTAAGAATCCCTGTGCTATCCCTAACCTTCAGCGGCGGGCGAGACCCGCGCGCCTTCGCTATAATTGGAGGCTCATATGCCTTCGCTGAGTTCACATAACGAGCTGGGACTGTCGCAATCGAATACCTCAGAGCCGCCCGCGCATTTCGGCAATGCAACAGACGAGTTCGGGGCTCTAAGGTCAACTTGCGGAGTCTACAATCTCGAAAACCGCGCGAAAATCCGGCTTACGGGGAGCGATCGTGTCCGCTGGCTGAACGGGATGATCACGAACAACGTGCGTGATCTGCCAGTCGGCCAGGGAGTCTACGCGTTCCTGTTGAACCCCCAGGGCCATATTCTGGGCGATCTGACCACCTACAACCGCGGCGAGCACCTGCTCGTCGACACCGATCGCTCGCAGCTCGACAAGATTCTGGCCACCTTTGACCACTACATCATCATGGACGACGTGGAGGTCGCCAACGTCAGCGATCAGCTGTCCGCGATCGGGCTGGCCGGACCCAATGCCGAGAGCGTACTCAGAAAAGCTGGATTGGAAGATCCACAGCTCCAACCTCTTCAGATCGCAGACCTCTCCTGGCAGCAAACGAAGGTGACGATCGTCCGCGGGGAACACGACGCCTTTCCTTCCTACGAAATCTGGGTTGCGCCGGAACACGCTGCCTCACTCCGCGAGGAACTGCAACGCTCGGGTGCAATGGCGGTCGGCCCGGAGGCGCTCGAAATCTATCGCATTGTTTTGGGAATTCCGGTTTACGGCAAAGACATTCACGAACGCGATCTGCCGCAGGAAACCGAGCAGCAGCGCGCCTTGAACTTCAACAAGGGCTGCTACGTGGGGCAGGAAATTGTCGAACGCATCCGCTCCCGAGGTGCCGTCCATCGTAAGTTCACGGGTTTCACGGTGACCGGCCCAGCGCCGGCCCCGGGCACGAAAATTCAAGTGCAGGCCAAGGACGTTGGTGAAATAACCAGTTCCGCGGTGCTTCCTTCTTCTGACGGTGAGCACACCGTAGCCTTGGGCTACATTCGCCGCGAAATTGGTGTACCGGGGAAAGAGGTGGAGATCGCCGGCTCCCGTGCGGTCATTACCGAACTTCCCTTTCACGGCTTGCTCACAAAATAAGAGGGACGACCTATGGCTGAGAAAAAGCAGGACGCCGGCTTTACTGTCACCGACCGCAGACTGTTTACCACCGATGGCGAGCTACGCTCCGAACTTCCCGAGGAGAAGCCCGTCCAGGAATCAACCGCATCCGCGGCCTCAGTGGCCACGCCTAAATCCGCTACTCCAACGGCGGATGAGGATAAGGCTCCACCACCGCCCTCGGCGGCAGAACAAAAAGCAAATGCCGAAGCCTACAAGAAATCGTCCAAAGACATGGACGCGCGGGTGGAACTCAGCGGCCACTCCGCCAAGGATTTCGAAATCACTTTTGAGCGTTTCATGGCTTCGCTCTACATGAGCGCCATGATGCAGTTGGGCATGATGCACGAAGAAGGCGGGCAGCCGCGGATTGACCTCATCGGCGCGCGCCAGACCATCGATACCCTTGTGCTCCTGCAGGAGAAGACCAAGGGGAATCTCACTTCCGCCGAACAAAACTTCCTGCAGAACTGCCTCTACGAACTGAGGATGGCGTACGTGGAAGTCACCAATGCCCTGGCACGTTCGCCGCAAGCCGCAGATCCGGCCGCAAACCAGACACGATGAAGGCCACTCTCACGGTGCTGGGCAGCGGCACGTCCATGGGCGTGCCCACCATCGGCTGCACCTGCGCCGTGTGTCACTCCACCGATCCCCACGATCGACGCACACGGCCTTCCATCCTGCTCGAGTACGGCGGCAAAGTTGTCTTGATCGATACCACTCCCGATTTCCGCGAACAGGCGATCCGCGAGCACATCAACCGCATCGATGCCGTGCTCTACACCCATACCCATGCCGACCACATTCTGGGTATCGACGACCTGCGGCCGCTCAGTTTTCACCGCGACAGCAAGATCCCTCTCTTCGCGCGTCCTGAAGCCGCCGATTTCATTCGCAACATGTTTCGCTACATCTTCGACGCGGACTACAAGTTCGGAGGACTCGCCCGTTTGGAACTGAAACCGATCGCTGGGGTTTTCGAACTATTCGGCAAGACCTTTGAACCAATCCCTGTCATTCATGGGGAGACGGAAATCTATGGCTATCGGTTTGGCAGCGCCGCATATCTGACCGACTTCAGCCAGATCCCCGAGTCCTCGATGCCGCGATTGCAGGATCTCGACGTGTTATTCCTGGACGGCCTGCGCTATAAGCCGCATCCCACGCACTCAACCGTCGAGAACTCCATCCGCATCGCGGATCGTTTGCAGGCGAAACGAGTCTTCTTTACCCACATTTGTCACGACCTGCCGCACGCAGCCACCAACGCGGCGCTCCCGCCGCACGTGCGGCTGTCGTACGACGGCATGAAACTGGAGTTTGAAATCTAGTGAGGAGGTTGCCGATTACGATTGCGGTGTCGACCGCTCCTTAAGTCTTGTCATTCCGAGCGAACCGAGGAATCTCTTTTCACCGGACCGAGCGTAATAGATTCCTCGCTATGCTCGGAATGACAAGTGTTGGTTTCGTTTACAAACCGTCAGCAGTGGTCGCTTTTCTTCGTGCCCTGACCCATGCAAATTTTCCGCAAACTCGCAGACGTGCCCGCCGACTTCGGGCCCACCATCGTTAGTGTGGGCAATTTCGATGGCGTTCACCGTGCCCACCAAACCGTGCTGCGCGATATCGCCGAGCGTGCGCGTCAAAGCGGAACCAGGTCGGTCGCCGTTACCTTCGAGCCACATCCCATCCGCATCTTGCGCCCCGACTCCGGCCTCAAGCTCCTCACTCCCACGCCGGAGAAACTGCACCTGCTTGCGTCCACCGGAATCGACGCCGTGCTTTTCTTGCCTTTTGGTCGCGATCTTTCCCTGCTTTCTCCACGCCAATTCGCGGAAGAAATCCTGAAAAAGAATCTGCAGGCGTGTGAAGTTCATGAAGGCTATAACTTCCACTTCGGACACAAGGCTTCCGGCGATGTGAAGGCGCTCGCTGAATTCGGCTGCGAGATGGGCTTCACGGTCAAGATATTCAATCAGTTGACGCTGCGCGGAGAGCCCGTCTCCAGCAGCCAGATCCGCAAGCTCCTGCAGAGCGGACACGTCAGCCGCGCCCGCCACCTGCTGGGCCGGCCTTTTGCCATTCTCTCCACGCCCGGCCGTGGTCGCGGATATGGCAGCAAATACACCGTGCCCACCATCAACCTGAATCGCTACGATGAACTTGTTCCCCAAGACGGCGTTTACATTACGCGGACGCGTATTGCCGACGAGTGCTTCGACTCCGTTACCAATGTCGGCAATCGGCCTACCTTCGGCGTCGATTCCTTCGCGATCGAGTCACATCTTCTGAACTTTCATCCAATCACGCTGAAAGCCGATACTGAAGTCGAGATCTTCTTCCTGCAGCGTCTCCGCGATGAAATCAAGTTTCCCGCCGTTGAAGCGCTGCGCGACCAGATTGCCCGGGACGTCAAGAGATCCCGGCGGTATTTTCATCTTGCCGCTCTCCCAAAACGGTAGCGTCCGCGTCTAACAATGGACCCCCGGGTCGCTTATCTCCGCTGCGCTCCTTTACAATCCTGTTGCGAGGTAGGACGAAGACCTTATGAGCAAGAAGCCGTCATGCGATACAAAAACGAAATGGTCGCAACTTGGTACACTGATCGCTGTCATGGCAATCGCATCCGCGGGAATTCCCGCTTCCGCCGCACAGAACGAATTCGGACCGAGTAACCCGTTTTACTCCGAAAGCACCCTGCCGTTTCACGCGCCGCCGTTCGACAAGATCAAAGACTCTGATTACCAGCCCGCCATCGAAGCCGGCATGACGCAGCAGCGCGAGGAGATGAAGAGCATCGCGGACAATCCCGCTCCACCGACCTTCGAAAACACCATTGTCGCGATGGAGAAGACCGGCCGGTTGTTCGATCGCGCCATGTCGACGTTCGGCGCCGTTACCGGTGCGAACCTCGATCCGCAACTGCAAAAAATACAGGAGATCGAAGCGCCCAAGCTGGCTGCCCATGCCGATGCCATCTTCCTCGATCCCAAACTTTTCCAGCGCGTTAAGACCATCTACGAGCAGCGCGACTCGCTGAAGCTCGATCCCGAGTCCTACCGCCTGGTCGACTACTACTACAAGAAGTTCGTGCACTCCGGCGCCAATCTCTCTGACACCGATAAGGCTGCGCTGAAAAAGCTGAACGAGGAGGAGTCCTCGCTCAGCCAGGCCTTCACCACGAAGTTGCTCGCCGCGACCAAGGATGGCGCGTTCGTCACTACCGACAAAAACGCGCTTCCGGGCTTGAGCGATGCCCAGATCGCAGCCGCTGCCGAAGCTGCCAAAGCACGCAAGCTAGAGGGCTATGTCATTCCGCTGCAGAACACCACTCAGCAACCCGACCTTACGTTCCTCAAGCAGCGCGCAACCCGCCAGCCGATCTTCGAAAATTCCTGGAACCGCGCCGAACGGGGCGGCGCCAACGACACACGCGATATCGTGGCCCGTCTCGCGGAACTGCGCGCCCAAAAAGCCCATCTGCTTGGATTCCCGAATTACGCAGCCTGGAAACTCGAGGACCAGATGGCTAAAACGCCCGAGGCCGCCATCAAGTTCATGGACGCGCTGGTGCCCGGCTCGACGGGAAAGGCTCGCGAAGAAGCACACGACATTCAAGCGCTCATCGACGCCCAGAAAGGCGGCTTCCAGCTGCAACCCTGGGATTGGAATTTCTATAGCGACCAGGTACGCAAGGCCAAGTTCGATCTGGATGAATCCCAGATCAAGCCTTACTTCGAACTGAACAATGTCCTTCAGAATGGTGTGTTCTACGCCGCCACTCAGCTCTACGGAATCACCTTCAAGGAACGCCACGACATTCCCGTCTATCAGCCTGACGTGCGGGTCTTTGAGGTCACGGACTCCGATCGCAAGCCGATGGCGCTGTTTTACTGCGACTATTTCAAGCGCGACAACAAGAACGGTGGCGCCTGGATGGATAGCCTGGTCGGGCAATCCAAGCTGCTCGGCACCCTCCCGGTAGTATTCAACGTGGCCAATTTTCCAAAGCCTGCGCCGGGCCAGCCTGCGCTCATCAGCTTCACCGACGTCACCACCATGTTCCACGAGTTCGGTCACGCGCTGCATGGCATGTTCGCAGATACCATGTACCCCACCCTCTCCGGAACGTCCGTGCCGCGCGACTTCGTCGAGTTCCCGTCACAGTTCAACGAGCACTGGGCGCTTTATCCGGCCGTTTTCAACCATTACGCAAAGCATTATCAGACGGGTGCGCCGATGCCGCCTGAACTCGTGGCCAAGATCAAAGAGTCGCGGACCTTCAACCAGGGCTACGCGCTTACTGAAGTGGTGGCCGCCGCTGAACTTGATATGAAGTGGCACACCCTTCCTCCGGGCACTCCGTTGCAGCAGTCGGATCAGTTCGAAACAAAGGCGCTCGAAGAAACACATCTCTCCCTGAGTTATGTGCCCCCGCGTTATCGCTCCAGCTACTTCGCGCATATCTGGGGAGGCGGGTACTCCGCGGGATACTACGCCTACCTCTGGAGCGAAATGGTCGATCACGATGCCTTCGCGTGGTTCGAAGAACACGGCGGCTTGACTCGCGCCAATGGCGATCGCTTCCGCAGGATGGTGCTATCGCGGGGCAACACCGAGGACCTCGCTAAAATGTACGCTGCCTGGGCCGGGCGCGAACCATCGATCGAGCCGATGCTCAAGTATCGCGGCATTCTGCCCGACAACCGAAAGCATTAGACGCCGTTTCTTCGGCTCGGAATAAGATTAGGCGGGACACGTCGTGTCCTGAATGATGGACAGTCACACCCCAGCGCATCCAGCATGGCTGACCTCCCGCCGCCTCCGCGTTCACGGACTGATTCTCGCCTTATGCCTGTGGTCGACCTACGCCTGGATCCTGAGTTCTCCCGGACTGCTCGATCGCAATCGCATCGTCAAAGGCGCGGATTTTCTTCACTTCTACACGCTCGGATCGCTGGCCCACGAACATCGAGGAGAGCAGCTCTATGACATGCAGGCGCAGACAGCGCTGATCCAGCAGAGCCTGCCCCAGCTCGGCCCCATTCGGTTTGTCCCCCTTTATGGGCCTCAGGCTTCCCTGTTCTTTGCTCCTTTTTCAAAGCTCCCGTATCCGTGGGCGCTCGTCGGCTGGCTGCTTCTGAATGCCGCAATTTACGCGCTCTGCTGTTATGCGGTCTGGAAAACATGCCCCAATCTGCAGTCCCAAGGCATGCTGGTGTTCATTCTCGCGCTAGCCTATCCGGGCTTTTTCCACCTCATCGCCTGGGGCCAGAGTTCCGGGCTCGCGCTCGCCTGCTTCACGGGTGCGTATCTCGCATTGCGCTCGCAGCGGTTCTTCCTGGCAGGCCTGGCCTTGGGTTGTCTCGTCTTCAAACCTCAACTCGGCCTCGCAACCGCCTTTGTCATGGTTGGAGCAGGCGAATGGATGATTGCGTTGGGCGCGCTGCTCGCCGCACTCGCCCAACTTTCAGCGGGATGGCTCTACTACGGAAACTCCGTAATGCGGGATTACTTTGATCAACTCGTCCACGTACGCAGCGTGTTTTCTCAACTCGAACCTCGCCCCTACCAGATGCATTCGCTGCGATCCTTTTGGGCGATGCTCATCGCCTGGCCGCATCTTGCATTTGCGCTGTATGTCACGACTGCCGTGGCGGTTCTCGCGATGGCCCTTTACTGCTGGCGGGCGAGAGCCCCGCTAAACCTGAGATTTGCCGCTCTCCTGATCGCCACCGTCCTCGTATCGCCGCATCTGACCGTTTACGATCTGGTGATCCTGGCGCCCGCATACTTGTTGTTGGCGGATTGGATTGTGGCCGATGGAACAGCTTCGGCCCGGAATCTCGGAATGTTGCTCTATCTCGGCTACGCGCTTCCGCTCTTCGGCCCCTTGTCCATCTGGACGCGCCTGCAGCTCTCAGTGCCCGCGATGGCAGCGATTCTGTGGATGATCTTTCGAGCTACTGATTCCCAAACTGAAGCAGTATCGGACGCAATAGCTGCCGAGGTTTAGCTGCCCGCTGAGACACTCTTTTCGATCGCGTTCGAAAGGGCGTGGTTTCGAGCCCTGCCTGTCAATTGCCGATCAATGACGGCTTTTGATCGGCGATTGGAGGTCACAGTGTGAGCTCTGGCTCTGGCTCTGGCTGTGGCTCTGGCTGTGGCTGTGGCTCTGGCTCTGGCTTTTGCTCTGGCTTTTGCTCTGGCTTTTGCTTTTGCCCGTATCAGGGCACGCCTTCAGGCGTGCCGTAGAGCAATCTATTTGGAAACCGCTTTAGCGGCGGTCTTTGCAATTAGGCGTACCGTGCACCGCGCCTAAAAAGGCGGGCCCAATATGCGCAAGACCTGCTACCGGGCAAACAAAAATCTCAGAGCATCCGGAAAGCGCGCTGCCCATGCCCCTTCACTGTGCGTGCCGCCTTCGGCAACTTCCACGCGCAGCCTTCCATCATCCATCCCGGCGCGCCGGAGAATTCGCTCCAGCTCGCGAACGTTCTCCACTGTCTGCCTGTCTTTGTCCTCGCGGCCCTCCTCGCGCGTGCCTACCGCCAGAAAAATCCTCTCCGGCCATTGCCGAAACCTGCGCGCATCCCCCAGAATCCGGCGGTTCGCCACCCATAGAGATGGGCTCTCGAACAACACCCGGCCAAACACACCCGGTGCCCTCATGACGACGTACAGGGAAATCAATCCGCCCAGCGACGACCCGCCCAGCGCGGTATTCTCCGGTCCCTTCGCGACCCGATAATTCTGATTTACGAATGGCACGACTTCTTCCACCAGGAATTTCGGGAATTTGCTTCCCTGCGCCCGGAGCACCACCGGATTCAGTGAGCGATAAGGCAGGTACTCCTTCAACCGCTCCAGCCCGGCATTGTCAATGCCGACAAAAATCATGGGAGGGATCACGCCTTCGCGAATCAGGCGGTCGGCGGTCTCATCGACTTGCCATTCCGTTCCCGTGAACGAGGTTGCCTGCTCAAAGAGGTTCTGGCCGTCATTGAGATAAAAAACCGGATATCGCAGTCCGGATTTCTCCGGAAGGTCGTAGCCGGGCGGCAGCCACACCCGCAGCATTCGCTTGTTGTGAAATATGCGGCTGGGAAACTGGTGCAAGCGCAAGTCGCCCACCACGGAAGAGCGACCCGCGCCGGCAGGCGCGCTCGACAAGTTCAGTTGAGATGGTTCTTCCATAGGTGAGTCGATACGCTCTGCTCAGGCCGCATCCCGCCGTATGAAGTGGATCAGCAGGAACGCGGACAGAATCGTGATCGTGAAGATCACCGTCAGCGAACTCAGGCAGAGGATGCACCACACCCCCAGAATGAACTTCTCCACGTAAGTCAGGTAAAGTGCGAACCCCAAGCCGCCGGTGGAAGCGACTGCCAGAATCGCCGGTGTCTCAGCTTTCGCACGATAAAACGTGGCGAATGCCAGCAACGCGGCGTACCCGAGGATTCCGATCAACGCCACAGGAATGCCTGCGATGGCGGAGTATTCGCTTCGGTTCACGATATCGCAGTTGAAAGATTCGCCGAAGTCGCAATAGGAGGTCTTCGACTTCCGGAAATGGTGATCGAGCGACACGGAAGAAACCGCAATTCCCAGCAGCGCAAGTAACGCAATTGCCAAGGATAACCGGCGGGCAGTGGTACTCATTCCAGCGGACATCCCGTGCGCAGGCTCAAATCCGCGAGGGGCATCTCTCCCTCCACGCGTTCGCCGGTCGGCGGAAATTGCCAGGTGGGAAAGTGCTTGATCTCCGCATCCTTGCAGGCCTGCACGACCTGCGTCGTATTGCCGGGTATGCCACACTCGATGTAAGGCACGTACTTGAACGAAGCGCCGAACCACTCCTTCTCTTCGGTGCAATGCGGGCACCAATACGCGCCGTACATCTTCACGTCCCGTTGCGAGAGACAGCGCGCGAAACCGTCATAACGGTGCATGCGGCGTTGATACCCGACGTAATACGTGGCGCCCAGAGCCGCCACGATCACCGCTCCAATGATCACCTTGCGCAGGAAAGCCGGATCCCGTGCCGGCTCTTGTACACGTTCTTGTTGGCGCTCTTTTCGGATCTGAGACATAAGGATTTTTATACCACGACGCGCAGAGCCGACGGCAACACATCGAGTTCCTGGAGGTGCAAGGTTAGAGCCTCCCCATCCACCATCACATCCACCGGACCATCCAGTTCAAAGTCAATGCGCCGCGCGGATCTCCGCTCGGCCAGCGGATGCTTCACGTGCGTGCCGTCATAAAGCGTGGACAGATTCCGAATCAGTCCGATGCGCCCGATCGGTCCCCAGCGCACGTACTCGATTAAACCGTCGTCGACCTCCGCGTTCGGCCCGATCATCATCGTGCCACCCGTGTACTTGCTGTTGTTGAATGTGAGAAAAAGGCAGCGCCGCGAATCGACATTCGGCTCCCCGTCCACCCGCAAAGGGAACGGTCTGCGCTGCAGTTGCGCCAATCTCAAAAAGATGGAAAGAAAGTATCCCGGCTCACCCCAACCTGCAAAGCTTCGCGAGCGTGTCGCGTTGACATCGGCGGCGAAGCCCACGCTGAGCAGGTTGATGTAGTGAATCATTCCCGCCTTGTGCCGCATGCGCATCACGTCGCAGGCGCGCGTGCGCTGCGCCAGCAGCGCTTCCATGGCGCCTTCCACGCCTCGCTTGTGGAAATCGCGCAGAAAGGAATTGCCCGTCCCTAGCGGAAGAAAGCCCAGCTGCGGGGGATCCCCACTCCCTGCCTGGGGAAAGAGCCCGTTCACAATTTCGTAGGAAGTTCCATCGCCACCGACGGCGATGAAGCGGCGATATCCGCGCTCGTAATATTTGCGGGCAAGCTGCGTCGCATCGCCCGGCCGTGCAGTTTCCACGATCTCCAACTTCAGACCGCCGGCTCGTAAACGCTCAAGAGCTGGCCCGACCAGTTTGCGGCAACGTCCGCCTCCCGCCGCGGGATTCACCACCACCACAAACGTGTCGTTCACAATTGGACGATGGCCACGCGATCGCTAGTTTTGCCGATTTCCTCGGCCAGGGTCGCGCGTTTGATTTTTAGAGAAGCGGTACGAGGAAAGTCTTTGGCCCAGAGCAGGTATCCGCCCACCCGTTTAAAGTCAGCCAGTTTTCGGTTTCTTGTCGTCAGATCGTCGAGCAGCGCAGCATCCAGTTGCTGGTTGGTTTCGAGTCGCAGAACAAGGAACAGTAATTCGTTTCCCAGTTGCTTCACCGGCCACACATAATTTGCTGCGAAGATGCAGTACTCCTTCACCAGCAAGCCATCGAACACCGTCTCAATGTCCTCGGGATAAATATTCTTGCCGCCCTCGGTCACGATCATGTTCTTCTTGCGCCCAAACAGCTGCAGGTGGCCGCTGAAGTCGAAGCGCCCCAGATCGCCGGTGAGGAGCCAACCGTCCACGATCGTTTCCGCGGTCAACTCAGGATCGTCGAGATAATGCGACATCACGGTCTTGCTGTGGACCGCCACCTCACCTATGCCTTCTGAGTCGGGACTCAGCACGCGCAGCTCCACACCCGGCAGTGGACGCCCCACAGTATCCCCGCGGAATGGTTTGAAATCGTTCAGCGTGAGAGCTGTGCCCGCTTCCGTGAGCCCGTATCCATTGGCGACTGGAATTCCGAGATCGTAGAAGAACTGCAACGTGGCAGGCTCGACGAACGCTCCTCCCGTAAACAGCGCCAGCAGTTGTCCCCCGAAAGCCTTGTGCACTTGTCCCAGCAGCCGCCGGCTCAGCTTCACGTTGGGACGCCGGCGCGTCAGCAGCTTGTTCAGTGCGATCATGCGATCTAGCATGAAGCGTTTGGCGCGTGGCAACTCATCAAACTTGGCCCGCAGTCCCCGCTCCAGATTCTTCAGCACCATTGGCACCAGGCTCATGTAGCTGATGCGATAGCGCACGAATGCGTCGCGCACATACTCCGGCCTCAGTGTGCGCAAATGCACCACGCAGGCTCCGCAAGTGAACGGCCCGATGAAGCCCACCATGAAATCAATGGCGTGATTTGTAGGCAGGATGCTCAGGTAGCGCACGCCCGGCCAGAATGGATACCAGGCCGTGAGCGACGTACATTGCTCCAGATAATTCTCGTGCGTGAGCACGCATCCCTTGGGACGTCCTCCCGTGCCGGAGGAATATACGATGCAGGCCACATCTTCCCGCTGCCGCTCGATGAAGATAGGATCGCCTTTGCGGTGAAAATCCTCCCAGCGATAAGCGCCGCCCAGATCGGCCCGCAGCGGAGCCTCCGTCACCAGCACCGTCTTCACCGTATGCTTCTTGAACTCCGGCGACTGCATGATGGCACGCCAGAGGTAGTACTCCACGATCAGGAATTTTGCCTTGCAGTGCGCCAGCAACTGGAGATGTTCGCCCGGAGTCAACTTGAAATCCAGCGGAACCAGCACCCCACCGCAGAAAAAAATGGCATACGCCGACACCAGCCACTTGGACTGGTTGCTCATGATGATGGCTGCGCGATCGCCTTCCCGAAAATCGGCGTCCTGCAGCGCGCGCGTGAGCGGACGGGCCAGCTCCTTAAAATCGGAGTAGGTAAGCCGCGTCTTCTCCTTGTCGCGATCGGCCTCGATCAGACAAGTCTCGTTCGGCCAATGCTCCAGCGCATCGCGCAGGGCGGCCCCTAAAGACGGATATTGGCGCAGGTCCAGCATCAACAGGCTATTTCATCACACAGGAAGGAAGCGCAAGCAGAAAACGGCTGTTGATCAAGTCATTCCCTTCCGGCCGGCATCTTACAACCTCGCCTGAATCCGGCTGGCGAGCGTCCGGAAATCTGTAACGCCCTGTAATTCGTAGTCGGGCATCTCGACACGAAAATGATTCTCCAGCCGCGTGAGCAGATCGAGCGCCTGCAGGCTGTCGATGTTCAGGGTCTTGAAGAAGTCCTCGTCAGGCTTCAGCTTCTCGCGCGGCACCTTGAAGTGTTGCGCGGCCAGATTCAGAATTTCGTTCAATGTTTGCTCTTCCGTAGTCATCCTTTTTGCCCTTTGCATAAAACCGTGGTCTACCTCATTCAAGGCAGGTACGGCTGCAATTCCGTGCTCTCCACGAATTTCCGCAGCCCGGCTTCGACTGCGGGTTCCACGAACAACCGGCAGAACAGATCGATCTCCTGCTTCAACTCATGGTGGGGGATCGCCTTGATGAATTTCTTGGCGGCGATTGCCGTTCTCCTGTCGAATTTGCCGAGTTGTAGTGCCATGGCGCGAGCCGCTCGGAGCACCTCGCCTTCACCCACGACTTGGCTCACCAGCCCTACCGCATGTGCCCGAGTGGCATTGAAGCTCCGCCCCGTCAGCAACAAGTCGCGAACCACGCCATTGCCCAGATCGCGCTTCAGACGCGGGATTCCGCCGAAGCCGGGGATCAATCCCAGGCGCAGCTCCGGAAAGCAGAAGCGCGCCATCTTGTCGGCGATAATGAGATCGCATACCAGCGCCAGCTCGAAACCTCCACCGAAAGTCACGCCATGCACGGCCGCGATCGTGGTCAAGGGCGCCGCGTCAATCGTGTTCAGCACCCGGTGAATGCGTTCCAGAAAGTCACGGACTCCGGCCACGGCTCGCGCTTTCTCCATCTCGTGCGAGCGATGATACAGTTCCCGCAGATCCGCGCCCGCACAGAAACCGGCCTTCACCGTACTGTGGATGATGAGCGCGTGTGCCTGCCGCGCCATGTTATCGAGTGCGTCGGCGAACTTCTCGAGCTCCTCCAGAGCCAACGAACCGATCTCGTTACAAGGCTCGCGGTGTAGCGCCAGCTCGATGACCCCGGCCGAAATCTCCCACGAAAGCGCGTTGCCGCGGAATTGGTCCATAGGAATTCGCCCGCCGCCCCTACACCGCGACCTTTACGCGATACATTTCGTCGATCTCGTTGCCCAGCTCCCGCGCAATCAGGTCGCGCTTGAGCTTTCCATTCGCCGTCAGCAGCCCGTTTTCAATCGTGAACGCCTCCGGGCGGAGGTGAAACGCGCGCACCTGCTTGTAATGCGGGAACTGTGGGTTCACCGCATCGATGGCGGCCTGCGCTTTTTCGCGCGAGACGTCACCCGTGATGATCGCGGATAAGTAACCTTTTCCGTTTCCCACCAGCACCACTTGCGCCGCGCCCGGCAACTGCTGCAGAATTTTCTCCTCGATCGGCTCCGGCGCAATGTTGTGTCCCGAGCCAAGAATGATCAGGTTCTTGATGCGCCCCACGATACGCCAGTTGCCCCTCGCATCCACCTCGCCCTGGTCGCCGGTATGAAACCAGCCGTCCCGCAAGGCTTTCGCGGTTTCTTCGCGACGATTCCAGTAACCCGGAAAAATATTCGGCCCACGCACAAGAATCTCGTCGTTCTCTCCCAGCTTCATCTCGATCCCGGCAATCGCCGGTCCAACCCGCCCAGCTTGGTAGTGATTTGGATCGTCGAGCGTGCAGATCGCTGTCGTCTCGGTCAAACCATAGCTCTGCAAGACCGGAATACCCACCATCATGAAGAAGAGTTGCGTCTCGATTGCGAGTGGCGCGGACCCGCAAATCAACGCCCGCAGATTCCGCCCGATCATCTTCTTGCGGATGGTCGGGAAAATTGCCGTGTTGGCGAGCGACAGCCAGACTCGATCGAATACTCGCGACTTGCCTTCCTGCTGCCGGATCCACGCGGCTTTCGCCCGGCTGTAAATTCCCTGCACGAAACCGCCCGCCTGCCAGAGCTGCTCATCGACAGCCCGGCGCATGCGCTCGAGCAGGGCCGGAACGTTGAGAAAATAATCCGGCGCCACGGTCCTCATATCCTGAGCGATCTTGCTCAGATCGGTGTTCAGCGTAATCTGATTTCCGCGCAACAGCGAAGTCAGCAACAGCATCCACGACCCGGCGAACACGAAAGGCAAATAATGAAACACCCGGTCCGCTTGCCGGCTGCCCTGCATTAGGAGATCAAGCCGTCCGTTTATGCACTTCAGCATGTGCGCAATGTTTCCCGCATTCAGCACCACTCCCTTGGCTTCGCCCGAAGTTCCCGAAGTGTAGATGATCGTGACCGCATCGGCGTCCGCGACTAACGGCCTCGGCTCCGAGCCGGGCGAAACGGCAAAGATTGCCTCGAACAGATGCTGCGGGGGCGCACTCGGCCACTCGTGGATAAGCGCGTCGCGCAGGGGTGCATCCCCGCAGCAAACCAAAGCCGGAGAGCAGTCCTTCATCATGGCGACGAGTTCCGCCGGAGCCTGCCGGGCGTACAAGGGCACAACAATCAACCCTTCGGCCATCGCCGCCAGGTCGGTTGCGACCCAGCGCATTCCGTTGTTCGCGTAGAGACCGCAGCGTTCACCCTTGCCCAGACCCTGCGCCCGCAGAAACGCGCGCGCCCGCTGGACCTGTTCCAGCAGGTCCTTGCCCGTGAACGAACTCATCCGGCCGTCACGGATCTCCTCGAGCACCACCTGATCAGCGCGTGCCTCCAGGCTCGCGAAAATGTCATCAAGAAAACTCATTCTGGATTTTTCCCAAGCTGCGGAACGTGAACTCAGCTTGCCACCGACGTCTTGCGAGTCTCTGCCGACTCAAACTCCTCCACCAACTC
>Ga0307478_10002179_pt1 | contig 15808 bp, 12 predicted proteins | sample atmos_gasesECM4C_2_FD_203713 | JGI IMG/M metagenome (GOLD analysis project Ga0307478, IMG submission 203713) | Hardwood forest soil microbial communities from Morgan-Monroe State Forest, Indiana, United States - atmos_gasesECM4C_05 | ecosystem: Environmental > Terrestrial > Soil > Temperate...
AGGCGTCCCGGCCGTCGGTCGCCGCGATGGCCGTCGGGGTCGGCCGGGCCGCCGTCGAGTTCGCGACGGAGTACGCGGGGACGCGCGTGCAGTTCGGCAAGCCGATCGGCGGCAACCAGGGCGTCGCGTTCCAGCTTGCCGACATGGCCGCCGCCGTGGACGCGGCCCGGCTGCTGACCTGGCGGGCGGCGTGGATGGCGCGCCGGGGCAAGCCGTTCGAGCGCGCGGAGGGCTCGATGTCCAAGCTGGTCGCGGGCGAGACAGCCGTCCGCGTGACCGAGCAGGCGATCCAGATCCTCGGCGGCAACGGCTACACCCGCGACTACCCGGTCGAGCGCTGGCACCGCGACGCCAAGATCTTCACCATCTTCGAGGGCACGTCGGAAATCCAGCGGATGCTGATCGGACGGGCGGTCACCGGGCTCGACGTTCGTTAGCCTGACCTGTGGATATACCTATCGTAGACCTAGGGAGGCGGGTCGTTTCACTGGTGAGCGGGGCGGCCCATTCTCTGTGTCGTTTATCCGAATCATTCCGGTTACTTCCCGTCGTTTCCGGACCGCGTGCTGAATCGGTGCTGATACCTGGGGCCTCATGGTCTAGACCAATTGATATCGTTTGGGGCCTGTGGCTGGCTGGTGGGTGGCGCTGCCGTGCCGCCCGGCCGCGCCCCCGTTTCAGCTTGACGCGGCGTGCTGGGCCCGCGCCGGAAATCCAGGGGCGGGCCCAGTATGTCGTGTGATGCAGCTCAGATTGTCTGCGAGTCCCGCGTCTCGAAGTGGCTCCACCTCAGCAGCCGTCTCCGGATGAATCGAAGGATCTGCACCAGAAGCAGGGTAATGATGACGACCAGCAGCACGACTGCGAAGTAGCCGTTGGTGTTCAGGGCATTGGCGTCAGTCTCGATCGTCACGCCGAGCCCGTTGTAGCCGCCAAGCATCTCGCCGATGACCGCGCCGGTGAACGAGTAGATCAGAGCCAGTTCCATCGTCGCGAACAGCACCGGGACCGCCCCGGGGAGTACGAACTTCCACATGCGCTGCTGTTCGGTGAAGCCGAGCGTGCGGGCCAGCAGGAGCAGGTCGCGGTCCGACTGCACCTGCTCGAACGCGCTCAGCGAGTTGAGCAGCACGAGGAAGAAGACGAAACTCACCACGTTGAAGATTTTCGACGCCGGACCGAGGCCGAACCAGATGATGAACACGGGCATCAGCGCGATCCGGGGAACAGCGTTGGCCGCCGTGGCCAGCGGGGTGAACGTCCGTTCGAGGAACGGAAGCCGCACCATCCAGTAGGCCACCAGGACGCCGAGCACCACTGAGATGGCGAAGCCGGCCAGCGTCTCCTCCATCGTCGTCCACACGTCGCTGCCCAGGGTGGGCGACTCGAACAGGCCGACGAAGCTAGACCAGATTGAGCTGGGCTCTCCGCTGAAAGCCGGGTTGATCGTGCCCTGGGCAGCCAGCAGTTGCCACAGGCCGACCACGATGACGAGGAACGCGATGCGCACCGTCCAGACGGCTACCGGACCGCCCCGCTGCTTCCGGAGACGGGGGGCGGGGACCGCACCGCGGCTTGTACCCGGATCCGCCGTCGGTGGGGCATCGGTGTCAGCAATGACGGTCGGCCCGACACCGTTCGCCTCGCCCGGGCCCATCGTGCTCACTGGTCGAGCACCTCCTCGGCCAGTTCCTCCCAGATCCGGGCCTGCCACCCCTGAAACTCCGCCGTCGACCGCAGGTGCAAGGCCGACCGCGGCCGGGGCAGGTCAATGTGGAACTCCGTCTTCACCGTGGCGGGGCGCCGGCTGAACACCAGGACCCGGTCACACAGCAAGATGGCCTCGGGGATGTCGTGCGTGACCAGGAACATCGTCCCCTCGTAGGGTTCGAGCAGCTGGCACAGCTGCTCCTGCATGAGGATCCTGGTGTGCGCGTCGAGTGCGGCGAACGGCTCGTCGAGCAGCAGCAGCTGCGGGTTGGCCACCAGCGTGCGGGCCAGCGCCACCCGCTGCCGCATGCCCTGCGACAGCTGGGACCGGTACGCGCCGGCGAACTTGCGCAGCCCAACCCGGTCCAGCGCGTCCAGCGCACGCTCGCGCCGCTCGGCTTTGGGCACGCCCCGGGCCTCCAGGCTCAGCGCGACGTTCTCGGCCGCGGTCCGCCAGGGCAACAGCCCGTCCCGGGCCATCGCGTAGCCGACCTCCTTAGTGCCCGCCTTCGGCTCCTGGCCGAGGACGGTGAGGCTCCCGGACGAGCGCTGTTCGATGCCCGCGACCATGTTTAGAAACATCGTCTTGCCTGATCCGCTCGGCCCGACGACACCGACGTATTCCCCGGGCCGGACCGAGAGCGTGATGTCGTCCAGGATCCGCAGCTGCCCGTCGGGGGTGAACAGGTCCAGGCACACGTCCCGCGCCTCGATCATTCCGGACTCCCGGGCGGGAGGGGAGGCGCCGTCCAGCAGCACCTGCCTCTCCGTACCCCGGATGTCTCCGCCATCCTTCATTACGCCATATCTCCTCGCTGCTCCCACGGATGCCGGCGCGGCCGTCATCTGCTGACGAGCTGGTTGGCCTCGGCCGTGGTGGAGGGTGACCCCGGTGCCACGAAGTCAGCCGGATCGAAGTTCGCGATCGGCTTCGCAAGGATCCCCGCGGCGGTGTCCGCCGCGTACGATTCCTTGGCCCCGGCGGTGCCCCACAGGTACCGGACGGTGGACAGTACGGACTGGGTCTCAGTAGACAGCTTGGCTCCGGTCGGAGCGGCGGTCTTGCTGCCCAGGGCATCGGTCACGTAGGTCTCGTCGGCCGAAAAGTTTTTCGAATTCTGCATCCACTGGATGGTGGCGATCCAGGCCTTCTCGAAGTCCTTGACCGCGGTCTTGTGGGAGTCGGCCCAGCTGGGCAGCGCGTCCCAGGGCACGATCTGGGTCGACACCAGCGGGTTGAGCACGCCGTCCGCGCCGAAGTTGAACGCCACGTAGCGGCCGTTGCCTGGGGTCAGGTAGGCGACGGCGTTCATGTCACCGATCGTGCAGTCGGCCTGCCCTTCCTCCAGCGTCGCGAACTGGGTCGCGCCCACCGCGACGTTCACGATGCTGACGCTGTTGATGTTCAGGCCGTACTTCTTGAACGCGCCGAGCAGCAGGTAGTACGGTGGGGAGTCGACGCCGGAGAACGCGATCTTCTTGCCCGCGAGCGCCTCCAGCTTCTGCTTGATCGTCCCGCTCTGCGCCTTGACCGAGGAGTTGCAGATCATGTTGAGGTCCTCGGCACTGTCGGCGTCCCCGATGACCCCGACGACGTTCACCCCGGCCTCGTGCTGCTGGTAGATGTCGCCCACCACGTCGATGTCGATGCTGCCCGCGTCGAGCCCCGCCACCGGAGTGGAGAAGCTGCTGTTGGAGACCACCTTGACGTTGATGCCGTACTTGGTGAAGAACCCCTGGTCCTGCGCGGCGTAGACCGGCGCGAGGACCGCCGACCCGTTCAGTACGCCGATAGTGACATCCTGCAGGCTGGTGCTTGAATTGCTGCCCCCGGACGCCGCGGAACTGCAGCCCGCCGCAACGGCGACCGCGGCTGCCGTGGCGACGCACGCCGCACCTCGTCTTCGCAACCTGCTCTGACCGAATGTAGCCTTCATTCCGCTCCACCTCACTGTGTGTGAATAACGCGGCCTACTTGTTTTACGAATCGCCGTTCTTGTGCACCCAGCCATGCGGTGTGTCGGTCCGCCCGCCGTTTTCGCGGAAAGTCTCCTTGACCCGGGCGAGGGTGTCGTCGGGGATGAGGCTGGGGACCTTCCGGGCCGGGGTCGGGTAGCCGGGACCGGTGAGCACCTGGTCGATCGGGCTGCCGGGCTGCATGTGCAGCGGGTAGCTGGCCAGCTGGCCCGCCTGGTAGGCGCTGCCCGGGCGGCCGATCTGGATCGTCTCCGGCGCCGACAGGCCGTACAGCTTGGCGCTGTTCAGCCCGAGCATCTTACGCTTGTCGGCCTCGGTGATCTGCGGGTAGTCGTACCGCTCGCAGATCTCATCCGGAATCCGGTACCGCCACAGGGCCTCGACCTGCCATTGCGGGCCGCCGTACCACAATGCGTCCGTTCCGAAGATGATCTTGTCGGAGCTCATGTAGTGCAGCAGCTGGCCGATCATGTGCGCCCACACCGTGGGGAAGGTGACGATGGTGGTCGCCATCGTGCTGCCCAGCTCGGCATACACGTTAGGGAGCGGCCGGGGGCTGGACGGGGACCTGGACGAGGGCTCCGCCCCGGCCACGTACTTGCCTCCGCAGATCTGGGCGAACTGCGTTGTCCAACGGATGTTGGGAGCGCGGCGGCCGTCGCTGTCGACCAGCACCGTCGGCTCCTCGGCACCGGGTCGGTTGGTGACGTCGAGGAACGCCTGCAGCGACCAGCCATGCGGCCGGAAGCACGAGTGGTAGATGATCCAGTTGAACTCGGGCCAGTCACCGGACACCTTGACGATGTCGTCCGGGTTGCCGTTCTGCGGGTTGTCCTTGTCCCCGAACGGGCTGGTCAGGTCAGCCTGCAAGCCCTTGTGGATACAGATGTTGAAGAACCCCGGGTTGGTCTTGAGCCGGTCCCGGTTGTTGTGGATCACCGAGTACATCGGGTAGGCCATGATCTCGTCGTCCAGCCGCCACTGCATGAACTCGTTCTCGGGGGCAGGGCTAGCCGAGCGGGCCACGTTGTAGCCCTTCCAGGAGTCGGGGTTGCAGTACTCGATCTGCCATTGGACGTAGTCGCCGAAGACCGGATCGGCCAGGTTGGCCCGGCCCGGGAACAGTTGAGCGTGCGAATAGGCGCGGCGCGAGCCGGCCAGCTTGTTGATGAAGTCCCGGCACTGGCTGGTCTGCCACCCGGTGAGCAGCATGTTCTCCAGTGCTTCGCTGATGTTCCTGGGCACCGAGGGCCCGTCCGGCTGGTCGACCAGGGCTGAGGTGACGTTGCTTATGATCGAGCAGCTGACCTGGGACTCGAGGTACTCCCGGAGGATGTACTGGCCCAGGTGGAACTGGCCGTCGCTTGTGCTGCCCGGACCTGGGTTGGGCGGGTAGTCGGGGAACAGCGTGAGCGGGTCCCAGGTGGGCCACATCCGGCCGAACTCGTCCGGGCCGCTGGGGTTGCCGTGCCCTCCGTTGTACGGGTTGCTGGTGAACCCGCCGTTGTACGAGGCTGATCCTGGTCCCTGGGTCATCGCCCGCAGCGCGTGGGATGTGTTTTTGCTGCTGCGGATCATGTGCGTCTGGTCGTCAAAGACGAACACGTCACGCGGGATGCCCCGCTCGGCGGCCGCCTCCGGCTCGTAGACCTCGGCCTTGTCGACGTCGAACATCTTGCCGTAGACCTCGTTCATGGCGAGAAAGGCGACCGCCAGGCCACCGGTGCCGGCCAGGAACTGGCCCAGCGGCTTGCCCAGCCGTCTGGCGGCCTCGCCCGCCATCTCCCGGATGCGATACTCGACGCGCTTCTGGTCGTTGGTCTGCGGGAACGGCATGTACTCGCCATTGGAGACGCTTCTAGTCGGGACGGGCGACTGGAACGCGACGCCTTCGGAGGACCGCACCACATTCAGCTGCTCGTCACTGAGCCAGCTGTCATCTTCCCGGCTGTCCGGCGGTCGGCGGCTGTTCGTCCACGCCATTATTTGAATGCCTCTCGTCTGACTTATCTGGAATCGCTTGCCGGAATAACCGGCGTTAAAGGTAGCTTGATTCAGCCGTCACTTAATCGTCAAGATAAAGCCTCTGATCACCTAGGGGGCCAACTCTTATCACCGTCCAGGCGGCCATCTTCGGCAATGAGAAAACATCCTACTGATTGCTATGGGTGACGGCTTTTGGCCTTTTATTGAACAATGTTCCCGCGCTGCTTCACCACGCCGCCTGGTCGGTCTGCGGCATCGTCCAGTGGACTTCTGCCGCGCCCCCGAGTCGCTGCTCGCAGGCGTTGATCAGTTCCTCGACGAACGCGCGGACTCGCGGTGACCGTTCCTCCCCCGGCCGGGCCGCAATCGCGGTGGCGCGGATGAGCGGCATGTCCGCGATCTCCACGGCAGTCAGCGACCCGGCCCGCAGTTCGCCGGAGACGGAGATCGCGGGCAGGATACCGATCGCGTCCTCTTGCGATATGGCGTCCTTCATGACCGCGATGCTGCGCGACTCGATCTGCGGGGTGATAACCGCTCCGGCCTTGGCCGCCCAGCGCTGGACTAGGTCGCGGCTGCGCATGCCGGGAGAGTAGGTCGCGAACGGGTACTGGCCGATTGCGGTCGGCCGGTCTCGCGGATGCAGCTTGAGCAGCGGGTGAGACGGCGGTGCGACCAGGCGCAGCTGCTCGTTCATGCGGGCGACGGTCTGCAGCGAAGAGTGCGTGGGCGAGCGGTCGAAGGCAAGGTCCGTCAGGCCCCCGTTGAGCATCCGCACGATCTCGCTGCGGTCCTGCGACTGGCGGATGCGTATCGTCAAGTGCGCGTGCCGCTCGTGGAACCCGGGAAGCAACGGCACCAGCAGGTACTGGATGATGTCGGAGGGCGCCATGACCCGCAGCGCGGCCTCGTCGGCGGGCGCACGGACCGCATCGAGCTCCGCCGCGAACTCGTCCAGGCTGCGGATCGAGCGGTCGCAGAATTCCAGCAGCGCCTCGCCGACCGCGGTCAGCGACACCCCGACGCCGGAATGCCGGTCGAAGACGGGCGCGCCGAGCATGCGCTCAATATGCCGAACCCGTTGGGAGATAGCGGGCTGAGTGAGGCAGAGGATTCGGCTCGCCTCGTGGAAGGAACCGGTGCCGGCGATCGTGCGCACCGTGTAGAGCTGGTCAAAGGTCAGGTTGTACATAAGCCGCTGCGGTGCTGTGTGCGGCGAGGTCGGCTCCGTTGCTGCCTCCGGTGCGGGAAAGGGAATGGGCGGGATGCGGGGCTCAACTGCTTCGGTCCGGGACGATGTGCGCCGCGAGCCAGCCGGCCACGGCGAAGCCGACGGTGATGTACATCGCCGCCGCGACCCGGTGGGTGAACGGGCCGGGTAGGGCGACCAGGGCGGCCGACACGATCGCGACGCCCAGCGCCGCGCCGCATTGGCGGGTGGCGTTCAGCAGCCCGCTCGCGGTTCCCTGGTAACGAGCGGCGGCCGATCCCCTGGTGCCCGCCAGGGTGCCTGAGACCTGGCACAATCGGGCCGCGACGCCGATACCGAACTGGCCCGCCAGCAGCCCGGGAAGGGAGCCGGCAAGCACCGCGCTGGCCGCTGCGGCCAGCGAGACCACGGCGAGGGCCATGCCAGTGGACAGCCCGCGGCGTGACCCCAGCGCGGGAACCAGCCGTCCCGCCGGGCCAGACAGCGCGAACGATCCCGCCGCGAACGGGAGGAAGCACACGCCGGCCAGCACCGGGCTGAGCCCACGCCCCTCTTGCAGGTAAAGCGCCGACAGCAGGACCTGGGAGGCGTTGAAGCCGCCCACCGCGACCAGGGACAGGCTGGCCCCGGCGACATGCCGGTCGCGCAGCGCGGGCAGGGACAGCAGCGGGGCCGGGGCCGTTCTCTCCCGGGCCACGAACGCGGCCAGCGCGACGATCGCGGCGGCGCCGAAGATCGCCGGCTGAGCGACGCGCAGGGTATCCCCGGCTTGCGTAACGGCGAGGACGAGCAACCCGATTCCGGCCGTAACGGTCACCGCGCCGGGAACATCGAGCTGCCCGCCGCGCCGGGGCGGGTCTAGCGGCAGCAGGCGGCACGAGGCGGCAACTAGCACGATGCCGACCGGGATGTTCACGAAGAAGACCAGCCGCCAGGTCACCTCAGCCAACAGGCCGCCGAGGATCGCCCCGGACGCGAAGCCCGCCGAGGTGACCGCACCGTAAGTGCCGAGCGCACGGCCGCGTTCCTGCTCCCCGCGCCAGCTGGTCACTACCAGGGCCAGGCTGGCCGGAGCCACCACGGCCGCGCCGATCCCCTGCACCACCCGCGAGGCGATCAGCAGGCCCGGCTCCACCGCCAGCCCGCCGGAGGCGCTGGCCAGGACGAACAGGATCAGCCCAACCCGGAACAGCCGGGTCCGGCCGTAGACGTCGGCCAGCCGCCCGCCGAGCAGCAGGAACCCGCCGAAGGCGACCGCGTAGGCGCTGACTACCCACTGCAGCAGGGTGGCCGACATCCCCAGGTCATGCTGGACGGACGGCAGCGCGACGTTAACGATCGTGAAGTCGAGCACGACCATGAACTGGGCCATCGACACCGTCAGCAGCAGCGCGAATCCGGGACGCTGCCCGGCCGCCTCGCTCCCGTCCCGGACGACCCGGTCGCCCTCGGCCCGGCTCGCCGCAGAGGCCCAGCTCAAAGCGGGAACCGGCGTAGCCCGCCGTCGACTGCGATCACGATGCCGGTGATGTAGCCGTTCAGCGGCGAAGCCAGGAACGCGGCCATCCGGCCGATGTCCTCCGGCTGGCCGTAGCCGCCCACCGGAATCTCGGCGACGTGCCCGGCCCGTTGGGCGTCGGTGTAGCGCCGTGTCATCGGCGGGGTCATGATCCGGCCGGGGGCGAGCGAGTTGACCGTGATGCCGTAGGGCCCGACATCACGTGACAGCCCCTTGGCCCAGGCGTGCACCGCTGCCTTGGCGGCGAATTCCGCACTGACCCGAGGCGGCTCCGACTTGCCGGTCACGTTGATCACGCGGCCCCAGCCGCGCTCCCGCATGCCGGGCAGCAACTGGTTGGTCAGGCGGCGCTGCGACTCGAAGTTGAGCCGCAGCACGGCGGCCCATTCCTCGTCGTCCTGGGCTGGTCCCGACCCGATGTGCCCGCCCGCGCTGTTGACCAGGATCTCGGCCGCGCCCAGGTCCCTGGCTACCGCGTCGGCGATCGCCTGCTGCCCGTCGTCCGTGGTGACGTCGGCGGCGACGACGGCCGGGCGCGTCAGCCCCTCGGCCGCCAGTTCGTCGGCGAACTGGCCGAGCGCGTCGGTCCGGCGCGCGGCCAGCAGCAGCCGGGCGCCCTCCCAGGCCAGGCAGGTGGCAATGCCCTGGCCGATGCCTGAACTCGCTCCGGTGACGACCGCCGTGCGGTCTTTCAGTTGCAGGTCCATCCACTCTTCCCTCACTGGAAGCCTTGCGGTAAACCTTCGCCTAGTGCCGCTAGCACGTCAATTAAGAGTTGCTGCGGGTAGTGAGAAGCAACGCTAATCACTCCCCGGCGATAACGTCGGGCCGCCGGCTTGATAAGCATCTTCTAGTTGACACGGCACTTATCGCCCGGTTAAGTGAATAGCGGTTCCCGGCGCGATGAATTTACTGCCGCTGGCCCAGAACCGGCAATTAAGTGACCGCGAAAGTGAGAAACCACGTGCCGACGAAAAAGCCCGCGACCATCGCCCTGGCCGGCGAATGCATGGTCACCCGGCCGTTCTCTGTGTCCGACGAACCGGAGTTCGCCCAGGTGCTTGACCGCCTGCGTTCCTCCGACCTGACCTACGCGCACGTCGAGACCAACTTCGGCGAGTTTTCCGAGGTGCAGGCGCCTGCCCGCGGCGACCAGGTGGGCAGCTACTTCCTCACCGACCCCCGGGTTGCGGCGGAGCTGCGCTGGGCCGGCGTCGGCATCGCCTCGCTGGCCAACAACCACAGCATGGACTTCGGGGCATCGGGCCTGCTGTCCACGATCCGGCACGTCGACAGCGCGGGAATCGCGCACGCCGGCACGGGACGCGACCTCGAGGAGGCACGGGAACCCGCCTACCTGGAGACCAGAGCCGGGCGGGTCGCGCTGGTGTCGGTCAGCTCGGGCAACAAGTCGCACGAGTGGGCTAGCCCCCCCAAGGCGAGCCTGCCCGGCCGCCCCGGCGTCAACCCGTTGCGGCCGATCATGCGTTACCTTGTGCCCGAGGAAGCAAGCCGGGAACTCAAGCGCATCGGGCGCGAGCTCGGCATCCTACGCGAGACGAAGGCGGGTGTGGAGGGCAGCAGCGGGCTGCTCACCCACGCCGAAGAGGGCGAGTTCAGCCTGGCCATGCCGAACGACCAGTCGACTACCGGGTCCAACCTGTGGCGGTCTGCCGACCACTTCGAGGTAACGACCGTCGGCAACAAGTGGGACTTCGCCGGGAATCTGCGCGCGGTGGCCGAGGCGGCCACGATGGCCGACCTGGTGATCGTCGCCCACCACTGCAGTATCTCCGAGGGTGCCAGGGGCGACCGCCCGCCGCGGTTCATGGAGGACTTCGCGCGGGCCTGCATCGACGAGGGCGCCGACATCTTCGTCGGGCACGGCTGGCACAAGACCCTCGGCATCGAGATCTACCAGGGCAAGCCGATCATCTACGGCATCGGCAACTTCTTCGCCCAGTCCGAGTTCGTCCGCCGGGTGCCGTACGACGGCTACGAGAGCTGGGGTCACGACATCGAGCGGCTGCCCGTCCTTACCCCGGCCGCCGAGCCACTGCACCCCGGCCTGACTCAGGGCAACCTGACCTGGTGGAGCTCTGCCCTGCTGGAGGTAAACCTGGACGGAAGCGAGCTCCGCTCGATCCGGCTGCACCCGGTCGAACTCGGCCGCGAAGTGAGCCGGGAAGCACCACTGCGGCGGTCGGTCGGCTCCCGGCGCAAGCTTACCGACGGACGGCCGTTCACGGCGACCGGCACTGACGCGGAGCGCGTGCTAGAGCGCTACCAGCGGCTATCGGCTGAGTACGGTACCACCATCGTCATTGAGGACGGCGCTGGCACGATCAAGCTCTGAGCGGATGGTACTCACTGGGGCAGCCCAGCGAACCTGCGCCGCCCCGTCCGGCCGGGACGCACAGCTGGCCATCAGTTCCTCGAGGAACACCCGGACCGCCGGCGAGCGCTCCTCGCCGGGCCGCACGGTGACCACCTTGGTCCGGGTGAGCGGCATGTCGGTCATCTCGGCCCGGATCAGCCGTCCGGCCGCAATCTCGCGGGTAACCGCGGCACCGGGCAGGATGCCGAGCACTTCGCCGCGCAGCACCGCGTCCTTCATGACGGGGACGCTGTTCGACTCGATCTGCGGTGTGATGGCGACTCCGTTCTTCGCCGCCCAACGCTGGATAAGGTCGCGGGTGCGCATGCCCGGGGCGTAAGCCGCGAACGGGTACTTGCCGATCGCCGCCAGCCGGTCGCGCGCAGGCAAGCTCAGCAGTTCGTGCCCGGCCGCCACGAACAGGTGCAACTGCTCGTCCAGCCAGGCCGCAGTGGCCAGCGAGGAGTGCGCGGGCAGTTCGTGGAAGGCCAGGTCGGCTTGGCCGTCGGCTATCGCCCCGGGGATGCGGCGGCAGTCGCCGGTCTGCTCCAGCATCAGCGCGAATGTTCCATGGTGGGCTCGGAACCCGGCAAGCATCGGCAGCAGCAGGTACTGCATGCAGTCCGACGGCGCGATCACCCGAAGGCCGACCGGGTGCGCAGCGGACCGGATGGCCTCGAGTTCGGCCGAAAACGCGTCGAGGCCTCGGATGGACTGTTCGCAGAACTCCAGCAACGCCTGGCCCACCGGGGTGAGCGTTACTCCCACGCCCGAATGCCGGTCGAAGACGGGCGTGCCGAGCACGCGCTCGATGTGCCGGACCCGCTGCGAGATGGCGGGCTGGGTTAGACAGAGGACCTTGCTCGCCTCGTGAAAAGAGCCGCTGCTGACGATGGTCCGCACTGTATGCAGCTGATCGAAGGTGAGGTTATGCAACAGCTGCTGCGGTGTGGACCGTGTCGGATGCGTTGCTGCCTCCTGCGCCTAAAGTGGCTTTGACCTGAGCAAACATACCTCCATGGGTTTGTAACATGCTAGATCTTCCCGTGTCTTGCAATTGACTCCCAGCCGGGGAACCCGGCACGTCGGCCGCGCGCCTCTCGCCGAGCAGGCACAGCGTTACACCACGGTCATCGCTGTCACACCGACAATTGCCGGGCTCGGCTCGGGGTCGTGGTGCCACCGCCGCGGTCGAGAGCGGGGCCACCCGCCTTGAAAGCTGCGACATCCGGACGGCCAGTCTTGCCAGCGTCTATACGCGGCCGCCGCGCTCATCGCGCCGCGCATACCAGGACCTGAACCCGCGATACCGTCGGCGAGGAAAGCATCGCGAGCATGCGCAGCAGGCGGCGGCGTTTGTGGCCGGGGAAACCGTGCGGGGCAGCGGAAAGGGTAACGGTACCCCCGTGTGCGGGCAGATTGGAAGCCCTGCGTGTCGGTGTTTGCGCAGGTCAGACTAGTTGCAGCACATACCAATGCCGCTGCCCTTGCCGCCAAGATCTTCACGATCTTTGAGGGCACCAGCGAAATCCAGCGCATGCTCATCGGCCGCGCCGTCACCGGGCTGGATGTTCGGTAGCGCTGACCTGCGGATATACCTATCGTTGACCCTGGAAGGCGGGCCGTTCCACGGGGGAGCGGGGCGGCCCCTTCTCGTGTGCCGTTTGTCCGGATTATTCCGGTTGGTTCCCGTCGTTTCCGGACCGCGTGCTGAATCGGTGCTGATACCTTTGGCAATGTGGTCTAGACCAATCGATTAATTGGTCTAGACCACTAGGGATTTATGTTGGAGGGACGGGAACTGTCGTCCGCTGTGGCTAGCGGGGGGCGCGCGGCTTGCGGGCAGGGGGTGGGGCTGCCGGTGGCTTGATGCGCGGGGCGGAGTGGGGCGTGCATCCGTCCCGTGGCGTTGCCCGGCGGTCGTCTGGGGGCCGGGGAGGGCTGGGGAGGATCGGTGTCCTTGATGTCCGCGGCGCAGTTCCGCCAGAGCGTGACGATCCCGGCGGTGCCTGAGCGGGTGCGGGAGGCCCGCGCGTTTGTGGCCCGGGTGCGGGGACGAGGTCGTCCGGGTCGAGGTGACCGACCGCTGCGGGGATGGCGTCCCGGTCTTGCCAGCCGCCGCGCCCGCTGACGGCGAGGCGGAGGGCAGCAGGGGACTGTGGCTGGTGGACGCGCTGTCGGCGCGGTGGGGCTACAAGCGGGGCGGCGGCCTTGCGACGACGTGGTTCGAGCTCCAGGCCAAGTTGCATTAGATGCAACACGGGATTTGACGGCCTAGAGTACATAGTGCCTGGTGGGAGGGGCGTCCAGGGCGGTGATGGCTGCCGGCGACCGGGTATTTTCGAGGTGGGCCGTGCCGTTGCCGTGTTGCCGCAACAATGTTACATCTGATGCAACGGAGGTGTGCGTGGCCGGAATGGCTGATGTGTCTGGTGCGGCACGTTTCTGCTTCGAGCGCTGAGCCAAGCCACCGGACGAAAGCCGCCTCCTTGGCCGGCATGGCGAGGCCTTGCTGGCCAAGGAGGCAGGCCCGTCAGGTCAGCTGGGCGAAGGTAGCCCGGATGTCGCGGACGAGGGTCTCCGGCTGTTCGAGGGCGAAGAAGTGCCCGCCCGCGGCGGGCTCGTTGGCGTAGCCGGACAGGTTGTCTCAGAAGTACTTCGCATCACGCAGCGCTTCGCGTCCCTCCGGTGTCGCGTTCTCGACTTCGACGGGAGTCCGGGGGGGACATCGCGAAGTTTCAGGTGCGTGCCGATCAGGCCGGCCGGCTTGCGCTTGGCGATCTCGTCGGTGACCGCGCAGCCGAGGTCACCGCCTTGGGCGCCCCAGCGCTCGTACCCGGGGCGGCCCGGACACAGAACTAACCAACAACCCCAGGGGGATCAACTTTCCCGGAACCCCAGGGGGTCGATATCGGGAATCCGCTGACAGACGTCGTCGTTGGTCGCCCGACGGCCCTGCTTTCTCTGTGACGCGATCCTCGCGGCCGTGTGGAATCGGCTGCGGGCTCGGGTCGTCTGGTCGCCGGTCGATCCGATGTTTAAGGTCAGAGGCCGCTCGGCGTCAGGTCCCGGCAGGCGGCTGCGGCGCAAGGCCGGCGCGCACGATCGCGAGCATGCGGTCCCGGGCGGCGGCGTCTGGCTGGACGCACGCGTTCAGGAGCGCTTTGACGTCAGCGATGGTGGCGTCACCTCGGATCGCACCGTGTTGCTGGGCTGCGCGGAGGAGCTCGTTCATCAGGCTTGTAACGTCGTTGTCTCCGGAGGTGATGGCGTTGAGGTCGAAGCCGGCGCCGGCGAGCGCCTGGGCCAGGCCGAGGTTGGCGTTGCCCTCGGCGACCATCTCGGCGAAGAAGCTGAAGAACGCCTTCCCGTGGTCGGCCTCGGTCGCGAGCTCCTCGGCGAGCGCGACGATCCGTTCGACGCGGCTGCGGAACACCGCCTCGAACAGCGCTTCCTTGGTCGGGAAGTGGCGGCTGACGGTTCCCGTGCCGACACCCGCGCGCCGGGCGATCTCGTGTACCGGTGTCGAGAGCCCCTCGGCTGCGAACACCTCGAACGCGGTCTCGATCACGCGCTCGCGGTTCCGCCTGGCATCGGCGCGTTGCGCCCTTTGTCGCTTGGGTTCTGGGCCGTGCGGGTCCGGTGCGGATTGAAAAGGTGGCAAGAACAGCTCAGTCTCGGTTATATGCGGGATGAGCATCCCGTATAGTGGTTGCGGGATGAGCATCCCGCATCATAGAGCCAGTGTATGCGACCTGGTGGTCCCTCTGCAGCTGGCGCGCCGGGTATCACGCATCACGACCGAACCGCCAGTGCCGATCATGGCCACCGAGGAGTCCAAATGACCACCGCTGCCAACGTCCAGGGCCGTCGCTGGACGGACCAGGACATTCCCGATCAGAAGGCCCGCGTCGCACTGGTCACCGGCGCCAACTCCGGTACCGGCTTCGAGACCGCAAGGATGCTTGCCGAGCACGGGGCGAGTGTCCTGCTCGGCTGCCGCAACCACGACAGCGCCGTCCAGGCCGCAGAGCGCATCCGGGGATCGGTGCCGGACGCTGACGTTACGGTGATCGACCTCGACCTAGCCTCGCTCGATTCCGTGCGGGCAGCAGCCGAGCAAGTTCACAGCCAGCACGGCCGGCTTGACCTGCTGATCAACAACGCCGGGTTCGGCTGGCTCCCCTTTGCCCGCAGCCGCGACGGCCTGGAGCTGACCATGGCGACCAATCACTTCGGCCATTTCGCGCTCACCGGCCGGCTGCTCGACCTGCTGCTTGACACGCCCGGATCGCGGGTCGTCGCGGTCACCAGCCCGGCCCACCGCCAGGCCAAGCTCGACCTCGAGAACTTCAACGACGAGCAGGCCTACACCCAGCGGGCCGCCTACTCGAACTCAAAGCTCGCGAACTTGCTCTTCGCCTACGAGCTCCAGCGACGACTGCACGCCAGCGGCGCTGACACGATCGCGCTGGCGGCGCACCCCGGCGGCGCACGCAGCAACTTCAACCGCAACCTCCCGTGGCTGCTCCGCGGCCCCAACTACGGGCTGGCCTACCCGCTCAGCCACCCGTCCAGCGTCGGGGCGCTCTCGATCCTCCGCGCAGCCGCGGACCCCGACGCAGCCGGCGGCGACTACTACGCGCCGGCCCGGATGATGGAGCTCAGGGGCCTCCCCAAAAAACACCAGTCCAGCACCGCCTCTCACGACCCGCAGCTGCAACGCAGGCTCTGGGAGACCTCCGAGCAGCTGACAGGCGTTACCTACAATTTCCGGACCGATGCCCCAGTTGCAGCGCCAGGCAAACCGCAAGACCGAGCCACCGGCAGCGATCACCAAGGCTCCGAAACGTGATCAAGTAGCGCACCCTCGATCGGAGGCCCAGGACCGGAGAGGGTTACCGGTGCAGCTTTAAGCACGCACACCCGCTCGCCTTGAAAGCCCCCGCTAGTCCAGAAAAACGTTCAGGATCTATTCCGTTTAATTTCTTGAATTTCTAGAAGAGAAAGCTAGAGGGGAAATACCTGT
>Ga0307478_10002180_pt1 | contig 15803 bp, 9 predicted proteins | sample atmos_gasesECM4C_2_FD_203713 | JGI IMG/M metagenome (GOLD analysis project Ga0307478, IMG submission 203713) | Hardwood forest soil microbial communities from Morgan-Monroe State Forest, Indiana, United States - atmos_gasesECM4C_05 | ecosystem: Environmental > Terrestrial > Soil > Temperate...
GCTGGCAACCCTTTTTGGGTCAACGTATCAAACTTTGTAAGCCAATTGGAATCCATTGCTTACGAATGCTTACGAAATGCCATTTTTGTAAGCTCTTTGTTTTGATATTCATGGATGTAATGGGGGCGGGTACTCTCCCATGCCCAACCCGCGAAGAGTTTGGGCTAGTTAGCAGCTAGCGCATCGCACGAACGCGTATGAAGGACTGCCTAAGCAGTACCGGTAAACTCTCTGGACCATGCTGGGTAGACAGAAACGATCGCTCAGTTTCGGTGAGTCGTGGCCGGACTTATCTCTAGAACGTCACGTAAAGTGGCGAGGACGTCGGAGATACGGAAAGGCTTTTGAAGGAAAAAGGGTTCGTTCCGGCCTACACCGCCCTCCGCGTTTTCAATCAAGTCGCCCGTCATGTAAATCAGAGCGGGCTTCTGTGCTCCTGCCGCCGCGAGGATGCGCGTCGACGCTTCGCGTCCGTCCACCACGAATCCTCCCGATGAAAGATGCAGATCGCACAGCAGCACGTCGTAGGTGGAGTGCCGAAGTTGAGCTATCGCTTCCTCAACGGTTGCGGCACAATCCACGCGCAAGCCCTGGGTTGAAAGGCCTTCCTCCAGCAGCGTGCGCAAGCTCTCCTCGTCATCGAGCACCAATACGGCCTTACCTTTCAGCGATTCGGCAGTGGAAGGAACCGTTTCGGGGGGAACCGAGCGAACATCGGCCGGGGCAGGCGGCACTTCAGGCGCTTGCGTCGTGCCGATGGGGAGATGAACGGTGAAAGCGGTGCCTCCCGCCGGCAGCACTTCGGCAGCGATGTGCCCGCCATGCTCGCGAATGATGGACATGCAAATGCTCAGCCCCAGGCCGGTTCCGCCGCCGGGCCGCTTCGTAGTGTAAAAGGGATCAAAGATGCGCGGCAGCGCTTCCGGCCGAATGCCGATGCCGTCGTCCTGCACGGTAACTATCAGGCGGGCGTCTTTCTGGCCAAGGCGAATCTGAACGCGCCCCCTGTCGCGGACTTCGCGGATGGCCTGCTCGGCGTTGGTTACGAGATTCAGAAAAACTTGAATGAGCTGGTTGGCGTCGCCAATTACTCCCGGAAGACCGGCTTCCTGGCGGAAATCGACTTCGATGTTGTTGCGGCGGAGCGAGTGTTCGTGCAACTGCAGGGTCCGTTCGACCAGGCTGTTGAGGTCGAGTGATTTTTTCTGCGGCGACGCCGGCCGGGAGAATTCCAGAAGATTCTGTACGATTCGCGCGGCGCGGCGAGCCTGGCGGTGCGTGAGTTCCAGTTGCCGCTTGGTCGGTTCATCCGTGCCCTCCCGCTCGCGCAGGAGCTCGGTCACGCCGAGGATGGCGGTCAAAGGATTGTTCAATTCATGGGCGACACCGGCGAGCATCTGGCCCATGGCCGCCAGCTTCTCGGCCTGGATCAACTGCTCCTCCAGCCGCTTGAGGTCGGTCACATCCCGGCCGGAAAGGACCACGCCTTCGATGTTTCCCTTCTCGTCGCAAAGCGGGCTGAAATTGAAGCGGATGCGGCGCCAATCGCCGAGCTTGTGGCGCGCGCGGATTTCCAACGAGGCAAAAGTTTGCCGCCCGGAGATGATGTCCTTGTACAGCGCCATTGCATCGGGCAAGTCTTCGGGATGAGTGCGGCCGCCAAATTCCATCTGTTGCGTCTCTTCGATCCCGTAGCCAAGAATATCCGTGCAGCGGGGACTGACAAATGTGTAGTGCGCGGTGGTGTCCAAAACGAGGATCAAATCGGGGAAGTTGTCGACGAGGCGGCGCGCGAATTCCTGCTGCTGGTGGAGGCGGCGTTCCATCTCGCGGCGCTCGGTGATGTCCATGAGCGCGCCCTGGTAACGAAGGACCCGCCCGCTGTTATCTCGAACAGCAGTAGCGGCGTGCAAGCAAACAATGGAGGTGCCGTCCTTGCGAATCAAGGTAATCTCGCGGCTCTGAATCTTGGCTTGGCTCTCGATTTGATCCTTGATGCTCTTCCGCTCCGCGCGGTCAACAAAAATTTCGGGGACCACTCTCTTCAGCAGCTCTTCCTTCGAATCGTAGCCAAGCATGCGCACCAGCGCAGGATTGACGTCCACGATGGTTCCGTCGGGAGTGGCGATGTAGATCCCTTCCTGGAGGGATTCGAACAGCTCCGTGAAGCGGGTTTCGTTTTTGCGCAGCGCCGAAATATCGCGCGCCAGCACGGTGATCCCGTGAATTTTATCGTCGCGCATCATCGCGTGCGCGACGCAATCGAAATAATACGGGGATGTCCGATTCTTCAGCCGCACCTGGACGACGCCGGTCCAGTGGCGGCGCTCCATGAATCGCGGCAAGGAGCGCTTCAGGAGCTCCGTGCCTTCTCCGGCGCTTTCCCAGACAAATTCGCTCAAAGGCCTGCCGATAATCTGCTGGAAAGGAGTTCCCACTAAGTCCGCGAAGCTGCGATTCACCGCGCGAATCTGCCCATCAATGCTGAGGGCCAACAGCACGTCATCGAAAGAATCGATCAGGTCGCGGAAGCCCTGCTGCGAGCGGGAAATAATTTCGAAGAGCTGGTCGAGCTGCCGGTCGCTGGGAGGAGCCGTTTCGTGGTGCTCCAGTCCACGCATCAGCCCACGCAGTTCAGAGATTTCCTGCGTCTTCCTCCACATGTACGCACCGAACAGCGTGATGAGTACGACGAGGCCGATGGGAAGCGCTTCATACCGGTGTGCCAGAGAACGAATGGTATCCCAGGAAGTTACGACATAAGCCAGGCCCAGGAAAAACAAGACGACGAAGGTAAGCCGCCAGAGCTCACCTTGCCGCTTCTCGAACTGCTCGAATCGGGAAGATATCGCCGAACGTTGGTCCGCCGACGGCGAAGAGCTGCCTGTTGATCGCGGGCCGTTCTGGTCTTTTTCGAACATAAAATTGGACGGCACCTGGCGGAATCAGGAGCGGCCGTCAGCATTCGCCATAGCCTTTATTGTAGGGATTCTGGTCGGTCTCCGGCAACGATAGCGGCGACGGGCGGTTCCTGAAGAACACCAGTACGCTTTGGAGACAAAGAAAAACGGCGCCCCGGCCATGACCGGGACGCCGTGCGATTCAGTTACCGGACGTGGTGAATAGCCGGTCCGGCTTGGTCTTACCCCTCGGCAGCGGCATCGGCCTCCGTGTCCTTCTGCAGAAAGTCGAGCGCAGCCGCTTCTTCCGCAGTGAGCTCGGCAGCCTCGGGAATCTCCTCGATGGGAGCGGGCGCAGGCATTTCCGTCAGCAACTGAATGCTGCGGTAGTGCTCGAGGCCCGTACCAGCGGGAATGAGGCGGCCCATGATCACGTTTTCCTTGAGCCCGCGGAGATAGTCCACCTTGCCGGCAACCGCGGCTTCGGTGAGCACGCGCGTAGTCTCCTGGAAGCTCGCCGCGGAGATGAACGAGTCGGTCGAGAGCGAGGCCTTGGTGATGCCCAAGAGCAGCGGACGGCCCGTCGCCGGGCGGCCGCCATCCTTGATGACCTGATCGTTTTCCTCGCGGAAGCGGAACTTGTCCACCTGCTCCTCGAGGAGGAACGAGGTGTCGCCCACGTCTTCGACCTTGACCCAGCGCATCATCTGGCGCGAGATCGTCTCGATGTGCTTGTCGTTGATGTTCACGCCCTGCAACCGGTAAACCTCCTGAATGGCGTTTACCAGGTAGGATTGCGTGAACTTTTCGCCGAGGACGGCCAGCAAATCGTGCAGGTTGAGCGGGCCATCAATGAGGGCCTCGCCTGCCTTGACGTGATCGCCTTCCTGTACGTTGATGTGCACGCCGCGGGGGATGGAGTATTCCTTGGTAGTTCTGCCATCTTCGCTCTCGACGTAGATTTTGCGCATGCCCTTGGCGATATCACCGTAGCGGACGCTGCCGTCGATTTCGCTGATGACGGCGGGATCCTTGGGCTTGCGGGTTTCGAACAGTTCGACAACGCGCGGGAGGCCGCCGGTGATGTCCTTGGTCTTGGTGGTTTCGCGCGGAATCTTCGCGAGCACGTCGCCGGCTTGCACCTCGTCGCCATCCTTGACCATCAAGTGGGCGCGGGAAGGCATGAGGTATTTCTTGCGGACCTTGCCCGAAGAATCGCGGACGAGGATCGCTGGCTGGTGCTTCTCATCGCCCGGCGGCAGGGTGACGACATCCTGCGAGAGGCCGGTCACTTCGTCCACCTGTTCTTCGATCGTCAACCCGGGACGCAGGTCGTCAAACTTCACCGAACCTGCCGTTTCCGTGAGGATCGAGAAGGTGAACGGATCCCATTCGGCGAGGATCTGCCCGTGGGTGACGTGTTCACCGTCCTGGCAGCGGAGCCGCGCGCCGTACACGACGTGGTAGCGCTCCTTTTCGCGGCCCTTTTCATCCACGATGGCGATCAAGCCGGCGCGGTTCATGGCGATGGAAGTGCCGCCGCGCCCTTCGACGAACTTGAGGTCCACGAACTTCACGACCCCATTGTTGCGCGCCTCGAGCGTGGAACGCTCGGAAACGCGGGTAGCGGTTCCGCCGATATGGAACGTGCGCATGGTCAGCTGCGTGCCCGGCTCGCCGATGGACTGCGCGGCGATAACGCCCACGGCTTCTCCGAGCTCGACCATGCGGCCGGTGGCAAGGTTACGGCCATAACAAAGCGCGCAAACGCCGCGGCGGGATTCGCAGGTGAGCACGGAACGGATACGCACCCGCTCGATTCCCGCGGCTTGCACCTGGTTCGCAAGCTCTTCGGTGATTTCCTGGTTCACGTCAACGATGACCGTGCCCTCGAAGTCCTTGATCTTGTCGAGAGACACGCGGCCGACGATGCGGTCGCGGAGCGGCTCGACTTCGACGCCGGCTTCGACGATGGGCTCAACGTAGATGCCATCCGTCGTGCCGCAGTCGCGTTCATTGATGATCACGTCCTGCGCCACGTCCACAAGGCGGCGGGTGAGGTAGCCGGAATCGGCGGTCTTCAGCGCGGTGTCGGCCAAGCCCTTGCGTGCGCCGTGCGTCGAGATGAAGTATTCGAGCACCGTGAGGCCTTCGCGGAAGTTGGAGGTGATGGGCGTTTCCATGACTTCGCCGGAAGGCTTGGCCATCAGCCCGCGCATGCCAGACAATTGGCGAATCTGCTGCTTCGAACCGCGAGCGCCGGAGTCCGCCATAACGTAAACGGGGTTGATGCTGCCCTCTTTGTCCTGAGTTTCCAGGGCCTTGAACATTTCGTCGGCGACCTTTTCCGTGATGTCGCCCCAGATGGAAACGATTTTGTTGTAGCGTTCGCCGTGCGTAATCGCGCCATCCAAATACTGCTGCTGAACGCGCACGACTTCCCTTTCGCCGCCTTCGACGAGCTTGCTCTTGTCGCCGGGGATGAGCATGTCGTCGATGCCGATGGAGATGCCCGATTTCGTCGCGTAGGTGAAGCCCAGCACCTTTAGGTGATCGAGCAGCACGACGGTATCTTCCAGGCCGAACCGCAAATAGCCGTAGTACACCAACTGCTGCACGCCCTTTTTCTTGAGCAGGCCGTTCACGTACGGGAACTTTTCCGGCAAGTGCGAATTGAAGATAACGCGCCCCACCGTGGTCTGGATGAACTGCCGCTCCATCTTGACCGGCTCGGTGTGCGTCACGTCCTGGTTGTCGTAGGCCGTGGTGAGGTCGATGACTTCACCCGTGTAGCGCAAGCGAATCGGGGTGAGCAGCTCGACTTCACCGGCTTCCAGCGCGAGTACGACCTCGTCGGTCGCGCCGAAGACCCGCCCTTCGCCCTTGGCGCCGGGCTTGTTCTTGGTCAGGTAGTAGATGCCCAGAACCATGTCCTGCGACGGCACGGCGAGCGGCAGGCCGTGTGCGGGCGAGAGGATGTTTCGCGAGCTGAGCATCAGCACGGAGGCTTCGACCTGCGACTCCGGCGAAAGCGGAATGTGCACGGCCATCTGGTCGCCGTCAAAGTCCGCGTTGAACGCGGTGCAGACGAGCGGGTGGATGCGGATGGCTTTGCCTTCGACGAGAACCGGTTCGAACGCCTGGATGCCGAGACGGTGAAGGGTCGGAGCGCGATTGAGCATCACGGGATGCTCGCGGATGACGTCTTCGAGAATGTCCCAAACGACGGGCTCTTGCTGCTCCACCATTTCCTTTGCTTGTTTGATGGTGGTGCAATGGCCCTGGGCTTCGAGCTTGTGATAGATGAAGGGCTTGAACAGTTCCAGGGCCATCTTTTTCGGCAGGCCGCACTGGTGGAGCTTCAGCTCCGGGCCGACGACGATGACGGAACGGCCCGAGTAGTCCACGCGCTTCCCGAGCAGGTTCTGGCGGAAACGTCCCTGTTTGCCCTTGAGCGTGTCGCTGAGGGACTTGAGCGGACGGTTGTTTGTGCCTCGCAGAACGCGGCCGCGGCGCCCATTGTCGAACAGCGCGTCAACCGCTTCCTGGAGCATGCGCTTTTCGTTGCGTACGATCACGTCCGGCGCGCGCAATTCCATCAGTTTCTTCAACCGGTTGTTGCGGTTGATGACCCGGCGGTACAGATCGTTCAAGTCCGAGGTGGCGAAGCGGCCGCCGTCCAGTGGCACCAGCGGGCGCAGCTCCGGCGGAAGAACCGGAATCACATCCAGGATCATCCATTCCGGCTTGTTTCCGCTCTTGCGGAAAGCCTCCAGCACCTTCAGGCGCTTGGCGAACTTGATGCGCTTCTGGAGCGACGGGTCCGCCTTCATCTTTTCGCGCAGCTCTTCGGAAAGCTTCTCTACTTCGACGCGGCGGAGAAGTTCCTTGATGGCTTCCGCGCCCATTTTGGCCGTGAACTGCCCCGGGTATTCCTTCTGCAGCTCGCGATATTTATCTTCCAGCAGGACTTCCCGCTCGCGGAGAACGGCCACTTCGCCGGCATCCACGACAACAAACGCTTCGAAGTACAGGATGCGCTCGAGGTCGCGCATGGAAATATCCAGCAAATAGCCGATGCGGCTCGGCAGGCCCTTGAAGAACCACACGTGCGAGCAGGGCGAAGCCAGCTCGATGTGTCCGAGCCTTTCGCGCCGCACCTTGCTGAGCGTGACTTCGACGCCGCACTTGTCGCAGATAACGCCGCGGTGCTTCATGCGTTTGTACTTGCCGCACAGGCATTCCCAGTCCGTGACGGGGCCAAAAATCTTGGCGCAGAATAGGCCGTCGCGCTCGGGCTTGAACGTGCGGTAGTTGATGGTCTCCGGCTTGGTCACTTCGCCGTGCGACCACGAACGAATTTTTTCCGGACTCGCCAGGCTGATGCGGATGGAATCGAAATCAGCGATCAAACTGGCGCGATCGTATGGGCTGCTGCGATACAAGGTTGTTTCCTCCCTCCCCAGCTTTCGCCGGGGCCGCGTTCTCGGTCAGCATCTTTGCAGATGCTGGCTGGAACGGCTGAGAACCCAACTACCAAAGACTACAAATCTTCCAACTCCGGCAGGCCGGGGTTGAAACCCCTGCCCCACTTTTAATCTGCTGCTTTCTCTGCCGGCTTTTGTCGTTTCATCAACTCCACGTCCAAGCAGAGCGACTGCAATTCGCGGACGAGCACGTTGAACGACTCGGGCACGCCGGGCTCGATCCCTGGTTCACCCTTGACGATGGCCTCGTAGATCTTTGCGCGGCCATAGACGTCGTCCGACTTCGCCGTAAGCAGCTCTTGCAGGATGTGCGCGGCGCCGTAAGCTTCCAGTGCCCAGACTTCCATTTCGCCGAAGCGCTGTCCGCCGAACTGCGCCTTGCCGCCGAGCGGCTGCTGCGTAATCAGCGAATACGGGCCGATGCTGCGGGCGTGAATCTTGTCGTCGACGAGGTGCGACAGCTTGAGCATGTAGATGTAGCCGACGGTGACCGGCTGGTCGAACTGTTCGCCGTTCATGCCGTCGAACAGGTTGATTTTGCCTGCGTGCGGCAGACCCGCGACTTCCAGCAGGTGGCGGATTTCCGGTTCGCGCGCGCCGTCGAAAACCGGCGTGGCAAAGGGAATGCCCTCGCGGAAACCTTCGGCGTATTCGAGCAACTCGTCGTCACTGAGCTTCGCGAGCGTCTTCCACACGGCGGTCTCCGTGAAGACTTCGCGGAACCAGCGGCGCAGCGCCTCAGCCTTCACTTCCTTGCTGAGAAGCCTTTTCAGGCTGTTGCCGAGCTCCTTGGAAGCCCAGCCGAGGTGCGTCTCCAGAACCTGCCCGACGTTCATGCGCGAAGGAACGCCCAGCGGATTCAGAACGATCTCGACGGGGGTGCCATCCGGCATGTACGGCATGTCTTCCTGCGGCACGATGCGTGCGATGACGCCCTTATTGCCGTGGCGGCCGGCCATTTTGTCGCCGATGGAAAGCTTGCGCTTCATGGCAATGTAGGCCTTCACCAGCTTGATGACGCCCGGAGGCAGTTCGTCGCCTTTCTTCAGTTTTTCCTTGCGCTCCTCGGTGATCTTGCGCAGCACATCGATCTGGCGCGAGGTCATCTCCTCGACTTCCTCGATCTTCTCGATGAGCAGAGGATCTTTTTCGTTGAGCTTCAAGCGCTTCAGGTTGCGCGTCGAGATTTTCTCAATGATCTCGCGCGTCAGCTCTACGCCCTTGGTCAAGAGGCGCTTGTTGGTCTTTTCGTCGTGCAGGTCCGCTTGAAGAACTTTCCCTCCGAGGAGGTCGTTGAGGCGCTTCAGGCGCTCATCCGTCAGGATGCGGATTTCGTCGGCGAGGTTCTTCTCCAGCTTGAAGACCTGCGTGGCTTCGATGGCCTTGTGCCGTTCGTCCTTTTCTCCGCCCTTGCGGGTGAAGATCTTGACGTCCACGATGGTGCCCTCAATGCCCGGCGGGCAGTAGAGCGAGGCGTCGCGAACATCGCCGGCCTTCTCGCCGAAGATGGCGCGCAGGAGCTTCTCTTCCGGCGTCAGCGTAGTTTCACCTTTCGGGGTGACCTTGCCGACTAGGATGTCGCCGGGCTTCACGACGGCACCGATGCGGATGACGCCGCTTTCGTCCAGGTTGCGCAGGAACGACTCGCTGATGTTGGGAATGTCCCGGGTAACTTCCTCGGGGCCAAGCTTGGTGTCGCGCGCTTCGATTTCGTACTCTTCGATGTGAATCGAAGTGTAGTAATCGTCCTTCACCAGTTTTTCGCTGACGAGGATGGCGTCTTCAAAGTTGTAACCGCGCCAAGGCACGAAGGCCACGAGTACGTTGCGTCCGAGTGCCAGTTCGCCGCGTTCCGTGCAGGGGCCATCGGCCAGGACCTGGCCCTTCTTCACGCGGTCGCCCACGCGAACCAGCGGCTTCTGGCTGATGCAAGTGTTCTGGTTCGAACGCTTGAACTTGATGAGCTGATAGATGTCCGCGCCCACTTCACGGCTTAGAACGCCGGAGTGATCGGACTCGACGCGCACGATGATGCGTTCGGAGTCCACCTGGTCCACGATGCCTTCGCGTTTGCAGAGCACCACCGCACCGGAATCGCGCGCCGTGACGCGCTCCATGCCCGTGCCGACCAGCGGCGCTTCGCCGCGGATCAGCGGCACGGCCTGCCGCTGCATGTTCGAACCCATCAGCGCGCGGTTGGCGTCGTCGTTTTCGAGGAAGGGGATCAAGCTGGCAGCCACGGAAACCAGCTGCTTCGGCGAAACGTCCACGTAGTCGACTTCCTCGCGGCTCTTCAGCACGAAGTTGCCAGCCTGGCGGCAGTTGACCAATTCGGTGGTAATTTTCAAACGCTCGTCGAGCGAAACGTTGGCTTGCGCGACGACGTATTTGTCCTCTTCCCAAGCCGAGAGATAGAAGCAGTATGGCTCGTAAACTACTTTGCGCCGCTTCAGCTCTTCGTTGAGATCCTCGACCTTGTCCCTCTCGACGATTTCCCCGGCCTTAAACTCACTGTCGCCGGCGTTCACGATCTGGACGTAGTCAATGATTCGCCCGCCCTTGACCTTGCGGTAGGGCGATTCGATGAAGCCGTAGTCGTTGATGCGCGCAAAACAGCTCAAGGAGCTGATCAGGCCGATGTTCGGGCCTTCCGGCGTTTCAATCGGGCAGATGCGGCCGTAGTGTGTCGGGTGCACGTCGCGGACTTCGAACCCGGCGCGTTCACGGGACAGACCCCCTGGCCCAAGCGCCGAGAGGCGCCGCTTGTGCGTGATTTCGCTGAGCGGGTTGGTCTGATCCATGAACTGGCTGAGCTGCGACGAACCGAAGAACTCGCGGATTGCCGCCATGACTGGCTTGGCGTTCACCAGGTCATGCGGCATGGCCGTAGACATTTCCTGGTACACGCTCATCTTTTCCTTGATGGCGCGCTCCATGCGGACCAAGCCGATGCGGAACTGGTTTTCGAGCAGTTCGCCTACCGCGCGGACGCGGCGGTTGCCGAGATGGTCGATGTCGTCCACCACGCCGATGTTCTTGCGCAGCTTGAAGAGATACTTGATCGCCGAAACGAAGTCCGGCGTATCCAGCGTGCGGTTGTCGAGGGGCGTATCCAGCCCCATCTTGATGTTGAACTTCAGACGCCCGACGCGGCTGAAATCGTATTTTCGCGGATCGAAAAACATGCCGCGGAAAAGATTCGTGGCCGTTTCGAGCGTCGGCGGATCGCCCGGGCGCAGCTTGCGGTAGATTTCAATCAGCGCTTCCTTCGAGGAGCGGATTGCGTCCTTATCCAGCGTGCGCGAGAGCACCACGCCGATGTCGTCGCGCTCCGGGAAGAACACGTCCACTTCGGTAATGCCCCCTTCCACAAACGCCTGCCACAGTTCGGCCGTCAGCGGCTTGTTGGATTCGAGCAGCACTTCGCCGGTCTCACGGTTGACCACGTCGGCCACGCTGTAGGCGCCTTCGAGGTCGGCCAGAGCCGCGCGCACCTGCGAGATCCTCGCCTTGATCAATTCCTTAAAAAGGTTTTCCGTGATGCGCTTATGCGCGCCGACAATCACCTCATCCGATTTCGGATTGCGGATTTCGTGAGCGAGCTTGCGTTCCACGATTCCCGGCGAAACATTCCAGTAGAGATCCTTCTCGCGCAGCGAAATGCGCTCCACCTGGTAGAACGTGCGCAGGATGTCCTCGTTGGACTTCATCCCTAGCGCGCGCAGGAAAATTGACCCGAGGAACTTGCGTTTGCGGTCGATGCGCACGTACAGAATGTTCTTGGTGTCGTATTCGAATTCCACCCACGACCCGCGGTACGGAATGATTTTCCCGAGGAAGTAGCTGCGGTTGTTGGCGCTTTCGAAAAAGACCCCCGGCGAGCGATGCAACTGCGAAACGATCACGCGCTCCGTACCGTTGATGACGAATGTGCCGTTCTCCGTCATCAGCGGGATATCCCCGTAGAAAACTTCCTGCTCCTTGATGTCGCGAATGGTCTTCGCGCCGCTGTCGGGATCCTTGTCGTAAATGGTGAGTCGAATGGTGACCTTCAGAGGCGCGGAGTACGTCATGCCGCGCTCCTGGCATTCGTTCACGTCGTACTTCAGCTGCATGGCCACCGGATCGCCGCACTTGTTGCAAAACGTCGGGGTGTTCTTGTTGAATGTGCCGCACTTGTGGCAGATGACGTCGCCGGTCTGATAAGGATTCGTCACCACGGACGCGCCGCAATTTCGGCATGTAGCGCGCAGGTGGTGCAGCCCCTTGAGGTTGCCGCACTTGCATTCCCAATTCCCGATCGAGTAGTCCACGAATTCCAGCTGCGACATCTCGCGGAAATCCTTAATCGGAAACACCGAGGTAAACACCGACTGAAGCCCGCCGTCATCGCGCTCGCTCGGCAGCAGATCCATCTGCAGGAAGCGCTGGTATGACTTCATCTGGACTTCAATCAGGTTGGGAATCTGGATCGAGCCCTGGATTTTCGCGAAATCCAGCCGCTGACGTTCCCGGACGTGCTGATTGCTGTTCGACATGCTTGATCTACCTCATCCCTTTCGGACAAAAAACGGACAAATGGAGAAAGGACACATCGCCGTGTGGCGAAACGACCTGCCCGGGATCGCCAAGCACACGGCTGCCGGGGGCCCGCAAAGGGCCCGAGAAGTTGTTGCAAATAACGGCCTCGAATTGCGTACGCGAATTCCTTTGGCGCGGTCCGCCCGCTCTTGCGCCGCGCCCCCGCTCGAAAAACGCTACTGCAAAAACTACTTGATCTCGACCTTGGCGCCGGCTTCTTCGAACTTCTTCTTGATGGAAGCCGCTTCGTCCTTGTTCACGCCTTCCTTGACGGTCTTTGGCGCGCCGTCGACGAGATCCTTGGCTTCTTTCAGGCCCAGGCTCGTGACTTCGCGGACCGCCTTGATGACGTTGATCTTGTTGCCGCCAACCTCCGTGAGCACGACGGAGAATTCCGTCTTCTCTTCGGCCGGTGCAGCTCCGCCTGCCGCCGCGCCGCCGCTCGCCGCCACAACCGTGGCCGCCGCCGCCGAAACGCCGAAGGCTTCTTCCATTTTCTTCACGAGGTCCGACGCCTCCAGCAGCGTCAGCCCCTTGATTTCTTCCAGGATCGTTTCAACTTTCGACATGACTCTTTCTTCTCCTCTCAATTCTAAAATTGAACTTACTCAGGCCGCTTCAGGGCTTGGTGATGCTCCGGCCCCGCCGGACCCAAACTTGTTGGCCTTGATGGCTTCGCTGACCGTCACCGCCAGGTTGCGCGGCAACGCGTTCAGGGCCATGGCAATCCGCTGCGCCGGAGCGTTCAGCAGGAACATGATCTTGCCGATCAGCTCCTCCTTCGACGGCAAATTCGCCAGTCGCTGAATCTCCGCAATGGAGATGACGCGTCCTTCGACGACGCCGGACTTGAACTGAAACGCCGGAACGTCTTTCGCCACTTTCGTGAGCGCTTTCGCGAGCGCCACCGGGTCGGTTGCAGTGTAGGCGATCGAATTCGTTCCGCTCAGATTCTTCAGCAAATTCTCCGCTGGCGTCCCCGCTCCCGCGCGTTCCGCCAGCGTGTTCTTCACGACTTTGTACTTCCCGCCTGCGGCCTGCACGGCGCGCCGGAGTTTGGTGTCGTCTTCCACCGTGATACCCTGGAAGGTGGTCAGAATAACGGTCGAGACCTTGGCAAGTTCGGTCTTCAGCCTGTCGAGGTCCTGCTGTTTTTCGGTGCGCTTTTTCATGATCTCGTTTCCATATCGCTTCCCGCGTTAGGCCGCGGCAGCCATCGCTTCGAGTTCCGTTAGGTCAATGGTGATCCCCGGCCCCATGGTCGACGTCAGCGTGATTTTCTTGACGTACTTGCCTTTGGCCGCGGCCGGCTTGGCTTTCACAACCGCGTCGATCACCGCGTGCGCATTTTCCGCCAGCTTCGCGGCGTCAAACTGAATCTTGCCGATGGCGCAGTGCACGATGCCTGCTTTGTCCACACGAAATTCAACTTTGCCGGCTTTGACTTCTTTGATGGCTTTCGCCACTTCAAACGTCACCGTGCCGGTCTTCGGATTGGGCATCAATCCGCGCGGCCCGAGCACTTTGCCGAGTTTGCCGGCGGAGCGCATCATGTCCGGCGTGGCGATCACCGCGTCGTAATCCGTCCAGCCCTCCATGATTTTTTGCACCACGTCGTCGCCGCCCACGAAGTCCGCGCCAGCTTCCTGCGCCTCGCGAACTTTATCGCCGCCCGCAATCACCAGCACGCGAACACTCTTGCCCAACCCGTTTGGCAGAACCACCGTCCCGCGGACGACCTGGTCGGAGTGCTTCGGGTCCACGCCCAGATTGATGGCCAGCTCCACCGTTTCATTGAACTTGGTGTGGTGCGTCTTCTTCAAGAGCTCGGCGGCATCGCCCAGCTTATACGGGCGCGCTTCCACCTTCTTGCGCGCGTTCTCCACGTGCTTTCCGGCCTTCTTTGCCATTTCTGCTACCTCTCGGATCCCCGAGCGCCTGAACTTCTAGGCTTCCACGACTTCCAGCCCCATGTTGCGCGCCGTGCCCATCACGGTGCGCACCGCGGAGTCCAGATTGGTGGTGTTGAGATCGACAAGCTTGATCTTCGCAATTTCCATGACCTGCTTCTTGGTAACCTTGCCCACTTTGTTGCGGTTCGGCTCCGCCGAACCCTTGGCGATGTTCGCGGCGCGCTTGAGCAGCACCGAAGCCGGGGGCGTCTTCAAAATAAAGGTGAACGTGCGGTCGGTATAGACCGTCACAAGCACCGGAAAAATCATCCCGTCAGGTTCCTTCGCCGTCTTCGCATTGAACTGCTTGCAAAAATCCATGATGTTCAGCCCATGCGGGCCGAGCGCGGTGCCGACCGGCGGCGCTGGTGTGGCTTTGCCCGCTGGCAACTGCAGCTTGATGGTCGTCTGAATCTTCTTTGCCATTTTCGTTTATCCTCAACCCTTATCTTCAGAGTCGCCCCGAACCTTACCGAAGCGATTCCGGTCGGCCAGGTTATGGTCTGTCGGAATCAGTTTTTTCTGAACGGGGTCAGCTGCAAGCCCCAGCGACTCTAAGTTATGAGCCCCCAGCACTTCGGCATCCCCGGACTCCGCCAACCGTCCCACGTTTCTTAAAACCCCAGCTTGCCTATCCCAGTTTCTCGACGCTCGCGAAATCCAATTCCACCGGCGTCGAACGTCCGAAAATTGTCACCGAAACTTTCAACCGGCTGTGATCGTTGTCGATCTCTTCGACGTTCCCGTTGAAATTCGCAAACGGGCCGTCCACGATGCGCACCTGCTCATTCCGTTCAAACACCACTTTCGGCTTCGGCCGGTCCTGCGGGGTGTGCACGCGGTTGATGATGCCGTCGACTTCCGCTTCGGTCAGTGGCGATGGCGAAGTGGCCGAACCCACGAACCCCGTCACGCGCGGCGTCGACCGCACGATGTGCCACGTGTTTTCATCCAGATCCATCTCCACCAGCACGTAGCCCGGATACGACATCCGCGAAGAAACCACCTTTTTGCCGCTGCGCACTTCGACCACTTCCTCCATGGGAATCAGCACGCGCCCGATCTTGTCCTGGAGCGTGAAAGCCGCCACCCGGCTCTCCAGGCTCTCCTTAACCTTCTTTTCAAAGCCCGAGTACGTATGGATGATGTACCACTGCATTCCCATCGATCTCTCGTCCCCCATCAGATCCCGAATTTCTTGAAAACGTAGGTCACGCCCATTTGTACAAACTTGTCGATCACCGCCAGAAACACGCCAAAAAACGCCACCGTGGCGATCACCACCCAGGTGGTCGACACCACGTCGTCGCGGCTCGGCCAGGTGACCTGTTTCATCTCCACGCGAACGTCGTGCAGGAATTCGCGGGTGTTCTCTACCGTCCCTGCGACTTTTTCGCCCACCCCGGCCGCCGCTCCGGTGATGGCGTTCCCTTGAGTTTCTTCGTTCTTCACTTTCGCCGCCTGCATGGCCATGAATCCTTCTTCTTACAATGCTCGCCCCGCGAACGCTTGCCAATTCTGGCAGGGGAGGAGGGATTCGAACCCCCATACCCGGTTTTGGAGACCGGAGTCCTGACCGTTGGACGACTCCCCTAAATTCAAATCCGGCCTGTCCCTCGCCCTGCGAAAACAAAAACTACTTCACTTCCTTGTGCGCTGTCTGCCGGCGGCAGGTATTGCAAAACTTCTTCGTTTCCAGCCGCTCGGTGTGCTTCTTCTTGTTCTTCGTCGTCGTGTAGTTGCGGTTCTTGCACTCCCCGCACTGCAACGTAATCGTCTCGCGCATCGCTTATTCCTTTCGCGCTGTGCGCGCTACTCAATAATCTCCGTGACCGCACCCGCGCCCACGGTGTGCCCGCCTTCGCGAATCGCGAACCGCAAGC
>Ga0307478_10002181_pt1 | contig 15801 bp, 9 predicted proteins | sample atmos_gasesECM4C_2_FD_203713 | JGI IMG/M metagenome (GOLD analysis project Ga0307478, IMG submission 203713) | Hardwood forest soil microbial communities from Morgan-Monroe State Forest, Indiana, United States - atmos_gasesECM4C_05 | ecosystem: Environmental > Terrestrial > Soil > Temperate...
ACCGGCCATGAAATCGGCGATGCTCGCCGAAATGATCTTGACCTTCTTTACTGGGCTCAGCATGGAGCAGCACCTGAATGTCGGCAAGGCGTCCATGAACCGAAAAGTGGACGACTTCATGAAAGCCGTCCGCAAGCTGTAAATCCACAGTTCCGCGGCGGCCAACTTCGCCACGAATCAGTCTGACTGGAGCTCCTCTGGTGGTAAGGCCGAATGAGAATCGGCTCAAGGGCCCGCAACCATCTGAAATTGTTTGGTGCTGCCCTTTAGATGAAACTGATTCGGCTCGCAGCGCAGCCAGCGCGCAAAATCATAGGTTGGCGATTGCTTCCGCGTGGCCGACGATAGATGCTCGATCAACAACACTTCGGCTCGGTGGGTGCTAGCTTGCGGGCCATCACTAGCTTTTATGGACGACCTCGAACGAATACCCGTCCGGGTCAAATACATCGGCGGCGTAGTATCCCGGATAGTATTCCACTCGTGCCCGCGGTGAAATATTGCCCCTGGCACCAGCGGATATTGCCGCCCTGTAGAATTCATCGACCTTGCCATTGCTTTCGGCGATGAAGCCCCAATGAATGGACGCGGGATCAGGCTTTCCTTGCTTGATCCAGAAGAACGCCCTCTTGCCATCACCAAATCCCCACAGATCAGGATGATCGCCTTCGCCCTTGTAGGGTAGGAAGAACTTGATATCAAGAGGCTTCAAGGCCGCCTCATAGAACGCCAACGAACGTTCGACATTGCTGACAGTGAGAATCATGTGATCGAGCATTGTTCTCTCCTTCAACTAAAAAGGACTTCAACGGCCTTTTCGCCATTGAGTACCGCGTGGATCGCGAGCGGCGGTATATTCGTGCCCTCGGCCCTTCGAAGTCCCCACCACCGGCCGGTGGAACAGCATCTTCAGCCGCGACCAGAAACTCTTTTTCGTTTACATGGAAAACCGCCTGAGGTTGTTGAAATCCGATGAGCCTCCGCTTCTGTTTCACTCAGACCGATGCGAGCAAGTTCGGGGTCGGTAAACAGACAATACGGGACTTGCCTGCCCGTGGTCACACGGTTGCCGCCGGTTAAGTTGGCATGGACTACGCGGAAATCGTCGATGCTGATGTGCGTGAATTGCGGGCTACCGGCGACCTCGCCGATCGCCCAGACGCCGGGCGCGGTGGTCTGCAGCCGCTCGTTTACCTTGATGTATCCCCGGTCGGTGAGCTCTATGCCGGCCAGTTCCAGGCCGAGTCCTTCAGCGTTCGGATTACGGCCTGTGGCGACCAATACATGACTACCCTTCAGGATTTTCTCAATTCCTTTCTGCTCGACTACTACACTTACCAAGTCGCTACATTTGCCCGAGATTTGCTTGATCCGTGCATTCAGGAGAATGTCGATGTCTTCATCTGCGAGCAGACTGCGAAGAGCGTCGCATACGTCCGGGTCCTCTTTGGACATCAAATTCTTCCGGCTGCGTCTCCTTGAGTACCTGAGCGGATGAGGCGCTTTCGGTGCGCTTCATGCGACTTTTCCTTTCTGAGCGACAAGTTCATTCTTAGCTTGCATTGATTTGACGAGGTCAGCCGCTGACGCTCCTTCGAGCGACAGTCCATAGCCGACTTCCCGGACAATGCGTTCTTTCAACGGTTGAATGAAATGTACGCGCGTATTGCGACGCGTGACTTCGGGAGCCTTCAAGTACAACTGGGCCAATTCACGCGCCCGGCTGAGCGCCTTCCCATTCGGTACAACCTCGGCAACCACTCCCCATTCGTGCGCCATACGGGCCGACAGTGGCTGTGGATTGAGCAGGAACGCCTCCGCTCGTCCTGCTCCAGCGCGATAACTCCAGGTGGTGAAGATTCCGTCGCCGGGCGCAACGCCCTGGGAGAAGTGGGCCACATCCTGGAAGGTTGCACCCTCCCCTGCGACAATTACACTCGCAAGTAGCGCGTAGTCGGAGTGCACATGGGCTCGTCCTTCGATTGCCGCGATCACTGGCACGCGTATGTTGGCGATATTTTCCAACACCTGAACACCTTCGTCGTGAACTTGGCTCCAAACGCCGGGATCGGCAGCATTGCCAAAAGATGACCAATCGACGTCAGTAATGAACTCCCCACCTGCGCCCGTCAGGATCACGATCTTGTTGGCTCGGTCTTGCCCAATGTGGTAGAAGGCGTCGACAAACTCCGTGTGAGCCGGCGCGCTCATAGTGAACGGCCCGCCATTGCTGTGGAATTCAGCAACCAGCACACCGTTGGCATCTCGCGTCAGCTTTAGGTTGTGATAAGCGGCAAAATAGTTATCTTGAGGTTGCATCGTATTCTCCTTTCTGTGTTGCCCTGATTGCGTTTCACCAAAATGTGTTATTGCGAGGTCAGCACATGCACTCAGGTGGCTACAACGAGACCGCCGGCGGCACGAATGACTTCCCCGGTGATCCAGGCTGATTCGTCTGACGCCAGGAACACCGCCAGCGGTGCAATATCCGTGACGCGACCGAGTCGACCGAGGGGCGTCTTCGCAGCCAAAGCGGCGCCGGTGCCACCCTCAAAGGTCCCCGCCGCTACATTGCCTTCGGTTTCCGTATGACCCGGAGCGATGGCGTTAACCCGGATCTTGCGCGGCGCAAGTTCGAGTGCCAATCCCTTGGTCAGCGTCTCGATGGCGCCTTTCGTGGAAGCGTATAACAGGGCTCCCGGCACCGGATGCGATCCGACGATAGAGCTGAGATTGATGATGCTCCCGCCGTCGGCCCCGAACCGTTTAATCGCCTCCTGTACGGTGAGAATCGCCCCGAGAACGTTGATGTCGTAGTGGAGGTGAAAGCTCTGTTCCGTAATCTCCGCGACGGTGCCGAAGCGGAATACTCCGGCATTGTTAACCAAGACGTCCAGTCTGCCGAACGCAGAATCCACTTCTTTGAATAGCCTCGCGACATCTGCGGCCTTGGACACGTCGGCTCCTACCGCAATCGCCTCGCCCCCGCTATCGGTGATCGACTGCGCCACGCGTTCGGCGCCTTCCCGGTCGGAGGAATAGTTCACGGCCACGCGCGCGCCCTCACCCGCCAAGGCCGTTGCAATTCCACCGCCTATGCCTTTGGAGGCGCCCGTCACTATTGCGACTTTATTAGACAGTCGGCTCATAATTCACCGTTGTCATTCTCTCTATTCCATAATTCAGTCATGGTCACTTCGCGATCGGGGTTTGTCGCAGACTAGGTGTCAGGATGGTCAGTTCACCGACCTGCTCCCTCTTAACGGTACCGCCGAGTTGGGCATGATCCATCATCCAAATCTCCGGAATGATTTCGCCGACCAGTTGGCCATGACAAAAAAGTCGCACCACCGAACTCTCCGAAACCACAATACCCACCGCCTTCGTAACAGCGCTCATATTGGCAGCGGCAATGTGCCGGCTGCCAAGCCCCAGCGGCACATCCACTTGTGCGGCCACAGCATCAAGGTAGCGGCATGCGGAAAGAACAATTCCCTCGCGACTCACCACGAATCCACCGTCCAATTGCGCCAATTCCTTGATGGTTCCGCGAAGATTGAGATTGGTGACGTGCAGTGAAGACTCGGGATGCCCCGATAAGGGATCCAAAATCAAGGATCTGGATCTCGCAAGCACGGCATTCTCATCGCCCAGTGTAAATATCGTGCCGACGCGTCTTCCCTCCCGACCCTCGCGAGCGATTTCGACTGCGAGCGCAATCAGGGACTCAAGGACATCGGGATCATATTCCGTTACCTGGCAGAGAATACTCTCAAACATCCGTCAAACTCCTCGCCCGGCCAGGCAACGCCGACTATAAGGTAAATGCACTCTGTTTTGGATGAACGCCACACCAAGAAGATGCATGCATCTCCTGCTGGCGAAGAAATCGGGTTCTTGATCAGCTCGAGGTCGTCTGGTTTGCCCCGAGTTTTTCCCAGCTTGCAGTTAACTTGCAATAACTTTTGGTGGGCATCGCCCGCAAGCTGTAGAAAATGACTTAGTCCGCAGCCATGCTCTCTGCTTCCGGTTCGAGTGGTGGTGGCTCGAACTCGGCCGTTTCGGATACGGTTTGCGCGCGCATCTCCGCTTCCAGCGCAGCCAGTTGGGCTTCGATTTCCTGGTTGGCCTTGCGCTTGCGGATGACCTCTTCGCGGTAGCGTCGCAGGAAATAATCGATGGTCTCGACGCGAATTCTGATGGAGCCGGTGGGCTTGTTCTCGTCCAGATCCTTGAAGCAGAAGTATGGCGTGCCCGATTGCTCGATGATGCCTTCAACTACTCCATAGATTGGGGCATCGTGGCCGCACTTGAAGCTGGAGATTTCGAGTGCCACCAGGTTGGGATGGCGTGCGGTGAACTTTGCCGCCCAGACTTTGTGGTTGGTGCTACAAGAATACGAGTTCTTCCAGGCGTCGGTGATGTCGAGCGGGTGAGTGATCACTCCAGCACGAACTTCGTCTCCGAACAAACGTTCCAGCAGGTCTTCATCGAGAGGTAACGTGTTCTGCGAGAAGATCGGGTAGCCGAGTTTCTGGAACTCCTCCATGATTTCGTGGTTCAGACCGGGATCGTGGTGATATGGCCGACCCAGCATGACGATGCCGATGCGGTCTTCTCGCTCAAGTTGGTCCATCACCTGCCGAGCACGTTTGCGGATGCTGGCTTCATAGTCTGCCAGCGCCTTGTAGCCGACTTCAACTGCGCGGTCATTCTCTTCCTGCGACAGACCCAGGATAGGCTGCCATGCCTGCAGCATCTGATGCGCGAACAGCTTGCGGTCGGCAAAATTCAGAACCGGATCCACATACTTAACGTTGTGTTCGGCAAAAACATCGTTCTCCTTTGTAAATGCCGCCTTCACCGTTTCCGGCGTCGCGGTCACGGTTGGGCACGCATTGGCGCCAACGATCTTCACCAGCGGCGAAGTGAGCACGTCATACATGGGGAAGAAGATCACGTCGAGCGGTTTCTTGCGGTGTTTCTCCTGAATCAAGTTGTAGACATGCGAGATTCCGATTTTTGCCGGGAAGCAAGGATCGATCGCCCCGCGGCTCGCGCCTGCACGGTAGAGGTCAGAACTCGTGTAGTCCGAGTAGATGATGTTCTCTGGCTGGACGCCAAGGCTCTCTAGATAGCCATTGAAAAGGGGCGCGTAGCTGTAAATGTTCAGCACCCGCGGAATCCCCACGCGCAGTTTCTTGCGCTTTTCCATGAGCGGGATGCGCGCCTTCGCTTCTTTGTTCCAGAACTTCACTACCGGCACGGGATCGGCCACACTCTCGGGGCTTACGGAGCGGAAGACTTCGTGGGCGGCAATGTCCACGAAATTAAGATATTTCTCTTTAATCTCGTCGAGGCCGGCCTTGATGTCCTTCATGTCGTTAACATCTTCCACCAGACCCTTTTCGCAGGTGGCGATGATCAGCCGCTGTTCGCCGTGCATCAGCGGGACTTTGGTGACCTTCTGAATGGGTATGAAACTCTTCTCATCCTTGGGAACAGTGCGGATGTCGATGAAGGTGCGCAGGCAATTGTTCTTGCAGAAATTGCAACGCGTGGATTCGTTGCGGGTGGTGCGGTATTCGATCTTCCGAACGGCGTCCAGTCCGACAAACGAAGTCTGTAGGCCGTTCTTCCAAAGGCGGACCGACTCAACCGCCGCACCGATGGCCCCCGACTCGCCACAGAATTCGTGGACGATGATTTCCGGCTTCTTGCCAGCCGCACGGAAGCTGCTATTGATGAAGTCCACTTCAGCCTTCACCACTGCCATATTGTTCTGCGTGCCCCCTTGCAGAACGAAGCGCGTGCCCAAGGCCGCGAGGTTAGGAATACTGGCCACGTATAGAAAAACGTTCTTGGGAAGCACGGCCGCCAGACCCGCGAGGATTTCCTCGGCCCGCCAGCCCTGGCGCTGGAAGTTCACAATATCCGATTGCATGAAGACCGCGCAGCCGTAGCCGAACACAGGCATCGATTGCGCCGAAAACGCAAGGTCAGCGTATTGTTCGACGCCTAGACCAAAGCCTTCGGCAGTTGATTGCAAGAAATAACCGTTGCCCGCCGAGCACTGGGTGTTGAGCTTGAAATCTTTGACGCGGCCATTATGCAGGATGATGATCTTGATGTCCTGCCCACCCACGTCAACGATGACATGCGGATCTTCATAGAACTTGAGCGCTGACTCAGTGTGCGCCACAGTCTCTACCAGCGCTACATCGGCGTGCAGCACGTCTTTCAAGATATCTTTCGCGTAGCCGGTCGTCGCAACTCCCAAGACTTCGAGCTTGGCTTTCTGCGCTTCCACCTGGCCGCGCAGGTTCTCGAACATCTCGATGGTGTCCTGAATCGGATTCCCGTTTGAGAGCTGGTACGACTTGCAGAGGATGTCGCCGTTTTCGTTGAGTAGGACAGCCTTGGTGGAAGTCGAGCCGCCATCGATCCCGATAAAGCCGCCGACTGTCTGGTTGATGCTGAAGCTCGCCGGAATAAACTTCTTGCGGCGGTAGCTCTCTTTGAATCCGTCGAGCTCGTGGTCGCTGGTGGTCAGTCCTTTCGCCCCTGACTTCGCCTTTTCCTCTTGACGCCCGAACTCGATGTAGTGCACCAGTTTGTCGTACCCGTGGTAGCAGCCGACGCAGTCCTCCTCGCTCTTGCCAAATTCGATCGCACCCATGGCGGCGAAGTACTGTGCGTTTTGTGGCACCTTGATCAGATCCTCGGGCTTGGCGCCATCCGGAATCTGAACCTTGCGCTCCTGCCACATGCGAGGAATGTTCGCCTGCCAGGCTTCGCGCATGCCTTTGATGAAGCTGTTCGGTCCGCCTAGCAACAGCACGTGTGGACGCAGCGTGTGCCCGCGGGTTAAAACGCTGAGGTTTTGCAAGACGATAGCTTCGAATAGCGAAGCCATCAGTTCATCGCCCGGCGTGCCCACTTTTTGCAGGCTGTTGATGTCGGTCTCGGCGAACACACCGCATTTGCCGGCAACTTTATGAAGCTTGATGCCGTTGTATCCCTGCAAGGCAAGCTCAGCCGTCGGAATCTTGAGCTTGGCGTTGATCTTATCGATGACTGCGCCCGTGCCCCCAGCGCACTTGTCGTTCATCGAAGGAATTTTCTTCTTGCGGCCGGTCTCGTCGTCATCCTTGAAGACAATGATCTTGGCGTCCTGTCCGCCAAGTTCAATAACTGAATACACCTCGGGATGCATCTTCTCGACAGCCAGCGATACAGCGGTCACTTCCTGCACAAACTTGGCGCCGATCTGGTCAGCGATCCCTCCGCCGCCTGAGCCGGTCATAAACATGCGCGTGTTGTGGGCGTTGATGCCGACTTCTTTCTCCATGCGGCGCAGAAATTCCAGCGTCTTCTCCGGCTGCTTGGTCTCGTGACGCTGATAGTCCTGCCACAAAACCTTGTCAGTCGCGGCATCCACCACGGTCGCTTTGACCGTGGTCGAGCCAACGTCGAGTCCAACCAGGAACTCGGTGCGGTGATCGTGCGCCCTTTGTATAGGCGCAGGAGCTATTTGAAGCAGTGGAGCCTTTGCCGCTTGTCCTGAATGATCGTGCATTCCGTTCCCTTCACCCATCGCTGGGAGTTCTGACACCAGCCTGACCAGAAAAGAAAACAGTTTTCCAGTCCCTTGTTCTCAATTCTCAGTCGCCACTTGCAGCTGCCGGCACTGCGATGCCCGGCACGCGCGAACGCTTCCAAAGATGCGTATCTTTCTTGATGCGATCGTTCACGTGCAGAATGAACTGGGCAGCGGTCCCAGCGACGCCTTCACGGTGCGGCACGTGATAGAACGGCCGCCGCAGCTCGGGATGCTCCGCGATGTACTCGCGAATCTGCTCCATGCTCCTGCCGGTTGATTTCAAGCACTGTTCGAACTCGGTCTTAGCTTTCACTTTGGCTTCACCCAGCGCCATCTGAACTCGGCTGTGGGCGTTCACTTCGCCTTCGCCGGAAGTTTCAATCGGCAGGAAGATCATGTCTTTGAATTTGTTGATTACTGCCGATTGCACTCCATCCGACTGCGACGATGGCATACACCCGAAGGGTTTTAGCGCCAGCACCATGTGGCACAGCTTGTGTATGGTGTAGTAAACGTTCTTGCCGACTTCGAGGTGACCCTCGCCACCGCGTGCGAACTGGTTGTAGAAGGGATTCGCCAGATCCGCAAGGTCCTTCTGCGGAACCAATTCGTGGGTGATCCCGCCCAGTTGCTTGATGGTGCGGTGATAGAAGAACCGCCACGCCTTCTCACCAAAGCCAATGCCCCACAGCTTCTTGTGCAAGCCGATGTAGTTGGAAAAGTTCTTCTTCACTTCATACCACTCGGTATTACGGTGCGGCCGGTTCACCGGCCACTTGGCGATGGCATGCGCCTTGGCTTGATACATCAAATACGCGACCCAAGTGGCGATCGGCTCGACGATCACCTGCGCGCCTTCGCGCTCCAGGAAATCAAACATGTGGAAATTGCCGTCGCCCTCGGTGATCTGCGCCCAGAACTCGCCGGTGATTTTCACCATCGGCTTCACCTTGGTGCGATCGACTTCGATAGAGTCCATGCGCTTGCGGGCAGTATCCAGCGCGCTCAGATAGTCCTTGCCCCACATGTTCTCGTGCCATTTTCCGAGCACGTTGGCAGTGTTGCGAAGAATCTTGTTGCTCTTGAACTTCGGCTTGGCCCAGTTCGGCGCCCGCTCTTCGATCTCAAAGCTCTTGCGATTGCGCAGGTCCTCGCATAAGCCGTCCACCACCTCATGGAAAACACGATCAGTTTCGCCTTTGTTCACTTCATAGGGACGGATCTGATAGATCATGTCGTTGAACACGTCGCCCAGATGCATCGCATTCAACATGCCAAACCCAAAATCGATAGTGAACTTCAACCCGGGCTCGCCCGAGGCAGCCTTGATGCCGTCGCTGTCTTTGAACAGCAACACGCGGAAGCCATCGAAGCCGGCGTTCTTTAGCGCGAAACGATACTCGGCTTCATACATGCCGAAGCGGCAGGGCCCGCACGAACCCGCCGTGAAGAAAACATAGTTGTCGAGAATCTTTTGGCGCGGAATGCCTTCCTTCTCCAAGAATTGCAGATACTGCACCAGGTTTCCCACGGTGAAGTAGGTCGGATTGCACTGGCCATTGTTCCCGTACTCTTTGCCGATCTGGAATGCAGGCACGTCCGGTACTGGCAGCTTCTCGCAGCGATAGCCACAGCCTTGGAAGACGGCACGAATCAGGTCCTCGTGCTTCCAGGTAAAGCCGCCGAAGAGAATTGTGACCTGGCTGCGCTCGTCGGCAGTAAAGGCCCGTTCCACCGGTCGGTGAAAATGGTCGGGCACGTCCAGACCCGCGATCTTGCGCAGGCGAGCGCGCTCTGCCGCGAGTCGCTGCTTGATTTCTACGTCGTCTTCGATTTGAACCAGGTGCGTAGCCATTATCTTCCTCCGGCACATGCCTTGTTGGTTAGATTTTGATGCGAGAAACAGAAGGTCGGACGACCCTCTACAAGAACTTTTTGTTGAAAAAATCGCAGGGATATCGCGGCTGCACCCTCGAACGGGGATTCGAGGCCATTCATCCGGCAATTAGAGCCCATCAGAAACTCCTACCACTCGTTCTAAGGAGGTTCGATGTTGTACACCTTCGAGATTCGCGCGGACACGATTCCCGGGGCGCCGTACTTAGCAGAAATCAGTAACAATTTTCCGGTATTTTAACCCCGAAAACGTCTGGGGATCAAATACCCGCTTACTAAGGTCCTACGCGAAACTTCCGCTGACTCCCTGAAAGCCGTGCGAGGCCTGCTTCATGACCCATTTTAAGACTCTGGTGTCGTTGTAGCAAAAGCCCAGATTGTGGTTCAGGGTGGAGAAGCAATGCGTCTGGCACGACTTCTTCATCTCATTGAGCTGTGGAACTTCAAATTTGTGTTTTTCGATAACACCCCAGTCGTGGGTTGCCGAATACATGGGGAAGCAGGGCGCCAGCGTACCGTCGACGCGGATGATGATCGAGTTCTGCCCGGCGCGGCAATTCCAGGGTTCCACCTTGCCGCGCATAAAGTCCTTCATATCCTGAAGGCGTTTGACTGAGTTCACCATTTTGTAGCCCGACTTGTTTTTCTCGATCAGCCAGTCCACCAGTTCATCGACTTTCGGGAAATCCACGGGGTGGATGAAGGTATCGTTTTCTTCATAGTGCTTGAAATGGTTCTGCTCAATCATCGGTGATTCGTTCAGGTGGTAATCGGTGGCGATGCCGTGATCGCGAGCAATCTCCGTCAGTTGCTTCACATCTTCGAGGTTGTTACGGCAAATGTTGATGTTGAAGAACACCGCGTAGCCGTATTTGTATTGCTTGCGAATCAGGTAATCGAAGTACTTTCGTACCGGAGTCAGCGCCTTGGCCAGTCCGGGCTTCTCGTCGACCGCATCGACGGCGAAGTTAAAGATCGCCACGCCGGCATCCGCCAGACGATCGATGACATCCGGCCGCAACAGGCGCGCGTTGGTAGGCATGTAGATCCAGAAACCTTTCTTGGCCGCGTAATAACTGGCCTTATGCACCAACTGCGGACGTAGCAGCGGCTCGCCGCCCATGAACGCCAGCACTCGACAGGTCGTTGAATGCAGCCAATCGATCGACCGCTTGGCTACTTCTTCGGTCATGCCCTTCACGCTGTTGTCGAAAGCCCAGCAGTAATGGCAATCGAGATTGCACTTCCACTCCGTAAACAGATACGCAATGATGGGATGAAACGGTCCCGGCAGGACCCGGGATTTCATGTACGGGAACAACCAGCCGTTCATCGCGCGATAAACCATAGGCGCGTCCCAGTGACGTTTTCCCGCCTTGGCAGCCGCCAGGTTTACTTCGTAGTTGTCGTCCTGCGCCAGCAGATCGGGGTGTTGGGGAAAAACCGGCTCGGGAAACTTGTCCTCGCCAGTGTTGGGTAGAAGCTGCGGCCTGGGAGCCGGAGCTTTTGTCAGTAGGTCGTGAAGTTGAACATCCAGACGGAAGGTTGAAGGCGCTTCTCTCTCACCGTACTGCTCCTGAAGGGTAGGCATGGGGTCTCCTCGTTATTCAGGACAACACTGTCGCTAAAGAAAAAAATACTGCCACGTTACGCCCTGTACTGTCAATGCGCTGGCGTACTCAACGAGCATCGTTTTGCAGCTCAGAATGGCCTTAGCTTTTTGTCGAGGCGATTGACTCCGGACCAAGACAAGCGCTGCGATTACATCCTGCAAGAACCAAATGGGCTTTGAACTGGTGATTTAGACGCCGTTCCGGGGCACCAAGGCTGAGATTCGCATCATCTACATCTGGGTCGAATAGGTGCTGCTGATGCTGACCATCGGTCCAAACTACCCTGTCGGCAATACAGGTTTTCCTGTATTGTTGTGCGCGTGAGTCCGCCTTGGCTGGGCATCGAAATCAGCTTTAAGGCGAGATAGTTAGGATTGCTGATTTCAGTTTACCCAGGCATAGGCATGCAGGAACCATTATGAGACGCTTCACATTCTTCTTGGTTACAGTTGCAACAATGGCCGGCATTGTCACCCTCGTTGCCCCTGCCCCAGGCCACGCGGATGCGCAACCCCGCCGCGCCCTTCGTTACCGAAATCCCTCAAGGGCACCGCGACTGGAGGTGGATTTCCTCGGCCCCTGAAGCAGGCAACCTCAACAGTTTAAGTGCCGTCCTGAGCGACAGCGCAGGTGTAGCGGCTAAGAGAATAGGGTATCTCGAAAAGTAGAAGGTGTAGCATTTTGACGCCATGGCGTATACACGAGATCAGATTGGCCCAACTATAATCACGCACGCCAACTTCACAACTACCAGATGGGGGCGCTCTAAGAATCTCTCCTTCCCCTCCTCCCCAGTCTTGATTGACTTGCCGATGCGCCGTTCCTAACATCGACGGATGATCGGCGAAACTGGGTCGCAGGCACAGGCCCCAGGTTGCCGCTTACTTGCAATTTCCTTGCAGCAGGCCGACTTGGGGTATACGGGATCAACTACTTGCGCAGAATATTGGATAAGGTATCTGAGGGTCCTGCTCGGGTTAATTGAGCCAAATTTGCTGCGGCCCCCTTGGTTGCGAGCCTCCGCTTTCTGATTAGGAGGACCACTTGGGGTTAACGACGCCAAGCGCGTTTATCGGGACCGATTCCGGCAGCTTCCCACAAGCCGACTTCTGCCTCGCATCCACGCCCGGCCAGTCCCCAGACATATTGCATACCGATGAGAACGTCCTTTTATCTCGACCTCAAATAAGGGAGCGCCTTCACGTTGAGCTTCCTCAAGAATCCGTGAGGCCACGAAGTCCTTTGCTTCATGGGTGCTATGATTTTTAAGACCGTCTATGACATCACTCACTCACGTGGTTCCTTCTCCCTCCAAACAACAACCTTTGGCGTACGATCCGCTGCTCGACGACGTTGGATACATGACCTGCATGACCCTGGTGCTGCTCGGGAACTACGCGCAGACCGGGCATCTCGGCGGACCGCTCGCCTACACACCGTACAACGTTGCGGCGCATCTGATCGGGCCTGAAAACGGCGGACTTCGTTGCGATTACCGCCGGCCGAAGCATCCTTACTCCGACAAATTCATGCTCGCGGCGGGCCACTCCATCCCCACCTGTTACGCGCTGTGGATGATCATGGGCCAGGCGCTGTATCGCAAGTATCAGCAGACCGGCGATCCGCGTTATCGTGTCGATCCCCAGGTCGCAATGTTGCCGATCGACGCGTTGGGATTCCGCCGCGGCGCGGGCGCGCTGAAGACGCTGCTGCACGAAACCGGTTTGGAAGACCATCCTCTGTTCGCGCAGGCGAAAGGCCGCGGCATTCGCGCGCTCTCGGGACACGCCGAAAGCACCGACGTTACCAACGACGTGAACGGCGGACCCTCGGGCATCGGCATCGCCACGGCCGCGGGCAAAGCGGCGTTCTGGGATGTGGCGGGCGCACCCGAGTCGCCGAAGGTGATCGCGCTGGAAGGCGAATTCGCGCTCACCGAAGGTCACGCGCAGGAGTTGAAGACCCAGGCGCTCGCTCTGCAAGTGGGAAAGCGTTTGCGCGTGATGGTGTCCGACAACAACGCGGGCATCGACGATTCCTTGATTGGCGGCGTGATCGCCGCGAAGTTCGACGGCTACAATCTCGTGAATCAATGGACCTCGTATGGATGGAACGTCTTCACGCTATCGAACGGTAACGATTACGGTGAAGTGGTCGCGGCGCTGAAGGCAATGGACGAAGTGGATCCGTACGACCGCCGTCCCATCGTCGCCATCGGCAAGACCATCAAGGGCTACTGGCCCGCGGCGGTCGACGGAAAAATCCCCGGCTACGGCAATCAATTGGTGGGTTACCCAAGCCATCCCTACGCCCTCAAAATGAACTCCGAGTACTTCCTTGCACTGGCGCAGACCTTCGAGAAGCATTACGGCCTGGAGTTCGAAGGCATTCGCCGGGGCCCGGTCAGCGACAATCGCGAGCGCTTGATCCAGTTCAAGACCAACATCGACGTGGTGATGTCGCTGCTCGACCGAAACGGACTGGGCGACCGCCTCGCCGATCGCCTCGTGGAAATCGGCGACACCGTGCGCGACGATGTGAAGTTGCGCATCTCAGCTACCAACGATCCGTTCCTCGATGATCGCCTCCGCGTCGCGGCGCTGCCGGAAGCCCCGCAGAAGCTTTCAATTCGCAATGCGATTTCCGGCGCTGAGAAGCAAGTTAACATTGCGCTATTCAAGAAACCGGGCGAGGCGGCCGGGGCGCGGCGCGCGATTTCCGAAATCATCAAGTGGATGAATTACGTCACAGATGGACGATTCTTCACGGTGGCAGCCGACCTCTCGGAGTCGATCAACGTGGAGCACGGCAGTTTGTGGGGACACTACAGTCCCACGGACAATCCGCTGGGCACCCGCTTGAAAGCGCCCATTCAAGAAGCGGGCAATGTTTCCACCGCCATCGGGCTGGTGAGTCAAAGCGCTTCGGTTGATCCCGAAAAGTTCGCCGGCGTTTGGGCGTTGAGCGGCACGTACGGAGCCTTCACGCCGCTGATGTACACTCCAGCGCGTGTCTGGAGTCAACAAAATCAGGACAGCAAATTCCGCGTCGGCGTGCTGCATATTCTCACCGCGCACTCCGGTCCGGAAACCGCGGCCGACGCGCGCACCCACTTCGGCATCTTCGCGCCGCAGGTGTGGAAGCTGTTCCCGCGCGGTCAGGTGATTAATTTGAGCTTTTGGGATTACAACGATGTCGCGCCCGGCTATTTCGCCGCGGCGGAAATCGCGGCGCGAGATCCGCGCGTGGGCATCATCACACTGGAAGTGGCGCGTCCCGACTTCGCGGTAGCGGACCGCAGCCATTTCGCCGACTCCGATCTGCGCTCTGCGGCCAAGGGCCTGTACGTAATCCGCGATTTCACTCCCGGCAAGCCACGCCACGGTTACGTGATCGCGCAAGGATCGAGTTCCACAGTAAATCTGGTGAAGGTGCTGCCGAAACTCGAAGCGGCCGGTGTGAACGTGAAGGTGATCGCTGTTATCAGCGAAGAGTTGTTCGATCGCCAGCCGCAAGCCTATCGCGATTCCGTGCTGCCACCCGAGGCTCGCTACGACCTGATGGTGGTGTCAACCGGCACGCGACGCGTGTGGCCGCTGCGCAACCTCGGTCCATTGACAGATGAGTATTCACTCACCTCCGATTTCGACAATGGCTGGAGAAGCGGCGGCCTCGAACCGGACGTGATCGCGGAAGCGCAGCTCGACCCCGATTCGATTTTGGCAGGTGTGGAGCGATTCGCAAACGAACGCGAGCGCCGCATTGGCGATCAACGCAAAATGATCGGTTAGTCGAGTAGGCTGTCTGCGCTTGTCGTTTGTGCGAGCTCTGGGAGCCTGTGTGGCCCCCCGCGTTCTCGCGATACACAGGTCGGGCCTCTCGACGGCCGATGACGATTGTGTCCCCGTTGATCGCGACCGCACTGCCAAAGTAATCAAGCATCCCCCATCGGATGCTTTCAGCTCTGCGACCTGCTTAATCGTGTTACCTTGTTTCGCAAATTCGTAAGCCGAACCTCTATCTTGATCGTGGTTTTCTGCCCCAGCGACTACAGTCGCACCGCTAATCGCCACCGCACGACCCAATACGTCATACTGCGCCCGTCCGAAGCAACAACTCGGCTATCTGTGTCACGACACCCGCGAGTGGTGAATCATGGTTCTCAGGCTGCGCCGGTGCATTGATGCACAAAAACAACGTGGGAAAGATCGCTAGGACACACATGTTCGCATTGGGAATCTCCTGGGCAGTGAAAGACGGGCGCACCATTCTCGCCCCTAAGATTGGCTACAGTCAACGACTCTCGAATCAAATCGCTCCAGACCGGGCCCAATCTTGACCCTGTGCACGCCGTCGCAAGGCCCTCGCTGAGGATATGTCCCTTGGCAGAAGGGGCACCAGTTTGCGGGTTGCTCCACGGGAGCCCTGAGTTCGCCTCTTCATTTTTTTGGGGCGCAACAGTTTCCGACTCAGTCTAAAGAGCACATCCCCCATGCCCAAGGCGCGTGCAGTTCCCCAGAGGTCATCCGGTGGTTTGGGAGCAAAAGCTGTAGAGCGTTGTCAGCGCCTCCCGGTGTGATTCTGAAGACCGTACCACGACCGTTGGCTCCGCCTTCGGCGGTCGTCCCATAGAAAATCCCGTCGGCGGCTAGCACCAGCGACTCTGGTCCGACAGGGCATCCGGGCTGG
>Ga0307478_10002182_pt1 | contig 15799 bp, 13 predicted proteins | sample atmos_gasesECM4C_2_FD_203713 | JGI IMG/M metagenome (GOLD analysis project Ga0307478, IMG submission 203713) | Hardwood forest soil microbial communities from Morgan-Monroe State Forest, Indiana, United States - atmos_gasesECM4C_05 | ecosystem: Environmental > Terrestrial > Soil > Temperate...
ACCTTACCCGCTGCTCTCGCACATCCATCGTCTTCCAAGGCATCTTTCTCCCTCGCCCGCTTCGCGGACGAGCGGAGTGTAAGTGATGTCTGGGGACACCCTGTAAAGAATGTCATGGGACTGAACATTCTTTTGCGAGAAGTGGAATTCCACGGTCCCATCCCTCCGGGGTTTTTGTTGATTCACCCCACTCTTTCCAGTACCCCTGCACCAGGAGCGAACCGTGACCATCGAAATCCGCGACGCAGCCTTGGAGGCCAGAATCCGAAAGTAGCTCCAGCCACGGGCTCCAGCAGCGTCCAGGAAGTGCTGCTCCACCTGCTGGAAACCACCATATCCCTGTCTTCCTGAGCGAAGCGACTGCTTCGCGAATGCGAAGCAGCCGCGCAGTCGAAGGACCCCATACGCGCCTGCAGCGGCATCAGCCCCGAAAGGAGTTTCCACCACTACGCTTACTCTACCTGTCGGGGAGAACTCCCTGACGCGCCAACGGCAGTCCCAGCATGATAGGGATCCTTCGGCTGCGTTGTCGCTCGCTTCGCGCCCGCCAACTCCGCTCAGGATGACAGCCAACGATAACGCAACACTGCTGTCTTATCGCTTCGCCCAGTGCTCGATCTGCTCAATCTTGTCAGCAGCCAGTCCTTCCAAATCTTCCTTTTTCAGCCAGCCCTCGCTCAGCAACTGGGCGAATACTGAAATCAAGACTGAGTAGCGGTAGTCATATTTCAGATCTACCTTTCTCCTCTCGCGGGAAAGATAATCATGCAGCCGCCAAATTCCGTCGGGCGGAGAAGACGAGTCAAACATTTTCTTCGCCTTCGCGGTGATGGCGGTGCACTGCCTTAGAAACGCGGCTTCATACGCCTTTCGAGCAATCTTTTTCTCCGTGGCAGACCACTTCGCCTCAACCCTGAACGCCGTCGGCGATTTCATTAATTTCTCCGATTCGAGAAAGTTAGCACGTTTTCCAGGAGGTTTGGCCACGAGGCACATTGCGAAACTGGGATTCCACGGTGCCATCCCTCTGGCGCTTTTGTTGAGCCACTCCACACCGTTGCCAGCCTGAGCGAAGCGACTGCTTCGCGAAGCAGCCGCGCAGTCGAAGGATCCCATGCCCGCCCGCAGCGGCACTAGCAGGGAAAGGAGTTTCCACCACTGCTCCAACTGCTCGGCGAGAACTCCCTCAGACGCCGCCGGCAGTCCCAGCATGATGAGGATCCTTCGACTGCGTTGTCGCCCGCTTCGCGACCGACAACTCCGCTCAGGATGACAGAGCCATTTAGGGTGACTGCCGCGCGGACAGCGACTTCGCCGCCCTCTACTTCACCGGAATCAAATCAAACTTCCCGGACGATTCAGCATAGAATAGCGCGCCCTCTTCGCGTCGCCGCCGCTCCAGTGTTTGTGTCCACCGGGGACGCGTAAGAAGTCGCCCGCGGCTACGCGCTTTTCGCCGGCGTCGTCCTTGTACAAATATGCGCCCTTCAACACGACGATCCAGACATCGTTCGTGTGAGTGTGCATCCCGTTGTCTTGCCCCGGATCGAACTTGGTGAAACTGGCGTTAGCTCCCTTGTCGGCGTCGCCCCAGATTTTAGCCATGGACACACCCTTGTGACTGGTTGTGTAGTTTGCCTCAGCCGAGGAGACATAAACGACTTTCTTCATCTCGTTCTGGCCGTGTACCCGCTCCACGGACCATGCGGCGATGATCGCCGCCACCACGCCAACTACCAACAATGACCGTTTCATCAACTCTCCTTTTTCCGTTGCAGTTTCTGATTGAACCCCAAGGCCCACGCATCTTACACCAAGCAAGCTTCAGGTGCTCAGTCGTCTTTCATTTGCATTTGGCCTATCGTCATTGACATGTGATCTACATGAAAGTATGCTTATAGCATGTCGAAAATGATTCAGCTCCGCAATGTGCCGGATGCTCTGCATCGCAGCCTGAAGGCGCGTGCCGCCGTGGCAGGGATGTCCTTATCGGACTACCTGCTTTCAGAGATCAAAGAGATCGCTGATCGGCCGACCCTGTCCGAGCTGCGCACCCGTCTCCACACGCGCAAAGCCGTGTCCCTTGAACTTGACACTGCCCGCCTGGTGCGCGAAGAGCGCCCGGGGCGAGAAGCGCGTCAAGCGCGATGATCGTCCTCGACGCATCTGCTGCAGTCGATTGGCTGCTTCAGACTGCCGCGGGACGGCGAATCGAAAACCGAATCTATTCACGAGGCGAGTCTCTTCACGCCCCGCACCTTCTCGATCTCGAAGTCGTACAAGTCCTGCGGCGGCTCGTCCGCGAAACCACTGTTTCAGCTCAGCGAGCCAGTCAGGTAATTCAGGACTTGCTGGATCTTCGCCTGACTCGCTATCCCCACTCTATTTTCCTGCCCAAAATTTGGCGGCTCCGCCATAATCTGTCGTCTTACAATGCGGCATATGTAGCGCTCACCGAGGAACTCGGCGCCACATTGCTGACGCGTGATGCCGCTCTCGCCTCTGCACCCGGCCCAAGGGTAAAAATCGAATTGTTTTGAATTCACAGACGCCTGTGGCAACGCCGTGCCCACGACCCTCGCTTCGTTGACTACGCGCATCAGCCTCCGTAAGATGAAGCGACTCGCGGAGTTGCGCACCTTGGCTCGGAAATAGGTTCCGACAATACGTTCCGAAATAAGCTCCCAACACAATGATCGGCCTAACCATCTCTCACTACCGCATCGTCGAAAAGCTCGGTGGTGGCGGCATGGGCGTGGTCTACAAAGCCGAAGACACGCGGCTGCATCGTTTCGTCGCCCTCAAGTTCCTTCCAGAAGATTTATCGCGCGACCCTCAAGCGCTGGCGCGTTTTCAGCGTGAGGCTCAAGCAGCCTCGGCGCTGAATCATCCCAACATCTGCACGATCTATGACATCGGCGAGCAGGAGGGCAGGGCCTTTATCGCCATGGAATTCCTGGAAGGTTTGACGCTGAAGCATCTCATCGACGGAAAGCCGGTAGAGACCGATATTCTGCTCGGTCTTTCCATCGAGATTGCCGACGCACTCGACGCCGCCCACGCTGAAAATATCGTCCATCGCGACATCAAGCCCGCCAATATTTTCGTGACTAAGCGCGGACACGCCAAGATCCTCGACTTCGGCCTGGCAAAAGTCGCGCCCGCCGCTTCTTCCAGCAGGGTCGCCTCCGCCAATACGCAAACTTTTTCTATCGACGACCAGCACCTCACCAGCCCCGGTTCAACGGTCGGCACAGTCGCTTACATGTCGCCGGAGCAGGTGCGAGCCAAGGAACTCGATGCCCGCAGCGATCTGTTTTCGTTTGGCGCAGTGCTCTACGAAATGGCCACTGGCACGCTCCCTTTCCGCGGCGAAAGTTCTGGGGTTATCTCTCACGAGATTCTCGCAGGCAATCCAGTCCCGGCCGTCCGCCTCAATCCGGATCTTCCGGCCAAGCTCGAAGACATTTTGAACAAGGCGCTGGAGAAAGATCTCGAACTGCGCTATCAGCATGCCGCCGACATGCGTGCTGACCTGAAGCGGCTGAAGCGAGAAACGGACTCGCGGCTGGGTGTGTCTGCGAGTTCGGGAAGCGTTGCAGGCGCGAAAGACAGCGGATCGCAGTTTGCCGCTCAGCCGGTCTCTCCAACTACGGGATCATCGGGCGCCGTGCCTTCGTCCGCGTCGTCGAGTGCTGCCTCCACAGTCGCCGGTCCCGCGCCTCCCCGCGGTCGTTCTTTGGGAAAATTCGCCTGGGCGATAGTCGCAGTGGTCGTCATCCTCGCAGGTATTCTCTGGTTCGTCAGGCAGCGCGGTGCTGTGCCCGCCGTCGTAAGCTCCACTCAAAAGACCATCGCCGTTCTGCCTTTGCAGAACCTAGGTTCTGATAAGGATGTGGATTTTCTACGGCTTGCTCTCGCCGACGAAGTTGCAACTTCGCTGAGCTATGTTCGTACCCTCACCATTCGACCGTTCGCCACCACCAGCAAATACGAGTCTCCCAATCTCGACTTGCAGGAAGCTGGCCGCGCCATGCATGTGACCGACGTTGTCACCGGCCACTATCTGAAAGCCGGCGACCAGCTTCAGATCACGCTTGAGGCCGTGGACATTGCCGACAACCGGACCTTGTGGCGCGACACCATGACCGTCGCCGCTCCCGACATGATTGCGATGCGGAACCAGATTACGGCGAAGGTGCGTCAAGGTCTGGTCCCCGCTCTTGGCGCTGGTAGCGATTCCAACGAAGGCACGCGCCCCAAGAACGAAGAGGCTTACGATCTTTACCTGCGCAGCATTTCGCTGCCGCATGATCCTCTTCCAAATAATGATGCCATTGCCATGTTGGAACGTTCGGTGGGAACGGACCCTGCTTACGCGCCGGCATGGGCCGCGTTGGGCGTTCGCTACCATTATGACGCGGCATACTCGACCGGCGGCGAGGCGTCATTTCAAAAGTCCAATGCCGCTCTCGAACGCGCCATGGTTCTCGATCCGAACTTCGTTTTTGCACCGGCCTGGCTGATTACCAATCGAGTGGAAAGAGGAGAATTGGCAAAAGCCTATGCCGACGCCAAGGCTCTGGCAGAGCGGCATCCGGAGAATGCTCAGGCGCATTTTGCTCTGGCATACGTATCGCGTTACGGAGGCGCGATGGAGGAATCTGCGCACGAGTGCGACACGGCCCTTTCTCTGGATCCGGGAAATTTTCAGCTCCGCTCCTGCGCGTTTACCTTCGATCAATTGGGGAACTACGCGCGCGCTCTGGAATTTCTCCAGCTCGATGCCGGATCGTGGTGGGCTGGATCGAACCTGATACGGCATTACGTTCGCGAGGGAAAATTGTCGCAAGCGCGGGAAGTCGCGCAGAAATTTAACAATTATCCTGACGGGCGGATGTGGCTGGCGTGCATGGACACGCCGAACTCCGCCGATGCGGTGAATCTCGCGCGAAACACTGCCGCCCAAATGTTAGCCGATCCTGATCCTGAGCCTCGATACGTGGTTGCGTCCGACGTCTTTTTCTGCGGTCAGCGCGATCTCGCTTTGAACATGCTAAAGAGTTCCGTCGTTACCGGCCACTTCTGCGCTTACGAGGGGTTGCGCAACGACTCAATCTGGGCACCTCTGCGTGGCACGCCTGAGTTCGCCCAGCTACTCTCCGCCGCTAAACAGTGTCAGTCCGATTTTCTCGCCCAGAGATCGCAAGCTCGATGAGCACAGTTCTGTCACCGGCGGATCGGGTTTCATCGGCAGCCACTGCATCCTGCAGCTTCTGGCAGGAGGTCATCAGGTGCGCACTACGGTGCGGAGCCTCAAACGCGAGCCGGAGGTTAGCGCCATGCTTAAAGAAGGCGGCGCCGACCCGCAGAGTTACAGCCGCTTGTCTTTCTTTGCCGCCGATCTTGAAGACGACGCAGTTGGTCCGAAGCCGTCGCCGGCTGCGAGTATGTGCTGCATGTGGCGTCGCCATTTCCGTCGAATGTCCCGAAGAACGACGACGAACTCATCGTACCCGCGCGTGAAGGTGCGCTCCGCGTGTTACGGGTGGCGCGCGATGCCGGCGTGAAGCGCGTTGTGCTGACCTCTTCGTTCGCCGCGATCGGCTATGGCCATCCGCCGCAGAATACTCCGTTCAATGAGACGAGTTGGACGGATCTCACCGCTGACGGCCTTACCGCCTACGTGAAATCGAAAACGATAACCGAACGCGCGGCCTGGGATTTCATCGCCCGCGAAGGCGGCAACCTCGGAGCTTTCGGTCGTCAATCCGGTGGGCGTCTTCGGCCCAGTCCTTGGGCCCGACTATTCGACTTCGATTCTCATCGTGCAGCGCATGATGGATGGCGCCGTGCCCGGCCTTCCGAAGCTCTGCTTTGGCGCGGTCGATGTTCGCGATGTCGCCGACTTGCACATCCGCGCGATGACATGTCCCGCCGCTAACGGGGAACGCTTGCTTGCCATTGCAGGCGATTTCTTATCGTTGGTCGAAATGCGAAGCTCTTGAAGCGGCGACTGGGCGCGGCTGCCAAAAGAGTTCCAACCCGCGTACTGCCCAATTGGCTGGTACGCCTCGCCTCGCTGCGCGATCCCGCAGTGAAGCAGATTCTGCCCGAACTCGGCAAAGTGAAGAACACGACCAGCGAAAAGCCCGGCGCATGCTCGGCTGGGCGCCGCGCTCGAACGAGGAGTCTATCGTGCCACCGCCGAAAGCCTGATGCGGCTCGGCCTTCTGAAGGGCAGCAAAAAACCTGAGTAGAATAAAACTGGCTGCGGCGTTCACGGCTGGAACTCCGTCTCTACATAACACAGCGGCTCTCCGCCCAGCGAATGATAAAAACCCCAGCCCGCCAGCGCGACCACGCTCAGTAACGTGAGAGCGAAGGTGCTCATGTACCAGGCCGAGAAGTTGACGGTGAACGGAACATTCGAAAGCATGTTGACGGTGAAGATGGCGCAGGCCAGCGGAACTAAACCGAAGCGAAAGACAATCAGCACCGCAATGGCGTAGACCGCAATCCACATGGGCAGATCCACCGGTACGTGCTGGGATGTTAATCCCGGGGGCAGAGCATAGATGGCAACAAAGGCAATCGCTGCCAGCCAGTCTTTGCGCAGCACGAGTTTGAGTCCAAGAAGCAGAAAGAAGAAACCCAGAGTTCCTAAGATCGAAGTTGGAATTTGCACGAGCCATGCGCCCAGCGCCTCACGCCCTCCAGTGAGGAATTCGGTTTGCGCGAGGTTTGGCGCAACTCCCAGATGCGCGAGGACGGCATAGCGGATCTCAATAATCAGAATCCAGAGCAAACCCAACATCACGCCGAATAAAATGTCCCGCCCCACCAACGGATCGCGAAACTGCCCAGAGAGCAGACGGCTCCACGAGATGATGGTCTGCGGCCAGCGCCGCCGCACCCACGGTTCGAGAGCCAGATACAACATCCAAGCCGTGCCCGACACAAACAGTCCGGTGCTCACCGCGATGATGAGCAAACCCAGCGTTGCGACACCCGCGACCATATGGCTGCGACAGAGCCACAACAGAATCTCGAGCGCAAACATCACCACCCCCAGGCGAAACGCTCCCTCCCGATCGGCGCGTCCCCGCCGGTAATTGACCCGCGCCAACCGGACCGCCCCAAAATACAAAGCCACGAAGAGGAGAACCACAATGACCTGTTGGATTTTCTTTCCAGTCGACTGTTCGGCCTTCATGCGATCAGGTTTCGTCCAGTCGCTGACCAGAGAGAAGAAGACTGGTTTGCCGCGCCAGGAAGCTGCTTCCACTCGCAGCGGCCGCGTCGTGCCGGGCCAGGTTCCCGTCCATGCCACGCGTGCGTCGGAATCCCCCAACGAATTCCATGCCGGCTCCGCCTTCTGAAATTTTGCCGGATCGAGTCCCGCAGCGGTGAAGGCAACATTCCAATCGAAATTTGCCGGCGGTGCAGTCGATTTTTCTTTCTGCGGTGGAATCGCTTGGAAATAGGTGAGTTGCCCCTGCGGATCGAGTTCTACATTGATCATCCCAGAAAGCACCTGCGGCGGATCGTTGCGCGTGACGATTCCGGGGTTCATGAGCTGATCGCGAAAGCCCTCCGCCATCATGTCATCGGGACTCTGACGATACCAAAAGCCAAGCAGCGCAGGCCGCGCTGCCAGCACCGTATCCCAGTTGGGACGAGGCTTGTCGTTGTTCTCTACGTACTCCTGGAAATCACCCTGGTAGTAGATGTCGGACGCGCTATCTTCCGGGCGTTCCGGATATCCAAGCCGTGCGATGATGTCTCGCGATCTTTGCGTGAGCACCTCGGGCGTGAGATCCAACTGCATCTTCGCCAGACCGTTGTAGCGAACCGCGAGGTAGGAGACTAGAACTAACCCCGCGAGCACAGCCGCGAGACAAGCCACGGCGACGCGCGGACCCAAACCGACGGTTTCTCCTGATGCCGCCACCATTTGCGGCGAGGGGGTTTCCCCCGCCGCCAGAGCCGCGGCCAGTGGATCGCCGCCCGGTAAAGCCGCTGCCACGCTGAGAACTGTTGCGGGCCGCGCGGAAGGTTCGGTCTCCAGGCAGCGAAGAATCACACGTTCCACGACCGGGTTAAGATCCTTCACCACGGTCGACGGCCGGCTCACAGTACGGTCGCTACTGGTTCGCTGCTTCTCCTCCGTTTTCTCCCCGAACGCCCGCTTCCCAGTGAAGACCTCGTACAACACCAGCCCGAGCGAAAAAATATCGCTGCGCGTGCTGACTTCTTTTCCCGCCAATTGTTCCGGCGCCATGTAGGCCGGAGTTCCGCTGCGAAGTTCGGCTCCTTGAATCTGATCGGCGACTCCAGCCAACCCAAAGTCGGTGATCACCACTTGCCCGCGCCCGTCCAGCATGATGTTCGCCGGCTTCAGATCGCGATGCAGAACTCCCTTGGCATGTGCTGCAGCCAATCCCGCGCAGAGCTGCCGCGCAATGTCGAGAGCTTTATCTTCGGGAAGGCGTCCGATGCGCCGCAGCAGCGACGCCAGATCTTCGCCGTCGACATACTCCATGGTGAAGAAGTTGTGGCCATCGACATCGCCCACGTCGTAGACACGGCAAACGTTGGGATGGGAAACCCGTCGCGCGATCCGCACTTCATTCTTGAATCGCTCGAGCAATCCCTGATCGCGCGCAGCCTCGTCAGGAAGGAACTTGAGAGCCACTTGCTGCCCAAGCGTGAGGTCGTCGGCGCGATAGACCTCACCCATGCCCCCTTTTCCGAGAAGGGCAATAATGCGATAACGGCCGGCCAGCAGACGGCCGGGAAGAAACCTGCCTTCGCTCAGATACTCCGCCGAGCTCGAGGTTCGGGACTTCGAGGTTCGGGACGACGAACTGGAAGGCGGCTGCGGCGGCAACGACGAGGTCGCCGTAGCGAAATCGAGCGTGGCTGCGTCGTCGGTATTGCCAACGGGTGCGCCACATCCCGAGCAGAATCGTCCAGCGATGGGTACATCAGTACCGCAAGATGAGCACGGAGCCATGAATTTTCCCGCTACAGTCTACCGCGTCGGAGCTAGAAATGGTTTTGGAGGCAGTTCGCCGCCGGGGTTCTCTCATCGAGGTAACTACGGCCGGGTTACCGAAGATTAGCTTCCTGCGAGTCGCGAAGCTCATAGTTCCGGTGGCGCTGCCGATCCATTCTCCTGACGCGTCTTCGCGCACTGTGAGGGACCTTCCTTATGCAAACCCGCACCCTTCTTGTAGTTCTTACGCTGTTTGTGCTGGCTGGTTGCAGCACAAACCCGCGCACGAGCATGGTTACTCCGCCGGCCAGGCGTGTTTATCACGGCTCCGCATCGGTGGGCGACTTCATGACCATCAACATCGACTCCAGCGCGCAAACCATCAACTACGACGACGTGTCGAATGGGGATACCGGAACAGTGCCCTACACGGTGAACGCCAACGGCACGTATACGATTAACGATCCCCAGGCAAACCTGACCGCTGCTTATGAAGTGCCGAACTACGCTATGGTCATCCAGGCCGCCGAAACCGGTCCCGCATCAAATACGTCGGCGCTGATTACCGCCGTCGAGAGCGGTCCAATCTCAATGGCAACGTTTGAAGGCCGATCCTACAACTACATGCAGTTCCGCACGGCAACTGGCGGCATGGAGGTCGGCTCCGTAACCGTTAACGCGCAAGGATTGGGATCGATCTCTTCCTTCTGGCCTTATGGCGCCTATAACGGCGGAAATCAAGGCAGTCCATTCAACGCAGGCACAATCGACATGTCGCAGGCGCAACTCGATTCGTCGGGGACATTTTTGAAAGTTCCCGAGCCCGGGAACAGCAGTGTCTTCGATTACGTTTTCGGTACAGCGAATGGAATTTTCGCCGTCGATACCGCGAACGGCGCCATCCTCGGTTTGAAGAAAGCTGCCAGCAAAAACTTCGATCCATCATTTGCCGGGACGTATAGCGCAATCTACTACCAGAAGACAGCAGCCAGCACAGGCCTAGGAAATATCGAATCAGGATTGGCGAGTCTGGGCAATGCAACGCTTGTGGTTACGTCCGGCGCCCAAGTCACGGTCACGGATGCCCAGGGAAACACGATGGTCCAAGCTACGCTCACGCCGGTGGCGGATGTTGACTATCTTTACGATGCCAGCAGCGGCGAGTTGCAAGATCCCTGCTACGGTGTGTTTCATTTCCGCGTAAATACCAGTAGCTTGCAGCAGGATGTGTTCGTGAGTTTCATGAACCGCGCGATGCTGTTCTCTTCCTTCACGGCCAACTTGCCATTTGGCAACAACGGAACCTATAGCTACTTTTACGGCGTTGGTTTGAAGTAAAAGAAGGATATTCGCGTTCAGAGCTTGGACCCTAGTTTTCAGATGGAACTTGAAAGCGTTGCAGGATCAAAGCCCAACCGGAGTTCGATGCCACTTTGTATTACCATCACAGCGTGATCTCTCGTTTCCGTGCGTGGCTTCGTGATCCCTTGTTTCTGTTGTGCTTGGCTGCCTGTTTGCTTGCGTTTGTAGTGCAGTCCGGCGAGTTAGGAACCGCCGACACCATGCATCGGCTGCAGACCACGCACTGGCTATGGACTTCCGAGCCGCAGGTTTTTCCGAACGAGTATCCCGAGTTTGGCCTGCACGGACGCGGCGGCCAATTCTATAGCTGGTACGGAATCGGACAGTCGCTGCTCATGCTGCCCGCGGATCTCGCCGGCACCTGGATCGCGCACTGGCAGATCTTTCGTCGATACGGCGACGACCCGGCCGTTCGCAGTATTGTGGTCAGCTTCGGCACCGGCATTCTGGTGAATGTTCTCACTGCGCTTGTAGGCTTTCGTCTGCTGCGCCAGTTGCGCTTCAGTGTGAGGGAATCGGTCCTGGCGATGCTGGCGCTGATGTTCTGCACCACGCATCTTCACTACACACAGAACATGATGGAAAACAATTACATCATGCTTCTGACCCTCGCCGGATTCTCCTGGCAATATGAATGGCTGCGTACGCAGAGCAACCGAGCGCTGTTCCTCGGCTCAACCGCGCTCGGCCTAAACCTGCTGACGCGGCTCACAACTGGCCTCGACCTGGTAGCGGCAGGTTTTTTTCTTTTGCTCGTATGCTGGTTCGAACGAGAGCGCGGCCGCGGATTATGGCGGCGGTTCTGGTCCTATTGCAAAGTGGCAGCGCCGGTATACGGTTTCTTCCTCATCGTCGACCGGCTCTACCAGTTCTACCGTTTCGGATCGTTCACCAACACTTATGTATCGTTGGCTGCCGAACAATACCGCTCGCAAGATCCGACCCTGCCTCCAAATTTCCCCTGGACAACGCCGTTCTACGAGGGTTTTCTGGGCCCGTTGTTCAAGCCGGAGAAATCGATCTTTCTTTTTGATCCGTTGCTCGTGATCGCGATTCTGCTTTTGGCCGTGTTGTGGAAGCGCCTGTCACCAGAGGTGCGCGCTTATGGGGTGGCCTCACTTCTGCTGCTGCTCGCCTACATCAGCTTTTATGCGCGATACGCCTACTGGGCCGGAGATTTTGCGTGGGGTGATCGTTATGTCTCGACCTCGGTGGAAATGGCGGCATTTCTCGCTGTGCCTCTCTTGCTGCGCTATCGGGAAAATCTGAGCGCATGGATTTGGCGTTGCTCGATGATGTTCATCGCGGCCAGCTTCATCGTTCAGGTGGCGTCGCTCGCTTTCTGGTTGCCGCTTGAGATTTATCAGATGGAAACGTTGGACCACCCCACATTCGTGATCGCATTGCGTTTTAAAAACATCGCGGCGTTCGCGTTGGGGAAAATGCAGGCCTGGGGATTGAATAATGACTCGATGACGGAAGACCCCTGGGATTACGTTCACATCACGACCTGGAATTTTCTGCCGTTCCTGCTGCGGAGGGTAGGAGCCGCGCCGAGGTGGGTTGTGGATGTCGCCTTTGCCGTGTGGGGCGCGGGAATTACGGCGCTTGCGTGGAGTCTCAGGCGGCTCAAAACAGTATTACCCCAGCGTATAGTGTGAGTCTGATCGACCGATCAGCCATCTTTCTTGTGATAAGACCGTCAGCGCGCGAAGGGCGCATCCGGTCCGCGGAAAGGACAGAAGTCCACCTAATCGTAAAATTTCGTTTTCACGAACTTACTTTCTGCCCGTTAATGCGGACCTCTCGGGCCAAAGAAAGGAAGTTCGTCATGCCAGTAAGACGCCTCCCGTCGAATCCGAATCTCAACCATCTCAGATATCAGACGAAAGACCTACTCAAGGGACACGCTGCCCGCGACTTAGGAGTAGCTCAGCGGCTGAGGGAATTTCATCCGCGATTCACTCGCCTTGCAGATGCCGAGATATTCGGCGCTCAACTAAGCCTCAGTGATGCGCAACTTACAATCGCGCGAGAGTATGGATTTCCGAGTTGGGCGAGATTGAAAAAGCACCTTGAGAAACCAACCCTGTCCGATCAACTCAACTTGCCGCATCATGAGCGAATCGAGGACGCCGTATTCAGACGCGGGGTGGATCTTCTCGATGCAGGAGATGTCGCAGGACTGCGCACGTATCTGAGACAACATCCGAATCTAGCGCACCGGCACATCATCTTCGAAGGTGGCAATTACTTTCGAAATCCTACGCTCCTGGAATTTATCGCGGAGAATCCGGTTCGCCACGGAACCTTGCCACATAACATTTTGGACGTAGCCAAGGTTATTCTCGATGCCAGTGTGGAGCAATCCGCGCTCAACGAGACCCTGATTCTCGTGGCAACCGGAAGCGTGCCGCGTAAATGCCGCGTGCAACTGCCGTTAATCGGCCTCCTTTGCGATCACGGCGCCGATCCCAACAGCGCCATCCAGGCGGCCGCTTTGCACGGCGAGATTGAATCAGTGAAGGCTCTGATTAGGCGCGGCGCTCGAATTGATTTGCCGGTGGCAGCGGCTCTGGGACGAACGGAAGATGCCCGGCGGTTGCTTCCGAATGCTAGCGACGAGGATCGCCACTTGGCGCTCTCGATTGCTTCCGATCTCGGTCATATGGAAGTGGTTCGATTGTTGCTCGACGCGGGTGAAGATCCAAATCGATACAACCCTGTCGGTGGGCATTCCCACGCAACGCCATTGCATCAGGCAGCGGGCGCTGGGCATGACGTAGTCGTGCGGCTTCTCGTAGAACGCGGCGCGCGATTGGATTTGAAAGATATCCTCTGGCATGGGACTCCGGCTGACTGGGCAAGATACGGTGGCAAGAGGGTAATTGAAGCGTATCTTCGGGTGCAGGAGACTGAGCGAAACAGACACTCGAACTGACTCAGGCGCAGGGCATTGCTCCTGGGGATCTCTAATCGCCGATGGTAGAATCTACCAATTCGATGGTAGAATGGTAGAATCATGAGCCTGAACATTAAGAATGAAGAGACACACCGCCTGGTTCGGCAGTTGGCTCGACTCACAGGAGAGAGCATGACAGCCGCCGTGGACAAGGCGGTTCGAGATCGGCTGGAGCGGGTGCGCCACAAGAAAGGCGGGTTAGCGGAGCGGCTGCTGCAGATTGGGCGCGAGTGCGCTCCCCTCTGGAAAGAGCCATACAAGTCGATGGACCACAGCGATCTGCTCTACGACGAAAAAGGTTTGCCCAAGTGATCGTCGATACATCGGTAATCATCGCGATTCTCCGGGACGAACCCGACGCTGCCGAGATCAGTGAAGTCTTAGAGCGACCACAAGTTCGCCGGATGTCGGCAGTGACCTATGTCGAAGCAGCCGTGGTTGTGGACAGCAACCGAAATCCAGTCCTCAGCCACCGACTCGACGACTTGCTGCGTGATCTCCAAATCGCCGTCGAGCCGGTAACGGTGAACCATGCTCGTCTGGCGCGCGAGGCCTACCGCGATTTTGGCAAAGGTCGACATCGTGCCGGGTTGAATTTTGGCGACTGCTTTGCCTACGCGCTGGCGAAGTCTTTGAACGAACCGCTACTGTTCAAAGGCAATGAATTTCGCCATACTGATATCCGGCGAGCGACAGATAGAGATTAGTCTGTGCGGCGATCCTCGGGTCTTTCGTGATAGTCAATGCGTGGTGATCCTCCCACGGCTAACTTTTCTCACCAATCAACCTTCCACAGGAATTTTCCCTTCTCCCAGACTTCGTGGTCTGAGATCTTCCTGCAGTCATCGGCCGTTAGGTTCGAGTCATAGATAAGCGTCCTGGCGGGTATTGTGCAGTTTGCGGGAGCCGCTGAATCGTAAAAAACCGCACGCTCTCCGATACTGAACTTACCGCCGGTAGTCGTGGTTCGATGTGTGCCACCGTGCACAATGCTGTAGTCGCCGTATGTTCCTTCCGGCCCAAGTACCACGCTGGTGTCCTTCAAAGCATGGACCGTAGTCCCATTGGAAATTTTCGCGATCGAGCCAATCTCCAGAGGGAAGCCTTCGTCTCCACGGATCGAGATGCCTTTTTCAGTCATCACTCGTTCGAGACTCTCCAGGGTATCGCCGGTGTGTGCATGGCCGATAATGCGGTCGATGAATGACGGCACCTGCCTCTCTCCTTGGCCGTCCAGGACCGGCACAACGCTTGAGGCGAATGAAGTTGGCGGGTTGCAGTTGATCCCTTCCACCTGTGTGGAATCTGCGTTGCTGAGTTCCGCATATCCTTTGGCGAGAGCAACATTCACGTCGATTACGCCATTCATAAAATCCCGGTCAGGATCGGTAACCGGATCGGTTAGCGCCATCACGTCTGCGTCGGAAGTCACGTTCTTGCCAGGCTTAACCTTGCGTCCTGAAGGAATGGTGACACCCGGTCCCACACGCGCGAGAATTCCCACCATGGCGTCCAGTTGCACAATCCCGCCGTCAACTTCGGCGTTGAATCCGACGAACGAAGGACAGACAGCAGAAGGAGCCGCGCCGGGGCACGTGCCACCAATGCCGATTGCAGGATGAAACTCCGGGATCTTTGGGTTCGGGTTGCTCTTTACGGTCGCCCCGTGCGCAAGGATGGCCTTCTTCCCAATTGCCAGCGGCCCACCGGAAGCATCTACGTGAACGCTGTCCTGCACGTCGGAGTCTTCATCGAGCAGGATGTTGTATCTGCCGGCATTCAGAAGCGCAAACGGCGCCACGTAAACATGACTTCGAATGTCCACGTTTCCCCGCTTCGTTGCCGTCGGATCGACGAAGTAGCTTGGCGTGGGCAGAGCTGAACTTCGGCATTCGATTGTCTTACCTTTGCCAAAAGTATTTGGGACGGAAACAACCAGCACGAGAGCGATAACAAAAATGTTTCTCCGTGGGGACATGAGCCTGTTCCTCCTTCGTGTCGTAGCCGACTCGGAAAGCTATATCCGGCACGAGGCACTCCCGAGGAAATCTGATCCTTGTTACGAATAACGGAACTCGCCCGCCAATCGGCTGTGGCCTGAGGGAATGGGGAATGAGTGATGGGACGTAATCGCTTGGTACTTGCTACTCCACTGTGACCGACTTGGCCAAATTCCTTGGCTGATCCACATCGCATCCGCGACGGACCGCGATGTGATACGCAAGCAATTGCAGGGGAACGATTTCCAGAATCGGCGAAAGCTCTTCCGGGGCTGCAGGAACGTAGAGGACGTGGTCGGCCGCTTGCTTGATTTCTTCGTCGCCTTCGGTAGCTAGCGCAATCACAACGCCCGAACGCGCTTTGACTTGTTTCAGGTTTGACATGGTCTTTTCGTAGCGCACCATCGACCCCGCATTATTCGCGTCCCGCGTGACTACGATTACGACGGGAAGATTTTCATCGATCAGCGCGTT
>Ga0307478_10002183_pt1 | contig 15787 bp, 9 predicted proteins | sample atmos_gasesECM4C_2_FD_203713 | JGI IMG/M metagenome (GOLD analysis project Ga0307478, IMG submission 203713) | Hardwood forest soil microbial communities from Morgan-Monroe State Forest, Indiana, United States - atmos_gasesECM4C_05 | ecosystem: Environmental > Terrestrial > Soil > Temperate...
CTCGGCGGGGAGCCAAGCGCGCGGTCATGGCGGTAGCTCATGCGCTGCTGGAGATTGCCTATCACATGCTGAAGCGTAACGACGACTACCGGGAACTCGGTGCGGACCACTTTGACCGGATCGACGTCAACCGCATCCGCCGATCCTTGGTCAGGCGGCTGGAACGTCTGGGCCACAAAGTGACCTTGGAACCACTTGCTCAGACCCCCTGAAGGTATTTTCGTAGGAGTAAATGAGCGGTTGAGCGACTAACTGGCCAGCGTCATTACCCTTTCGCCAGAAGATTCTTCCAGCGCTCCCACGCATCGGTTCGAGCCTTTTTGTCTGCGTCCTTTGCATCCGGGGCTTCGCCGGCGCGCATGAAGCCGTGGCCCGCGCCGTCATACGTCACCACCTCGAACGTTTTCCCAGCGGCTTTCATGTTTACGCCCGCGTCGGGGATCATTGCGCCGATTCGCGCATCATTGCCTGCGAAAAACCCGTAGACAGGAGCCTTGATGCGCGCCATGGCATCCTTATCTGGCGGCGGCCCGTAGAAAACAAAGGCGGCCGACAAGTCGCCGCGGTTCGTCGCGAAGCGGAATGTTTGTCCGCCGCCCCAGCAGAATCCGGCGACGAACAGTTTGCCGTTGGAGGCGGGGATTTTGTTTGCATAATCCGCCGCTGCGTTCAGGTCCGCGGTAACTTGGTCCGGATTCAGTTTGCTCACTGCTTCCGTAACTTTGTCCGCCGCAATCGACGAAGTTCGCCCGCCGTCGGGACCCATTCCCGACAGCAGATCCGGAGCAACGGCAATGTACCCGGCGGCAGCCACTTGATCCGCCAAATCCTCGACCCAATCGGACATCCCGAAGATTTCGTGAATGATCAGGACTACCGGCCGCTTGTCCTTCGACTCCGGATAAACGACAAAAGTCTCGACCGAGCGCCCATGGTTCTTCACGCTCACCCACTCGCTATGCCGCGGCGACTTCGCCAGCTTTTCTTTCGCCCAATCTTGCGCGGAAACCGTCTGCGCCACCGCCAAAATCAGCAAAGCAAAGAATATGCGCTTCATTTCTCCCCCTACGCGAGGCCGCGGCGTCCAACGCCTCAGCCAATTCGTCTGCAAACCATCCAAGCGATTGCATCATATCTGCTCTGCCTCCCTTCCAGCAATCCCCGCTGTAGGGTGAATCTGTGGGTATCGCGTCTTTCGGCTCAAACCACGGGCTTCGTAACGCAAATGCCATCGACACGAAAGGCAAAAAATATCCTAAACAGGGAACAAACTAAGTCTGTTTCTCGTTCGTCCTTATAGTTGAACGGCTCGCCTTGATGGCATATTCTCTGCCCATGAGCTGTTGACACCGCAGCTGGGGGGTACTCCGATGGACTCACTCTGGCAGGACTTCAAGTACGCTCTTCGAACGCTCGCCAAGAAGCCCGGCTTCACGTTGATCGCCTTGCTCACCCTAGCGCTCGGCATTGGCGCATCCACGGCAATTTTTTCTGTTGTGGACGCCGTTCTACTCCGCGCGCTTCCTTATCCGAGTCCGGAAAAAATCGTGCGCGTGTGGGAACAGGCTCCCGACGGCCACCCAATGAACCTGTCGGACCCCAATTTCGACGATTTTCTCGCACAGAACAACACGTTCTCGAGTTTCGCGGCATACGGCTTTGGACAAACGTCCATAGCCGGCGGCAGCGAGCCTCTGCGTGTCGATATCGCCGTAGTTTCCCGCGACTTCTTTAAGGCCCTGGGCGTCGACCCTTTTCGGGGTCGCGCTTTTGCCGCGGAGGAGCAGCGCCTGCATGGCTCGCCGGCGATGATCGTCAGCTATAGCTATTGGCAGCGATATCTCGGAGGTGCAACGGATCTCTCCAAGTTCCACTTGGCGATGGAGGGAGGAGTCTTTCCAGTTGTCGGAGTGATGCCGGCAGGATTTGATTTTCCACCCGCGGTCGCCGCATGGATTCCGCGTGAACGCGACTCGGAGACTCCAAGCCGCACAGCGCATAATTGGCGGGGTCTCGGCCGCGTCCGCGATGGAGTCACCGTGGCTCAGGCGCGAGCGAATCTCAGCACGATTGCTCGCCGAATTAAAGAGCAGTACGGAAAAGAGGTCGATCTCAACGACGCTGAGGTAGTGCCGCTCGCCGACGCAATGGTTGGAGATGTGCGCACCGCTCTTCTGACTCTTCTGGGAGCCGTGGGCCTTTTGCTCTTGGTCGCATGTGCCAATGTCGCTGGCTTGCTTATAGCGCGTACATCCGCCCGCCGCAAAGAATTGGCTGTGCGCGCGGCGCTCGGGGCAGGCCGCGGCCGTCTCATTCAACAGTTCTTCGCTGAATCATTTGTGCTTTCCTTCACAGGAGGCGTACTGGGCATTTTGATTGCGACTTGGACAGTAAAGGTACTTCCCGCAATTCTTCCGACGAACTTGCCGCGACAGCAAGGCATCGCCATTAACACACCTGTTCTGCTGTTCGCTTTGGCCGCAATCGTAGCTGTCGCCGTTTCACTCGCGCTGTTTGCTGCTTGGCGCGCCGATGCGGGAGATCTCCAGGAAGCATTGAGCGCCGGCTCACGCAGTTACAGCGGCGGGAGCGCGAGCCACCGGCTACGCAGCTTTTTGGTGGTTGGCGAAATTGCTACCACTCTGGTGATTTTGGCCGGGGCAGGACTTCTCGGCCGCAGCTTTTTGCGGCTCATTTCCACGAGCCCTGGATTTCGTCAGGAAAACCTGATTACCATGGAGTTTTCGCCTCCCATTCCGCAAGGGCAATGGGGGACGGACCCGTCAGCCATCGCGCGACAAATCCATCAGATGGACGATATATTGAGCCGGCTTCGCGCGATTCCCGGCGCCGAAACCGTGGGTTTGGCTGGAGCCATTCCGGCCGCGGCGGGCGACGACCTCGCTGACGGAGATTTTCTGATACTCAATGGCCAAAAGCCGCCCACGAATTTCGATGAATGGGGCCGTATTGCTCAGAATCCCTCCCAAGTCGGCCACGCCCTATATTGTGTTGCGGGCGAAGGGTATTTCCGCACCATTGGCATTCCGCTTGTCCGTGGGCGCATCTTCGGCGACCAGGATGACTTGAGTTCGCCGAATGTTGCGGTCATTAGTGAATCCTTGGCTCGCCAGCGCTGGCCAGATCAGGACCCCGTCGGGCAACTGATTGATTTCGGCAATATGGACGGCAACGTGAAGCCGCTGACTATCGTTGGCATCGTTGGCGATGTTCGCGCGGCAGGCCTCGACCGTCCGCCGAGCCCCATTATTTATGTCGACTACCGCCAGCGCGGACTGAACGCCAATTCATCGCCCACTATCCTTATGCGCAGCGCCGCACCACAAGCAGCGATCGTTTCTGCGGCGCGCAGCATCTTCCACGATCTCGCTCCCGATGCCCCCGTCAAGTTCTCCACTATCGCGGAAGAAATGGGCGGATGGCTTGCGGATCGCCGCTTTCTGCTTCTTCTTGTGGGATTATTCGCTGCCGCTGCTCTGGCTCTTGCTGCCGTTGGTATCTACGGAGTCGTGGCCTTTTCCGTTACGCGCCGCACCCAGGAGATCGGCATTCGCATGGCGCTTGGCGGCCAACGTAGCGACGTTTTGCGTTTGGTTCTAGGGGAAGGGGCATGGATGGCTGCTCTCGGCGTGGGAATCGGCATTGCCGCGTCGATGGCGATTACGCGCCTCATGTCTACTCTCCTTTTTGGGATTAGCGCTACCGACCCGTTCACATTTGCCTGCGTCGCCGTGCTTCTTTCTCTGATCGCACTGCTGGCTTCCTACATTCCCGCGCGCCGGGCCATGCGCGTCGATCCCATCGTCGCTTTGCGTTACGAATAATTCGATTGCACGCGGTCAATCCTGGTTCGGCCCATACTCCGGCTCCGCCGAAGTCACAGATTTTTGTTGCGTGCGCTCTGCGTTTCCAAGACACTCTGTCCTTTGTTTCTTCTACTTGGGAGGCGACATGACCCGGCTTCGCACGGTTTTGCTTCTACTCGCGCTTTGCATTCTGGTTCCCGCGCGAGCACTCCCTCCGCAAACGCCACCTACGACAAAAACGGTTCCGCCCGCCGCAGAGACCGAAGCCAAAGTGACTCCCACACCGACGCTCGCAGCGCATCCTCTTGAAAAAGGCGATCTGGAATCATTCTTAGACGGGCTCGTCCCGCTCCAAATGGAGCGCAGCGACGTGGCCGGGGCCACCGTCCTCGTAATGAAAGACGGAAAAGAACTTCTGAAGAAAGGCTACGGCTACACGGACATCACAAAAAAGACACCCGTCGATCCAGACACGAGCATGTTTCGTCTGGCCTCGATCTCTAAACTCTTCACCTGGGTTTCCGTCATGCAATTATCCGAGCAAGGCAGGCTCGACATCGACGCCGACGTGAACAACTATCTCGATTTCAAAATTGCTCCCGCCTTCGGCAAACCCATCACTCTGCGCAACTTGATGACCCACACCGGCGGCTTCGAAGAAGTGGTTCACGACATTATTTTTGTGGACACGAAAAAGGCGCATTCCCTTCGAGATTTCATGATCCAAAATCAGCCGCGCCGCATGTACCCTCCGGGCGAAATTCCCGCTTACTCGAACTACGGCGTCGGCCTCGCCGGCTATATCGTCGAACGTGTAGCCGCCGAACCTTTCGAGCAGTACGTTTCCGAGCACATCTTCCTGCCGCTCGGCATGAAGCATTCCAGCTTTAACGAACCCATGACCGCCGAGCTAGCTCCTTACGTCTCGGACGGTTACCGCGCTACCACCGAAAAACCCGCGATCGGCTTCGAGATTTTCAATCCCGCTCCCGCAGGCGGCATTTCCTCCGCCGCGGGCGACATGGAAAAATTCGCGCTGGCCCTTCTCAACGGCGGCGAGCTCGACGGCCACCGCATCCTAAGAACGGAAACCCGCGACGCCATGTGGACCCGCCAATTCGGGACGTCCGATTCCCTTCCGCCGCAGTGCATGGGCTTCTACCAAACCTGGCGGAACAACCTCCACTTCATTGGCCACGACGGAGACCTCCTCGCGTTCCACAGCATGTTCTTGCTCGAGCCCGCGCAAAAACTCGTCATCTTCGTTTCCTACAATTCCGCGGGCTCCGCTGGCCGCAATCGCGCCGAACTCCTCGACGGCTTTGCGGATCGCTACTTTCCCGCTTACACACCACCCGCGTTTCAAACCATCCCCGCCGATCAACTCAAAGACATTGCTGGGAACTTCCAATCCACGCGCCGCGCCGACAGCACCAAGCTGGCCATTGGCAATCCCGCCGGACAATCCGTCTTCAGTGTCGACAAAGACGGCGTCCTGACGATCGACACCGCGAAAGACTTGCGCGGCCACACGCGCAAATGGAAGCCTATCGGCAAAGATCTCTGGCAAGCCGAGGGCGAGCAAGCTCGCCTCTTCGCCATTCGCGACTCATCAGGGAGAATTGTTCGCATCGCCGTGAACTTTCCCGGCGTGCAACTCCAGCGGGTCCCGTGGTACGAGAACAAGTCCTTTGTTGGAATTTGCGCCGTCCTGAGCCTGCTGATTCTGCTTCCGGTGGTCATCGCCAGCTTAGTGCGTCTGAGCCGGAGATTTTTCTTCCGCAATCGTGCGCCGCTCAAACCTCAACCTGGCACGCTGTGGATCACGATTGGTCCGCGCTTGGCTGCTTTCTTTTGGATCGTCGTCGCTATCTGGCTCGCCACTCTTGCCACGACGCTGCAGAATGAAACGTTACCCGCGTTCCCGGTTATCCAGCGCTATTTTTCGCTGATAACGTGGTTCTCGGCGCTGGCGGCCCTTTTCAGCATCGTCGCGCTCGTCGCCGGAGTTCGCATTTGGATGCGTGCCGACGTGCGCACTATCTCCCGCTTGAAATTTTCGCTGGTCGCTGCGGCTTGCGTGTTCTTAACGTGGTATTCCGTTCATTGGAACCTGATCGGGCCCATCCATCGGTTCTAAATAGCCGGACGGCGCGGCATGCCGTGCCCCTACTGGGCAGGCGAACACGCTTGACAACAATTCCTCTCGGGCGTAAACAGGTAGAGTGTCTACGGTAGACGATCCACGGAAAGCACTCGAATTCCTGCAGGGCACACTGGAAGTCTTGATTCTTCGCAGCTTGCAAGGGACTCCGAACCACGCTTACGGCATCTCGCAATTTCTCGAGCAGCAATCGGAATACGAATTCCTTGTCGACAATGGTTCGCTTTACCCGGCGCTGCAGCGTCTGCTGCAACGGCGCTGGATTAGCTCGCAGTGGAAAAAATCGCCGAACGGCAGGCGCGCGAAATACTACCGGCTGACTCCTCTCGGTCGCACCCAGCTGGTCGCTGCGAAATCGAAATGGATGCGTTTTGTGGAAGCCATGGCACGCGTGCTGGCTCCGCAAAGGTGAACGTTATGCGCGAATGGTGGTCGAAGATTCGTCAGGCATTGCATCTTCGCCGCGGGCTGGACGGTGATCTTTCCGATGAGATGCAAGCGCATCTCGACCTGATGACCGCAGAAAACATTGAACGCGGCATGGCCGCGGACGTAGCGCGAGCAGCGGCGCGGCGCGCCTTTGGCAATCTAACAAGGACGCAAGAAAACGCGCGCGAGGCGTGGCAGTTCCCGCGACTCGAAACCATCCTCCAAGATATTCGCTATGGCCTGCGCGGCATCCGCAGATCGCCTAGCTTTTCGGCGGTCGTCATCCTGACGCTCGCGCTGGGGATCGGAGCGAACACCGCCATATTCAGCGTGGTCTACTCCGTGCTATTGCGCCCGCTGCCGTATCCACACGGTGAGCGGCTCGTTTGGCTCGGCGAATCCACTGCCAAGGCCTCTGGCATCAGTATCACGTGGATCAATTTTGAGTACTGGCGCCACGACAACGATTCTTTCGAAAACATGGCGGCGTTCGCGGCCGAGGACTTGACCCTGACTGGTAGAGGCGATGCTGTACTCACGCGTGAGTGGCTTGTGACGAGCAGTTTTTTTCAGCTCACTGGCGCGAGACCGGCTCTGGGCCGCCTTTTTACTGACCATGACGATACGCCCGGCGCTGCACCCACAGTGGTCGCGACAGCCGATTGCTGGCAACGCAAACTTGGCGGTGATCCGAACGTTGTCGGCGAGTCCGTCGTCTTGGATGGCACGTCGTATCAAATTATTGGCATCCTGAATCCCCGATTTCAATTTCTGACGAGGCCCGTCGACTTTTTCCTGCCCCTCGGGCGCACCGCCGGCGGTTCGCACAAACGCAGCGATCACGAGAACATTCGCGCCGTGGGACTTCTCAAACCGGGTGTAACGCTGACGCAAGCACAGACCAATCTTGACGCTATCATGCAGCGGCTCACGCTCAGCGACCCCGGTCCCGAGGATGATCATCGCGCCTTCGCCATCTATTTCACTGAAGTAATGGCCGGCGACGTTCGCACGACGCTACTCGTTCTCATGGGCGCGGTAGGTCTCGTGCTAATCATTGCTTGTGCAAATGTCGCAAGTCTTCTACTCGTTCGCAGCACGGGGCGCGCTCGAGAGATCGCGATTCGCGTCGCGATAGGCGCTGGGCGTGCTCGCCTTGCCAGACAGCTGCTCACTGAAAATATTGTTATCGCAGCCATCGGCGGTATGCTGGGTCTGCTGCTCGCCGCTTGGTGCCTGCGTGCGCTCATATTGATTGGGCCTCGCGACATTCCCCGCCTCACCGAAGCTACGCTCGATGTTCCCGTTTTGCTTTTTGCGGCAGTGATTTCCGTCGCCGTGGGATTGCTGGCGGGACTTGCTCCTGTCCTGAATGCCGGAAGAGTTGACCTAACCGCCGCGCTGAAGGAAGGTTCACCGACTGCCGGCACGGGGTGGCGCGGTCAAGCATTTCGCAGCGCGCTCGTGATCGCGGAAATCGCCATCACGCTCATGCTGGCGTTTGCTTCGGGGCTTCTCGTTCGCAGCTTGATCGCAGCGCAACATGCCGACACTGGCTTTGATCCGCAAAATCTACTGGCGATTGAACTGCAGCTTCCGGAATCGCGCTATAGAAGCGACGACAGCGTTCGCGAATATTACGGGCAGCTTTCGCGGAACCTGCGCGCCGAGCCAGGCATTCAGGATGTCGGCCTCGTGAATTGCCCTCCCGGCGGGGGCGATTGCGGTGACTATTGGTATTCGATCCTCGAAAAACCGACACCGACGCGCGACGATGTCCCTCTCTCGCTATTCGACACCGCGGATGCCAGTTATTTTCGCGCCGCACGTATGCGTCTCATAGCGGGACGCAACTTCAACGAGTCAGACCGCGCTGGCGGCTCGCGGGTCGCGGTGATCAACGAACGGCTCGCACGCCAAGAGTGGTCGGAGCCGCGACTGGCGTTAGGACAGCATCTCAAGCTCGGCGGGCCCTACATGGAAGGGCCAGCACTTGAAATCGTCGGAGTCGTAGCGAATGTCAGCCAGATGGGTCTCGACGCAGAGGCAATGCCGACCTTTTACTATGCATTTTCGCAAAGGCCGTCGTCGGCAATGGTAGTGACGCTTCGCACCAATGGCGACCCAGCGCAATGGATGAACGCCGCTCGGCGGCAGGTTTCGGCTCTGGACCGAAATGTTCCCATTCAATCGCTGCGAACCGGCGAAGATTGGCTGGGAGCAACGCTACAACGGCGGCGTTTTGCCACACTGTTGCTTGGACTTTTCGGCGGGCTCGCGATGCTCCTGGCGGCGGTGGGGATTTACGGCGTATTGAATTATTGGGTTAGCGCACGGCAGCGGGAAATTGCCATTCGGCTGGCGGTGGGAGCGCAGCGCTCGACCATTCTGCGCTGGGCCGGATTGCACGCCACTCGCCTCGCAGTGCTTGGAATTGTTCTAGGCGCGATCGGCGCGTGGAGCGCTGCTCGCTGGCTCGAGAGCTTGGTCTTCGGCGTAACGGCGCGCAACCCGCTGATGATGCTGCTCGCCGGAGCAGCGGTGATCGCCATCGCTGCGCTAGCGGCCAGTCTGCCGCTTTGGCGCGCTACGCATACGGACGCGGTTCGCAACCTTCACGAAGCTTGATCTGTTCGATCGCACGCGTGGCTGGCGGGCGAGACTTCTCACATCTCCCATCCCTTGCGCCGTTCCGGCTTCACGAATTTCTGGGCGGCGTCGGAACTTGCCTTCATCGCGGCGCGGTCCCAATGGAGCCGCTCTCCCGTCATGGTCGCGACATTTCCGAGGAGCAGCGTCTCCGTTACCATCCCGGTGAATTCAAAATTTGCTCCGGGCTTCGTTTTGTCGCCCTTACATGCGTTCAACCATTCGCGCTCATTTCCTGGCGACCTCGGAAGCGTTTTCGGCGGTTGCTGGTAGCTATCCATTTTGCTTTGCGGAATGAGCCTGGGATTTGAGCCATTGAATCCGCACAAAATCTTTCCGCGGTCTCCCACAAAGAGGAGCCCTTCGCCTTCTTCATCTTCATGTGTGAGCGTGCGGCCTTCCTCCAACTCATCGGGGCGGGGCGGCTTCAGTCCTCCGTCGTACCAATTAAATTTCACAGGCGGCATGTTCCCTCGCGCGCCGAAGTTGTAGCGCACAATCGAGGCCAGCGGATACGTCTCGTTATAACGGTCACTGGAGCTGGCCTCGACGCTTTCCGGTGCGTCCAGTTTCAGCACGCGAAAAATCGTGTCGTAACTGTACGAGCCCATGTCGCCGAGCGCGCCGCAACCAAAATCTGCGAAGCCGCGCCACACAAACGGCAAATACGCGTCGTTGTATGGCCGCGCTTCCGCTGGACCCAACCACAAGTCCCAATCCAATCCGTCCGGCACCGCCTGCGTCTCCCTCGGCCGCTCGATTCCTTGCGGCCAGAACGGCCGGTTCGACCAGTTGTGAACTTCTCGCACCGGACCAATCGCTCCGTCCCAAATCCATTCGCATAAAAGACGCGTCGCCTCCGACGCTTGATTGCCAACGGCGATTTGCGTGGCCACACCAGTCTCACGCGCCACCTCCGCCATCCGCCGCGCTTCGTAAATCGTGTGCGTGAGCGGCTTCTGGCAAAAAACATGCTTGCCTTTTTTCATCGCCGCAATGGAAACCGCTGCGTGCAAATTGTCCGTTGTGCACACGACGACTGCGTCCACATCCTTCTGTTTCTCGAGCAACTCGCGAAAATCCGTGTAGCCCGCGCAGCCTTTATAGTTCCCCGATCGCGTCTGCGTCGCGTAAAGTCCATTCACAATTTTCTGGCAAGGCTCGCGTCCCGCGACTCCGCTCGTCACGCGCAAGGTATGCGACAACTGAATCGGCTGGTCGGGGCTCAACCAATCCCACCCACTGTCCACTCCGAGCAAGGCCTGCACCGACTTGCAAAACTCGTGTGTGTCCCATTGAGGATAATTTGCGCCGCTCTTGTTTACGTCGCACACCGCCACGCCCTGCACGTCCTGCTCCTTCAAAAAGTGCAGCATCACGCGCAATCCCTGGGCGCCCACTCCAATAAACGCAATGTTCACCTTGTCGCTCGGAGGCACAAACCCAGCGCCGCCCAAAACATGCCGCGGCACAATCGAAAACCCGGCAGCCGCCGCTGCTGTCTTCCCTAAAAATTCGCGCCGCGAAACACCGCTCTTCGGAATGTCTTTTGAACGATTTGGCCCTTTCATCTCGCACCTCGCCGCCGCAATTCTACAATTAAATCGGTTTAATCCAATACGCTAGTTCGAGCCAGTTCTAGAACGCCTAGCCTCTCTGGCCTAGCGTCGAGCCCTCTATCGGTTGAATTGCTTCCCCGTACCTCGCCGCGTATGATTGGCAGTTCATGCTCCCGGCTCGTCCTAATCTGTCCATGACTCGCAAGATCTACCGCTTTCTGATTCAGTCGGCCTTGGCGTTTGCCTGCGCAACGGCAATCGCACCGTCGTTCTTCGCCGCGCAAGCTCAAGCCCCGACCTCCACCGAGATTCTTCCCCTGAGCGAAGTTCGCCCGGGCATGCAAGGGTATGCCTATACCATCTTCGCGGGCGACCAAGTCGAGAAATTCGACCTCGAAGTCATCGGCATCATGCCCAATTTCCTTGGACCACGGCAAACCATCATTCTCGTTCAGCTCAAAGGGCCGAAAGTCGAGCATACCGGCGTGGTGGCGGGCATGAGCGGCAGCCCTGTCTATTTCGAAGGCAAACTTGCCGGCGCTCTCTCCCTCAAACTAGGCGTCTTCACCAAGGAACCCATCGGCGGCGTCACGCCCATCGAAGATATCATTCATCCCCAGCCGCAAATGTCTTCCGAAAACTTCCCATCGCAGGCCCAGCCCCAAGTCTCTGTGGCGGGTGCTCAACAACTTTCTCTCCCCCAAGATGCCGCTTCCCACACGGGCCTCCCCACGGGCTCGGCCCTCGAGCCCATCGAAACTCCTTTGGTCTTCTCCGGCTATCAATCCGAAGCCTTGCGCCAATTCGCCAGTCAGCTCCAAAGCTTCGGCTTCGTGCCCGCACAAGGCGGCACGGCGGCACCCAAACCCGACGACGCGCATCTTTTACCAGGCGACATGGCAGGCATGGTCCTTGTGCAGGGCGACATGTCCATCAGTTCCGCTTGCACCGTCACGGCAATCCGCTCCAACCAGGTTTACCTTTGCGGCCATCCCTTCCTGAGTCTTGGCGACGTCGAATTCCCCATGGCCCGCACCGAAGTCGTCACGACACTCTCTTCCGAACTCGCTTCCACCAAGATCATCAACGTAGGCGGTCCCATCGGCACGATCACCGGCGACCATTTGACCGCCGTCACCGGCAAACTGGGCGCTGCGCCTCCCATGATCCCGATCGACCTGACTCTGGCCGTCGGCGGCGCCGAAAAGAAGCTGCACTTCGAGATGGTCAATCACCCCAAGCTTACTCCCCTGCTGATGGGCCTCACCGTTTTCAACGGACTCACGCAAAACACTCTTTATGGCGAAGGGACCACGCTCCATCTTTCCGGAGAGGTCGTTGTCCACGGCCACGCGCCAGTACAAATCGAAAACACTTTCGCTCCGGGAGATTCCTTCACTCCCGACGGCTTGCCCATTGCCCTGAACATTCAAAGCGTGTTCGCGCGCCTCTTCACCAATACCCGCGAAGTTCCCGTCTTCGACCGCATCGCGCTTCGCGTCGAAAGCGTCCCCGGCCGCCAATCCTATAGCATCGAAAGCGCCTGGCTGGAGAAGGGCGAAGCCGCTCCGGGCGAAACTCTCCGCGTCCGAGTTTTGCTGCGCCCGTATCGTGGCCCGGCGCGTGTTGAAGAAACGACCGTCCGCGTTCCCGACCAAGCCACGCGCGGGACCACACTTCGCGTCCTCGTCACCGACGGGGACATGCTCAACCGCGCTTCTCGCGGCTTCTCGTTTGCCAGCGCCGGGGGCAGCAACGCCGGCCTCGATCAACTTATCGCCCTACTAAATCGCGAGCGCCGCAACGACCGCCTCTATGTAGGCCTTTTCGCGCCGACGCCGACGATTCTTTGGGACGACAAAGAACTCCCGAACATTCCGCTCTCGCAAATCAATGTCATCGACGGCCGCCCCGCTCCGGGCACCGTCCAAATTCTGCGCGAATCTCTTGCCAGCGAATCTTCCATCCCGCTTGGCGGCCCCGTAACTGGGGTGATCTCCCTCAATCTTCAAATCCGGTGACCAAGCAAATGCCAAGTCGCAAGCACGCCATCCTTTCCTCCACTCGCCACTCATTACTCGCCACCCGCCACTTCCGCGCGCCGGGCCGAGTCGTCTTTCTGTGTGGACTTCTTTGCTTCACTACCTCGTTCTTTTCGCTTCTTCACGCCGAACACACGCGCCGCTGGCTGCAGACCACGTATGAAGAATTTCTCAAGGGCACGGCTCACGGCGTAGCCGTCCGCAGCGACGGCCGCCTCGAACTCGCTCCAAAATTCACGCTTCTCGCCGATGCCGACGCCTCCTATCTCTGGTCGCTTCGCATCGACCCCAAAGGCGCTCTCTACTCCGCCGGCGGTTCGCCCGCAAAAGTTTTTCGTTTCGATAGCGGCGGCAAACCATCCATCGTTTTTGAGTCCACCGATTTAGTCGCCCAATCGATCGCTTTTGATTCAAAGGGCACCCTGTACGTGGCCACTTCCCCCGACGGCAAGGTGTACCGCGTTTCCTCCTCAGGCGACAAATCCGTTTTCTTCGAGCCCAAAACAAAATATATCTGGGACATCGCTTTCGGCGTCGACGGCATTCTCTACGTCGCCACCGGCGACAAGGGCCAGATTTTCGCCGTCTCGCCCGACGGCAAGAGTGAACTTTTCTACTCCAGCGACGAAGCCCACATCCGCGTGCTCGCCTTTGACGCGAACAAGAATCTTCTCGCGGGCACCGAGCCGAATGGCCGCGTTCTCCGCATTACTCGACCCGATGCGAAATCTCCGCGCAAGGAGAAAGACTCAGCGCCAACCACGTCGGTTGCTGATGGCTTCGTTCTCTACGAAACTTCCAAGCGCGAAGTTACTTCTCTAACCGTCGCTCCCGATGGCTCCATTTACGTCGCTGCCATTGGCGAAAAACAACGGACCATCTCAACACCCTCCACCACCATCATCGGCTCGCCTCAGACGACCACCACTATCACCAGCGGCGGTATAACGGGCACAATCACGGGTCAATTGCCGCAACAAACACCGTTTCTCGCTTTCCCTCCTGCCCTTTCCAGCAGCATCTATCGACTTTCTCCCGAAGGCGCGCCTGACGAACTCTGGACTTCGCGCGATGACGTTGTGTACTCCCTCGGCTTCGCTTCGGACGGCCGCGTGCTCGCAGGCACCGGCAACAACGGCGCTCTGCTCGCTATTGATGGCCACGGCGTGTTTGCGCAACTGGCCAAAGCCGGCTCGGCGCAAATCACCGGCATCGCCCGTAACGCAGCAGGCAAAGTCTTTTTGTGCACCGCGAATCCAGGAAAGGTATTCTCTGTCGGCCCCGAGTACGAACCTGAAGGCACATTCGAGTCGCGCTCGTTTGACGCACAACTGTTCTCGCAATGGGGACGCCTCGATTGGTGGGGGCCTCCGCCACCCGCAACGGCGAGCTCAACAAAGTCCGCTGCAGCACCCGGCGGCGAACCGCGCCTGGAATTTTTTGTTCGCTCCGGCAACACGGAGGATCCCGGCAAAGAATGGTCTCCCTGGTTCGGCCCGTATTCGAAAGCCGGCAGCGCGGTCGAAGCCCCGAGCGCGAGATTTTTCCAATGGAAAGCCGTCATTCATGATGGACGTCCGGGCGACGGCATCAATTGGGTCAGCCTGGCCTATCTTCCGCGCAACGTCGCTCCCGTCATCGACGCTATCGTCCTGCAAGACCCCAGCGTGCGAGCGCAGAGCAACACAATCATCTCGACGGGACAAGCGCCGAGCGTCGCTCTCAAAATGCCACCGACGCCAAACACACCCGGCATTTTCATCGCGCAGACCACTACGCCGACAAAGTTCGAACAACCACCACAGGGCTTTCGCGAAAAGGGATATCAATCTGTTCTGTGGAGCGCCCACGACGACAACGACGACGATTTGCACTACAGCGTCTACTATCGCGGCGAGAACGAACACGAGTGGAAATTATTGAAGGACAAGCTCGACCAAAAGTTTTATTCCTGGGACACCACCACTCTCCCCGATGGCGCCTACTATCTGAAAATTATTGCGACCGACGCTCCTTCGAATCCCCCTGCCGTCGCCCTAAAAACCGAGCGCGAAAGCGAACGCTTCGAAGTCGACAACACTCCGCCCGCCATCGAAGGATTGAAGGCTAGCTGGGGGCGCTTTGTAAACGGTCCAACGCGATCCGATACATTCATAATCGAATTCGTGGCCAAAGATGCCACCAGCAGCATCGACCGTGCCCAGTACAGCATTGACGGTGGCGAATGGGTTCTCGCCTCGCCGACGAATAGCGTCAGCGACTCTCCCGAGGAGCACTACCAAATCACGCTGCATGATTTGCCGCTTGCTCCCGGCGAACACACCATCGCCGTGCGCGCGTACGACCGCTTCGAAAACGTCGGCAGCGCCAAAACCACGACGACCGTTCCCGCTACCAAACCCTAAGCCACAGATTCTCGGCCAAGCCGTGATTTCGTATTTGATATTGGTCGAATTTTGAAAATTCCACTAGACTTGCGGTCTTCCACGAGTTCCGGGCCATTCTCTGGAGGGGCGTATGATTTCAGGAGCTCACGTAGTCGTTTGCACCAAAGACGCCGAAGCCGACCGCGCCTTCTTCCGCGACGTTCTCGGCTTCAAATCCGTCGACGCCGGCCACGGTTGGCTAATCTTCGCGCTTCCGCAGGGCGAGGCCGCGTTCCATCCCTCAGAAAAAAACGGCCCGCACGAACTTTATTTCATGTGCGGCAACCTGAAATCCGAAATGGCAGCGCTCGCGAAAAAAGGAGTTACCTGCTCCGCAGTTCATGAAGAGAGATGGGGTTCCATCACGCGCATAGCTCTACCGAGTGGCGGCGAAATCGGCCTCTATCAACCGAAGCATCCAACTGCCCTAAATCTGGGGAAGTGATCTACGTTGGAACGACTACGAGGTCCAGTGTTCGGCCGCAGGAGCCGAGCTGAATCTTACGATTTCCGCTCCGAACCCGATTCGCCCGTCCGCGTACGCCTCATTCTTCACATGTACGACGCGCGCCGTGCACCGCATCTCCTCGGTTGGGCTCCCAGCCACTTCCGCGGGTATGCGGAGGGTGACTTCGATGGGCATTCCGACCTGCAGCGGTGCCGACGAGGCGAAATAAAACCCACCCCGTGA
>Ga0307478_10002184_pt1 | contig 15779 bp, 14 predicted proteins | sample atmos_gasesECM4C_2_FD_203713 | JGI IMG/M metagenome (GOLD analysis project Ga0307478, IMG submission 203713) | Hardwood forest soil microbial communities from Morgan-Monroe State Forest, Indiana, United States - atmos_gasesECM4C_05 | ecosystem: Environmental > Terrestrial > Soil > Temperate...
GACCGCCCGGAACCACCGCCGCGATAACGATCTGCGCAAAGAAGAAGGCCAGGTTGTACACTACTCCGCCGCTCCACGACAGCAGGGCAAGCGCCTTCATCCGGCCATAAAATTTCTTCGTCACCACGCTCCGGCTAAAGACAAGATGGAAATCCCCCGATCTGACCAGGTAGACGATCAAGATAAGACTGATCAGCAGATAATTGAAGGCATAGAGTTTGATCAGCGTGCCGAACCCGTGGATGATCCCGGTCAGATACAGGACGATCAATACCAGCGTCGTCACGCGAAACTGTACTTCCCGCAGGTAATTGGTCAGGATGGGCTTCTTCAACTGCCACGTATAATATTCCAGCAACGTATACATCGTCAGCCCCAGCGCAAACGGAAAGATCCAGTAATAGTAAGTCAGCAGGGCCGGTGACTTTTCCTGGTAATAGTGGATCACCTGACCCCTAAAGACGATCCCTGCAACCGTGACGACGGAAAATCCAACCAGAACGATCACCAGCGCCCGGGTCAGTAAATCATTCTTTTTTGGCGGTAAATTGTCGCGATAGTAAGGATAGAACTTGGCGACCACGGATGGCATTCCCACATTGGCGAATGAGTATAGGATCATGCCGATGGAAAGGAACATTCCGCTGATCAATCCATACTGATCCGGACTGAACTCCCGGGCCAGGGTGATATTGGTGATCGCGCCCAGGCCAAAACCCAGGTATACCACCCCGGATGAAATAATGCTTTGCTTGCGGATCGTGGTCATAGTGTTAAAAGCCCGACCCCTAAGGCATCAGGCTGCTCAGGTCTTGTTTGCCCTCATAATGGAATCGCCGGTTGAACGTGAATAGACCTTTTTTGACCCTTACCCGCCCATCCAGGACCACATTCGCCTCCCGCTTCCCCATCAGCATTTGCAAGGCATTGCTGAATAGCCCCTTCAGATCGAGCTGTAAGGTCACCGGTACATAGAAGGTATCTTTCGCAGGGATGTGGATCGTAGTATCGAGCAGCGAATGCCCCGAATGCTGTCCGTTAATGGCAATATCCACCTCCGCCCGTTTCAGCGTGAGGCCGTAGGGATTTGGGTTGTATAGCTTGACAAGGGCCGAAAGATTGGTCTTCCCCGCCACCACCTTGCCAACCTGCAGGTCCTGGAAGGCAAAATATTGCACCGGCTCCGGCTGGCGGCAGCCGGCCACCCAGGCGGCCAGAACCACCCCGATGAGGGCTGATCGAACCGATATCAGTTGACGCATAACCTGCAAGATAAGGGGCATTTGCAATAAAAAAGCACCCACCGGCTTAAAAAGCGGGTGAGCGCTCTACATCAAACCTGGCCCTGACTTATCGGGCAATAACCAGCTTCTTGGTATCGAGGACCTTGCCGTCAACCACCAACGCGTAGATATACATACCCTGAGCCAACTGGCCGGTATTCACCTGCACCTGGCTCTTGCCTTGTGCCGGCGGCAGCGAGATCGCCGTCATGATATTCCCGTTCAACGCATAGATTTGGCAGGTTGCCGCCCCGACCCCGGATGGCAGGGAATAATCGATAGTCGTGGAATTATTCGCGGGATTGGGATGGATATCTCCCAACCAGCCTGCGCTTTCATTTTCCAGCCGCTTCTGCTCGGCAGCGCTTAGCGCCAGCCGGCTGGACAGCAACGACCGCAGTTCCTGTACCTGGTTCTGCAGATCCTCGATTTGACCTTGCATGCTGGTGACCAGTGGAGTATTTGCCATTGTGCCTTGCGAAGTGCCGGTATCCCGATAGACATAACCATTGCTGTCAATAACCAGGTACTTCCCCCCTCCGCTCTGCAGATTCTCGAAGCGGATGTTCGAAGGGTTCGTCTGGCCCGTGACAGCTACGCAATTCACATCGAATTTGGCGGTTGGGCTTGGCTGTGCAATCCCCACATAGCCGATCTTGCTGATCCGCATCCGCTCCACTCCGTTACCGCCGGAATTCTGACCGATGGCGAAAAGGATACTGTTGACCGAATCCGATTGCTGCACAATGAAATCCCCCGTAACTGCGCCAGCCACAAAATCGTTCGACCCGGTCGCCAGCGCGATACTGCCAAAGCCAGCCCCGGCAGTGGCCGTCGCGCCCTGAAAGAAATGGATGGCCGGATTCGCACCGCTGAACGCGCCTTGATTGCTCCCGGCCGTCGAATAAGAATGGAACAAATAGGCCGGAGAGGTCGTCCCAATGCCGAAATTTCCGTTCGTCAGGAGGGTTACATACTGGGTAGCATTGGTTTTGAAGACAAGCGGCTCATTGTCTGTCGTACCGACAAAATTTGTCGGTGGATTCGTGCCGGCATTCCCGGTCAAGGACCAGCTTTGAGCGAAACCAGTAAAGGAAATGAAAAGCCCGATGAGGAGAATAGAGATCTTTCTCATAAATTTTTGGTTTAACAGTTATTAATTAGTGCAGAATTAAGATAGCCCTTTTTTTAAGGCGTCCAAACCAAACTTTACCCGCGTGTATATAGAGCCATAACTGTGTTGAATCGATCGATAACTGTGCGGGGAAAAAGACCGAATCCCCCGCAGTGCGGCTAATTCGTCCATATTAAGTACCTTTCTAAAAAAGAAACCCCTTGCCGACCATCGCCGAACGCATCAAGGATTTTAACAGCACCCGGTTACCGGCCTACACTGCACTCAAATATCAGTCGATGGCGGAAAATCCTTTCCGGTTCTACCGCGGCACCTGCCATCTGTTCTACGAAGACCTCCATCACAACAACGCCTTGCCCGCCTTCCCGCTGAGCTGGATCTGCGGAGACCTCCACCTCGAGAACTTCGGAAGCTATAAGGGTGAGAACCGGCTTGTCTATTTCGACCTGAACGACTTTGACGAGGCCATGCTGGCCCCGGCGACCTGGGAGATTGCCCGGATGCTGACCAGCATCCTGACCGGATTCGATTCCCTTGGTATCAAAAAAAAAGAAGCCACGCAAACCGCCCAACTTTTCCTGCGGGTCTATTCCGCTACGCTGGCCAAAGGAAAGGCCAAGTACCTCGAACATGAGACCGCTAACGGCATCGTCCGCATCTTCCTCGAAAAGATCGCCGAACGCAGACAAAAAGACCTCATCCGGCAACTCACCATCGAAGCCAAGAACGGCAACCTCCAATTCCGGATCGATCACGTCAGACTATTCCCGCTTGAAAGACCGCTGCGCAAACAGCTGATGACCCATCTGGGCCAGCTGCTTCACCAATATTCGTTGCTAAAAGGCCGGTTCCAGGTCATCGACGCCGCCTTCCGGGTCGCCGGGACGGGCAGCCTGGGGGTAAAACGATATGTTTTTCTGCTAAGGAACATCAAAGACACAAAGAAACACCTGCTGATCGATATGAAACAGGCAGCCCCCTCCGCCCTTCAACCCTGGCTGACCAACCCGCAGCCGGCCTGGACCTCCGAGGCCGCGCGCGTCATTGCCATACAGGAACGGATGCAAAACATCAACCCCGCCCTGCTGAGCGTCACACAATTCAACGGCGACTCCTATGTCATCAAGGAAATGCAGCCCACCGCGGACAAAATTGACTTCCTGGTTATCCGCGATCGCTATAAGGATATCGCCTGTGTGGTGGAAGACATGGCCTTCCTCTCCGCCAGCGCCATGCTCCGCAGCGCGGGCCGGCAAGGTGCCGCCCTGCCGGAGGAACTGATCGCATTCGGAGCGGATACCCACTGGCAGCAAGGCCTGATCGATTATTCGACCGCCTACGCCGCACAGGTGAAGAAGGATTATACCGCTTACTTTAAGGAATACAAGGCGGGCTACTACAACCAACCCGATCAAAAACGAGGATAACTATGAACCTGGTATTGCCATCGGATATCGTCATCAAATTGGTATTGGCCGTGCTCGTCGGGGGTCTGATCGGTGCGGAACGGGAATACCGCAGCAAATCCGCCGGTTTCCGGACGTTGACACTCATCTGCCTGGGCTCGACGATCCTTACCATTTTCTCCGTCATCATCGGCACCCCCGGTAATCCCGACCGGATCGCCTCCAATATCGCTACGGGGATCGGCTTTGTCGGCGCCGGCGTCATTTTCAAGGGGGATAATTCCGGCGGCAAGGTCAACGGGATTACCACCGCCGCCATGATCTGGGTAACCGCAGGCCTGGGCGTGGCCATCGGCGCGGGCTACTTACTTACCTCCATCTTCGCGGCCCTCCTCGTCCTGCTGGTCCTGTTCGTTTTTATGCTGCTGGAATCCTGGATCGATCGGGTCAACCAGATCCGGACTTATAAGATCGTCTGTCAATTCGATCGTGAGCCGCTTCATCGGTATGAAGACCTGTTCAGATGCCATCATCTCAAGTTCCGGCGGAGCAGCCAGCGAAAATCGGCGGAAAACCTCATCACCGGCGAGTGGATCGTCCAGGGTTCCGAACGCAACCACCGGCATTGCATCCACGAAGTGCTGCGCGATCAGACGGTAAGAGAATTTGAATTTTGACTGCGGGCGCCGAAGCCGGGCGCCGAAGCCGGCTCAGCCAAGGCAGCTTACAACAGGCTCGCGGTCCAGGTCCGATGGAATATCCCGCCGCCCTCCAGCTGGTTGATCCCCTCCTTCTCCACCCACTGCTGATCACTGTCAACGGAATCGGCGATCCCGCACCAGGGCTCGATACAAACGAAATCCGCATGGGGCGCCGCCCAGATACCCAGGAACGGGAAACCGGGGAAATCCATCCGCAACCGCCGGTCCGTGCGGCCGGAACGAAGCGTAACACCCGTCGATACCAGGTGCTTCAGTACCAGCGCATCCTTGGCGAAAAGCTCCTTCCGGAGCGGGAGGACCGCCGTATCCTCCAATAGCGGCTGTGGTTTGCGCTCGATCAGCCCGTCTTTCGAGATCGGCCAGCGGAGCTCCTCCTCCACCCCGTCGAACTCCAGGTAGTAGTCGGTATAATCCGTGTCCGGGACAAGCGGCACCCGGAAAGCCGGATGACCGCCAACGGAAAAATACATCGGCCCGGGCGAAGGATTTCTGACCTGGTACGTAGTCGAAACCTTGTTGGACACCAACCGGTACCCCACCCTCAATTCAAATTCAAAAGGATACACGGCCCGCGTCTCATCGTCGCTTTGCAAAAGGAAGGTGATCGAATCCGCCCGTTGCGTCTCCACGCTGAACACCCGGTCACGGGCAAACCCATGCCGGGGCAGCGAATAAGCCTTGCCTTCATAATAATAAGTATTGTCCTTCAAGGTCCCGACGATCGGGAACAACAGGGGTGAGTGCTTACCCCAAAATTCCGGATCCCCGCCCCACATGTACTCCAGCTGATAGTCCTTGTGATAAAGACTTTGCAATTCCGCTCCCTTGGGATGAATATCGACCTTTAGCTCCTGGTTTTCGATCGTATACATATCCAACATTTGACGGTAATTTAGTACATTCGAACCATGTTTCGTCACCTGGAGATCGTCTGGACCAGTTTTAAGATGGCTCTACAGGAATTCCGCAGCAACAAACTCCGGACCTTCCTGTCGTTGCTGGGGATCACCTTTGGTATCTTTTGCATTATCAGCGTACTTTCCACCATCAGCAGCATGCAGCTGGCGGTGAACAACGATCTGAAGTCCTTTGGCACAAAAACGATCTATATCGACAAGTGGCAATACTCCGGCGGCCCGGATTTTCCGTGGTGGAAATACGTGAAACGCCCGGTTCCGAAATTCGAGGAAGCCAGGCTGCTGCGATTGAAAGTGCCGGACGCCGAGCACATCGACTTCGCGATCGATAATATGGGTAATGTCGATTATGGCGACAATTCCCTGACCGGTGTGCAGTATTACGGCAATACCGAAGATTTCGACAAGATCGAACAGGTCGCTATCGGCTCCGGCCGCTATTTCCAGCAGGCAGATTTCGACCGGGGAACACCCTATATCGTCATGGGCTTCCGGATCGCGGAACGGCTATTCAGCTCCGCCGAAAGAGCCGTCGGGAAGGCGGTCAAACTCAAGGATGGCAAAGTAGCCATCGTCATCGGGGTGATCGGGAAACAGGGACAAAGCCTGATCAACGCCTGGGATTTCGACAACAGCATCCTGCTCACCTACAATTTTATGCGCCAGATCTTCCGGGAGGAATACAGCAATCCCAAGATCCTCGCACAGGGCGATTCGATCATTACCTCGGCGGCGCTGACCGAAGAGCTTCGGGGCGCGATGCGCTCTATTCGCAAATTGAGCCCGACACAGGAAGATAATTTTGCCGTCAATAATATCGACAACCTCAGCAAGTTCCTGGAACCCATCTTTGCCGGGATGAATATCGGCGGCTGGGCCATCGCCGCCCTTTCGCTCATCGTTGGCATGTTCGGCGTTGCGAACATCATGTTCGTCACCGTCCGCGAACGAACTTCCCAGATCGGGCTAAAGAAAGCCATCGGCGCCAAACGCGGATCGATCCTGATGGAGTTCCTGCTCGAATCCGCCTTCCTTTGCATCATCGGCGGCCTGATCGGCATGGCGGCCGTATTCGTGCTGACGCTCATCTTCTCGGCTATGCTGGACTTCCACGTATTCATTCCCCTGAACATCATCGTTCTGGCCATCTTCATGTGTCTGTTCACCGGCGTCCTGGCCGGCATCATTCCCGCCTTCGTTGCCGCCCGCATGGACCCCGTCGAAGCCATCCGGTCTCATTAACCGCCCCACCCGCGGCCACGCACGCCCCCAACACCCCATCTTTTCCCTAATTTTGCGCACTATGAGCAAGCCCGTGACTATCCTGGCCATCGAATCCTCCTGCGACGAAACGAGCTGCGCGATCAGCAGGGACGGATCGATCCTCTCCAACATTATAGCGGGTCAAACGATCCACGAGCAATACGGGGGGGTCGTACCCGAGCTCGCCAGCCGCGCTCATATCCAACACATCGTCCCCGTCGTGGACGCCGCACTGAAAAAGGCCGGTTGCGAAATGTCCGACCTGACGGCCATCGCCTTTACCCAATCCCCCGGTCTGATCGGCTCACTGCTGGTGGGTTCGGAATTCGCCAAATCACTGGCCCTCGCCCTCGATATCCCCCTGCTCGCCGTGCACCACATGCAGGCCCACGTGCTGGCCAACCTGATACCGAATGACACGACCGCCCCCGCTCCCGCCCGGCGCCCGCTTCCGTCCTTCCCGTTCCTTTGCCTCACGGTGAGCGGCGGTCACACACAAATCGTACTTTGTTATTCTCCCCTGAAAATGCAAGTGATCGGCGAAACGCTCGACGACGCGGCCGGCGAGGCCTTTGACAAATCCGCCAAACTTCTCGGCCTGCCCTACCCCGGCGGCCCGCTGATCGACAAATATGCCCGGGAAGGCGATTCGACCCGCTTTACTTTTCCCGAACCCCGCATCCCAGGTCTTAATTTCAGTTTTAGCGGCCTTAAAACGGCCATCCTCTACTTCCTGCAGGATCAGACGGCAAGGGATCCGGGCTTTATCCCGGCCAATCTGCCCGATATCTGCGCCTCCATTCAGGCACGCATCATCTCGATCCTGTTGAATAAGCTGAAGAAAGCCGCCCGCCAGACCGGGATCAAAGAGTGCTGCATCGCCGGCGGCGTCTCCGCCAACAGCGGCTTGAGAACAGCCTTTCGGGAATTGGGAACGACAGAAGGGTGGAATACCTTTATCCCACCCTTCGACTATTGTACCGACAATGCGGCCATGATCGCCATTACCGGTCATTATAAATACCTGGCCGGCGATTTTGCCCCGCTATCGGTTTCGGCCAGCGCCCGCGCCGTCTGGTAAGGCATGATGACCGGCCAAACCCAGGAAAGAGCTTACCGCATCGTAATTACTCTTATCGATCCCCGCCTGCTGCATGGCCGTGCTGATCACCCCGCTGATGACCACGATCTTGAATTTGTACGTGGGAATAACAAATGTGGCCAAAGTCGGGACAGTACCGGAATTGATCTGGTTGAAAAAATAATGCAGCCTGACGGTATTAGGCATCGTCTCAAATACAAGATTGTAGGTAAAAACTTCTGACCCGTCCAGAAACTCATACGGCAACGGCGCCCATTGATTTGTATCCACGATCGGGTTCGGGACAAAGAAGACCATTACCTCGCCCGTATTCAGAATAGCCTGTGTCACCGCGCTGTCCGTCACATCGTGATAACGGGTGAAATACTCCGTATAAGAACCGCCGCTGGTCTCCAGGCTGTATTGCGAATTATAGATCCATTGCGAATTGACCAGCGAGAAGACATCCACCAGTACGTTGGCATTCCCTTCGGGACCCTGCACCCCTTGTGGTCCTGCCGGACCAGTTGCTCCCGAAGGACCCGTCGCACCGGCCGAACCTGTCTTTGAGCAACCGGCCGCAAAAGTGCTGATAACCGCAAAAATGATGGCTAAGGAGCCAAAAAACCTTTGTTTTTGCATAACTGTAAAAATGTTTGATTGATTAAAAGAGAACTTTTGAATTATCCGTACAAATTGTCGATCGGGAGCAGCGATCGCTACCTGTAAACTTAGCTATTTGACCTGGTTCCGGCAATACCACTTTTAGGTGATATTCCCCGAAAGGCAGGATAAATGCGGTTCCGACTGGAATCATTAAGTTTGCCGCATGCCCAACTCCTATTTTCGGTTCAAACAGTTCACCGTCCACCAGGATCAGTGCGCCATGAAGGTCTGTACCGACGCCTGTATCCTCGGCGCCTGGTTTGCCGATAAAGCGCCCGCTTATGCCCGGGTATTGGATATCGGGAGCGGCACGGGTCTCCTGATGCTGATGCTGGCCCAGAAGCATAAAGGCGAGATCCGGGGTATCGAGATCGACCTGGCCGCCTTCCGCCAGTTAAAAGACAATATCGACAAAAGCCCATGGCGGCACCTGTCCAAGGTTTATCCCGGAGATGTCCGGTCTTTTTCCTTTCCCGAAAAGTTCGATTTTATCATCAGCAATCCGCCATTTTATGAGAACGACCTTCCCGCCTCCTCCCCAACCGCCAACCTGGCCCGGCACAGCAAGGAGCTGACGCTATCGGAGTTGCTGGAAGCTATTGACACGAATCTATCCCACGCGGGTTCCTTCGGCGTACTCCTTCCCTATCATCGCACCGCATGGTTCGAAGAGCAGGCCGCCATCGGATACGGATTTGCACTAAAGGAAAAGCTACTGGTCAGACAGACGCCCCGTCATGACTTTTTCCGGAGCGTCCTCCATTTCTCCCGGCAGAAAGACAATTTTATCCCGACCACCGAACTCAGTATCCAGGATAACGCCGGCGGCTACATCGAAGATTTTATCGAATTGATGAAAGATTATTATCTCACTCTCCCCTCGCATACCCCTCCAGATACCGGAATGGCTCAGTGAGCGCGCCCCGTTGTACAATCGTGGCACGATCGATGATCTTCGATCCACCCTTGAGCAGATCGTTTAGCACATGCTTGATCAATTGCTCCCCGAAATACCGGGAAGCGTCCCGCGGTAACTCATTGGGCAGATTACCCACCGCCATCAGATCGATTGAGCCCGGCAGATACGCCGCCGTCCTCGCCCGTGAAACCCTGTCTACCCCATACACAGGCTCCTCCATCGACGCATCCCCCAAGTTACACGGTACCGAGCCTTCCCGGTCATCCGTGATATCGGCAATGGTCCGGATACGAAAGTCGTCCGCCGCCAGATCATGCCATTCGAATAACCGCGGCATGTTCCGGTCCCAATAAACGCCATTGATGAGAATATCGGCCGTCGTGGCAAAAGGCAGGAATTTGCACCGGTAGTCTTGCGGCCGCAAATGAAATTCATCCCGATGGTATTCACCCGTGCGCGCATTCGTATAAAGGCTGGCCCCCTTCAACTGAGCGAATACCGGGTATTGGAAACTCCGCTCCAGGAATTCATCCGGTTCGACTTCGACGATCTCCAGCAGGTTCATGACCTCCAGCGCGCCATGCGCCACCCGGCCCGAGCCCGTAACGACCACCTTGATCTCCGGCAACCGGAGACCGAAATAGGTATGGATCAGCTCCCTGAAACTTTGCTGCCGGTACACCCGTTCGAGCCGGTACCGGCCCGTCCGCAGTCCATACGCCATGACCCCGTTATGCGCCCCGACTACCCCGGCAAAGAATCCGAATCCCAGGATACGCTGGCCATCATCATGCTCCAGGCACTCATAGTCGATCAGCGTGATCTGCCGCTCCAGGATGGCCCGGAACATCTCCTGATTGTACAGCTGCTTTTTTTTGGTATGGGAAAAGAATAAGTAGGTCTTGTCCGATAACAGGTCATTTACCGGTACCTCCTTGATGCCAAACAGGATATCACATTCCCCCAACTCCTCGCGGACCTCGACGCCCGCTGAACGATATTCCTTATCCGAATAACACCGGTCGGGTGAATGCTGCACCAGTACCCTGACCTCCGGTACGTTCTTTTGGATCCATTTACATTGTGCTGGCGTCAGCGCCACGCGGTTATCTGCCGGCACCTTGCCTTCCCGCAATAAGCCTATCGTTTTCATCCTTAGCTGATTTAGCGACAAAACGTAACCCGCTAAAGATAGAATTTTTTCGTTCCTATTTGGCCGGGCCACCCCAAATCCGTAATATTGCGTCCCGATTTATCGCCCGGATGGCGGAACTGGTAGACGCGTCAGACTCAAAATCTGGTACTCGCAAGGGTGTGCAGGTTCGATTCCTGTTCCGGGCACTTAGAATTCAAATAGTTACAAGGGTCGCTTTCGCCGCGGCCCACGCACAGGTGCGCCACATCGACCCTCACAAACCGAAATCCTGCCAATCTAAACAAATATTTATTTCTGTCTGACATTTATACACAGAATCACGTACGATTATTATTCACGGCCCCCCTTTCAGTCCAATGCAACAGTACTATCAATGATCCCTGCCAGTATATTGCAGCGAAAAAAATTTGGAAATTAATTGCATCTTCTTAATTTAGTACTGAACTACGTGGCAATAGTCAAACCCCGCTACAAATGCAACTAAGCTCGCATATTATCTTCCCAATCAGGCTCCGGACACGACTGTAGCGATAGCTTTACAAAGCATGAAGCAATTATTGCGCAGCCGCAAACTTCCGCTGCGTATAGACCCGCCAAAGAATTGGGATTTCCTCGCCTGCCTGAATTTCTGACTTGTCGTTTTGGCGATTTATGATCTCAAAGATATGAAAAGCACAACCATCGCATCCGATGCACCAATTACCAGGTGCCTGGTGATCGCTAAACCTGATGTCTCGAAAAAGGTGGAAGATATCCTCTCGCCGGATTTCCTATGCCACATCTATGAAAGTCCAGGAGATATGCACGTAAGCGGGTTGATAGAACACGACATCCAATGCGTCGTCATCCATATAACCAACCGAAATTTTCCGCTATTGAAATCTTCCATCGAGGGCATGAAGCAGATGCGCTCGTTCCCGGTCATTTCACTCATCCAGGAAATAGACATGGAAGTAGCCCGCATCTGTGGCAAGATCGGCGTCGATTGTTTCATCGACATAAATAGGCTTCACGATCTGAAAAAATCCGTATTCGATGCAATATGCCAGCGATCCGGCGTTATCACTCTGCAAGACCTTGGCATCGATCTTCAAAACTATCCCCTTGTACTCCAGACGGCCCTGAAATATATCCAGGAAAGTTACATCTCCCTGCTCAACGTGTCGGAAATTGCAAACCTTATGGGGGTAAACGAAGGAACCCTGTCCAGGTTGTTCAGAAAATACAACCTCGCCGGTCCGAAAAAATTACTGTTACAATGCAAACTGCACCATGCCATAAAATTGATGCACAGGGAAAAGCTCAGTATCAAAAAGATCGCGAAGCATTCCGGATTCACCAGCGAAAAAAGGTTTTGCGAATCTTTTAACAACCTATTCCACGTGTCGCCAAACCAATATAAAAAAAGACATATAATATCCGGCGACGGATAGAATAAACGTCTACCGCAAGATCACACAAGCAACCGCAACGTGTCCTGTATGCGAAATAGAGAGAGAAATGACCTTCAGACCTTTCTCAATAAAAAGTTGCTCGGCCATCTTGTTCAGGAGGATGAACGGTTCTCCTTCCGGCTTATTCAAGACCTCGATATGCCTCCACTGTATTTTCTTGTTCCAACCCGTTCCCAGCGCTTTCATAAATGCTTCCTTGGCCGCAAACCTTGCCGAAAAGCATTGATACTTCGCCGACTTTCTTCCCTCGCAGGCTTCTATTTCCCGAGGTGAAAAAGTACGCGCACAAAAGGCCGGCCCGGATGCCTGAATTAGCTTTTTGATGGTACCGACCTCTACGATATCGATGCCGATGCATAATTGATCCATAAGAACTGATTTAAATGATAAACTGGAAATCCGCCGCTAAATTTACTCCATACTATCAACAACGAGGTCAACTGCATCACCAAAGCAGTGTCGCCATCCCCGACTCCTGCAATACATAACATAAAAGCGGTACGCCGGTAAAGAAACGGGAATAAAAAGCATTCATTATCGACATAAATTTATATTAGTGGAAAGGGTTATAGCTAATCATTAAACTTTACTCATGAGGAAAGGAATCATTATATGGATACTGCTCGTTTCCATTTTTAGAGACCTGGGAATCGCACAGCCGCGCTTTGTATACAGCAAGTCCGGCTTCACAGACACCCTTTACAACATCGCAAATGATCGGAATGCACGCCGGGAAATGGGTTTCTGCTTTCCCGAATATGACTATTACAGCAGAAATATCGCCAGCGGATATCCCGTTATCAGAACCCCCGGCAGTACCTGGTGGCTGAACATCCAGGCACCCTTTGCCCCCAAAAAAGACACGACAGGCATTTACTATCGGGCATATACTGTCAACATCAGAAGCTGTACACTCTATGCTTGCTTCCCCGAATCCGGCATGTACCTGAAAAAGGAACTGGACATCGAATCGGACGGCTATCAATTGCCCTTTATAAGCTATTTTTCGCAATGGACGGCCGTCCCGGATTCCGAACGCATCGCCAGACACCTGTCCCGAGATGACGCCGCAAAAAAAAGCGTGCCGCAGCTGCTGGTAGTCACAACACCCGCCGACATCCGGAAACCCTATGAATGGACATTTGGAGCACTCCTGATCGGGCAATACGTGGAAAAGATGACAACAGTCCGGCACCCCTTCTTCGATGCGCTGTTGACAAAGACCGGACAGCCCCCCGCCGCCTCAGGGGAACAAGACTCTTCTCCGGATACGCTCCAGAGCCAATTTATCGCCAGGAGCAATTTCAACCACAACTTCAGAGACCTCAGCGGAAGCATCACTATTCAAGGAATCGAAACCGAACAAGACCAGCGGCGTTTACTCGTCAACATCCTGGACAAAGCGATCGAAGAATACCCTTTTTACCAGGAGATACAACGCTCGCCGCAGGACATGCAAGGGGACTTCCACCGGATGATGAAGGTTCTACAGGATTCCCCGCTCTGCACCCTGGCAGACTCGGTCCGGAACTTTATCAGCGCCGGCTTTTCCGATGCGCATTTCGGGCTGCTGCCTCCCGGGAACTGCCGGCCGGAGGCGCCGCCAAAGATCAGACCCGGCGTCAGGCTTTATAGGATCGGTAATGAAGTCTTCGTGTCGGCCATCTTCGATACTTTGTATGCCGCCAACATGCGGGTAGGCGACCGGGTGCTGCTCCTCGACGGAAAGAATATCGATAGTCTACTGGACGACGATCCGGCGAAAGTGAACGGAACATCCGGAATCTACTACGACGTGTCAGCACTGCTCGATGGAAAAAAGACGGATCGGGTCACCATGGTGACAGCCGGCAGTCACGGCGAAAAAACGACCCTCCTGAGATATGACAAGCCTTACGCTATACCGGCAAACTTCAGAAGCAAGTCCTTCTCGCTGGAGGTCGATAACGAGCAGATCGCCTGCCTCAGATTCAACCACTGGCACCTCGACCTGTACAGCCGCCTGATCAACCAATGGGATAAGATCTCCCATGCAAAGGGTTTGATCATCGACCTGAGAGGTAACGGCGGCGGAGAACTTATCTCAGCGATCAGGGTTTTGTCCCTGTTCATCGACCGGCCCACCGTTCTCTACAACGCCTTGACCCGGGCGGGCGCAGAGCCCCTGATCGTCCGGAACGATCCGGCACATCATTTACCGGACCAAACAAATGTCATGATCCTTGTCGACGGCGGGACGGCTTGCGCGTCGGAATGCTTCATAGAAGGGATGAAGACCCTGCCAAATGTACGGGTGATAGGCAACACCCATACTTTCGGAGCGATGGTTTCCCGCTATGATATCGTTTTCCCCGACGGCATGGACCTGTATATCGACTGTGTGGCACACAAAACAGTCCTTGCCGACAACAGTTGTATCGAAGGAAAAGGCATACAACCCCAAATCAAGATACCGATTGGCTCCGTGGAAGACCTGCAACCATACAGGGACATCGTATTGTCGGCTGCCCGCGAACAGATCCTGCATAACCCTATCGCCATTAGCTCAACAAGAGTCAACAGCCAATAATCTTTCTCTTTTTTTTCATCACTAAAACAAAAAAACATGAAAAAAGATCAGCAACAAGCGGTATGCCTTGACAACAAGGTCATCGAGCTCGTAAAACCCCGCAAGATCGAGATCTCCCATCTCGAAAACAGCAAGGAAGTTGAATCCCTCTGCGGCGAACACGGCGGCGGATGCGGACTCAACTTTGGCGTAGAAAAAGATGACCTGCTATTCTAACAGGCCGGGGAGTGAGGGTCGTGATCTCATGATGGCTCACTCCCATTTATTAGCTGCTTTTCTCTCATCTATCTTATAACAAATTTTATGGAACAATTCAAAGCAAGCAAGTATAACGAATGGATACCTATCCCCGAATTGTCCGAATTCCTTCTCTACAATCTGGCCACGGGCGGTATCGAGATCTTCAGCGAAGAATCCGGCCGGTTCTTCTCCACCATCGCCGGCGGAGAGCCCTTTTCTGAGATCGACTACCCGGAGCAGACCCCGCTGATCCGCTACCTCTTCGACAAAGGCTTTATCGTCAAGGGCGACCTCGACGAACAACAGGTGCTATACCGGAAGTACGAGGCTACCAAACAGATCCTTTACGACCGCGAATCCTCCGCCATCGGTCTGACCATCGGCACGACGATTATTTGCAACATGGGCTGCCCCTATTGCTTCGAATTCGAAAAACCAAACAAAACGCTCAAAGCCGGCCAGGTAATGGATCAGATCGTCGCCTATATCCAGGATATGATCAACAAATCCCCGGTTCGCAGATGGACAACGATGAGCGTTACCTGGTATGGAGGCGAACCGCTCATCAACAGCAAAGCGATCCAAAAGCTGACCCCAGCGCTGTTGAAAATATGCGAAAAACATAATATTGCCTATAACGCCAACATCATCACTAACGGGCTGCTGCTGAGCAAAGAGACCTGGCACGTCCTGCTTCGGAACAGGGTAACCTTGGTCCAGGTGACCGTCGATGGGCCCATGGTGGTCCACGAAAAAAAGCGGCCGCTAAAGACAATGAACAAAGAAAAAAACTACTGGAAAATACTCGAAAACCTCTGCTTGCTTCCGGACGGCATCAAGGTCAACATTCGCATGAATGTCGATAAGCTCGTCGCTGCCGGCTTCGAGGAGCTGCTGGACGACTTCCAAAAGATCGGCCTCTGGCCGCAAAGATTCGAATCATTCCAATTTACGCCGGCCTGGCTGCG
>Ga0307478_10002185_pt1 | contig 15770 bp, 15 predicted proteins | sample atmos_gasesECM4C_2_FD_203713 | JGI IMG/M metagenome (GOLD analysis project Ga0307478, IMG submission 203713) | Hardwood forest soil microbial communities from Morgan-Monroe State Forest, Indiana, United States - atmos_gasesECM4C_05 | ecosystem: Environmental > Terrestrial > Soil > Temperate...
TGACCTTCAGAACGTCAGCCGTTGCAACCGCTTTGGCATTCGGAAACCGATCCAGGAGGGCGCCGATGCCAAAGAAATGATCGCCGTGGCCGTGAGTGACATAGATCGTAGTCAGGTTCTTGCCGCTCGCCGCGACCCATTCCACTGCGGCATGCGCCTGCTCGACAGTAAGAAAGGCGTCGACGAGAACAGCGTCCCGTTCCCCAAAGATGAGTGTGGCCGATGTCGGCACCCACATCCATTTTTCTTTCCCCGGTGGCAAGTCGCGGACGAGGCCTTGGCGTTTTGTTACAAGGACGTCCCATTTCAACGAAGTGCGTACTGGGGCAGTTTCCATTTCGATTCTCCTTTTTGAACGATGTACGATTTGCAAGCATCAGGGCAGCGAACTATTTGCGGGTGGCAGAGTGCAGATCTAATCGATCGTTAACTCCTTCAAAACAAACCCGCACTATCCTGTACATTGGCCCGGGCCACTTCGACCGTATTCAGAGCCTCTCTAAACAGCTTGATCTTTCCATTCTCGGCAACCAGGCGAGCAAAGAAGAGTTGATGAACGGATCGCCCCGTTTTGCTTGACACCGCCGTGGCCTCGAATTCTGCAAAGGCTTGGTCGGGTGTATCGATCAGCACCTTGGTGTTCTCGAATTTGAAACCGGGATAGATGTCGAGTACGGATTGGAAAAAGCCGGCGATCGCATCTCGGCCCCTGTACTCTGTAGGAAGTCCGAACGTCGCAAGATACGGCAGCTCAAAGGCGCCATCTTCCGCAAACATCTCTGCCGCCGTCTTCGGATTCTTGAGCGAGAAGGCGGTGTATTCAAGCATCAATTCTTTGGCGTTTTTCATAGAAATCTCCTGTTTCTGACCATCAATGAGTCCGAATTGAATAGGGTGCCCATAATCTCACCTGCAATCTGGCGCAACCGGTACCACATCAGGGGCTGAGCCTGTCCGCGCTTGGTTTGCGGCGTGACCTGTGAAGCAGATACACCACGAAGAATTGGAGGACAGCGATAAAGAGCGGCCCAGCGCATTTCCCAAGATCGTGCTCAAACAAACCGATTCCGGCATCCAGCAATTGCATGGCGCCAGCGACCGCACCCATGAGCACTAACGCAGGTGCCGCCTGCTTGTAGATTGCCCACAATGCGAACAAAGCCAGAGGAATTGTGCGCGCCGCCGCGTACATCGCCAAGATCAACGACGCCTGCGTTGGAACGGATCGCGCAGGAAGCAGGTATTGCGGACGGATGATCCCGACGATGGAAAAGCCGCTCGCTACCAGAACATTGATAGCCGTGATCACCGAAGCCAGCCGCATCGCCTTTATCGTTGTCATTAATTTCTCCAGAGCTCTCGCCTGCAAACACTGGTGTCACCCCGACGGCAGAGCCTAAGCGCTGGGAGCCTTCCCGTGATACGCAGCCACAAAAACATCCTGAACAAATCTTTCGAAGGAAGTAGGCGTGGTGTTATCCGGCGAACGCGGCTCCAACGGAACGAGGACTCCTGCGTTGATGGATTTGTACATCTCGATGTACATAGCAGCTCCCTTCGGCGGAACACCCAATTGCGTTAACGCCAGCTGCACTTGTTCATACGGGAACTGCTCGTAATGCAGATCCGGTTTGCCGATGCCGCGCGCAATCACTGCGGTGGCTTCCGTCATCGAGAGATCGCGCTCCCCAAGCAACTCGCGCGTTTGCTTACCGGAGAAATCCAGGTGCAGGAGTCGCTGCGCGGCATAATCACCGACGTCGCGCGTCGCAGCCATGGGAATCTTCAGGTCGGGTAGTAGCGCATTTCCGACTAATCCCATCCCATGAATCATGCCGATCGCAGCCAGATTGTTCTCCATGAAATAAGCGGCGCGCAGGTGCAGAACGTTTAGACTTTCGATAGCGTTCAGTTTTTGTTCCGAAGAATGCAGTCCCGAGACCGGCCCGGCACCTTCCGCTACTTGCGCCCCGTAGCTGCTCAAATGCACGGCGTAGCGCAGGCCAGATTCTTTCACGGCCTTTGCGATCCCATCGCTATCTCGCTCCTGCTCCTCCCGGGATTTCGCGGGTGGCAACAGCAGGTATGCCGCGCGCGCACCGCTGAAGGCTTTAGTGAGGGCAGCCGCATCGCTCAGATTGGCTGTGAACGCTTCCGCACCTTTGTCCACAAAACGCTGTAGTCGCCCCGAGTCTCGTCCGACGACGCGCACCTTCTTGCCTTTCGAGAGGAGGAAATTGGCTACGATCGAGCCGGTGTTCCCGCTCGCTCCTAAAATCACATACATTTCATTCGAAACAATGGATGACGTCATGGTCACTACCTCCTTGGTCTGGTAAAAGTGGTGTCGACAGCCTTCGGGGCAATCGCGTTACTTGCTTGTCACTTGGGGAATGTGTTGCCAAACATGGGAAGCCCGCTGACAGATTCGGCCTTAGTCGCCTCGTCCTGCAAAACGTCCCAATGCTCTCGAAGAAGACCGTCTTCGAACCGGATGACGTCGGCGGCAATCCAGGCGGCGGCCCTTCCCATCCCTGTGAAGCGGCCATGCGCTATGGCATAATCGCCTTCGGCGACGATGAGCTGATTCTCATAGTGCAGCGTCTCCGGCAGTGAGCGCACGAGATTGAATAGTCCCTGGCGGCCTGGTGGTATGTGTGCGCTGTGTTGTATGTAGTTCGGTGACCAGAAGCGTTGCGCCGCAGCGTAGTCACGCTTGTTAAAGAGTGCCTCGAATGCTTCGAGCACGATTGCCTTATTTCGCTCCGGGGACGAGTTGCTCATAGCCTTCTCCTGCGCATGGAACGAGTCGATCTGCGCTTCCATTACTCTAGAGTATGCTCATAATCCAGAAGTTGCACAGTATTTTGTGGAAATCTTTTCGGACGATTCGTCTCGTTTCATTTCTCCCACGGCCCAAGCTGGCTGGTTTATTGTTTACGGAATTAGTTTCTTGCACCAAAGTGAGACGATTTTCATCCAAATAATGAGGAGGACGATAATACTCTGGAAGCCTTTCCTGCCTGGAGAAGCGATCGATGAGTCGGGAAGAAATGGTGATGGCAAATGGGTTATTCGAAGAGTGACAAGGCAAAAACGCACACTAGGATCGTAAAAGTTGCTGCCAAGAGGTTTCGCGAGCTCGGTCTCGAGGGCATCGGCGTTGCCGATGTGATGAAGGAGGCCGGCGCCACCGTGGGTGGGTTTTACAAACATTTCGATTCACGCGATGAATTGGTGGTCGAGGCGCTCGCCACCGCATTCCTGGACCTCGACCGCTGGGAGGAACACACTGACACGCTAACGAAAGCTCTAGAGAACTATTTGTCTGAAGAGCACCGGGATGCGCCGGGCGCAGGGTGCGCGTTGGGAGCATTGCTGGGTGACATGTCTCGGGCGAGTCGATCGGTGAAGGCTGTATATACAGCGCGACTCAAACGCACCTTGGCTTACTCGACGGGCCTTGTTCCTCCAAGTGGGAACTCTGATCGGCGCGCCCGTGCGATTCTCACGATTAGTGCGATGCTAGGAGCGATCAATCTCTCTCGTGCTGTGTCAGACCCGAATCTTTCACGAGAGATTCTCCAACGGACTCGTGATGAACTGATCAGTCTAAACAAACCCGCGAAACCGCATTAGACGGCTGATTCATCTCGGACAAACGTCCAGCTACAGCCGTGAGGAACTCAACGGGGCCGTGTTCGAACTGGCACGGGTTAATATTCTGCGACCACACGGTCTCTTCGGGACTCTATAGCGAAAGGGATGGGGCTTAGTTAACTGGGTTGAAAGAGGGACTTATGACAGTGACCTCGCAACAACTGGCGGTGCAAGTAGCCATTAATTCATGGCGGCTCACTTTGGAGAGAATTAACAAGACATTTTCAAACCTAGCTGATGACCAGGTTTTGAAAGAAGTAGCGCCAGGACGAAACCGTCTGATCTATTTATGGGGACACCTCACGGCCATTCACGATGCCATGTTCCCGATTCTCGGTTTAGGAGAGCGCCTGCATCCCGAACTCGATGCAATCTTCGTCTCCAGTCCTGACAAGGCCGGGGCCCAGTTGCCCCCTATGGGCGAGCTGAAGAAATACTGGGATGAAGTGAACGGCAAACTACTTTTGCGTTTTGCAAGTCTTTCCGAGGCCGAATGGTTGCAGCGGCACAACGCAGTATCCGACGAAGATTATGCCAAAGATCCGATGCGGAACCGATTGGCTGTCCTGCTAAGTCGAACCACCCACATGTCCTACCACTTGGGGCAGATAGCTCTTGCTCTGAAATAGCCGCCTAGTTCGTCTCGCTCTCATGTGGATCCTTGGGTGCTTGGAGCTTCGCCGGCGCTCTTTCGCATATGGACAACAACTCCACCTTCCTCGAAGCGAACTTCATCCATTACCGCTTTCATCAAGTGGATGCCACGGCCGTGAACCGACCCAATGTGCTCTGGAGCCGTTGGGTCCGGGACGCTATTAATGTCAAATCCTTCTCCTTCGTCTTTTACAGCGATTGACACCTCGCCAGGTTCGCAGCGGCACGTGACATGGACGTGTTTCCGAGGATCTTCATGATTTCCGTGAATGATGGCGTTTGCCAGCGCTTCCCGCAATGCGACTTCAACGTCGTTCACCTCTTCCGGAATAGTGCCGCACTTGCTGAGCAAGAGCATGAGCCTGTCCACGAAGGGAGAAATCGCAGCCACTTCGCTTGGCAAGGAGTGCTCCAGAGCGAGATGAGGGCCCCGGTGATCATGCGCTGTGCTCATTCAGAAAACATCCTGACTACGGAAATAGGCTCCTTCTGACGCAGGAAAGATCGAGACATCTCATCCCTCCACCATGTTCCCAATTAGGCTAGCGAAGCGGCGATCTCCTCGTTAGATGGCGAGGCTAGTTCGTAGTAGCGCGGTTGAAGCCATACTTTGTTACGCGGGGTAGCAATGCTTGGCACACATGGCTGTGCGCTCATCGGTATGCGAACGACTGGTTTCTTCCAGAAAAGGGGTGAGAGATGTCTTTTTTATGCGACCGCTCGGTCTCTTCCTACATCTGATAGTCCATGGCAACACGGCAAGCGAAATCAGTTTTTCGGAGAGATTCGATGGATGTATACCGTTCCGGGTACGGTATCGCCTCGATCTGATTGTCCTATGTGGATTGTCCGCGTCGCTCTCAACCGGCCGTATACATTTATCGTTTTGGCGCTGCTCATTTGCATTCTCGGCACAGCGACCATCCTGAACACTCCTACCGACATTTTCCCGAATATCAATATTCCTGTGATCGCAGTGGCATGGACGTATACGGGTCTGAATGCCGAGGACGTCGAGACGCGGTTGACCACTCCTTACGAAAAGGTGCTCACGACTCTGGTCGACAATATCCAGCACATCGAGTCTACGAGCTACAACGGCGAAGCAATTGTGAAAATCTTCCTGCAGCCGGGTGCCAGCCTGGATACCGCAAACGCCCAGGTCGTTGCCTCCGGTGGATTTGTTCAACGCTTTCTGCCTCCAGGCATCCAGCCTCCCGAGATCATTAACTTTAGCGCCTCCAGCGTACCGATTCTGCAACTCGGTCTTTCCGGCGAAGGAATGTCAGAGCAACAGCTGAACGATCTCGCCTTGAACTTTCTGCGTACTCAACTGATCACGATTCCTGGTGCGGTTATCCCTCTTCCCTACGGAGGAAAGCAGCGGCAGGTTATGGTCAACATGAACCAGAGCCTGATGCAAGCAAAAGGTGTCTCGCCATCCGATGTGCTCAGCGCTGTAAATGCCCAGAATCTGATTCTGCCATCCGGCACCGCCAAAGTTGCCGAAAGTGAACTCGACGTGCGCATGAATGTTTATCCGCGCACGGTCGCGGAGTTAGGCAATATCCCCATCAAGCAGGTGGGGAACACGACAATTTATTTGCGCGAGGTAGCTACCGTAAGCGACGGCTTCGCGGTACAGACCAACGTCGTGCGTCAGGACGGAAATCGGGGCGTCCTGATGAGCATCCTCAAGGCAGGGAACGCATCGACGCTAGATGTTGTCTCCGGCATTCGGAAGTTGTTGCCTCGCGCGGCGTCGACGTTGCCTCCGCAGTTAAAGATCACACCCCTTGCCGATCAGTCGGTCTTTGTACGTGGCGCAATCAGCGGAGTGGTTCGAGAAGCTCTTATTGCCGGCTGCCTGACCGCCGTGATGATTTTGCTCTTCATCGGCAGCTGGCGCAGCACCCTCATCATTGCTATCTCCATCCCGCTTTCCATCCTGACTTCGATCATATTGTTTAGCTTGTTGCACGAAACCATCAACATTATGACGTTGGGTGGCCTGGCGCTTGCGGTTGGCATCCTTGTCGATGATGCCACGGTCGAAATTGAAAACATTAACCGCATCCTTGAAGAAGGACACGAAACCAATATCAAGCAGGCCATTCTGGATGGTGCGCAGCAGATCGCGGTTCCCGCTTTCGTGTCGACACTCTGCATCTGCATCGTATTCATGCCGCTATTTCTGCTTGGGGGCGTAGCACGGTATCTGTTCGTTCCGCTGGCCGAGGCCGTCGTTTTTGCCATGCTTGCGTCCTATCTTCTCTCCCGCACGCTGGTACCGACATTGGTGATGTATATGCTCCGCCTCAACGAGGATCAGGAAGACGCCAGTAACGTATTTTCACGGTTTCAGAAAGTTTTCGAGCGACGCTTTGAGCGTCTGCGTAGCACGTACCGTGATCTTTTGACTCGAAGTGTGGTGCACCGCAGGATCTTTATCCCGATATTTCTCGCGGCCTGCCTCTCCGTGTTGCTTCTTGTTCCCTGGCTGGGCCGGGATTTCTTTCCGCAATCCGACAGCGGGCAATTCATCCTGCACTTACGCTCAAAAACCGGAATGCGTATCGAGGAGACCGCCCGGCTTTCCGATCTAGTCGAGGACTTCATTCGCCACGAGATACCTCCAGAGGAGATGGACAACATCCTCGACAACATCGGTCTACCGTACAGCCCATTGAATACCATGCACTCGATCTCGGGCGTTCTCGGCGCTAATGATGTCGATGTTTTGGTATCGCTGCGGGAAAAGCACCACCCGACCGCAGATTACGTTCGGACTTTGCGGCAACGACTGCCGGAAGAATTCCCCGGGGTCACCTTCTATTTCTTACCAGCCGACATGGTGACTCAGATCGTAAACTTTGGCCTTCCTTCCCCGATCGATGTGCAGATTGAAGGTAGCAATGTTCAGGCCAGCCATCAGATCGCCGAGAAGCTCATGGCTGAGATGCATGGTGTTCCCGGGCTGACGGATCTGCACATACAACAGCCGCTCGACTATCCGACATTGGAGGTCGCAGTTGACCGGACCAAGGCAGCCCAGGCGGGCTATACCGAACAGCAGGTTGCTCAAAGTGCTTTGAACACACTGAGCGGAAGCTTTCAGGTTACGCCGATGTTCCTGGTCAACTGGGATAACGGTGTGAACTACAACTTGGTTGCCCAGACGCCGCAATACAGAGTTCAGTCTGTCCAAGATCTTCAGAACGTCCCCATTGCGGGAGGCCGTCAGGGGAATCCGGAAATTCTCGCCGACGTCGCTTCTATGAAGAGATCGCACGAAATGGCGATTGTCTCTCACTATAACATCCGTCGTGTCATCGATATTTATGGGTCTGCCCAGGACCGCGACCTTGGTGCCACGAGTCGGGATGTCGAGAGCATTGTCAATCGCTACCGCAAACAGCTTCCAAGAGGAACTTTCATCACGATACGCGGTCAAGTCGACACGATGCGCAGCTCCTACATAGGACTGATTGCCGGACTCGTTGCTGCCATCATTCTGGTTTACCTGCTGATCGTCGTGAACTTTCAGTCGTGGCTCGACCCATTCATCATCATTACCGCGCTGCCTGCGGCGATGGCTGGCATTGTGCTGATGCTGTTCTTCACCCAGACGCGCTTGAGTGTTCCCGCCCTGATGGGAGCGCTTATGTGTGTGGGGGTTGCGACTGCCAACAGCATTCTTGTGGTTTCGTTTGCAAAAGAGAAGCTGGCAAAACACGGCGATGCCATGAGAGCTGCGATCGAGGCGGGTAATACCCGGTTTCGTCCTGTCATCATGACGGCGCTCGCCATGATCATTGGCATGGTGCCGATGGCGCTGGGCCTTGGAGACGGTGGCGAACAGAATGCGCCGCTGGGACGCGCGGTCATCGGCGGACTACTTTGCGCAACGATGGCAACCCTCGTGTTTGTACCGTCAGTCTTCACCCTTTTTCACGGGAAAGCCAAGTCCCCTGATACTCAGAGATCGACGACTCAGAAATCGGCGGAGGCGTAGAGATGAACACACCGGATCATTCTCCAGTCAATCATTCTCAAGTCAAAAATCATGCAACTGGTTCGGAAAGCGCAAGCGCTAAAACCCCGGCCACCAGCAGGCAGTTCTTCGTGGTCGTAGCAGTCTTGTTTGTCCTAATGGTGTTCGGCATCGTTCAAGGAATCCATTCAAGGGTGGCGGCTGCGACGAATCTGGATCTGGCCGCTCGAGCATCCGCGATCCCGGTGGTGTCAGTTGTGCACCCGAAGTTGGGAGCGAACGGCCAGGAGATTGCCTTGCCTGGAAATGCACAGGCTTTCAATGACACCCCAATCTATGCGCGTACCCGCGGTTATGTGAAGGAGTGGTATGTCGATATCGGCGCACACGTGAAGCAGGGGCAGCTGCTGGCGCTGATTGAAACTCCTGAACTCGACCAGCAACTGGAACAGGCTCGAGCGGACCTGAAAACTGCCCAGGCGAATTTTGAGATTGCCCAGATTACTGCCGCGCGCTGGCAGAATCTGGTCAAGACCAATTCAGTTTCGCAGCAGGAGACCGACCAGGCAGTCAGCGATCTCAACGCCAAACAAGCGCTGGTCGCATCGAGCAAAGCCAATGTCGACCGGCTGGAGCAGTTGCAGGCGTTTGAACGAATCACTGCTCCGTTCGATGGGGTTATCACCGCGCGAAATACAGATATCGGAGATTTGATCCAGGCGGATGACAATTCAACGAAAGAGCTTTTTCACCTCGCATCGATTCGAAAGCTGCGCATCTACATTCCGGTCCCCGAAGTTTACGCCCCCAACGTCAGGACCAGGGAGTCTGTGAAGGTGTCTCTGGATGCCTTTCCCAATGAGGAGTTCACCGGGACAATCGTGCGCAATTCGGATGCGATCGACTTGAATACGCGCACTCTCAACGTTGAGGTCGATGTCGACAATCGGACCGGCCGTTTATTTCCGGGCGCGTACGCTTTTGTTCATCTGAAGGTTCCTGCCAGTGAGGGTTCAGTTACGCTCCCCTCGAACGCCTTGCTGTTTCGCTCTGAGGGATTGCGCGCCGGGGTAGTCCGCAACGGCCATGTTGCGCTTACACCGATTACGATTGGCCAGGATTATGGAAGCACTGTCGAAGTTCTCTCCGGACTGACACCCAATGACACAGTCATCACGAACCCATCTGATTCCTTGGCGGATGGCGCCGCTGTGCGTGTTCGCGCAAAGTCTGGGGATACGGTACAGCGATGAGACGGCGCACGCTCATCTCGGCAAGCACATTGCTCCTGCTTCTGACCGCCGGGTGCATGGTGGGTCCGAAGTACACCAAACCCGATGTTCCACCGGCTCCAAGCTTCAAGGAAACCGAGCAATCGCAGAACGGTGACGGATGGAAGGTCGCCGAACCGAGCGATACGGCGCTTCGCGGAAAGTGGTGGGAACTCTATGGCGATGCAAAGCTCAATGAGTTGGAGGAGCAGGTAGACCCCTCCAACCAAACGGTGAAGGAAGCCGAGGCAAATTTTCGTCAGGCTCGCGCTGCAGTCCGATTCAATCGCGCCGCCGAAGCGCCAACCATCGCCGTGGCGCCCAGCGCCGCGGCGGTTCGCTCTTCCGCGAACGCACCTTATTTCCCCTCCTCTCTCGTGAACAACGGTACTGGAGATCTCACGCTTCCTGTCGACTTGTCCTACGAGGTCGACCTCTGGGGACGCATTCGCCATACTGTCAGAGCTTCGAGAGAACAGGCCCAGGCCAGTGCCGCAGACCTGGAGACGGTTCGGTTGAGCCTGCACGCTGAGGTCGCAATCGATTACTTCGAAGTTCGCAGCGATGATGCACAAGAACAGCTCCTCGACGATACGGTGAAGGCATACGGCGATGCCCTGCAGCTGACCAAATATCGCTTTGAGGGCGGGGTTTCCCCAAAAGCGGACGTAGCGCAAGCCCAGACGCAGCTTGAACAAACGAGAGTGCAAGCTTCGGACATCATGGTGCAGCGACAGCAATACGAGCATGCGCTGGCTATTCTTCTCGGCAAATCACCAGCGCAGTTTCGTCTTGCTCCCGTTCCAATCAACGTTCGGGCTCCTCGACTGCCCGATATTCCGGTAACTCTGCCCTCGGAGTTGCTCGAACGCCGTCCTGATATTGCTGAAGCGGAGCGGCGCATGGCCGCGGCCAATGAGCAAATTGGAATTGCGAAGAGTGCATACTACCCCGCACTCAACCTCGCCACTGTGTTCGGCGTGGAAGGAACCTCAGGGTCGAACTGGATTGAGTGGCCTAGCCGCTTTTGGGCGATTGGCGCCACTCTCTCCGAGACGATCTTCGATCGCGGCAGGCGCCGAGCAACCACAGAAGCCGCTCGTGCCGGCTACGACGGAACCGTCGCCAACTATCGCCAGACGGTGCTGAATGCCTATCAGCAGGTCGAAGACAATCTCGTCGCACTCCACATACTGAATACAGAATCAACTCAGCAGCATTCGGCTACAGCCTCCGCGGAAGAGTCACTTCAACTTTCCCAAAACCGCTATGCGGGCGGCGTCGATACGTATCTCCAGGTGGTCATCTGGCAAACGGCTGCTCTCACGAACGAGCGCAACGATATCGACATCATGCGACGGCGGCTTGAGGCAAACGTGCTCCTGATCAAAGCACTCGGCGGAGGATGGGATATCAGCCAATTGCCTAGGGTGTGATCATGAAAACGCGGCGGAATGGCGATGCCTAAGGCGTTCGCGGTCCGAATCGCCCACGCTCCGGAATGAGAGAAAGGAAGAGTGAGGCCTAGACTTCGCAAAATTTCAATGAGCGATCACCGTAGTTTCGTCTCCGCCGATCAGTTTCATCCCGATCCGTACATACAATGTCGGACTGCAGAGCACACCCTAAACGCAGCCATCGTCCATGCCGAGATTACCCGAAGCTACGAAGAATATCTTGAGCTCTTCGACGAGTTTTATGCCGACGACATCGTGGGGAGCAGTGAAACCATGGAAGAACCCATTCGCGGAAAGGCGGAAGTGCGTTCGCTTCTTTCGAACTTCCTGGTTCCCCTCCATGCGATGGCCGAGGTCGGTGGTGTGTCGATATCCATTCGAGAGACGCCAATTCCGGGAGATGCTACCGACGAGACCCATTCGGCCTGGACACTGGAGTTGGTCGGGGCAACAGGCAAGGTCTGCACTGTGAACTGGCGCACCTTCAGGAAATGGAAGGACTCGCGGGTAGTGCTCGAGCATCAGTACGACCACCAGCAGAGAGGTGCGCCACTGAGCGACGGTGACCTCAGGTTCGATCCGATTGAGACGGCTATCGGCCCAGGGTGACCCTCCCAGTTTTCAGCAAAGTCGGAGGAAAGCATTGGGAAATAGGTATTTCCCCTCACTGGTGACATATCCATGCGACCTGGGACCGGTCGGTCTCATCCAACCACTTGTATCATCCTGTGAGCGACCGTATTATCGCGGAGTTGACAATGCGAGGAACCGAACATGCGCAAAGGCGAGCAGACGCGACAAGAGATCATTCGTAAGGCAGCGCCAATCTTCAATCAGAAAGGATACGACGGCGCCGCACTTTCCGATCTCATGCGAGCCACCGGTCTCGAAAAAGGCGGGATTTACCGGCACTTTGAGAGCAAAGACGAACTTGCCGGAGAGGCCTTCAACCACGCCTGGAAAGTTGCCATGGATGCGCGCTTCGGCGGAACAGAGGAGATCCCGAATACCGTCGATCGTCTCAAGCAAATCGTGCGGAACTATCGCGACCGACGTACAGGGCTGGTGCCGGGAGGCTGCCCGCTGCTGAACACGGCCATTGATTCCGACGATGGCAATCCTCAGTTGCGAGCCAAAGCCCGCCAAGCTCTTAGATCCTTGCTTGACCGTCTGCAATCAATTGCCGACGAGGGGCAACGTCGAGGCGAGGTACGTGCCGACGTCGATTCGGAGAAATTGGCCACACTGATTGTCAGTACGCTTGAAGGCAGCATCATGGTAGGCCGTTTGCAGAAGAACGACGCGCCTCGCGACCTTGCGGTCCGTCATCTGGAGGAATATCTCGAAACCAAAGTGTGTGCGCGGAAATCAAAGACCGGAGCTGGCAAGTCATGAGTACTCAGGAAACTTTATCGCAGGCAGACTTCAGGGAACGCGCAAAGACGAAAGACGTTCCCATCGCGCGTCTGATTGGATTTGAGGTGAAAGACATCGCTGAGGGCCGCGCGACGGTCGTCTTGGCAGCTGGACCACAACATGCAAATCCCATGGGAACGCTGCATGGTGGGATTCTTTGCGATATTGCTGATGCCGCAATGGGCCTAGCTTTCGCAAGTACTCTCGCTCCAGATGAATCCTTTACTACGGTGGAATTGAAAATCAATTTCTTTCGCCCGGTCTGGCAGGCACAACTCAAAGCTGAAGGAACGGTCGTGCGGCGGGGTCACACGATCGGCTACGTCGAATGCACCATTACCGACGAGGAGAACCGATTGGTCGCGAAAGCGGCTTCCACGTGTATGGCACTTCGCGGCCAGAAGGCCGAAGGACGCTAATCCTCTTTACTGCTTCCTCGAGTTCTGCTCATAGGACAGCTCCCTCAGCTAGCCCTCAATAATTCAGACCGTTTCATTCGAACTCACCGAATAAAGTTATCTCGCTTTCGATGCGACCGATCGGTCTCCTCCGTCAATCTATCGGGCTGAGAGACGGGTTAAGGTCGAGAGAATTGGAAATGGCTGTTGACGCGGCACAAAGCGCGAGGAGTTAGTGCAGCCTCTCCCCACTGGTATGCGAGGTTTGCCGCAGAGAACCAGTCATGACCGTAGTGCCGGACCGGACTACTTGTGGACTGTCGACCAGCTCAGTATTCATCACCTAGATCACGGGCAATTCGGAACTGATGTCTCCGGATTGGTCCCGATAAACGCGCTTGTTGTCAGTGAATGATCGCAGGCGATAGGCCGACTTGCACTAAGACTTGTCGGTACCGATCTGGCGTGCTTCCCCGAAGGCCGTTTCTGGATAACTCCCGAATTGCCGACCAAGGCCAGAATGCGAAGGGTAGCCTCCCGACCTGGATCCACCGTGGCTTTAGTCGCGAACGAATCGATCAATCAGCACTTCAAGTCTCCTGCGGAGAACTTTTGTCACTGGTAGATCCCGAGTGAGCCCGTCCACAGCCAGCATGAAGACCTTCGATACCTCTTCAGTGCCAAGGACAGCCTGTGTGTACTTGAGCTGCATCTTTCTGCGGCTTTCGTTGATGTCGGGCGTGATCCGACCGCATGTCTCATAGAATTCCGCGCCCATCGGAGCATCCACGATCAGCTCCTTCCACGGCTCAAGCAGTAGAGCTTCATACAGCGACATAAGCCTTTCCCGTCTGCTTCCCGTCTTTGCGAGAGCGCGTTCCGCGGCCCGATACTGTGTTTCGAAAAGGTCCTCCAGAAAGGCGCCGAAAATCTCTTCCTTGCTCTTGAATTTCCGGTAGATCAGCGGTCGCGATACGGCTGCCTGTTTGGCGATATCTTCAAGCGAGCTCTTCGCATAGCCAAATTTAAGGATGCAGTCGCGGGCAGCATCGAGGATGACTCGCCGCCGTGCTGCATCCCGGTCAAAAGATTTTTTCTGCATATTTTTGAATCGTTACACATTATACACAATCTGTAACACTGTAACAAGGTGGCGAAACGACACTTCGTGCCGCATTCGCACATAGCTTACCAAGTGTCGTAGCTCTTGGGCGCCAGTAACTGGATTGCGAGGAAACGAGCGATGAAGAAGAAGATCTTTGCAGGATTCATTGGGGCAGCGTTGTTATCAAGTTCGCTTGGCTGCAGCAATAGCAACGTCCGAGCGTCGACCAGTCCCCCACCACCTAAGGTCGAGGTCGCACCGGTCATTCAAAAAAACGTGCCGGTTCAGGGCGAGTGGGTAGGAACCCTCGAAGGCTACGTCAACGCACAGATCTCTCCGCAAGTGAACGGTTACCTCATTCGCCAGGATTATCAGGAGGGCGCATTCGTCAAAAAGGGTCAAGTGCTATTTGAGATTGACCCGCGTCCATTTCAGGCGGTGCTCGATCAGGCCAAAGCGCAACTGGCGCAGGCTGAGGCGCAGATGGCGAACGCCGAAACGAACGTGAAGCGTGATGTTCCCGAAGCAGAGGCTCACGCCATTCCCCAAAGTCAGTTGGACACGGACACGCAGTCGCTCCGTGGGGCGAAGGCAGCCGTTGAGGCCGCCCAGGCGTCGGTCGAACAGGCTCAGCTGAATTTGGGCTACACGAGAGTTGTTTCCTTAGTTGGTGGAATCGCCGGCATCAACACTGTGCAGGTGGGCAACCTGGTGGGGCCGTCGACGGTCCTTACCGCGGTTTCGCAGGTAAGTCCGATTAAAGTTTATTTCCCCATCAGCGAACAGGAATACCTGCGCATGGCGGACGGCGGCAGTCCGGGCAGCGTGGACTTTCTGACGCACGCCTCACGAATTCCGTTGCAGTTAACTTTGGCCGACGGGAGTGTCTACCCGCATCCGGGCAGAATCACCTTCGCGGACCGCCAGGTAAACACGCAGACCGGAACCATTCAGATCGTGGGCGAGTTCCCGAACTCCAAGAACCTGTTGCGACCGGGGCAATATGCACGCATTCAGACGCCCACCGGAAACATCACGGGTGCGCTTCTGGTGCCGCAGGCAGCAGTGAATCAGCAGCAAGGAACGTATCAGGTCACTGTGGTCGGCGCCGATAGTCGGGCGCAGCTCCGTACGGTACAGGTCGGGCCGAGAGTAGGCACGTTGTGGGTGATCACGACGGGCCTGAAGCCGGGAGAACGCGTTGTGGCGGTTGGCGCAGAGAAAGCAAAAGAAGGAGAACTGGTGAATCCCACGCCGTACAAAGAAATCGAGGAGCGCTAATTATGGCGAGTTTTTTCATTCGACGCCCCATCGTCGCGATTGTGATCGCGATCCTTACCGTGGTTGCTGGCGCGATCTCGATTGCGCTTTTGCCGATCGCACAATTTCCGAACATTGCGCCGCCGGAAATCTGGTTGCAAGCTAACTACCCCGGTGCCGACGCCAAGACTCTCGAGCAGTCCGTCGCTACGCCGATCGAACAGCAAGTGACCGGTGTGGACAACATGGAATACATGTATTCCGTGAACACCACGAATGGTTCGCAAACGTCCCTGATCGTCGATTTTGATCTCAAGACTGATCCCAACACGGATCTCGTACTTACGCAATCCCGACAGCAACTGGCAAATGGTCAACTTCCGCCCGAGGTAACGAGCTATGGGATTAGCTTGCGAAAATCGGCCACGGCTCCTTTCATGCTGGTCGGCCTATACTCGCCCCACGGCACCCGCGACGCTGCGTTTCTCTCTAACTATGCGTACATCAACCTCAACGACCCCATCGGCCGCTCCTATGGAGTCGGCCGGTCGGAGG